>Ga0307515_10000828_pt1 | contig 71179 bp, 73 predicted proteins | sample 17_EM_MG_FD_194513 | JGI IMG/M metagenome (GOLD analysis project Ga0307515, IMG submission 194513) | Populus trichocarpa ectomycorrhiza microbial communities from riparian zone in the Pacific Northwest, United States - 17_EM | ecosystem: Host-associated > Plants > Roots > Unclassified | place... | reverse complement strand
CAGTTCTCCTGTTACCATGATGTCTACAATCCACCCTCTAAGTGGTGAGGATTCACTGGTGCTGAGAATGAGAAAGCATCCAGGCAACAAGAGTACCAATGCAAGTGGAGCAAATTTCACATTTCTTCCTGGAGAACGCCAGAAAGAGCTTGATATACCTGTCATTGTTGATGCCTACAACCAGCATAAGGTGGGTGTGGATGTGGCTGACCAGTATCGAACCTATTTTGATACACAGCTCATATCCAGACATAATTGCTATCCACATTTCTATTGGATTCTGCAAACAGCCCTCATTAATAGCCTTATAATCTATTGAGATCTTCCAGCAAACACAGAGCACACTGTGGAGCACACTGTGGAGCACTTTGACGTCCGTCTCTCCATTGTGCGTGACCTTCTGCAAGCCGGAAGTCCATCAACAATGACAAGTTCCTCCCGCATTCCGGCTTCACAACAAATCACTCGGTCAGCTCCCGCCACACAATCTGCCTTGCCCCCACTGCCTACCAGGCTAGTTACCAAGCACACCCCCCTTCCCCTCTGCCAAAAGGTACCAGGAATGCATTCCCCACTTTGGTTGGAGAGTAGAGTAGATTGTTTCCTTTGCAGGTGGAGAAGAAGTCAGGGTGGTAGTGGAGAAGGCATGAAAACCAGCATAAAGTGTGAGGACTGCAATGAGGCTTTGTGTTTCACACCCAAACGAAATTGTTTTTATGAATTTCACCATATGTACAGTATTTTTATTTATTCTGGGGGCATTTGGCTGGATTGTGGTTGTGTGATGTGTATTTTAAAAGCTGGCCCATCTGTGGGCCCAAACCCGGTTACCGGCAAAGGGATAAACCGAACGAAGTATTGAAGTTGATCGAGTTCCAGGTACATAAATTGATCCCTAGGCAGCTGAAACAGGTATCCATAGATCCAAGCATAAGATAAGTATAAAAGGCTTGCATTGGTGACAAAGTACGGTCCACCTGCAATTTTGATTATACAAATATCCCTCACAGACTGACCACACATCTAGCTCTAATTCGCGGAGATAGGCGTCGGGTAAACACCTGTAGGATCAGGATCAGCACTATGAAAGGCCTGCATCGATAACAAAACGTGCGCTCAGCTTGCAATTTAAATCACAACACAAAACCACCATCCCATGCGCCCTTGAAGAACGCGCTTCCATGCGTCTTCAGATCCCCTAACCCTCCTTCAGAACCTCCCCAACTCCAATGATATCCTCCTCCTCCGCCACTTCAAGAATCTTCCCAACCTCCGCCGTATTCCTCACCAGCTCCTTCGCGCCAGCATAGAGCATTTTCAGCTCAGCGCCCACTGTAACGGGCATCCAATTCAACATGACATATGGCGTCGCCATTCTTCCATCCTTTAATGTCGTCGGATAGCTCAACAGCACAAATCTCGGTGCGTGCTCAGGAAGCTCGTCGGCTACATCTTCCAGGCTCTCGTATACCTTATCTGCAGGTTTGATCTCGAAAGTCTTTTTATCGATGGTAAGGATAATCGCTTGCGGTGTTTTTGCGCGCGAGGTAGAGAGGCGGAACTTCCGCAGGCGAGCGGTGGTATCAGGAGAGAATTGATAGAGTCGCGCTTCGGAAGCCTGTAAAGTTAGCTGCGCACTATTGAATGGGGAGTGGAGGAGAGTTACCATGGTGTGTGATAAAGTTGGTAGTGAGGGAGCTCGAGTGGAGGAGAGTGGGGTTGGTGGGGTTTGAACCAATAAGCCGCAACTGTCACTCGTGATTTTAAATTTGAATCCAATTGCGATAGATATCCCCCTTAAACCACAATATATCGACTGCCCAACCATCTATGGAACTGAATTCCTAGGTAGCTAGAGTAAATGTTTGTTTATTGGAAATATCTTGTACAATAATATACATAGAAACAGCATGGTAATAGCAATTCAAGTGCATTGTAGGTATAATTATAGAGACAATTCGAGTAATTTTGAGAGAATACCAGGTACATACTTTAGGTAAGTAATCGAAACTCCAGCTCTTCTCGTCGGTTTGCAAATGATTCTTTCTTACTATGGCACCCCACTACTCCCTTTTGCGAGTCCCCGAAGTACCACGGTAATATCAACGATGGCTGTATGAAACATAGGTCAACCGATCAGTAGCCTTGATGTCCTGTACATTCAAGAATGAAAGACGAACTTAACTCCTTCTTCTGAGTTTGTTGTTGATGCAAGGCTCTTGTCGTGATATCTTTACCAACTATAAAGTGCTGCAGGGCTAAGTTTATACATTAAGGTATAGCCTCAATATGAATGTTATTATAATTTCATTCGTTAGCTTTAAGACACCACTGAACGAGTATGACGGTATCACAGTATTACAGTTCGATATTGGTGGAGACCTTCATTGCGTTGCAAAGATTTCTGACACGTATCTTCACACGAGAGATTTGGAAATAGAGCTGGTGATAACTATGGAGCTTTGCTGGCGAAGGTTATAGATCTGCAGGGGTTTTCAAAATAATCTAACTTGAAATCCTTGTGGATCGCTTTAAATCCATGCATTGATCTTCTGCAGAGATTTTCGACGGAGTCCATAGCGGAGTTACTATTCTCCCCACGGCAAACCTATTGGTCTGGCTAGAAGTAACTGCCGGTATGAGTTGGAAACTTCCTCGTGCCAGTTTGACGATATTCTCAGCTGTTTCAAGGACGAGGATCGTCAATGTATTCAGCTTTATATGGTAGAATAACTTCCCTTGCCAGAGACGTGTCTATTAGAGTATCCAGCACAGTCTTCGCCGTATCTTGAGGACAGAATCGAGTATCTATGAGATTTGGATGAGGACTATAGATTTCTTGTCCACGCGAAGCTATCTCCATGGAAATCCAGGAAACGTTACTACTGTCATCTAGATCTGCTGTTCACACAGTATTAGGAGAAGTCTACTATCGTGCAGACGCACGGTGAGCACCCCATCACGACAGTATGTTAGACGCTAGTCCTGCTCATGTGCTTACCTCCTTGCGACACTGACTCTCTATCTAGTGTGTCCAGCCCAATTTGACGGGAGAAATGAACTTCCGTTCGGATTGACTCAGAACCGCTGGATGAGAAGGCAACAATTGTTGCCTTCACTCCAGATTTTCCATGATCGCGGTTGGGACGTGCCCCGCCCTACCCCGCCCTACCCCGCCGGTGATAACCGCTGTTGAGCTGGAGCACCATTCTGCTTGTGTCAGGCACCCTAAGCTGTGTTATTATAGATTCATTAAGAATTGTTCATCTTCTCGAGTAGTAATTGTTATACTTATTCCATCCCCTGAACTCAAAAGGAGCGTCATCCCCGCGGTTTTTACAATCTCCACGCTATCCTAGACGCACCTAAATTGTCTGACATGAGGCAGTAATTCCTGGTTCGTGTGTCTTATTCCATCCTGCCGAACCCATCCTCGAGTACTGGAACCACAATGGTACATCAACTTGACGACGGGCACGTCAACCATCAGTAGGTTATCTCCTTTCAAGCACTAAAGCAAACGAATACTTAGTATGCCTGGACAGGTCTACGATAGCCTGGGTTTTCGTTATGTGGGCGGCTCTTGTACGGATTGTATCAGAACACAAGTAAAATCGCTGTCCCTGCTTTTAATCTACACACAAAGGGAGATCGGGCTATGATCCTAAGTCCGTAGAAGCGTTCCTGTGTCCTGAGGATCAATAATAGAGGACTTTCAGAGTTGCAACGTTGCTCCGTCAGAGCATAGAGGAAGTGTGAACTCGCTCCAGGTACCGTGTCGGACTCATGTACAACGTTGTCGGCTTAACACGACAGATCGTTTCGAGACAAAGTTGCTGGCCTGCCTTCCTAGCGGGTATTTGGACGAACAAATATGGGCAACCTGGGAGCACACCAACCAGTGCTACAATAAATGCCTTGGTCCCATTCCATGGAACGGCACTGACGGATCGGGTCCCTCCACACGCATGATAATTTGCAAGAAACGAATATCCGAAATCCAACCATAGAGTCTGAAAGAGTCGTATTCACCTGCCGTTTCTGCACCCTGTGGAAACGAGACCTAGGAAGGAGAGATGTATGATTGCTGGCTCAGATAAGAGAGAATCATGTGGTAGGGAAGCTAGCAGACAAGAGAGTCACTCGAGGAGGCACTAGCAAGCCGACGAGCGCCCTACGCATTCTCGTTTGAACGTGGATCAAGTATTAATGTGCAAGTTCTTCAGGGAAGTTTGGTTGGGGGAAGTAGGGTACTGACGAAGACGCGGCGAAGGCGGTGTGTCTCTAAAGTGTTGGTTATCTTAGCAGTTAGACGCTCTGGGATGAGGACGCTGGAGGGATGCGGAAGGGGGTGGGGGCGTTGGCTCACAGTGTGCAAACGAGACTGCGAGTTCCCGATATGCAACTTTGCAGGAGCTAGGTGGAGCATTGGAGGAAGTAAAGAATACACAAGGCGCGAGGCATGTGGGGCTCGGGCTGAAGTCCAGGCTCTCGGGATAACCTCTTAGATATACTATTCTATACGAAAATTTACGATCATACAACCCAAAAACACTCTTCGCTCTTTGTGGAACAATAATTGGCCCTGTACTTGTGAAGCAGTCTGCAGTAGCAGAACGACATACCAACAAGCACTAGACGTACGCACCGTCTGTGCAGACAGTCCTACATTTGGGGAACCCGACAAGCTTTTCAAGTGGATTCTTCAAAGCAACGAAACCCCGTGATTGCCGGAGGGCGAGGGGTTTTTGCAAATGCAATGGGTTGTACATGCGGTTGTGATCTATTGAGCGCGCAGCATGACTCCAGCCTTGCAAAAGCGAGCTGCCAATCTGCGTAGTACACGCCCTCCGTTCATATGTACAGCAGTGCATTGTCCAGAAAGAACCTCATTTTGTGGCGACAACTGCGTCAGTAATGAGACTTATTTCACTGACGTTCGAGATCTCGTCTGGCCTTTTCCATAGTTAGAGCAAGCGAGCTCGAGAGGGTCTCGATGCTTTTGTGAAACGGTTCAACTCAGCTCTTCTTTGATTTTCGTTCTTTTTCGTACCTAGTTATGTAGTCCTCCGGACCCGACCTCGTGCTAGTATCCGGCGGGACAGAGTATGAATGTTTCTTTGTCGTCGGTGTGCTTCTGTTCTGAGAAATGGATACCTACTCTAGTGGAACGGTAAGCAGAGTGAGCAGTCTTGGGCAAGGATTTACCACCTACAGCCCACACCAGGGGCCTAACAAGCCAGAAGGATTGCTCGCGCCGGTATAGATTGGGCATTGTCCATCCTGTGAGGAGACAAAGGGTAACGGAATGAAACAAGCCTTTTCGAGGACTGACTAAGGAGCAGGATGGTCGATGATGAGTGAGATGGCCCCGCATCTTACCTACTCTGACTCCAGACAAGGGATCATGTCACAAGAAATGACTCGAATCCGTTTGTATAGACTTTCAGGCGGAGGCAATAAAGTCTACAAACGGTATACGCACCCACTGGAGCAAGTACTTGCAAAAACTATGAGAATAAATCTTTACGACATCCTTTGTCGATAATTACCTTGCTGATCATGGATTTGTGATATGGTTGAAAACCCCGACTCAGTATTATTTGATACCGTAAGGTACAGTACCACCCCACCCAAATCCTCAAAAAATACCCGCAAAACCCTCACAAACGATATCAGAAAGTTAAAACTCCGTTGCAATGTTTGTCTCATAAGCTGTAACAAGTGGTGCTAGCTAGGGTAAGGGCTAATCGGTCAGAGATCAAGTTTTCAAGAGCACAAGTCCTTTGGACAAACGAGGGGTAGATAAGACAGATATGACCTTTGTTGGGGTAATTTGTTTCTCGTGCGGCTCGCATTATTGCGGGTCGGTGCTCGCAAATTCGCCATCGACTCCCTGCAAGGCCGGGTAGATTTTGCTACTACGTGTTTCCATACGAGTACGGCTCTTCTTGAAATGTCGCTGCATCTCGAAACTCCTTTCCTCGTTCACAACCCTTTCCACCATTGCCGATCACCATTCCTTGATGGCAGACGAACAGTACAGCAACCAATCCGCGTCGTCATTGGAGCTCGAGACCATTTTGTCGACCCTCGGTTCCTTTTAGTCTGGCCCCCACCTCGACTCTCACCTGTGTGGTCTGGTTAACTTATCAGTAAACGGCAGCCTTTACCGCCGAACAGCGCATAGCAATCTTACCTACCGCCGTAGGCTTCAGTTTCACGCACTTCCGCATTACCAGAAATCAATCCTATCAGCCCCTCCCATCAGTTACCTAGATACACTCGCTCGGATAGACGACGCCATTGAGCACAATGCATTGCTTGCTGAGTCGATTTTCAAACATTCGATCGACGCGTTCGGAATTGATGTGGAAGTTCTCAAAGACAAGGAATGGCTAAGCGCTGTTACAGCTGATGATTTAGATAAAGTCCGGAGCACATTGAAACAGTTCTACCGAGATTGGACTGTAGAGGGGACGACTGAAAGAAACATTTGCTACACACCTGTAATGGAAGAGCTCGACCGGAGGTTCGGGAGCCTTTCAGCAGAAGCTAGGGGAAAGATCTCGGTGCTAGTTCCAGGAGCCGGATTAGGGCGGCTGGCATTTGACATCGCTGTTGCAGGATACACATCTCAAGGGAATGAGAACTCATTTCATCAGCTCATGGCATCGAATTATATCCTAAACTGTACTTATTCGGCAAATGAACACATGCTGCACCCTTTCGTCAGCACATTCTCAAACCATCGCTCGCGGGATAACCATCTTCGTGGTGTATCGGTACCAGATGTCCATCCTGGTACACTTCTTGCCGGAGCTGCCGAAGATGACCGTTTCTCGATGGGTGCTGGTGATTTTGTTGCAGCATATGGCGGCCCGGATACAGCATGCACTTTTAATGTTGTAGCTACGGTATTCTTTATTGACACGGCTGTAAACATATTTTCGTATCTGGAGACTATTTGGAGCACACTGGTTGTTGGAGGTGTATGGATCAATTATGGGCCTCTATTGTGGCACTGGGAAAATCGGGAGGCAGATTTGAAGGCTGCTGATGAGGTGGCGCAAGGCATGGAGTTGACGGTTGATGAAGTCCTCGAAATCGCGAAAACCATCGGGTTCAAGTTGGAAAAGAGGGGACGGGGTAAAAAGGGCGAATACATTGGAAGTGGGGAGGGTAGTATGCTGAGTTGGGTCTATGAGAGTGAATTCTGGGTCGCCACCAAATTACCTCGGGAGAAGGAATTAGTTTGAAAATGCCGTTCACATGGCTTCAAACTCTTCTCCGGTAGTTCAGTGATTTCCAGGGGTACTACCGAGGAACTGCCCAGTTTTTCGCTGGCCGTTGAGTTCTGAATGACGATACCTGTATGGTGGTGATGTACAGCCAGCTGGAATTGCGTAGATGCAAAGACAAGCTTTCTGTTGAATTCATACAACTTCGACCCACAGATCTTTGCCTGTGATCCCATTCTTCCCGAAGCTGTCCTGCAAAGGTAAATTGAGTGCATGCTTGCTTATTATATTCTTTTAGTCTTTGCACTCATGCGTCACTAACCTTACTCCTCATTTGTGCAACCTACAACAACGAGACAGCACCCACTCAACTTTGTGGTCGCCAGCATGTTCTGTTTGCAGCCTACGAGTTTGCAATGCTAGAATGATATATCGCCAAAGTTCGCCCCGTTTGTTCCCTTATAGAGATATCAATAGCTGGTCCAAGTGTTTGTCACCATCATGATCACTGATGTCAATTATTCACCCAGTCTCTTCGAGTTTGCTCGGTTGTGGCCGAAGAATAGGGCAGGTCACTTTACTGGGATCATCGAACAACCTATGCATCCCTTCCCGAGAAGCGCCCAAGAAGATGATTTGTTCGACGCTTCTTTCGTTGACACGTCGACAAGCAGGCGTATGACAGACGTCAGGTACTGGCATGAACCAACCGCAAGTTAACCCCTTTTACAATACAGGGTTCCATTGCAGCTGCATCCTTTCTGTCCCGCTCGAAGTCTCATGTCGCCACTCTGCCTTCTTCATGGCCAGCCTAAAACGAAGTCAAAAAGAACAAAGAAACACATCCTTTCGAGATCGCGTGTGTTTTGTGCTGCAGGTGTTGTCCTTTTGGGAAGCGAAACATCTGCGATGACAAACCGACTGCCAATGCTCTTGACAGAAAGGTACAGCCAACGCCCATAACAGGCCGACGTGGAGCTGCTTGGGCCGGTAGATCAATTACACCTCCTTTATCTTGCCTTCCTAGCTGGCGATGGTTCTCGCATCAAAAACTTTCCTTTCATCATTCATTCACAGCATTCTCACGTGGTCCGCTTGCCGTAAGTGAACATCCAATAGCCTAAGTATGCAGGGTCCTTGCTAACGACTGCAAGCCTCCCACGCCATGAACACGTCGTTCCTGGAATAAAACCTTTTTGTCGAAGGAATTGACGGGAATAGCGTTCAACACGTCCAATTACTAACCTAGATTTCGCTTCTGTTTCAATCCCCCGACATATTCCACGTGAAGGAACACGCAGTTGCATACTGCACGTATTGGATCTGGGCCGTCTGAGACCAGCTCATCACGACATTTGCTGGACGATGAACAGCGTTCACTAGACCGTGACAGCTGCTTCTCTATGCTTGAGGTTGCTTCTTTCGGCCTAATTGGCTGCTGGCATTCACCGCCCGGAATGCCCTGTGGTACTTTCGGCTCAGGGCGATCCTGACGGTTCATGTCGTATTGATATCGTCTCACTCAGGTACCTGGGTTGTGATATCTCTGAATATGGTTGGTACAATGTTGTGGGGAAAGGCAGCCCCGGCATTGAATAATCCCCTGACATATCATTCAGCACGCCTCGTACCCATGGCACACGGATCTGGGGAGAGTTACGATACGTTCATTGCTCTCGATGGTGGAGTGGGTTGCAAAGTGGCAGGGCGAAGAATGAGGATTTTTGGGGCAGATTGAGGGGGAAAACTCATCTAGTGTATAAAACTATCTGTCCACACCATACGCAGGTCTTGAAACTGTTCTGGTTCATAGATATTCTTCCCCACACCTCTACCGCTACGCTGTGTTGACCACAGAGCCACAGACTGTCACTCCTGTTCCATTCGGTGTTTACCTGCCGTGGAAGTCCCTTCAGCTATTCACCAGATACCACGTTGGTGCGTTCGTTGATCGCCGGCAATCACTTTCTTTCGGAACGGTTGACAATACTTCACGACTCCTATCTACGGTCCCTCCACGTCAACAGTCTCTACATATCTCTTCCCAATTCTATTCAAAGAAACTGGACGCTGCTCCTTCGTGGTGGCTGGGTTTTTATAAGCCCCCGCAGTGATAGAGCTGCCGCTTGCTCCCGCCCAGCGTTCCAGCTTCCAGCCAGCCTCTTATCGCGATAACAAGGCAGATTGTTACACACAGCCCTATTCATTCGCCATGTCTTACCTCTCATCTCGGCGGTGCGCAATAGCCACAACTATACTTCTCTTACACCTCTTCGTCTCTGTATGCACCGCACACATGGTTATGTCCGGTATTTCAAATCTACTTTTCTCTTAAGTGACCCACAATTAACTCATTATCATAGAACCACCTCCAATAAACTACAAGACCAACCCCTACTATAGCACTGCAAAGGCCGATTTCGATTATACCGCACCGCTCTCACCATCGGGCTCGAACTACCCATGTAAAGGCCACCTCCAGGACCTTAATACACCCGAGGGGCAAAGTGTCCGGGACTACGCACCAGGAGGAACCTATGATCTCAAGTATGCCATTTCCGCCCCTGTATGAACCCCCCTTTTAAACAAATTTTAGAATCGATGGATCAGCCGTTCACGGTGGCGGCTCATGCCAAGCTTCACTCTCTTTCGATAGCGGTAAGACATGGACTGTGATAAAGTCATGGATCGGAGATTGCCCTCATGCTTCCGGAGCGAACCAAGACTTCAAGTTCACGATACCAAGCGGCACACCGGCTGGACAAGCGATTTTTGGTTGGTACTTCAACCCTAACCCTACTTCGACTCCAACCCCTACTGACCTTGACAGGACATGGTTCAACCAGATTGGGAATCGGGAAATGTAAGTTCCGCTATCTTTGATTTCCCTCCTCTTTTTGTTAACAAGAATATAGGTACATGAATTGCGCAGTGGTGACTATCACCGGTAGTAAAAAGATCCGCCGCAAACGGGCACTGTCAGGCCCAAGCGTGTTTGTAGCAAACGTTGGGAACGGTTGTACGACAGCAGCGGGAACAGACGTGATGTTCCCCGATGCAGGGCAGGAAATTCAGTATGGTGGTGATGCGTCGAAGAGGGCGAATCCCGCTGGAACGTGCAGTGGGAAGGAATACACTGGCGGAGGAGCAACAGGAGGAGGATCTAGTGGAACTGGAGGTGAGAATCCTAATACCAGTAGCGCGGCTACGACTGCTGGTGGTGGCAGTGGTGGTGGCGGTGGAAATCAGGGGCTTTATACACAAACTGCTACTGTGGCTGCGGGTACAGGGTACTATACGCCGCCTGCGGGGGGCCAAGTGCCGACTTCTTCTTCTTATCCAGGTATAATTTTGTTGCTCTGTGGATGATTGGAACGAGAATTGATGCCCCCATGCGTGATCAAGAGTTGGATGATTGTGGGGATCATGATGCTGATGGAATGATTGTTGCAGGGTCGGGCACAGGCACGGGCACAGGCACGGGCACAGGAACAGGCACCGGCGGTACAGGCACCGGCAACTCAGGCACTGGCAACTCAGGCACTAGCAACTCAGGCACTAGCAACTCAGGCACCGTCGTGGACGGCAATGAAGGAAAGGGCTGCACATATTGGAAAAGCCAAGGTTATATCTGTTCTGATGCATCAGCACTCCGCGATAGTATGCGGGTAGATTGGATATGGGGACTGGTCGGTGGGTGGGCTCTTATGGCAGTGGTTTGGATGCGGTAAGACGTCGTGAGGATGGGACTGTGCTTCTGCTGCTGCGTGGTTAGATTCGGGTTTCCGCTTTGGATGAGTCCGGCGAGACTCTGACAATCCCTCCTACTCCTCCCTCCTCTCCTCGTCGTTCCATTTCTTTCACTTCTTTGTCTCTTTCCTCTTCTCTACCTCTTCTCTTAAAGTCTATCCATATCGCGGGTTTTCTCCGACATCGTTTCGTACGCCTCATCGCTTTCCGACAGCGCCAACCACAGCATTTCAGACATCGACACAGTTCAAATGGTCTTCAAAAAATTTCCTCCGGCTTTCATTCCCATTGACTACATTCAACAACGGGTTTCCTTCGATATACCCACCCCCTCTCTCCCCTCCCCATTATCTTTCTTTCTCTTTTGAATTGCAATATTGGCGTTACAGGGTGAAAGCTAGCAAGGTGTTCGTTGTTTATAATTCGTGGGATCTTCTACCCCCCCTCGCATTTGTCCCATTTTGATGCGTATTTTCTTTTCTCATCCTCTTTATCTCAAGCAGAAAGAGCCATTGTGTCTTCTTTTCTCCCTTACTTTTGTTACGGCGTTTCCTTTCTGTCCCGTTGATATTGCATTGCATTACACTGGTTTTTATATTTATACTTGCATTTGCATTTCCCGCGCTCCTGCGGGGGCGGGGGCGCTAGATAAAGGAGTAAACACAGAATAAATGGTTGTGCATTTTGGGAATTAGGCTCGATTCAGGAAGGGTTTGCACGCGGTGATATCATACTATACTATGTTTGTTATTCGGCGGTTGAGTCTCGAGTCACCCAGCAAATTTAAACTGTATTCGGTGAGTGTAGATGCATGCATACGTACGCGCGTACGCGGCCGTGCGATCCAGCCAGCCAGAAGTACAGTATTGCAATGTGATCCGGTTTATGCGTGATCAGATAAACCAGTAACTTTTGCGGGAAACGGAGGTACTTTGTTTGCAAAGGTACCCCATCCATGGTCATCTGCGCATGCGTCTGTTTTCAGCAAAGGTAGTTACCATAGTTAGCAGATGGCGCCTCCGCGGGCAGGGCCTGGTGCATCGTTAATAGAGAGGACGTAGAACATGTCATCCATGTAATGAGTACATCTGGGTAGCTGGCTCAAGAACAGTACACGACTTAAGTGCTGCTAGCGTCATAGGAATTTATACACTGTGCCCTTGCTAAAGGGACTAACTTTCATGTACGTTGCTTCTAGAGATGAGCTCCAGTTTGTTTGCAGGCCTGCCAGCTAAATTTATATAAACTCACATCACATTTCATCACTCACTCCGACATTCTATAGTTGGACCTCGATTGCAGTTTGTTTGTACTTCAGGTGGTGAGGAACATGTGAGTCGAGTGACGATACATTGAGCATCGAGTTGTCTGGTTGTCCATAAATTGCCCATCTATACATGGCCTATCACTCGCACCAAGTTTCTCTGGGATTTATGGACATGTATATTGTGTGCAATAGAGCGAAGAGGAGAGAGAGTCTAAATACACAAGTACTCTACATATATGTAGAGTACTGATCACCCTATAAATACAAATAAGGATACAATGCCGTGACTCCCGCACTCTGGGTGTACTTTATTAACCAATGCGGGCCTAGAATTCGCCTGCCCGTAATAGTCCATTGAGATACCTGGAGCTCGGTGACAAAAGAGACATACTCTACAACTTCTGTACCAGGGATTCACACATGGCCATCCGCTGCAGTATGAGCGGGTAGGAAGCCACGTTATAACTGTAGCTGCTTGTCACTCACCTGCATCTTTATTGAGTGCCTGCTAGAGACACGAATCGAGTGACCAGAGTCTACAGAGGAACCAAGCAAGCCAAGTCATTGGATAAACACTAAGCTACAGTGGTCCTAGCGAATGCACTCGATCCTCCTGCTGTATGCAGGCAGGCATATTGTAGCTCTATGTATATGCTACAGGTCCGGCTTTTCTCCTTATGGAAATGAATTCACAACACTTTCTTTTAAAGAATTGTGGAGTGGCGAGTGAGCAAATCATAATGCCGATCATAACATCGAGTGATAGCCGCTTAAATGTAAATTGCAGATAATTACCCACACGTTCCGCACGGTACAACTTCAACCCACCCCTCTTCCCTCTCCACCGTTCTCACTCCCCCACTGTCTAGGCCGCTGTCATTCTCAGCCCTCCAAACACTAACCAGCGCCTTCCCAGCGAACCCGCACAAACTGCAAATGGTGCTGGAGGTCAGATTCCGGCTGATGATGTAGCGCGTGTCCGAGTATGTGTTGCACCGTCGGTGACAGGTCGATTCGTTGCCCGGAATGCTGTGGCCGCAGGAGAGATGCTGAATTGATGTGCGGTGGCACATTTTTGCGTTTGTTGGGGAAAGGAAGAGAAGAATTGTGAACTGGGCTGGACGGGAGATTTTTGAATTGAGAAAACTTCATTGAAGAGCACATATGAAGTGTGATGAAGAGGTGAGGCGAGTGACAGACAACTGGCATGGTTATTCCGTAGGGCCGGGACGTCGACCCGGGCCCTTCGTTGTCTTGTCACGGCAACTGAATGTGTGACCTAGGAGGAGCCACGGATCGGGGAAGCTTTGACTACCGGAACTCAAACTCTGTGCTAGTCTCCCCAAATGCTATAAAGTAGAATCTGAGTTCGGTCCAAAATACATCCCGAGTGCAACTCACGATACCCCCACCTTGTGGTAAAGACAACGTTCCATATCACTATTTTGAATTGCCCTATTATATTACATGTACCTACCCCGCCGTCCTGCCAAATCCAAAGAAAGAGGCGTCAAAGAAGCAAGATAAAACACAAGCGAATGTTTTTGAATGACGATGATGGTATCTCAAACGAATGTCCCCAAATGATCTCCCCAACACACTTGCAAGGTGATATCTTAAACACTCAGAAGCCCAAACAATATATAACGCCCAGCAACGCAAAGAAAAAATGTAAGCAGAATGTGACAAAAACAAACGCGGCCGTGATGTCGTACCAAAGACAAAATGAAACGCAATACCACTCAAATCACATACAGAGGAACGGCAATTTGCCATGATTACCAAGTAGGTACCTATCTAGGCTGTAGGTCGCCTTCTTCCAAGGCCAATCGTAAACACCTTCTTGAGGCTGCCCATAATTCCACCCTCCTCTTTTTTCTGCTCCGCGGCTGTAGCCAGCGTGGTAGAGGTGGCGGTAGTGGTGGCAGCGGCAGCGGTTGGGGTGGGGGCGTTCTCGTCCAGAACGCCCCTGGGCACATCACGATCGTTCCCAAGATTCGCGGGCGCACTCCAGCTCCTCCAGAATCCCTTTCGCTCGGGCACTGAAGTAGAGCGGGTAGACAAGCGTCTAAACAAACTCCTTGATCTGCAAAAACAAAGTCAGTCACTATAATTTGAAGGGAAAAGGAAGGTGAGGTTGCATACTTCTCCACCATCTCTACTCGATTCTGTCGAACCTTAAGCATAAAGCTAGTTCTGGTACGGGCTTTACCAAAGCTTGTCGCAAAGCTTTTAGTCCGTCCGTTCCTCAGATTCTCTGCTTCCTCAGCCCTCCTCATGTTCTCTTCCATTTCTGCAATTTCCTCGGCTGGCATTGCGCGGTTTCGTACCCCAACGGGTCCATCAACCTCAGGGAACACATCTTGCAGGAACGTGTTGAGGCTGTCTACTCTCGCAACTGGTGAAGGTTCCTGCTCAGTTTTCATGTATGGTATTTGGTGAGTGTAGTGTCCTGGCGGAGACTGGTGGTTCTGATTTGATAGCGGCGGAGAAGAGGAGGAGGAGCCATCTGAACCCAGAGAGACACCGTGTATAGGGGGGGATTGGGGGGCGTAGGCGGCGGGTGGGTAAAGCACAAAGTCGCCGGTGTCTTGTTGGTGGACGCCATGGTAATACCATGCTGCGTGTCCTTGCACTGGAGAATGAGGGACCGAAGAGCCAGGTTGGAAGGGTGGAGTGTGTGACGCGGGACGCATCATTTGTTGAGGCATTTGCGGGGGCATTTGTGGAGGCATTTGCGATGGCATTTGCGGTGGCATTTGCTGCGGAAGGTGGGGAAACATCTGTAGCGGTGGTGATGATGCTTGGCTCATTCCTAGATGCGGTGGTTGAGTGGTGATGGGGTTGGGGTGCTGGTAAGTGAAATTAGTCGGCTGCAGTGGGTTCACCCTAGAGATGGACGGACGGCGGCTGTTTTCTGAGCTTTCTGTGTCTAGAATTCAATTAGTACTGTTGTTGGAATTAATGGATGGGGATTGTACCGTCGTCTCCATTTACCGATTCTGCATCTGCTTTTTTGCCAAACAAGATCGTACGCATATGTCCAACTTTGATTCCCAGCCTTGCAAGCTGCTCATGTTTTTGACGATCCTCCTCCGTTACGGGAGAGTACTTCTTCCGGTTCCCAGGCTCGCACTTGTGATTCTGCAATCGCCTCTCCTCTGCGGTTCGATATCCACACTTATTACAGCAATGCGGAAGGGTGTGAGTTTTGACGTGTCTTCTTAGCTCTGAGACGCGTTTGTACCGTTTATCCTTGCAATGAAAGTGTGTCTCTGGGTCTTCCTCATAATACAGACACCGCCAAGTACCCTTTGTATTGACCTCATCTTCAGGCGAGTCGCCTTCCTCCATATCCGTCTTTGACTTCTTCGCATCCGGCGAGCTGTGAAGGCTAGAGGAGGGGTCTTCGTCGTCGGATCTGCGCTTGTTGGTCGACGGTGGCAGGCCCTGAGACTGTAGAAAACTGTTCTTCAGCAACCTGATTTCTTCTAACACATCATACCGGAACGAATCGAAGCGCTGGTCGATAATGTCTCGTCTGTCCTCGAAGCGTTGTATGGCTTTGATAGCCTCGACAGCTCGACTAAGGAACTGCATATAACACGTATAATCGATATAGTTGATGGGCATGGTAGGTGTAAATCCGGGCGATAAGGCGAGGCCGGCCGAATTTGGGGAAGGGAATGCGCCGCCATATTGCTGTTGTTGCTGGTGGTAGTGCTGCTGGTGTTGCTGATGTTGGATTTGAATTTGCATTTGCGGGTGCGGTTGCTGAGGTGCGGCCGTAGGAGCCATTGGGTTTCTGGCGGTGCGTGCAGCGGCCATTGCGCCTCCGAGACGACGGGCGGAGTTGACGGACGGAGCAATAAAATCGATGATATGGGTGTTGTAGAGGGAGAGATGAAGGTGGAGAAGTTTAAACGGGTCTAATGGTGGTTCTGGGCTCGGTCATATCAGGCATGGGCATGTAAGAACGGATCGGGTCGAGGGAATAGAAGGTGTTTCAGCTATGAGGTGAGGTTGCGACGCGGAGATGGAGGAGGAGAACTGCTAGCGTGGTGAAACCGCCAGGGACGGCTCTGACGGTCAGCGGCACACCCATTTACAGACAACTTCACAACAAGCTTCTCGGCAAGCAGTGGTAACATTGGCATTGGTAGCAGCGTCAAAGCCTGCGAAATCAACAAACGACAATAAACAAGTAGAGCCACCCTACGCGCCCAAGCCACTCGGTTTAGAGTATGAAGCGAGGTATTTTCAAATTTGCAGTGAATACTGCAGACAGCTGGCTAAATATACCCGGGCACTATGTACCAGGAGGCCCAGGGACAGGCGGACACTCGACTATCGTTGCTGAGAGCATTTAAGCAACATCACCGCAGAGCCTACATCTCGTGGTGGCGTGAGAAAAACTCCACCACATCACAAGAATTAAAGTGGTGTGTTCGAGTGTTCGCACGTTCTTTGTAATCTTACGTAGAATCCAATTGCAAAGTGCATCGCCGGATAAGTCTGCCAGACCAAACTCGACGGTTTTGGCCGCAAAGGGCAGGCGTATCAAGTCCACCACCCACCTTGTCAGCGATAAATATAGAATCAGAGCTTGGTGAACAAGCACCTTAGACTGAGATTTCACGATACGGGTTTTAATGTGCTCTTAACTTCTGAGGCAACAGCTAATACCGGTCTGCGTATCATTCATACCGTTCGTATCTTCTCATTCCACAAACAAGAGATGTAGGCGAGTATGAAGTAGAGTCATCACCCAAATACCTATGTGTATACGAGACCCGGTCTGTAGGAAAGGTGTCGGCGGGCAGAACCTTGGGAATCAATCATCCTAGCTCTCCCAGGGTCTCTAGGCAGCACTTCAGTGCTCTAAGCAGCTTCCCAACAGCAATCACTGATGGTTTTGTGAGGCGCTCGCATCTGGCGGTCATCTTTCAGCTCGCTGTGCTACATCGGACGGAGGCGAGAAAGAAGAAACAGAAGCAAGCCCTTGTTCCTGCTGCGGTAACGAACAGGACGCTTTACGCTGCAGCTCTCCCGTTACCTGCCCTTCTGCCGACCCCATCAATTGACAGACCGACAGACCGACAGTCGGACACTTGAAGTTTCTATTCTTCTTGCCGCTCTTCTCTGTTGTGCGGTTATCCAGCCCCAAACGCTGTGTCTCATCACCCATTTACCACGCTCCCTTCCTCCCCCCAACTGCGACTGCCAACTGCACGCTCCCAGATTCGGCTCCCAATATCTAGTCGAGCATTTAGAGGCTGCTATTATTATATCCTTTAGAAGAAAGAGAGCCAGCATCAAGCGAGCCCAGCGCCCCAAACGATGCCCTCAATCCAATCTTTCTTCCAAAAGCCTGCAAATCGTGCGTCTACACCGTTGGCGCACACCCCGCCCGGCCCCACCTCGTCTTCTTCGCGCCCAAACTCCTCCGTCTCCGCTCAAAGCTCTGCGCAATACGGCCGACCCACAATATCAACTCAAACTGGACCGGCGGCGACAATTAGTCTTGTACCTCCGGGACCCCCTTCAACACTACCGTCGCCATTAACACCATCTCCAGGCTCAAAGGGAGGTGAGTTTGCGGCTGAACATCAGAAACAACAGCGAGGTCTACATCCCTCAAACGGCGGTGGCAGCAACACGGATCTCAACGACAACCCAACCTTTAACCCCTCATCTTCATCCTCTGCAACTTCTGCAACATCCACGCGCCGTGGTAACGAAATCAATCCTCAACCTCAATCATCGAATCGAAAACCAGTAGGACTAAATTTCTTTTCCGGGGGACACCGCGATCGAGAACGTGATCGGTCTTCTGTTGCTGCACCTCCCGCATCTCCGCAGCCAGGCAGTGGTGGTGGTAGTCTTTCGCGCAGAATTTCAACAAGACATAAACAGCAACAGTCCTCGGAACCTCAATCTTATCACCAACAACCTCCTCACAACACCGAAGGCCTTGACCCATATCTTCAGCCACCAGAAGGAGCTAGACCGCAATCTGTTCTTCCTAGTCCTCGTGAATCTGAGATTATCGATTACGCTGTCAATCGAGGTGGGGAATTCCAACGACACAATAGCTTTAGCCAAGCTAGTCTAGCCTCACAACAACAGCCACAACAACAGCAGTACTACGAGCAGGGACAGGAATATCAACAGCAACAGCAACAACAGCAGCAACAGCAACAGCAACAGCAACAACAGCAACAACAACAGCAACAGGAGTATCAGACACAACATCTTCAGCAACAGCAGCAGGAAGGACATATGACGCCTGGACCCAGACCCTCGATAGATGTAATGAGACAACCTCCGTCTCGAGATGCTTCGACGCTGAGCCAGTTACACCAACAGCAATATGTTCAGCAACGGACCAATTCAAATGAATCTTACCAGAACCAAGGAGGACAATCAGGAGGGCAACAAAATCAAGCATATGATCCATCCAAATTTGAGGAGCAGGGAAGAGCAACGCCGGAAGTACGTTCGCAATCTCGAGGCGGCGATACACAAACCCAAGAGAGCCTTAACCTTCAGCAGACTCTACAAGAATTGGAAACGCTCCGTACGCATCCTCTGACAACCTCGCCTTAAAATAACTGCTGATCACCGAGTTAAATAGAGAATAAATACCGTAAGGTGAAAGCGCTCTACTTTGACCGTAGTGCCGAAATTGAGAGACTTCAAAATACCCTCGCCCACCAACGTCTGGCGCAATCTCGTACCTCACTCGACGATAATGAATATACCTCACGTTTTGAGCGACTCGATGGTGCTATCAAAAATGTTGCCTTTGAAATTCGTCAATCCTGGAAATCCATCCCTAACTGGCTTACAAATGTCATCAATGCCGGAGCTGCGGTTAAGGGAGGGAGAGAAATGACGGTTGTTGGAAGAGCAACAATCTCTCGGTGGGTTGTTGATGAGATCTTGGAGCAATTCTTTCATCCCGCTCTTGAGACAATGCTTTCAATGCAACTCAAGGAAATTGAGCGCAATATCCGACTACTGGCTCCCACGCCTCAAACTGTAGAAGATGATGATGCCTTGAGCACCAAAGTCTGCAATTGGCGTCTCACCACGCTTGATGCTCTACACGGCCTGATCAATAGTCCGCAAGCTCTCGAAAAACGAACCCGGCTGGCAGAAGAACTGGTCCATAAACTAGTGGAATATCTGCGATTCCACCTTCAAGAACCAACGCCGCCAGGACTTCTTGGAGGTGTACAAATGGTTGTCGATATAGCCATTGGACTAGCCTCGAACCTCCCCGTGGAATCGAGAGACGTCAGAGTGTGGTATCCTCTTCCCGGCTGCCGCTTTGATGCAAAGTTCATGAAAGGTGAAGGCGGCCTTCCACCCCTCGGAACACCCGCCAGCTCCCTCCCCGAGCCCGAAAAAATGCAAACCGACAACAACAGCAACAACTCTGGCGATAATGTGGCCGACGAAGGACCACAAGCACCGCCAAAAGATGGCGCGGGTAATCCTTCGACACGTGCTGGAGTTGCCGGTTTACCTGGTCAGCAAAAGCAGGATACGAAGAAGAGTTCGGGATTCAGTGGAAGGGTCAAGAAGGCACTTCATGGTGCTGGGGCTCAACCAGCTCCTCAGCCACCCCCGAGCCCTGGTGCACCACCGCAGGGCCAAGGGGCTAACGTGAGTAAGCAGCAACAGCAAGGGAGCCAAGTTAGTTTACCGGTGGGACTGGATGGAAAGGGTGATGTGGAGAAGATTAGGGTCGCAGGGTTCATGGCAGTTGAGGTCAGGGGGAGGAGTATCTTGGTTAAGGCGCCGGTGTGGCTTTGAATACTGGGGTGAAAGTGTTGTGAGGGTGGTTCCTTTCCTATAATTTACGTGTTTATGATACCGAGATGTGTGGATTTCTATGGTTTCTTGCGGAGTTGGAGATGGGGGGAATGGTCAAGTATGTGAATATTACTTTATACCCTATTACAAAGCAGGGCACAGAAGCTTGGAGTACCTACGATGCGCTCCTTCAGAGTAGGGTTAGATTTTAGAGCAATTGTAGAAAATGAGTGACAAACCATGGTGTAGATAACATGCATGCAACCAAGGCTGGCCTGATTTGTTTGCAGCTCTTGTGAGCTGCGAATAGTTGTGGTTCCTAGATCCTCGTTCGCCCCCGAATATGCGCAGGGAGTGGGGTTTATGTGTGTGAGGTCACGGTGGAGTAAGCTGTGCAGATGAAACTGCAAGGTCTGCATCTGTAGGATTTGGTGATTGGTGTTTGAAGGTATTTGGGAATCGAGATCAGTGCAATTGCTAGAGATGATTCTTCTGATCTCCAATAGACACCGTTTGGTTTGCACTGGTACTTGGGTTGTCAGACCAGACGGGCCGGTCAATCACAATCCCCCGCCTCCCCTCGCTGCTCTTTTTGGTGCGTCTGCGCTCGGTAGTACAGAAACTGCAGGACTGGGGCTGAAGGTTGGTCTGCAGAAAATGAACTAAGGTAGAATAGGACTGGTGGGCTTATCGTGCTGCGTCCAAGACAAAGATGCGTAGTCTCAGCCAAGGTGGATGCCTAGGATTAGCGGAATGGGGAAGAAGTGGGTGCGAGGCTAGGACGGGTCAGCCTTATGACCAACACCTCTTCTCGCTGCCGAGGGTGCGAGACGGGTAATGGGAAACGAATGGCAAAAATTGGCCAAAGCCACAGCCGTCGCTGTTCGTTTATTACTGAGCGATACTTTAGCCATCTTTCGAGCAACGTAGAGTGAATTGGCGAATTGACTGACACAGCCGCCGACCAACATCCAGGCTCCAGCCCAATACTGTACGGTAGATAGATTCCTGACAGAGCTAACTATAAGGTCAACCTGTTACCTAGACAGCTCTCTCCACCTGCTCATCCATCATCACACCCGCATCATTCTCAACTAAAACCAAGAAAGGTGGACATCGTGAAAGGTCGGAATCGAAGCGCCAATCGTCCCTAGTAGCACCACATCTATCCAATACCCTCGCGTGCAACCCCGCTCACCGCCTACCATCCACTGCTACTTGCCAGCCAACTCCCAGCCTCAATTCGTTCGTCGCTCCTATCTTTCCCTCCACCGCTCGTTACTTTCTGGCCTCCTCGGTTCAAGCCTGTTTTTGTCACGTTTGTCCACCACCGTCGCACTCGGAGTCTGTCTTCTCGGGTTCTTTTTTAATTGCTCTTTGCGCGTTGTGTGGCCCCCTCACTCGCTCGCCCCCGACCGAACATTCCAACAGACACAGCATACATACATCGAGATCCAGCCTTCTTATGCTTCAGGTGCATTGGCACGTCCCATTTGAGTAAGTAATGGCTGCTTTAGAACGACCACCGCAGCCAAAACCCCGATAATATCTTTTCCAGTCAACAGCTAACTAGGGTTGCTTTTGTGGAATCTTCAGCCTCACTTGCATCTCTCTGCGTGTTGGCTGCCAGCTGCTCCGCCGCCCTAGCAGCGTCCCATCCATCCATCCATCCCTCCATCTTGTTTGCCCTGCCTGCCTGACTTACGTTTCGAGGGAAGCACGCTCAGTAACCGTGCAATTTGCTAACCGCTGCTGCTGCTTCTCTTCATTAACTCGATCGTTCTGAAAAGACCACCCACCCCCGCCTTCCCCACCCTCCCTTCTGTCTTCCTTTCAAAATGTCCGGTCCTGGGTTCAGTAATCGCCTCCGAATAAACTTTGGTCGCAACAAACAGCAGCAGCCTACACCTTCTCCGCCTCCAGCGAATTCTGCTGCTGGTCCTCCACCGGGCCCGCAACGTCCTCCTTCATACCCTCCACCTTACGCAGCTCCTCCGACTGGCCCCCCGCATCTCCCTCAACAAGGTCGTCCACAATCCCCGATGCCTCCCCACGGTCAACAACAACATGCCCCATATGGGCCTACGCAGATTGGAGGCGGTATCCCTCAGCAGATGCAGCCCCCCATGGGACAGATGGGTCCGCCAGGTCCATATAGTCAGCCGCCAGGATACCCTATGCAACATCGGGCGAGTACCGGTAGCCAGCAAAACATGATGACAAGTGGGAGACCGGCCGTTTCGGAGGTTGAGGGAACCAATCGAGGAAAGGCGCAGTTGATTGTTGGTATCGATTTTGTGAGTATCCCAACATGGTGGTTTTGGAGAGGGTGAGGCTGAGAGTGAATTAGGGTACAACTTTTAGCGGTGTTGCTTTTGCATTCGCAACCGACCAGGAGGCCAAGGAGGACATTATCACCGAGTGGCCGGGAGCTGGTAATCAGACGAAAAACAAAGTGGGTTTTTTAGTGCGCGATAGACGATAAAGTGCGATATGCTGATGAGCTCCGCAGATTCCAACTGTTCTTTATTACGATCAATATCAGAAGGTTGTGGGATGGGGTCCTGACATTGCAGATGCCCTGGCACCGACGGGTTATCCAAAACCTGGTGTGCAGAAGGTAAGTGGTTGGGTTGTTTCTTGAGGAAGAGATTTTGGATTTTGGTGTTAATCTCGTTTTATAGGTCGAATGGTTTAAGCTCCAGCTTATGCTTTCCGGAAACACGTATATCGACCCCATCAACCTTCCTCCCCTCCCACCTGGAAAGTCCGAGATCGATGTAGCTGCAGACTACCTCTTCAAGCTCCGGCAAGCCATGCGTGCCCAATTGCAGAAGACTCTGGGTGAAGTGTTTAACCGCGAGGAGCGCAACATTCGCTATTTCCTTACTGTCCCTGCTATCTGGAACGATGCAGGAAAGGCTGCTACCCGTGCTGCAGCTATTCAGGCTGGCTTCCTTAGAGATGAGAACGACAACCGTCTTACCCTCATCACTGAGCCGGAGGCTGCAGCTATGTTCTGTTCCAAGACTGGATTGCTTAACTTGAAGGTACACGATGCAGTGTTGATTGTGGATTGCGGCGGTGGAACAGTCGATTTGATTGCCTACGAGGTCGAAGAGGAAGTACCCTTCACAGTGGCCGAGTGTACAGCCGGCTCTGGTGATTCTTGTGGCTCCACCGCGCTTAACCGAAACTTCTCCAACATCCTCCGTGCAAAGATCCGCAAAATGAAGCTACCCGATGGATCCAAGACTGCGGGTAAGGTTTACGCCAAGTGTATCATGGACTTCGAGAACCGAATCAAGGCCGATTTCCGAAATAACGGACAGAAGTGGGCTGTCGATGTCGGTATTGAGGCTGAATACCCCGACGCTGGCATCGAAGAAGGTTATATGTCGTTCACAAACGAAGAGATTCTGCAGTGTTTTGAGCCCGTTGTAAACCGCATCCTTGAGCTCGTCCGCAACCAGATCATTGCCATCCAGGCACAGAATCGACAGCTACAGAATGTCCTTGTTGTCGGTGGATTTGGTGCTTCCGAGTATCTGTTCCAGCAAATTAAGCTCCACGTGCCTCCACAGTTCCAGTCCAAGGTTGTACGACCTATGGACTCGGTGGCTGCTATCGTCAAGGGAGCTGTTACGGCCGGTATCACAGAGCGGGTGGTTACCTCGCGTGTTGCAAGACGCCATTACCTCATGGCCACTCTACAACCATTCAAGGAGGGCCACCACCCCGAACAATACAGAGTTCCCAGCTTGGACGGAAAGGATCGCTGCAAGTACACGCGACAGATCTTTGTCACCAAGGGACAGCGCGTCAAAATTGGAGAACCCGTCAAGGTCTCGTTCTTTAGACAGGTTGCTCCTGGGGCGACGCTGATGTACGAGGATATATTGTATGCTTGTGACGATGACGTCTGTCCGGAGTACACGAAGGATCCCAGTTCGTTCCCTCTCCCGTACACAATGTGGCTATTTTTTATTTTATTTTGCTAATGTACAGTGTAGGAATCAAGGAGGTGGTCACGCTGACTAGTGACCTGTCAAGGAAGAACCTGGAGAAGGACTTTGAGAGGATGGATACGCCGCAGGGCGTGTTTTATCGTGTTTACTTCGATATTTATCTTACACTGGATGGAAGCGAGTTTAACGCTGAGCTCGTGTGCCAGGGTGAGGTTATGGGACGGTATATTTTTCCACCTTCGTTTGGTTGGAGACGATGCTAATGATGGTACTACAGGTGTGTGGCGAAATTTAGATAAAAGATTAGAGAGGCTGAAGGGCCCGGTTTCTTTTAACCTTTCTTTCTCCGGAGAGGATGAGGAGAGGGCGATGGGAGGAGAGATTGTTGGGCATGTAGGAGGTGAACGGCATAATGCTTGATGAGAGGATTCTACCTTTTTTCTTTTTGCTATTGCGCTACAATTAAATACCAGAGTTTTTTGTTTGATATAAGTTATATGGTAAGCAGATGAATCTTGGGGAAAAGATAACTTCTACCACCACGCTGGTTTGTGTGCATGCCAGTCCTTAAATTTCGACGTGCGATGAGATATGTGTAGCTGAGCTTAGCCACCATTATTTTCCCCTCAAGCTCTAGTACATGGGGGAATCCTCGGTTACTACTGTAGCGAGCACGGTTCTTCAAACGTCAGTGTCACAGAGCCCTGTGTAGTAGGTAAAAACAGGTGTTTCGTCAGTCACAACGAGGGCATCCGAGTGACCCTGGGTCCAAGACTCATTTGTCACATCACAGGTGATGGTAATCTTTCAAGCCATTGACAATCGCTGAGCCAAAATCGGATTGTTTTGATATAATAGGTACCGGCAGCGTGGTAGGAAACACCCCAAATTCCGCGTCACAGACCCTTAAGTTGGAATAGAAGATATTACAACAATGTGGTCAGTAAATAAAAAGCGTCACACTGGGAAGGCCATCCGAAGCATCGTGCTCGCTGCAGTACCTCGTTGACCTCTCGGCTGTGTAACAGGAATGGGGTAATCTAGATGGTTTCCCCATTTCCTCCCATCTCCTCCCATCTCCTCTTCACCCCCAAGCTCTCTCAATCTCGCCCACTACTCTATCAGCACCTGAGAACATAAAGTTAGTCATCCCTCTCTACCTGCCCATAACAGGATCATCTGTTAATCCATATACTGCCTCCAGCCGGCTCCCAAGCACCGTCTCCAGCCAACTCAAATCGACCGTCTCCTACAAACCCAGATCAACTGTCTCCAGCCAGCTCCCAGCCAGCTCTCTAAGAGCACGAATTAAGTCTTCTCTCCTTACATTCCCACGATCGCGAGTTAATCCGTGAACGCAGTCTCAGCTTCTAGCGAGCCCAGATCGACCATCTCCAGTCAGCCCCCGAGCTCCGTCTCCAGCCAGCTTCCTGAGAGAACGAGATATTACGTCTGCTCTCCTTATATTCCCACGACCACGAGTTAACCCCTGAATGTTCCTGGCCAACCCAGATCGACCGTTTCTACCCAAATCAGATCGACCACCTTCAAGTGCACCTCCGAGTGCACATCCGAATGCACCTCTAAGTGCGCTCGATCACCGTCTTCAAGTGCACCTCTAAGTGCATCTCCAAGTGTGCTTGAGTACCGTCTCCCACTAGCCCATATCGACCGTATGTACATATATAGATAAGACATAGATAGACAATAGATGCCATATTATCGTTTTACAAATGTTTCGTGATCATGAAATTAGAACTACAAAATCGAGTACCTGTGTAAAACGAGACGAATAAGTCTGAGCGACACAAATAAGTATGAGGTAGTTTTATATAGACAATGTGTACGCGGTTGATTAATGCACCTTTTGTTCCAAATAAATAAGAGTTTTAGTGGCCATCCGCTTTTCTAACGTCTAATACTGTGAATTGTCATTGTAGTATGGGTGTGGACACAGAAATCACTCGTCTTTGTTCAATCTCGACGAAAATTCTCATCTTAAGACTGGAAGAAGATACCATGCCCAAAAGTACTCGGGGATAGAATGGCCAACAGAAAAGGTTACATAGAGTTCGCAACACCTGGTTTAGTGGCAAGTGACAAATGCCATGCACTCCAATTTTTCTCTCGGTGGAGAGTGGGTTGCTGCATTATGGCTCGAGATTGCTGGGCGCCTTAGGGTGATAAGTTATAGGCCCATGTTCCGATGTTCCGTTATGTAGTCTAGTTTACCTGGCAGTATTGAAGTTGAGGATCGATATCTTCGGAAACCGAGCTAGCTTTCCTCAGCATACTTACTCTCATGAAGTTTAAAACTCAAATTTTGTCCCCACAAACCTTAAGCCGCAGGTAGAGTTCCAGGACTAGCTTAGTATTCATAATGCATAGAGAACTCACTCACTCACGATCCACTTACTCAAAGTTTGTCAATTCGTTTGAAACCAGCTAGATAAAGCACGACGACGACGACGACGACGACCGAGGCAGAACATCCACGACCCCCAACTGACAAAAAGCTCTAGGAACGAGAGCAACTCCCAACACGGCAATGGAACTCCATATTCATTTCGAAATATCCGGTTTTATGGTCGGGGTTGTGCTTTACCTCGCTATGAATCTTGCAATGTTTGCACTTTTAGAAAGGGTGGAGGAGGATGAGGAGGATGAGGAGGATGAAGGGGATGAGGAGGGGGATTATATCGGGAGGACGCTGGAGGAGTATAGGTGTTATCATTGGAATTACAGCTATGTGATGGGCTATGGATGTTGGATCTGCGGGGCTGTTCCAACCGATGGTGTCTTATCACCAGTGCTAGAGTGGGACCAGATAGGATGGTGAATATAAAACCAGTTTTAGAGCTTTGGTTACTTGGGGGATGCGAGAATAACGGGGGTCAAGGAAAAATATTTGTCATTGAGGGCCTTGAAATCATCGATGTATGTTCTACACACAAGCGCTCAACTGGTCGCAGAACCTCCAGCCATGCACTTCCTACACTGTGCGGAGCACTCACCATGCAGTTAGCTAGATATTGTACTATCTCTTGCTACCGGAGGTGCGTTACCGCTCTCATTTTGATTCGTATTCACCTGAACCTAACAGTTGCTAGGCCAAGGGGACTAAATGGAAATGATTTAGAAGTAGGTCGAAACGACAAGATACAGCGTTTGGTTCTTAGCCAGACTTTCTACCCATTCGGTGGTCAAGAATCATAGATAATATGACCGGTTCTGTGGCGAGAAATAGTGGGCGGTTCTTTGCGGTTTCATTGGGCCTAGGATTCTCACTCGGTGTTTACCGCGAAGGGAAAATAAATGTCCGGTTTAGGACCCTTGCCCTTATCCCGCATGGCTAGATCGTACTATGCACAACATAATTAATCAATCGAGATTTCTCATCTCATCATGCAGCGTCCTCGAAATTGAGTAGAGTGCATTGCTCTTTCAACACAAATCTCGACCGTCCATCGGCCATTCCGCACTGAAACGCGTCAACAGCCCTAAATCCCCGACAACGCGCAATATAAGACTTGATGTTTCTGCTACTATTTGGGGTTAACCCATCGAATATCGATTATTTCCAGTAAGACCACTCTTACACTAACAAGTATTTACAATGAATTTTTTTATCCTTTTCGAATGACAATGTTAAACTTGTTCTTGCGAATGTATGGGGCACACTTGTACTCTAGTAAGTGGATGAGCCCGGAATGGTGATGTGAGAAGGGCATTCGAACTTATAGTGTGATGGGTTATGTGAGTATAACAGCACTGAGTGGTATTAGGCAGGGGAGAGTGTAAGTGGACCACTCAGATGATCATCGCCGATGTAGTGGAAGGGTGCTGACACACATACTCAAACTTGTAGGTGGTAAGTGGATGACCCCGGTGACCGTTGGCATGGTGACAGCAATGTGCTAAGGCGTATCTTCAACTTGAAAGAAAAAGTTAGTTAACACCCTGACAGCCATTAATGTTGTGATACCAATGTAAGAGTAAGGTACTAATAAACACGCAGTTTGTAAGTGGACGACCCTGATAGCCATTTGCATGGCAATGGTGAAATGAGAGCTGCTGACCTGCAAATTTGAACTTGTAGCACCGAAGTGGATGACTCAGATGACTGTTAGCATGGTGACAGTGAAGAAAAGTGCTGACGAGTATCTTCAAACTTGTAGGGCGTAAGTGAACCTCCCCGACGACCATTGGAGTATTGACGAGTGAGTAACGCACATATTTCTACTTGTAGTGTGTGAGTGGAAGACCTCAATGACTATTGGCATGGTTATTATGGAGTGCTAATGCGTCTCTTCGAATTCGTAGAGAGTAAGTGGACCACTTTGATGACTATGGACACAGTGTACCTAGGTGGCGGGCCTGATTTGTGGGTGGCCGATACAGCCGCATCTAGGCCGGCCAGATCTTCAGTCTACTAGAAAGCCCACCAGCAGGCTGGACTACTTAGGAACGCTGTATTGGAGAGGTCATGATGATTTGAGAGTAGGTTGTTGACACGCATATTCGAGCTTGCAGGACGTCAGTGTAACCCTGGTGACTATTGGCGTGGCGATGTGCTGACATGTATCTCAAACTTGTAGTGTGTAAGTGGACCACCCAGCATACCTCTTCGAGTTTGTAGTTTGTAGTGGACAACCCCGATGTGATGATAGTGATGTGATGCGTTGACGGGGTATCTTCAAACTTACAGATTGTAAATTGACAACCTCGTTGAAGCTAGTTCATGACAAGTCATACCTCTATAGCCCCAGAGGTTAGGGAATTCCTAGAGTTCACAACGGCCTCAACTGAATCAAAAGGTTAGGTTTCTTGGCAAACCGGACTCGAAACTGTTTTGTGGTGTTGTCAGCAATTACGATCGAACCGTCACAGACGGTTAGGCTTCTTTGGTCTTGACGCAACCATTGGTAATTGACGTTTTGGACAGGTTGTGAGAAAATTGGATGATTCCTCATTGTTTAGTCACTTATTATGTTACGATGTTACAAGTGCTTACTTAAGATTAGAATGTTTCTAGCGTGTCATCAATAATTTTCTAATTTTCGAGTTATTCTGTTTACTTTGCTTTTCTGTTTACTTACTTTTGTTTGCTCTGACTCGTTGTTTGACTCATAGCGATGGAATGTTCTTTCGAGTTCTAGCAGTTGCTAGGAGACTGATTGTTTCCCTGTTGATGCAAACGGAAGAGCAGTGTACGGCTATATAAGTGGGGGCAAGGGTAGTGGAAGGGGAGTCATAGATTTACTTGTTTCTTTTGTTAGGTTCAAGGAGTGATGAGGATAGTTTAGGAAGATGTATGTCATGGCTGCGAGCGGCCGAATACAATATGATTACAAACAAACAAAAACGGCTATAGAAGCACCTGGTTATGTACAATCTTTTTGTTCTTGCTCTTCAGGCTTCCCCTGAAGATACAAGTAAGACTTAGCTATCAATATACCGGTTGTCTACCTGTGCAGAGTGACGATTCGACTCGACCACCGAAGCTAACCCTCTATTATTCTTTACAGTTTTAAGTAACCATTAGAGAGAGCTCTATAGTACTACTGCAGAGATCAAAACTATTCACTTAGTTCATTAATGTATCCTCGATTTACATGAGAAGATGAAAGCCAGGCCGTGTGGAAAGCCCAGTATTACTACGAGGAAAGCGCAAAAGTGAGAAGATGAGAAAAAAAATATCCCTGGAGAAACCCCCGAAATCTTCACATCTCTCAGTAAGGAAAGCCCGAAATCGCTACATCTTTTCTAGAGGAAAGCTCGAGGTTAAGAATGCGAAAGCGAAGCCCAGTTCTCCTCCTGAAAGCTGGAGATATCGCTCCGAAAGCTGAAATATCCCCGCGCTTTCGGGTTTCAAAGTGGCCCCGAAGACAACCTCGTTACGTTCCGGCTTTCATAGCGGTGTAAGCTAGAATGCTTTACGTATTGTTTCGCAACGCCGAGAGTTGGGAAAATCTCAGATTTATGGGGACCATGTCGATAACATTAGGTCTACTGGTAGCCCCCCCGATACGCAGGTCTAACATGGAACATTTTATGCCAATAAATATAGCAGATATAGTATCCCAAAGTGGATAAAACTCTAACTCGTGTGTTTCAAGTTTAACTGAAAACACATGAAAACAAATAAAAACTGTGTACACAGGTTTAGTTTGTTGGTGGGTAACACTAAACTTGAAAACACTTGAGAATATGAAAACATACGGAAATTAGAGTTTTGTCCACTATTTCCTGTCATAGCAGAACACCAATTATTGGATATATGTATACCTAGTTGTAATGTGTCATATTTAAAAGAGATATTATAGTTAATTACCTGCCTTGTTAACATCAAATCGTCATCATATGAGCTGCAGGGTGTTGTATATATCACTTTCTACAATTAGGAATTGAAAATAATCGTATCTAACAGAAAATACTGAGATAAATATATCATTCGCATATCTACGCCGTTGAACTGTACCGGCCACTGAGGCTCGGACACTGTCTGCTGCTGACAAATAATATCGTTTTGGACAGCCAGTGCTGAAGGCTGCAGAAGAGATGGACAGGGTTATGGAAATGATGGCAGTGCATGGAAGAAGTTCTCAATTCGTGGCTTGTCATAAGTGCAGGGAGAACGGGTATTTTCACACTTAATCCACCCTTTACCCCACCCCATATATGGATTCTGTTTTAAATGTATTATATAGAATTGAACTTGAAGGTGCTGACAACTTTTGCTGCTTGGATACTGGCCTGCTGACGCTGACAGAGGCATATAAACAGCTGGACAGACACCCCGTGCTGACTGTTGACGTCCGGACCTCAGTGGCCGGTACAGTACTCGGGTCTGGCATGATCAATCTGGACTCCCAATTTCTGGTAGAAACCCCTAGGAAATTGGGAATTATCAGTGCGCTATGTACTAAACAGGGTATAACGCGGGGAGAAAGTGTTGATTCGTAGTGAATTGAGCCTCCTCCCCTAAGTCAATGCCCCTGCCCCGGCCTACCATGTATAAAAATTTCATCAAATGCTAATACTGCCTAAGCGAGCCGGTGAAACTTTGATCCGGGGTATTCTGCCCACTAGGAAACCATGAGCTGGGCCAGGGTCATGCTAGCCATCATGACAAGGGGCTTGTAAGTCCAATATCTAAAGCATAGAGCAATAACAATTACTTTACTGGGACTGTGGCTTTGCCTCTATGTAAGCTGCAAATGGTATGTGATGCCTTGTAATGAAGACATTCCGCTTCAGCAACTGTGTTAACGGATGGGGCTAGCCTGTGGACACTCTTTGGATGGCAAACATTTATGCGGATGCAGCATCTGAACAGCCATGTGAAATACCAGCACGTACTTTATTAAGTATCAGTAATGTACGAAATTCGTAAACTTCGTTGTCTCGCTTGACACATAGGGTAAGGGTAAGAATATATAGCTCCGCCCCATCATCGATTACTCCAGCTGTCTCTACTCAACCCAACAGCGGACCTATCTTATGTCATCCTTATACCCTTTCTTCTATTACCACTCCCATAGCCGCAAGTTTTAGACTCGCTAAAATAATGTTTCCCTCAGTAAAGGGCAGTATACTTGTCCGAGCGCGCAGGACTCGTTGGGCCAGGATGTCTGCGACGCTTTTGGTGCTCATGGTTCTATATATCCAGATCGATGTCAGTACGCCAGGCAGGAGCTCCACAGCGCCTTTAGGACGCAAAATGAATGAATTAGAGGAACTCCCTGGAGCAGACACAGCTGGTCAGTTCCTACAGCCCTTACGGTGTCCATCTACAACACCGGAGATTTGGGACGTCTGTCTGCTCCGACAGTCGGAACAAACTCTCATCTTGCCTGGAGTCTAGATCTAGGTGCGCCGACGGGTACTGGTAATGTTCGAGCCGATCATCCAAGGCTGTTTGCACCCAGCTACAAGTGGAAGCGCCTCCCGGCATTTATCGCGGCGGATCCGTATCTCGCGAGCTGGAACAAGACAATCTATGAGCGAGCGGCCGAGTATTATGGCATGCCACCGACTAACTATTCAATCGATGGATCATTATGTTGCGACGATGAAGGGGAGAACCGTGTGTATTGGCTATTATGCGATGACTAGGTACAGGTCTAAAGGTCCAAGATGCATAGGGAAGGGAAGAGCAAAGTGTGAAGTCTAAAAGAGCAGTCACGAACCTTATCTATCAACATATTAGGGGCGGTAGCGGGGTGCTTGATGTTGCACGGGAGGTGCAGTTGAGGATTAAGCACTGGGCGTATGCGTATCCTGTCGGGCAATACTAAGTGGGTCGATCGCACCTGGGAAGAGATTGTTGTGGCTCCTGGAAATTCTTCTACGCAGTATTTTGGAATTGCAGGTGATAACTGGAATTCTCAGTATGTTTCTGCCGTTTCCAGGTTTAGTTTCAGCACTGTTCTGATGACACTATAGGTACTGGCTTGACATCGGCGAATTCACCACTGCTTTTGCTTACGCCTACGATTGGCTTTACGATGCGTGGAGTACCACTCAACGGGATGCTATCATGTGGTCTATCATCTCCCTTGGTCTCTAGAAGGGTATCGAGGCCTATGAGACTAATATGTGGTTTCTGTTCGTTAACGGAAATTGGAACTGTTAGAATTCTCCCCTTCCCCCTTTTCCCTTCTTCCTCCTCCTATTTCCTTGATTAAATGCTGACTGGAGTCGTGATGGAAAAGGCGTCACTAATGGAGGCATGATTACCGGCTCTCTTGCCATCTACAATGAAGACCTGACAGGTACAGCAGCTAAGCTTCTTACACTTGCGGTTCCGGGTGCACAGAAAAACTGTGCTCAAGCGGTCCAATCTGACGGGACGTGGACTGAAACCCCGGCTTACTGGTGTGTTCATGATCGCTGCCTGTTACTTTGGATGCTTCTTTGACTTGTTGATTGACTTTATTAATCCTCTCTATCTCAAAGGCCCGTATATGTACAACCTCCCATATGCGTACGCGTATGCTCTATTTGACATGAGACGCATCACCCTGGTCCTGATGCATATCCTCATACAGCCACCATCTTCATACAAGTCTTCATTCTCATACAAGACATCAGACGATGCCTGGGTCTCGTTCCGATCTACATGGACCGAACCGATCGGATTATTTGCTGCCATGAATGCAGGGAATATGACTGCGCATCAGACACGTGAGTAACCAGCACTGAGCGTTAGGTCGCATATATACTGAATTGCTCTTTATCTAGACGGTAATATTAATGCAGGGGATGTTGTCCTTGACGCCTTAGGAGAGCGTTGGGCGGGAGAACTTTGCCAGGGCGACTATCTGTCGACCGGCTACTTCTCCAGCGAAGCCCAAGACAGTGCTCGCTGGCTCTACTACCGCTGCCACACGGAGGGCCAAAATACTATTACTTTCAACGCCTCCAATCAAATTGTGAACGCAGCACCACCTTCTCCCAAGCTCTCCAGCTCTAGCAACGCCCAAGCAACAAACTATCAGCCCGACGATCACGATGAGAGCACCGCAGTTTCGCAGATCAGCATAAAACTCAAAGAGATATACCAACTCCTGGAGATGGAGGTCTCAACGAGGAAGGGTAAGGTCCGCTGGCTATTCGACAAAGAACGATACATCTTTGAGAAGAAAGACGCGGAAGTAGGTATCATACATCCACTGGCAGGAATAATACTGATATTTATCGTCAGACTTGCAAGGAGCCATACTTTAGTAGCTACATCGCCACTGCTATTTACCACTGTTTTTTCAATGGGAACAAATTCCTGGGCGTCTAAGATTCGCGCTTTCTGGCGCAAATGTCACCTGAGTTCGTCTGTCTAATGGCAACCGCTCTCCAGTGGCACCTCCACACCTACATTGCCACTGGCAAGGCTATACAAGCACTGCTATTTATCTCCATAATCACCAGTGGTGAGTGATCGTTCCAATGGCTGCTGCACAATAACTGGCCATCGCAGCAATATACAAGAGGCATCAGGAGATGTGGGATAGTGTATATACAACACCAGGATTGTCAGATATTGCCATGGGCTTAATCAGACATAAGGTTCTAGATATCACAAGACAAAACGGCAAGGTGGTTCAATGTATAAGCCTCCCAAAACCGATGGCCTTTCCAGTATGCGAGGAAAATCTTGACAAGATGAAGGAAAAACTAGTGGCTTTAGAGGTGTGGCAAGACTCGGAGGATTTTGAAGGATGGTCATTATCTGTAAGGTAAGGAAGTATACCTGAGGTCAGGTGCCCTATGCTAACTAGTTTACAGTGGAATGCACGGCACCTGGGGTAGAATTGCCAGTAAGATTCTAGGGGATGGTGTCTGTAGGTTTGGCGAAAGAAGGGAATTTAGGTTTGCAGTGTGGGGTTACGGTTTGGCCGATGGCCTAGATGTGCTGCTAAAAGAACTGTATTCGTTAGTAAAAGCTTATATATTAGTGTGAATTTTATTGTGCAGTAGTTCTCACAGACCCCTTCCAGCCACCGGAAGTCTATTATCAACCACCGGGAAAAATGACCTTACGCGACGCGTAACTCAGAGAAGCAGTTTTTGGGACGGTAATCCATAGCATATTTGACGCGTGGCACTATGAGGTCCTATGGACCTGCGCATTGACTAGATTACTATGATACGCATGCGATTATGTGCGTTTGATACTATACATCATGCTGCATTCAACAAACTTGAAGCCAAACTACCAAATGCACTTCATTGCACGCTCCCAAGTACGCTCTGAAGTACACTCCTGATTGCACTCGATTGTACACTCCCAGCCTGCTTGACTTACGCTCCCAAGTAAGCCCTCAAAACACTCCCAAGTACACTCCGAGTACGTTCTCACTTACACTCCCGAGCATGCTCCCAAGGACGCTCCCAATTGCACTCGATGGCACACTCCCAGCCTGCTTGACTGTACACTCCCAAGTAAGCTCTCAAGACGCTCTCAAGCACACTCCCGAGCACGCTCTCAAGTACACTTCCAATTGCACTCGATGACACACTCCCAGCCTACTTGGCTCTACGCTCCCAAGTACACTCTCAAGCGGCAAGACACACCCAAACTCACTTGACTATATGCTCCCATGTATGCTCCTGCGTGTTCGATCCAGAGACTTGCTGAGTTGCAGACGCTAGGTACCGGGAGGCGTGAGGCTGGTGGCGTATGGCGGGAAGTGTTTGGCGGGCAGCGGGCAGCGGGCAGCGTGTGGCGTGTGGCAGGTGGCAGGCGGCGTATGTTGGCCGAAATCGTGACGTCGGTCGATATAGTAGTCTGAACCTTATCTTTAGCGCGGCCACCATGACAAGATCTCACGATGCCTCAAGGTCATGGTGTTGATAATTGCAGCCTTAGATTCTGCAGGAAAGGTAGACAATTGGATCTCGGGGAGAGCAGATCTCCGACTCAGTTTTCACAGCGGAATCTGCAGCTAGTTTCCTGTCGATTTTGGGCGTATGCGTACGCATTCGGTCCGGGGCTGATGGTGATAATGGTGATGGTGATGATGGTGATGGTGCTGGTGATGGTGCTGGTGATGGTGATGGTACCGAATGCACTTAGTCAAGTAGGTTGGCTACATCAACGTCAATGTCAAAGCATCAACAGACTTAAGCCTTCTATTGGCCAAAGCTTCCACAAACTCAGAGTTCAATCGGCCCAAAGATTCCTCTGGAAACGCTACTCCTGCCGAAGCTCGGCTCTCTCAAGCACGGCTCTGAAGCAGGCTCTGAAGCAGGCTCTGAAGCAGGCTCTCAAGTAGGCTCTCAATCAGGCTCTCAATAAGGCTCTCAAGCCGGCTCTCAACCAGGCTCTCAAGCGGGCTCGGAAGCGGCCACGCAAGATTCTCTCAATGAGTGTGTCAGCACCAGCGAAGCCTATTGGCAGTCAAAACTGGCTGAGGTTTGTCGACTGCCAGCCGTATATAGTCCCATAGTCCCACGCGCAGATGTCTATGGACCGACTATGGATGGCTATAGACTGCGCGTCGCGCAGGGGTCCACGGGAAGCTTGCTATGAGCTGTGCGTAGCGCAGCCTATAGTCGATTTACACTTTTGCCGATGAGTCCGATGGTAGTCCACTCACAGACCCACCGGCCGTAAATGCTTCCATAGGCCCATGCGCAGATGTCTATGGACCGACTATGGATGACTATAGGCTGTGCGTCGCGCAGGGGTCCATGGGAAGCTTGCTATGAGCTGCGCGTAGCGCAGTCTATAGTTGATTTGCACTTTTGCCGATGGAACACTATCCAATATACAGTACTTATATCCCACTTTTGCACACCATTTGAGTTGGCTCTCATCTCTATTCTAACTTTTATGTTGAACAGTTTAGAGTGCAAAGTAAACTGATTCATTATTCCTCCCCTTTTCTTTGCTTGCGTTCAACTCTAACTAATTCTATCTATCCAATTTCCAACCCCCATATCAAAAAACTGCCGGCTATAAACAAATCAAATGCCAGGGTAGAAGAAGGAGTGCTCCCCCATCTAGCCGGCCATCCGGAGGGGGAGGGTGATTAAGTACTGCCATACTCTATTCAGAATGCATGCAGAATGATTAAAACAAACAAACAAAACGAATCAAACGCCTCTATTCTACTAGGTATAGGCTAGTCTCATGTGATAGGGAACAAAGCTACGTTCTTATTGGCTTCTATTTTAGGTAAGGTTAGTACCGTAGTAGGCTAGGTAAGGGCCCGATTATATCTATCCATATCCAACGTCGCCCCCAATCATATCCACCAGGTACTAGCAAAAACACCAGTTGTGTATACTGTAATCAAGTAGAAGAATTGAGAATACCTGGCTTCCTTCATCGTCCACGCCGGTTGCTTCACTTTCTTCGTGGGGTACGCAACTCCAGTGGTTGGATCGTGGTCCAGAGATTCGCAACGCTCTGGTACGTCCGGCGGGAAAAAGCATATTGCAATGGCTGAAGGCAAGCGGTAACCGATTGAAACCAGCATGGCGGCGGCCATGCCACTATGAGAAGAAGATCTATCCACAAGTGATGCGGGTCGTCGCGGTAGATGTGGAAGAGCGGTGGATTCGCTTCATGACGCCAACGATGCAGAAGATGATGAAGATTAGGTGGAAAGCGCGCCGCAGTCGATAAGGATGTTTTTGAGGTGGTGGAAGAGGGGAGAACGGGAACCCAAGTGGCATTCGTTTAAGATGTCCCGGATTGTGCCGGTGGGAGTAAAGTCTGATACCTTACCTCCGAGCCGTGAAGGAAGAATGAACGACCGTATAATTATGATTGTATGGTCTATTTCGAAATTAGCTCAGGCTTGCTGCAGCGAAATGTTGTCCAAGTTTTCCTTACAAGGTGTCATCTAGATCGAATTGCACCCTTCTGGAATGCAGAGCTGATAACCAGTAATGATCGACAAGTGTATATCGTGTACGCAGGTGGCCTGTATCATCAAGCATTTGATGCGTAGCAGCAGCCGCATCTGTGATACGTCCTGGAAATACATTAAGTTGAGCCTAGTGAACAGAAAGGTGGGCATGAGGATCATGTTGGTTATGCCTATGATCGGGCTGAACACCATCAGTCCGTACGTAAAGCCCATGAACCGCATTTTGAAATTGAGCTTTCTAGTCCTAGATTTAGGTATGAACAAGCGCATGCGGAGCGCGACCTGGCAATTGCCGATGTTTTTTCCGGGGCGGAAGTTAGCACAAGCTGTAGTAAAAGACTCCAATATATTCCAGTAACTCACCCATCTTGTCCACTGCTTGATATGCCCGTAGAAGGTCTCCGGCATCAGTCCGTACTGCAACGCTTCGGGAATGTATGCCTCCTCCACCCTTCTGCTAGAAGTAGCACCGAGCTGTAAATATCTTCTGTGAGAGTGTCGGTGGGAAGGCGGCCTCCAATATCATTCACAGCCTGCCGGCGTATGATCCAGCCGGAGCCGGAGCACCATGTGGAGTCGGCCATGTCTTTCATGACTTCCAAGTATCGAAAAAAGTGTCTCTGCGAGTTTTGACCGAGCAGCCGGAGTCGCTGCCGCCAGTGCCCAAATATTGAGTTGAACTTCCCAATGGTTTGCATGATTCTGGGAACTTTTCTGCGCATTAGGAAACAATACGTACCCGGGAGTATATGGGTCCTTACTTGTGAGTGCTAATTCGGCCGCCATCATGATCCAAACCATGATTATTCCTCCAGACGGAGCTTCTCCTTGCCCTCTCTGAAACTGTTTCAAGATCTGCACTTGAACAACCGTCGCCCAAACGCTCAGGAAAAATGGCACGATCACAGTTAACGGTAGAATGTGCAACGCCTTCTTCCTCCACGGCTTCATCGACATGACATCAAGTTCTTGCTTATCTTTGTCGTCATACTCCTCAATGATCGCAGAGTGTGGGTCATAGGACTTGTTGTTGAACGTTGAAATAGTTGGAGCGGTATGTAGAATGATCGGCACATATTGATGGCCAGTGACAACATTACTGTTGTATTCGACCGCAGTTTGGCCTTTCTGAGGCCTTCTGCTACGCGTATTTGAGAGTAACGGAGACATTGGGCGGATGGATGAAATAGCTACTCAGTTTCATAGTGGAGAAAAACTTCGAGGCTATATAGATTCCACGAGAATTACCGATACCGTAGAGTAGAAACTATTATCTCATAAGCCCTTAGTTTCGTTCCTGGACGGATTATCATAAGCTTGTAGCGATACCTACAAGTTGGTTTACGTTACATCCGACCAGGCAGCCTGCGTCAGCAAACCTAGACCTCGTTGGGGCCTATTGACTACACACGGTAGTTGTTGCAGTTGGGTATCGGGGTATCATCACTGGTGACAGTGGTATATATTATGTAACCTCTATCTACACTGCACAGTAGGATCTAAGCATGATAGCGAGCTACTATGTCTAGGGTTATCAAGCTCTATGCTAATATGTATAGGGACCACAGGGCTTCTACGTATTCACAATGCTTGCCGAGTAGGACAGACTTCCGGTTAAAACCTTAGACCTATACGACTTACAGTCCTTGATTTATGCTCTCCAAGAGTCCTCTAAAATTCGGGCCCACCAACGGTTAATGTCCAGTTAGTCTTAGAGTCTTACTCACGCCAGTATTTCATCCAAAAGACCCTATTTGGGATAGAATCTGCTAACCGTAATCTTCCGTTGCTTAGCGAAAAGCCGAATTAAGGGAGTTTAAACGGTACAACCTGGAATACGAGTCTGACTTCAATTGTTTGTAGTACTGACTTTTCGGCGCGGGAACCCCAGCTCTTTTCCTGCGTGGGCGGCAGCCTTGAAGTACAAAAGTTCAAAACCTAAAATGCGACAACCAACATACTGTCCCCTACCTACACGCTCAGTTTCCTTAAATTCGTATCCTTTTTGAGCCTCAAAATTTGATTGGTATAAACAGTGCAGATCGATTCTGTCAGCCAATCAAAAGCTAGGACTGCTCAGCCCTAGTAGCGTTCCAACTAATCAACTTGCAAGGCTCAATAGGATACGAATTTAAGGAAACTGAGCGTATAGGGGATACTAGCCACCATAGTCCAGACAAGGCCTAGTCCAAATAGCAGTTTTGGAGTCGGACAGCTGTTGCTAGCAGCTTTTGGGACATAGAATTAGGTTCGCTATTTATAAGTGCGAGTTAATGACCGTGAAATGGAGTAGGAGGGGTGAAGGGCGGCTACTCAGAGGCTTCAGGACTTGCAATTATTCTAGTACTTGTGCTCTTCATATATACAATCATTGGTGCTGACAAACTTTTTGATTTTCAGTCACCCTAACCTCACGCAGACTGATGCAAAAACCCGCCCAGACGGACACCCTATGCTGACTGCTGACGTCCGGACCAGAGATACAATTTGGTGAAAGTGTTGGAAATGATAGATTGGCGTTGTGAGAAGTCCAGAAGCGATGATATATTAAGACACCACTCATTCTCTAAACACATAAGGACAAGAACATATTGGCTGGTCTACAACTGGACTTGGCTGAACTCGGGCATGGGGTTGAGCAGATTTCCAACAGAAGCACTTTTAGAGTGAGAGCGGGGTTAGAACAGTTGACGCGCGTACGTGTTTATAAAAAAACCACAATTTTTCATGCAGTAATTTCTCTTTCCTGGTGGCAACTAGATTATCCTTAAAGTACCATTACCCAACTATTTAAACACTATTTTTGACAGTTGGCAGACATTTGTGATCAAAAACGCTGTACATGTAACAACGATTGCCAATTAAAAAACCCAGTAAACCTAACCATCAAGCTTGCAAGATTCAAATTACTATTCACTCTTTGTGTTTACTACATTACACTTATTTTTATCCCTGAGATGTACTAACAGTTTTACAAGTGAAATATTTTTTGATATGGTATGTCGGTTGTCACTTGAGTTTTTGAGCTATTTTACTTCGAGGCTGTGTGGCATCGTGAGTTTACTCCTAGAATAGCCGCCTACACCTGGTGCCAGGGTAACCTTATGTTTTTGGCGAGATGAGTACCCGCATATGCCCGAAAGAAGTTGCTTGCAGGTATCTAACTCGTTTACCGGGTTCATCTTGTAGGTATGCGCCACTTTATGCGTATATAGTAGTTTACCATACAACCATAGTTGCCAATAGTCAGAACTCTATTTGCTAAACTTGCAATAAAGACCAGAGCAGGTACTGTGTGACCAAAAAATAAATTTACATTTTGTGACAGCTGGAGGTCCATCAAAGAGCCCTCATTGTGCTTTGTACAAAGTTGTACACCTATAGCTGCTGGTGTTGTTGAGATATGATTGATTCTTTGTGGGAGGGGTAGATTTTATGCCAAAAAAGGCAATTTTGCATACAAACTTGGCGATTTCTTGGCATGGTGAGACTTTAAGCAACTCCTTCACACTCAAATTAGGTCTAGAAATTCTAAAACTCTGGGAAACAACAATTCTATATAGGGACTCTCTCCTACAAAATTCTCTATTAACCATTATTTGTGGTGGTGGAGTGGTGCATTGCTGAAATCGCGGATTTTTGGTGTGTTTCGGCTAATCACGAACACTTTTGTCTAGGGACTGTACGTGCTATTATTCTATGGCTTCTGTTTGCATGATTCCTTGGCTAGCGCTGTTTGTTCTCTACTACTGGCACGATATACTTTAGGATGAAAACGGAGTAATTATTTAAAGGGAGCCCCTGACGTTTTCAATCCTTAGCCTGACTTCCTGTTTCCCTTAGGTAGCCATCATCATGGACCTGCACTCGCATATATACACACGGAAAGCATTCCGCACGTTTCTTCATTCGACAACCGTTCAAATAGACTCCCAGAGCGCTATTTAAAAGAACTATAACCAAATAGACCCTTAGACTTTATATACTGCCTCTTCCTACCTCTTGCCTTCCTTCTTTAACACCTCCACGATTCCTCTCGTACACCACGAAACCCACCACTTCCTGTTATTGCGAGACCAACGATACCTCCTCGGATTCTTGTTGCGATATTTTATTACGCTTCGGAAACGCTACTTGACCCCGTCATCTATTCTCAAGGAAGCCGCAATTGAAGCCGCTCTAATCTATAAAACCAACCACCCAAGAACCTCAATGTCTTACGCAACAATAACCCTTCACACCCTCTGCAGCCACTCAACTGCCACCGCCCCCTCCCCGCCGTTCCCTCAACGCCATATTAGGTCCGTCCATGACGTTCACATTGTGGCGGACAATATGTGCATGGCTTACACCCTCAGTCATCGCGGAGAGAGGCTGCGGGATATGTACCGCGCTGGAAAGAAGGTTGGGACCGCACCGAGTGGTGGGAATGGGTTTTGGGAGGGTCTTAAAGCAAGGGTTTTTGGGAGGTGCGAGGCTGTGCGGAAAGGCGGGGGGATTGAGGCGGAGGGGTGGGAAGTTAGTACAGCGGAGTGTGGGAATGGTGAGAAGTGGGTGTTGGTGGGTGGTGGGGGAGTTGTGGAGGATGAGGGGGAGGGGAAGTGAGTGGGATACAGAGAAATAAATGAGAAAAAACTGGCTGAATATATCGGGCCCCTACCCCAGAGGAATGGAGGCCGCAAGCTGCCTAAGGTGTGCATATATATCGGGTAGCAGGAGAGGTTGAGTGCGGACACTATGGGAAGAGACAGGGGGAGGGGAGGGGAAACGAGTAGCGGAGTTTCGGGTTTATGGCCGCAGAACAGTTTCCTAGTCCGAGCGGAGAAGACGATACATATTCGGGTTTATTGGCACTTTGTATATACTAAGTATAGTCGCGTTGGAATAGTGGAATAGTAATGGCCAACAATACAATAGTGTCCCCACAAACGTACTGGAGCCAGGGCTAAGGATTGCATGGATCCCCAGACTCGCAGACCAACAAACAATCGCTTCTCAATCAAGACACGTCTCGTTCTTCCTCCATTTTCCTCCTCCCCCCCCCTTCTGTCCATTCGCCCTTTTTTAGCACCCTCCAAATTCTTCAATTCCCGTTATAAGTCCCCTATCCCCAATGAAAATCCACTCCTCTCCCTCCTCTTCCTCCTCCTCCACCGCATCTCTCTCCCAATCCTCCGCCTCGATCCCGCACCCTCCTCCCTTCCCCACAACCTCACGTTGCCCCCCAAAAATCCTGGCTCTAACACCCTTCCAGAACCCACTCGATCTTGACGCAGAGTCAACTTTTTTACCGCCACGGTACACATCCTTCAGCCGCTCCTCACCTTGCGGTCTACTGCCCTGGCTAAGGACGCAGACCATACACATGCCGTTCGCCATGAGGTGGACGTCCCTGGTGGGCCGGACGTTACGGCGGGGAAACGGGCAGCGCTGGCCGCACGGCGAGGAGGTGGCTGTGGAGTGCCCGCAGAGCTTGTGGAAGGTTATGATGGCGAAACACATGGTACGGAGACGGTTATGCTCTCGTGCTCGAACTTTCTCTCTCGCTGGAACAGTGAACGAGCTTAGGAGCTCGACAGGGGTTTGCAAGGCGATTCTCGAGGTCTGTGGGTGGTTTCGGCGAGAATTGGTGGTGGTGAAGGATTAACACAGTGGGCGACGGGCGGTGAAAAAATGTTAATATCACAACGATAGGAATTCAGGTTCCGTGAGTATAAGAACAGAAGTAGCGAATAGGGCGTAATGCTCGTAGTGTATTGAATGGAGGTTCGAGTGGTGATATCGAAAGAAAATCTAAAGAAAGTGGCGGTATATAAAGGGCCAGGACCTATCGACCCCTTCTATTTATCTGGGTTGGATCTCTTTTTGAATAACGTTCTTTCAAACCCTGAGGGCCCAATTTTGGCAGGATCGAATTGTTGCTGAAAGAAATGTGTCGAGGTTTCCGTCGTATATATTGCGAATGCAGGCTCATGATGGTAGTTTAGAATCGGTATTGAATTAGGATGTCACATCAACGTCAGGGCTGCCTTTTATACGGTGGGTGATCCGTTTGCATTGTGCAAAACAAACACTTCTAACCACGGGACCCAGGAAACAGGAGTTGATAACGGAACTTCCATTCCGTCATGCCAGCAGGGCCGAAGCTCCGAACCGCAGAAAAATAGAAGGGTGGCACAGGACCGAAGACAGAGAATATATATTAATACAGTCGGGTTGTCTCGTCTTTGGCTTCTCGTTGTTGAGCGATCGCGAAGGAACAAGAGATCGTGTGCGACCACTGGAATCTGGGCGCGAGACAAGACCGAAGGAAGCAGTGTTTATAAACGGCCCGGCCGCCCGGCAAGCTTTGTAAAAATCTGCAGATCAGATCGCAGTAACAATTTACCGACCGCCTGGTTAGGCCTTGTCATAAAAAGCTTGCGCTACAAAAAGCCGGGCGGCCGCCGCTAAAAGATCAGTCTGGCTGAACGAGGTGAAGCCTAACCTTAGGAACACTGATGGCTCATTAGGTTGATAGTTATAGTGCTCTAGTTATAGAGAGCATACAGACGGGGAGTGTCGTGGCGGCGACTGAAGGCTGCCGCCGTTGCCATGAGTTAATCCTAATTAGGTTTCAAGCCTATGACTCTTGCAATAACTGTCACCCGTTACCGCCAGCATCACCACGAGCGCAATAATATGCGATAATGCTCTCTACTAACCTTGCCACGCTTGGCCCAAAACTCCATGGATAGTTGCGGCAGATAGCTGTTACAAAACTGAGTCAGAGATGTAGTGCACCCAAGGTAACTCCTTTCACTATAGTGGTACAATTTGACAGAAACATTAACGCTCTTTTGGACGTATATGTAGTGGCACTACGGTGACGTAGACATGCACCCCCACTACTTTGTGCATCTCGCATGCTACTAGCTTCTCGTATGGTGTTACAGCAGGATATCAAGGGGACATCAGCAGATCACCGATGCATTTGTTAATATATGTTCTACCCCATCGACCAAGTTTCTCACTTGGCCAAGAGGACACCCTGTTGACCAAGAGGATATCCCCTTGACCAAGAAGGCAACTTGATTGAGAAGTCATCCTGCCAGTCAAGATTCTTAACTGGTGGTGAGCTTGTATCAGGTCTGTAACACGTCAGGTCTTATATATATGTGAATTCGGTGCAGCGAGACGAGTGAGGGCGGATGTCCTAGCTTTGATTTGCGTTCGGTAAGGAGGGTTTTCGTGTGAATACGCACTGTCGAAACATCAAAGAACCTGCAACAACGGTCGGTAACATCACTGACTACCAGAGGTTCGTTTGCAAAGGGCTCTGGCCATCATGTTAAGCGGTTCCCAACAGCTACCACCCTGCCGCCACCTCCCATTCCTGCCATTTGCCCCTAGCAATCTCCCACAACCACTCGCTTCCTGGAAAACTCCGGATCCAAAATTCACCCTGTTACCCTAAAGCAGGCGGTCGCAGATATTGATTTTTTGAGTCCTCAAGTGTAACTACGGCGGGTGCGTAGTATACTCAACTTCCTAGAACTTCTGCTGCAATGCATCCCATACGTAGAATCACTCCACCTATAAATGGGGCGAAATCTACAGATAAGGACTCCACCCACGGAGTCTATAGGCAGGATCAGTGCTTCATGTCTCTCTGTACGTCCATCGTCCATCAGCCTTGAGAAGGGCGAAATGAATTGGCATGATAAATTGAGTGATCTGTAGCTGAGACTAAGTAGCAGAAAGCCTAGAAATGGCACTATACTGACTGTCTACTCACATACTTATACACAAGATAAGAACAATTTTACGCTATCGCTGAAAATATTGGCTACTGAGTGCTTGAAAATTTACGCAGCCCGGCCTCTACAAACCGCAGCACTTTTAGCAGGGTCAGTCACACGCGAGAGTGGGGTGGGTACCTGGAACGATATTTAAGGTCTTACTTACAATTTTTTGCAGTCCGGAAGACATTAACACTAAGGTACTTATTATCTACGGAGTAGGACTTGCACTCGGGTGTGTAAAGTGATGGTAATGAGGTGACCGGAGGAGCACTCATACTGTTAACTTGGATATCTCCAAATAGATCTATAGACTTGAGTTGTTAATTATAAATCAGTCATGGCGTACAACTTTTGTGATGCTACTGACAAATTTTCACTTCTTTCTATGGCCACCCTTCTTCCCCTTCTGTATTCTCTTGCCGTGTCTTTTGCCTTCATTCTCAGCAGGACAGACGTGTAGGGACATGGAACATTCCGCCCCCATCTACATATGGGGCGATTCTGCGTATGGGATGCACACCTCTCGACGACGTATACGTAACCTCCCAAATTAGGATCCGGCTTTCGACAGCTTTAATTGATCCCCAAATTACTCTTCCTGAGTTCAGAGGCTGGGAAGCTGGCTTGCTCTCCCATCTTCGTGAATCGTCTTCGGGTATAAGAAGCGTCTCCTAGCTACGAGTAAGCCGCCAGTGCATGGTGCAAGAAACACCAGGAAGGTTCGAAACATCCACTGCTCGGTTGGTGCTGTAAACATAAGCAAACGAGCTCGAAACTCAATTACTTTATTGCACTGGATTCAGCTACGCAAGGTGTATGGGGTTTTTCCTGTCCCCCGGGATGGTATGTATGGAAAATAACACAAATTTGGTAAACTCTGATGCCTTATTCTTACTGTAAACCAGTTGCTTCTTTTGCCTCCTAACATTATCAAATCCACCTGGCTAGTTAACGCATTTTCTCCAGAACCACATCAGAACACCTTGGGTTGCAGCAACATATATAATCCCTACTAGTGTACAATAAATTTTACATGGTAACGGTTAAACAATTGGATCAACAATTAGCTAGCTGAGGATGGCACTGGTGCTAGAAACACTCGCAAGCGGTTCGAAACCTGCAGTGCTCACACAATTGGTGCTATATACACCAGATTCTAAGCTCGAAGATACTACAAGTACCAAGATCCCAAGCTTAAAACCTGTGGTTATCATTTTTTGCTCTGCTGTTGGACTGGTCAGTATGTTTTGGATCTCAGTATTCAGGGCGGTGTTTGGTCGGCTCTTGACCATTCGGAACTGTCATTAGGAAAATGTATCTCCTATACTGTACTTATACTCGGATTGTGCGGGGTGACGGGCCTGGGCCACTCGATTGAGGCAGCCAAAGGGCACATCATGAGACTCGGCACGCGGTACAGATAGAAAAATGATAGAGAATGCGCGACATAAGAATATGATAGACTGCTAGCGGCAATGGCTGCACAGGAACGTGCAGTCTGGAACATACCGGGCGTACACGGGAGGCTGGATTACTGGAAGGCCACGTACTGGATACTGGTCGGGTGCCAGCGGCACTTGCTAGAATGTGGGCGGAGTGCGGTCAGATATGTGTTGTACCTGTTCCGACTGAACCGAGAAGTAATACTCTTTGCGAATAAGTCGACTGTTTCGCGAATAAGCCAACTTTTGTATCAGTTAGACTAGGCATAGTTACAGCCAGTCAACTTTCCATTTCAGCCAGCTGAGCAATGAACTGAAGTCAACTGTGAACCGAAGGCCTGTCCTTTGCCATTCAGTCAAATGAGCGGAGAAGCAAGCAGGCTGAACTAGCATGAACACGTCACCCAGACTCCCACCACCATCCATTGCGGCCCACCACCTTATTACATACTCCGTTGCATCACTTATCTCCCTCCACTACTCAGCTACTCAGCCAGTGCACTGCCCTACAAGCATAACCATTGCACAGATCTAGATGCCAATGTTTGTTGATAATAGGCTAGGATACGGGGGACGGGGGGAAGGGTACTGGAAAGGTGAGTTTCTACGGAGTATGAATTGTTCAAAGTTTTAATATTCTTGGAAGCTGTTCACGTTTATGATCATATGATCACGCAGTTACTTGAGGGATCAAGATTCCAGTCTAAGTACCTTGATGTAAACTATACAACCCTAATTCCCCGGCAGTTGCTGGGTGGTAAAGCTTGCCATTTGATATTTCAGCTGGCTAATCATTAAAGCTTCAAGCGACAGCTGGCTGGTTAACAAAGTTGACTTATTCGCAAAGCAGCCGGCTTATTTTTGAAGCAGTCGACTTACTCGCGAAGCCGATTTCTTCACAGCTCAGTCGGAACATACCTATACGTCCGCTCAGACTTATATATAGACTCTTTCTTTATCCTATCTTTCGCTTAGTATTTTGATCAGGACTTTTCATTAGTATCATCTACAAGCGCTGCTATCAGAAAGGGGGGCTAAGGTACATACTATATAGTAGTTAAACCAAGTAATTGATTGTCCCAGGCTCCTCGTGAATGGACTGAATCCCTCAGCTGCTCATCAGTTATTCTACGGGGTGAATTCCCTATAAAGTCGTTCAATCGTTATGAAAGAACGCTTAGCCTACCGAACTAAGATGGTGCTACAAACGCCAGCAATCAGGTTCGAAACCTTCAGTGCCCATGAGCATTCAATGTCGCAGGCTCGAAACCTGAAGTATCGGTGCAATAATCACCTAAGTCCAGGCTCAAAACCTGCGATTGTCACTTTTAACATGCTCTCAGCTTGTTTCTATTGGGACCATCGTTTGATGGATTTTGAGTAAGTAAGTCCTATGAAAGATATGGCATGAACGCCTAACTTTGTAGGCGGAGCCTAGTTTTAGAAACATCAGGATGCAGGTTCGAAACTTGTAATGTACAATCTGTGCTATAAACACCTGAATGAAGGTTCAAAACCTACACTGCTTGACCAGGGCTCTAAACACCAGGTCCCTAGGTTTGAAACCTGCCGCTGTCACTTTTTGGTACTTTTCTAACTTCTGAAGAAGTAAATTCATGGTGGTTTGAAGATAGGGCTCCTCGGTACTTGAGGCACCCACCTGGCTTATACTAGCACCCACCAACCCAGCTACCATGTCCCGCGAGATTTTTGCAGATCCAATAAAAAGTGATAGATAACTACTGAAAGAGATCTTGGGACGGAAAAACATACATGAGTTGGGATCTGCAGGCGAACGCAAATAGGGTCATCCTCTTAGTCTCGATATGACGTTGTTTTTCCGCGGCCGCGAATTTTATTCGTGGGTATTTGAGAAAATTGTTACACACAATTTTCGGATCTCCGTCACGCGTACCTCCAAACCTCTCTCCTGGGCCCTCCGTTTCTTCACTTGAAGCCTGTCTTTACCAACCAGCTGGTTCATCTATGCGGGTGTGTAGCGGTGTTATTGGTGACATTTCGCAGATGTTTGTACGGAAAATGCCGTTCAATTACTGCTTACTTTTGCTGTGGTGGTAGTGGGAATTATTTTCCCATATGGTTGGTAGTCGGTGGTGCAATAGGAGGTACAAAGCACATACTAACACGTGACTCGCGTAAAGGGGAAGAAGGATAGAAGGAAAGGAGCTCCCCACCTAGCCGGCCATCCGGAGGGGGAGGGGAAATCGGCCACTGCCATACTCTAGTTAGAGTGAATGCAGAATGATTAAAACAAACAAACATGACTCGCGTGTGCACTTACCAAGTAGGTACCAGGCAGCACACAATCATTGCGTCTTTGCGCTAAACGGCGTCCAAAAGATAACTGAAATTCCGCCAGTAAACAAGCGTGCGTCCTACCATGTCATGCAAAGAGTGAACCCTGGAAAGTACGTCAAGAAAGGAAGGTATACTTGTGAAGAATAACATTTGACCTTTCGGCCGGAATATCCCTCGCTACCTTACTGGTTGTTCAAGGCTAGAGATTATTTTATAATTTATTCGACTAGTAGCGTAGTCTGGTTTGACATTGAAATCATGCGTGTAGGTAGATCTCATTTGTTTGGAAAAATCCATCGTCGAAAATATCCCTATCTGTCGGTTTGCACTGGGAGAGAACTACTTTCTTGTGAACTCTCGAAAGTCGTATCAAATTTTATATGTCGAATTCCCGTTGCGTTTCATCACGTGACTGCCATTCGCCTCCGTTGCAACTCGCTTCAGCCAACCGCAATTCAATTCGGGGAGCGCGGGTGCGAGATCTCAGGGTCATTTGACTTGAATAGGCGCTCTGTACCCTAACGCAAATGCACTGCAATATACCGCGAACTGTCGTGTAGTTGATGGTGCGTGCACGTGCTGAAGGTGATGGATTGCGTGCTCCCTGCCCTGCAATTGCGATAGTGCTATCCCACCACCCCAGGCTCGCCTAATAAACTATCATACTGAAGATCTAATAAAGCATCCAGAAAAAGCAATGGACATGCACGCGAAGCGGAAGCTGGGAATGCTTGGTATGACAGAGTGGCAGGGGGCTGATCACGAGCTCAATAACCTATAGGCGTAAACGTGGCTTGGATCGACGACAACACGTCCCTGCGAACTTCCTCGTCTCTACACCTTTTGGGCTCGTGTGAGGCTAGAGTTCTTCCAGGAATATGGCAAACATCCCTACTTGCTGTAGGTTTGTCCCACTTTTCTGGATTTGTCTGTACGGTACATTGGGTGGTACATGGTGAACCCCCTTCGGATGATAATGTACCACGTGCGTGTGGGACTTCCGGGTATAAAGTAGAATACCCTTCCGTCACATCTTTTGCTGAGAATAACCAACCAAACCCGCCAGTGCATTGCTCTCGAAACACACGCAATATGGCGAGTGACAAGATTGGCACCGTCAGCGAGAAGCAACTGGCTGGATCTTCGGGCTCTGGAAACAACAGTCGCAACAGCAACGCTCCCTACATTAGTAGCGCCGGAGGGGAGGATTTGTTTTTTGACCGCACCATCAGTGTCAAAGACTGGTTCACCCGGACGTTTGATAATATCCCCCGACAGCTACTGGACTATGTGGTTAGCTTGTTTCCAATCGCAACTTGGATTTACAGGTATAATCTGACTTGGTTTATTGGAGATGTATGTTTTTTTCATCCTTCTCTGCTCGCTGTTGCTGCACTGAATTTTGGCTGATATTGGAAAACAGGTGATTGCAGGTCTTACGGTCGGAGCTGTTGTGGTTCCACAATCCATGTCATATGCAATTCTAGCCTCGTTGACTCCGGAATATGGTCTTTACTCAAGCTTCATCGGAGTATTTATCTATTGTTTCTTTGCAACCAGTAAAGATGTCACTATTGGTGTATGTATACCTGAATTCTCTTCCTACCCTCCTTTCTTGATAGCATCTGATCATAATGGTTACTACAGCCCGTCGCTGTCATGTCCCTGGAAGTCGCGAAGGTCATTGCCCACGTCAAAGAGACAACCAAAGACGACTACACCAATCCTCAAATAGCAACAGCTCTTGCTTTTGTTTGCGGTATTATATGTTTAGGAATTGGATTACTTCGCATTGGTTTTATACTTGAGTTCATCCCCGGTATGACTTCCTTTATCTCACTTCTGGTGTAGGGTTGACATGTTATGATAGCTCCCGCCGTCGCCGGATTCATGACTGGCTCCGCGTTCACTATCGCCACGACACAGATCCCCGCCCTACTCGGAATCTCGAAGACATATGTCAATTCCCGCGCTTCTGCCTACAAGGTCGTCATTAACACGCTCAAAAACCTCAAGCAGACAAAACTCGACGCAGCATTTGGTCTATCGGCATTGTTTGGACTCTACTTCATTCGATTCAGCCTGGACTATCTCGGCAAGCGGTATCCCCAGCACCGCAGAAAGTTCTTCTTTGCCAATGTTATGCGCAATGGTATCGTCGTTATTGTCGTAACCATTGCTAGCTGGCTCACCACCCGCGGCGATATTGCTCATAAACACAAAGCCCGAATTGCTATCTTGAAGGATGTCCCCAGAGGCTTTCAGCACGTTGGGCCTCTCACGATTGATACTACCTTGCTTAATGCAATGGCCCCGCAGATCCCTGTTGCTGTAAGTCATATACCATGTTACCACCCCAATGCTATCAATTGACCTGGAATATATTAGACTCTCATCCTCCTTCTCGAGCACATCGCCATCGCAAAGTCCTTTGGCCGCATCAACGACTACAAGGTCGTCCCGGACCAGGAACTAATTGCCATCGGAGTCACCAACGTGATCGGCAACTTCTTCAATGCCTACCCAGCGACCGGCTCCTTCTCCCGCACCGCGCTGAAGTCCAAGTCCGGCGTGCGTACTCCAGCGGCAGGAATCATCACCGGAATCGTCGTGCTCCTCGCACTCTACGCACTCACGGACGCCTTCTACTGGATCCCCAACGCCGGTCTCGCAGCCGTCATCATTCACGCAGTCACTGATCTCCTCTCACCCCCGCGACAAGTCTACATCTTCTGGCGCGTGCAGCCGCTAGAGGCAATAATTTTCCTCGCAGCCGTTTTTATCACCATCTTTAGCACCATCGAGAACGGAATCTACTGGGCCATTGCCTCCTCCGCCCTCCTCCTCCTGTACCGCATCGCGCGACCACGCGGCCAATTCCTGGGCCGCCTCCGCCTCTCAAACGGGAAACAAGCCCGCGATATCTGGGTCCCAGTCGACAAACGCATCCTGAACCCCGACGCCAAGATCGGCAACCCCCCTCCAGGCGTCGTCGTCTTCCGCCCAACAGAATCCTTCACCTACCCCAACGCATCAACACAGGTCGACATGCTCGTCGACGAGATTAAACGCATCACCAAGCGCGGCAAGCCAAATGCATTCCCGACGCTCGGCGACCGACCCTGGAACGACATTGGTCCTCGACGCGGGTACACGCGCGAAGAGATCGAAGGCGACAAGCGGCCGATTCTGCATGCCGTAGTCCTGGACTTTTCGGCGGTTGCGAGCATCGATACCACCGGAGTCCAGTGTCTTGTCGATACCCGCCGGCAGCTGTGCAAATACGCCGACCGCGAGGTGGAGTTCCATTTCGCGAATATCATCTCCCCGTGGGTGCGACGGTCACTGCTTGCGGGTGGGTTTGGAACCGGGCAGCCGACAGCCGAGTTCACGGAGGTTGCGGCGGTCGTGCCGAGTTTTCAGGGTGATAACCGTGCTGTTGCATCGCAGCGGCATCGGGGAGGCGCGGCGAAAGAGGAGGGGAAGTTGAGTAATTGGCAGAGGTTTAAGGGTTATGTGCTTAGCAAGGATTATAAGGATCATAGGTTCCGGGGTAAAGAGGAGTATGCGGATATGGAGGTTAGTAATGGTGCTGCGGATGGAAGGGAGAAGGAACACTGGGGTCCGATATTGAGTCAGGATACGCCGTTCTTTCATATTGATATTCCGGATTTGGAGACGTTGGCGTTTGATGATAAGGTACATATGGATGAGTAGGGTTGGGGGTTCTTTGTTTCTAGCTTTGAATTGAGATTATTAGGATTTTGGGGGTTTTAAGCGTGCTTTGTAGTTTTGGTTTTGGTTTTGAATGGGATTGTGATTCGGGGAAAGACTTGGGATAAACTAAGTTAACTTATTATTCCGAAGGAGAGTTTTATTTCCTCAAGTCTCTTCGATCGAATAAGCGAGCTCACGAAGCTGAGGCAGGATCCTGACTGACGAAAACGAACGTGATCATACCGATACATACTGTTCTTTTCAATGCGAAGACACAGGAAGTGACCGTGGGTCCAGACAATTGGATGAGACAAACCAAAGCCTAGATTCTCTCAAATCTCGCAAACTACAACCATAGTTAAATGCCATAGTAAAGATATGCAGAAGGGGGTCAGAAAAGTATATGGCAATCGCAGGTATGGTTCTATGAGAAGTCTGAAATTGCGGATGAAGTATCCTTGCAAATCGTCCCAATCCAAATGGGGTCTAGCCTTTCTTACCCCTAAGTCTAGCTAGTCTATCATCTGCTCTTAATATTACCGACGTCAAGTACTCTCGTAGAAAGTAGAGCTCAGTTGCAGCCTATCCCCCCACGTGGCCATATAATGATTACAAACAAACAAACAAACGTGGCCATATTAGCGTTGTTAGAAAAAGCGTTCTCATCGAACAAGAAATAAACAGACTCCAGCTAGAAGGGCAACTTACTTGGTTGAAATTCCATCCGTTCTCCTCTAGCGCTTTCACCGACTCCTGTCTGTCAAAGCCAAATTCCATCAACCTCATAATTTTTTCTTCGCGATCGTCACTTTCAACTTTGGCGCCGCCTCCCTTCACTGTGGGAGTAGTGGTTGTAGTTTCAATTGGTTGAGCAGCTGCAGCAGAGGATGCCTCGACCTCGTGTTCTTCAGTCACCTGCAGATTCTGCCCAAATGTAGGTGAACCACCGTTATCCTCGGTGGTATTCAAAAACGAGTCAAAATTATCCGAAAGATCTAGAGCGATGTCACCTCCATCCACTGCGGTAGTGGTGGTTGTGGTTTCAACCTTCAACCGGTGCTGCTGCTGCAGCAGAGGAAGACACAGACGTTGGCGTGTTGGGTCGTATTCTCTTCTTTGGATTCACAATCATAAGATCTACAGCAGTCACTGGCAATTACAAAATATCCATGTGCGATGTGTGCGAATATTAACGGGTGATGGGAATAACTTGCCAATTGTATAGCCTCTCACTGTTGCCCCATCTTCGCATCGAAGAGCTTCAGCGCAAGATGTTTCGTCCACAAACTGAACAAATCCGTCACCCCGATTATCAGCGGTGATTTGTGCTATACGGCCATATTTGTGGAATTTCCAGAAGACATCACGTTTAGTGATCGTTTCAGTAATAACTAAAGGCACAGCGACTAGTAAGTATTTGATAGTTCAAACGGATGGGTAGATACAGTAAATAGGAAGACAAACGTATCGGTAGTTAGTAGGGAGAGTCAAGGAATAGACATAAATAAGTAGATGCGTATTACAAATAGTACTGAATGATAATCGGGAGCCAAGCGGAAACTGATCCAACTGGTCCTGGGCCTCATAATCGCGCTCACCCGCGAGATATCTCGAGTAAGCTTCTTCTTCGTCGGCTGTAAAGGAGAATCGGCCTCTTTATCTTCATCTCCGGTGACAGACGCTGCCTTGCCCCGATCGAAGTTTGGGGTGGCGGAGGTGAAGCAGAAGGCGGATCGTCGGGTGTGGGTGAAGATGCAATTGGAACTGCCGGTGGAGGATGGTTTGTCGATGGAGGGGGCGGAGGACTGGAACAGCACCGTTGTGTGAGAATTGATCCCAATTCCCTTCATCACTTTGGTGTGACGGATTTGAGTCGAATTCTAGCGGACCATCAATATTGGAATTTATATCATCTGGGTTCAGTTCCACCTTTATCATGACGCATCTAGCGGTCTCCTCTTTGCCCCCGCTGAGCTGGAGGATATCGCCGTGCTTCAGAGGATACGTCTTGCAAAGATGCCAACTTTCCAGGAGGGTATCGTTCAAAAGCGTCTTGCCATAGTTTCCATCACAATTCTTTATATACCACTATCCTTTATCACACCTAATCTCGCAGTGAAGCGGGCACACAGCCTCTGTGTTAAAACCGACGAAGTTAGAGGGTCTGGGTCTGCGTTCACTGAAGCGGCCAACTTTGATCTGCCCCTCATTATGCTGCAATGATTGCTGAATTGGCTCAAAGTGCAGTGTTTCCAGGCTGCTGAGTGGGTCGTGATATGGTAGGAAGCGGATAGACGGGAGCGGCGGCTGGTCCAACGCCTCGGATATTTCTTCAGATCCATGAAATTGCGCTCCTTCAGACGGTATCTCTTCAGTATCATCGTGTCCCTAGGTCCTGGAACAAATAATGAAAGCTGCTGCATACGTGCAGCCAGATGACGCTGTAGACGGATCGAGGTTTGGACTTCTCCACATAAAGGGCAAGGTTGGTCTGATTCCCGTGGCCCCTCACATCTATATATAACTGTCTGTAGCTGCGATGCTTCCACTTGAGCGGAGTGTTGACCCAGTATATGCTCTCTGAATGCCGAGTGCGACAGCCACTCAAAATCGCACGTTTTGCAGTACCGGCTCTGCGGTGAGCCCCCACTTCATGCTCGAACCCGGTTAGCATATAAAGTATCGGGTTGTAAACAGCTCTTAAACGTGCAACAATAGGGCTTCAAGTCATGGTAGAAATGTTTTCTGATTCGAGAATGTCAGCGGATGGAGAGAACAGGGCGGGAGATGACAGACATCCAAGATTGATCGCAAGAGACCGAAAGAATTTCATAGCAGTAGGGACATTGAAATGGTATGCCATCGAAAGCGCTTTCTGGGTCCGGAGGTGGAGGCACTTGGGGGACCTCAGATTTCCCGCTCGAAAATGAGGTGAAAGAATTATCGGAATCGGAACAAGCATCCATAGTTTCCATGACTTGTTCTAGAGGCCTGGGAATATAAATCGACACCGTAGTTTGTGTCTTCATAGTGCCTGCAATAGTTGTAGGAGCTTTTATCCGAGCAGAATTCCCATCATCTGCGTTGTGGTTTGTAGCCCTAGGTTCTTGTGCCACTAGTCGAGTAATCTTGACACTGCATGATCACCATAGCCAGCAATCTTGCTATGATGCCTCTCGTGGTATTGGCGTTTCCAAGTCGCTCTATCAAATATGCTTCAGCGCCGGGGAACTTCTTCGAGACGTGTTGAATATCAAAAAATAGATAAGCAGAGACGTCGATATATTTGAATTTCTCCAATCTGTCCCGTGGGACGGGGTTTTTGATGGCAATCGAAAACTCGTACAGGCAAGTGATTATGTGGAAAATATCAGCTAGAATTCTATTAACCCCGGTATTATGACCTCCTTCAGGGGGGCCTCCTGGTGTAGGTTAAGGAGTTGCTTCTTCCAAAGAAGATGTGGATGAATCCGAAGGCTATGATTCGCCATCATCGTCTGCAGTAGTTCCGCCAGAAAACGGGACGACGGCTATTAAACATTAGCACAAGCATAGAGATTGAGTATATCATGGGTCTCACCGTTCTGTAAGTCGTCATAGAGGTCTTTTAGGAGCTTCAAAACCACTAATTTCACTTTCGATGCCTCGCGAAGTCGATGATCTAAAGATTGCCGACTGCGTCGGTGTGCGCCAGCATGAATTATAGTAACAAGGTTTGGATGGCGATGAAATGGGCGTCTGCATATGCAGTAACCCCCCCTAACTCCGCATTTGATCCACGAATAAGAGTTGCATACAAGCGGCTGCATGAGACTGATACAGCTATTGAGCGGGGAAGATCAGATTGCGAGGTTTCCGTCTGTCCTTTCCATGCGCGAGCAAAATCACATCCCGGCCATTCGAACCGACTCTTGAGGAACTCTTATATCATAACGAGATGGTGACCGGTATAGAGACAGCTGGTCTAGCACTGGCAGCATTCCCGCTGCTCATCCAAGGGCTCGGGCTGTACCTAGAAGGTGCGCGCAAAATCCGCGACATGAGAGGATACGAGATGCAACTCAAACAATGGGTTGGCAAGATTGAGATGGAGCAGTACAAGTTTGAGAACAATGGAGAGCGGCTCCTTGAATACACATCGGCAGAATGGGTAGGATCTTGTTGGAAATGCCCAGAAATTGAGATCGCTCTTCGTGAACGGCTACGCGGCAAAGACATTCCTGTCTTTAAAGCGACAATAGAGACATTGAAGCTGTCCCTCCATCAACTTTGCGATGACCTAGGGTTCACTGAAAACTGTCAGGTTGGTGACCACTGCCAACGAATATTGCTCATCTTCTGATGAGCCGCGTACAGCCAATAGAAGTAAGAGTTCACAAGAAGCAATGGAAGAAAATAAACTTGTGTTTGAGCAGCCAAACTACGAGAAGCTGCTGGAGGAGATCAGAACCCTCAACGCCGACCTGGGTCACCTTGTCTCGCAACCAACGTCGCCCGTAGTTATCAAGTCAAATCGATCGGCAGCCATTGAGCGCTACAATCGTGTACGCAAAAATGCAAAGACACTCCACGATGTTTTCCTGGAAAGTTTCAGACTGCCATATGCGATTGCAGGTCGCCACATAATGCTAGTCTCCAGATACAAAAGACCCCGGAAGAAGCCAAGATTCATCGGGACAGCAGGTTAAAGGTTCTGTTTCAACTTCAAGTCGACAGTACAATGAACTCAATTAGTTCGGGGAAATGGCGGTCACTGGAGTTTGAACCGGTGGTCATAGATTCTCGCCAGACTACCCCAGAAAACGAAAGGGGACCAGAGCGGGAGCACAGTATAGATGTCCAATGCGATTCAAGTTCCCTAGCTGGTCAGATAAAATTTCCTCAACGACGCGGTCTCAGCAACACCATGTTCCGTCGTTCTAAATCCAGTGATTCGTGTCTAACAGAAGAGTTAGTAGTTCTAATACTCCTCTGCGTACAAGACTAACGATCCTTTACAGTGATATCGTGAACACCGTGAAAGTCGGGAAAGTCGGGAGAGTTAGCAGAGTCTCATTTTTAGAACCACCCCCGAGCATCGCACACCCAGCACTGCAAGCATGTCCATTTCCCACTACAGACGACTCACCAAAAATCGAAGATCTTTGTTCAACTATTACCGGAACGACTGTAGCAGTGAAATCTTGTGTCGGAGTCCTATTTGATGAACGTAGAGGCAACTGGCGTGTATGGTCCTCACCCATTCTATCATGCCCGGTAAAATCTTCGCCCCCCGCTTGCATGCCTGACGTGGTCACCCTTGAAAGTCTCCTTGCTCCAGGGCACTTGGAGAGAAAGGATCGGTTGCAGTTAGGGGTGCTCCTCGCTTCGATAGTAATGCAATTTCATTCGACCGACTGGCTGAATGAATGTTGGGGGAAACGTGATATATACTTTCTTTTGCGAGCAGACCTCCAGCGTCGAGCACCAGACGGCAACTGTTATCCGGTTCCAGCGATTGATCAGCCGTTTGTACGTCGGTTATTCGGTTCCTCACAGATGCTAGTCCTGCTACCTGTACCAATTTCGCCGTCGGGAACGTCAGAACTTGTGGATTGTGATAGAAACCTATTTTCTCTCGGCGTCATCCTAGTGGAGCTTTGGTTTGAACGACGGATCAATGATCTCCGCCCAGCTCGCGCTGTCAATAGTGCTAAGCAGATGATTGACAATGAGGATTATGAGACAGTGAAGCGACTCATGGGCGACATATTTACGTACGCTGGGGAAGATTATGGACTTGTAGTTTCAAGATGTATCAATGGCCTCAACCGTTCGAGCGGGAAGAAACAGGGCAAAGATAGAAGTCTTGAGAATGACGTATTCAAGAATGACGTCCACACAAATTTTGTTCTCTTGCTAGAGAGGAATCTAGAGGTACATTTTCTCTTCAGGGTAGCGATTGTGTCTTTGAGCCTTAACTTACATATGTGGACAGGTGTTCTTGAAGGCGTACGCCTGAAAGGAGATGGATATTGAGGGGTTGAATCGTTCGCGGGTTCCTTGAGCACTGGTCTGTTTCCCTCTCGGAGTTTGATATCTGCGTGCTAGATAGCTAGGCCGTTATCAAGTGCCTAGGATAAGACAAACTTCTCGGGGATGGTCATTTCAGGACTGGAGTTCGTCTTGTTGACGTTACAAACGGTTATTTCCAACGAATAGTATTTATTCGCAGTGAGGTTTGTCGAATGCGGGAGTCATAGTAGTAGACATTTGCAGAAAAGAATAGAACAATGCAATCGTCCAAGCCTCGCGCTTGAATGCTCTAAGTTCTCATGCTAGAAACTGCTAGAACTTAGCCTAGTTCGCTACAGCAGCTTAGTAGTCTTGCCAATATTGTGTTGAGCTCATACAAATCGCGACGCCATGTACAGCCCAAAATTATCATCCTCAAGCGCTCCATATATGCATGTCGATATGCCTAGGAGCAACTGCTATGAAAGGGCCCGATTCTCACGGCTCGGTTGTGCTGACTGCAGTAACTCGAGTCTATAGCTACATCCTGTTGCTTATAGAGGAAGATAGTTGATTATATTCAGTAAGGAGAGCTAGTCTTGGCTACCGTGTACTCCATGTGAGAAGTTATGACCAGCTATAGATAGCAGTCACACACAACGCACACAACCAGGGTCTCCACGTTTACATACATATATGTAACACATATTCTAGGTAGAAACCCAAGTGACATCTCATGCAATACTTGAACCGCCTCTCATGAACTGCCCGATCTCACGGCTGATTGATGTACTCGGATCAGGCTGTAGAAGATCGGACACCCCATATCTAGTAATGAACTTTGTTGTAAGAGCAGGGTGTTGAGTCACTAGTACTGTTGACCAGAGGCAAATGAAATTGTCGTCCATTCTGTTAATATTCAAACTGCATTTTACCTGATATTGCATATGACGTTCTCATATCTTACTAGTTCTCGGTGGTAACTTGCCGGGAAAGGAGTGTCTTATCTTCTACAGCCTGACCCGAGTATGACGAGAGTGAGAAGAGGATGCAAGGTCAATTGAGGTTCTAATTACCAAGCTATCCCTTTAACCCCCACGAGATCCACGTCACGTGGTCATGATATCTCTCAACCTTCTACAAACATCAACGTCTCTCAACATAATCGTCGTACGACACTAATTCCTACAAAAGGTATTTATTAGTAGGCGGTAGGCGGGTGACATTCGTTATAGGTCCGCTAACGGTCAACTGCCAACTCCTCGAGATGTTCGGCTTAATTGACCCTTCAATGAGTAAAGATCGATGACACATCAAAACGTTATGGAGTCGACTTACAAATTGTCATAGCGGCTAATTTTTGAAACGTCAAAAGTCACTGCTTAATGAGTCGCTTATGGTACGTTCGCGTATTTTTGTTACATGACTGTATGTTCTTGGTTGGGGCGGAAATTAAAATTCTTTTTCTTGAATACGATAACAGGTCTCATGGATTATACTACCCTCGGCCATGGTCTGAACAGCATTTGGGTAGAATTCGTGTGCGTTGCCAGCAATGAGGACCTAGTGCTTCATTGTCATTGAACGTGTCTGGCGTTTGGTTTGTAACGTACGTTACCCGGTAGTCGGACATACATGGTAGTCGGACACCGTGCGAAGTCCATACACTTGCCCTTCCATGATCTACCCCGTACGATATCTCAACAACTGACACTCCGATTGATCTAGAACTTGAAAGCAGCCGACTATATACAGTTATAAAGGAATAGACAAGTTCAACTCCAACTCTATATCACTACAAGCAAGCTAACCTCTGCTAGATCCGTCACCTTTCATTTCACCACCTTCAGTATAATGGATCTCAGTTGCTTTATGTTTCTCGCTGCACAAAGTCATTTCCAGAGGTCAATCAGGTAGTCTAGAGTTGGGATTTGATGGGGTATTCAAAAGAGATACTATACAAGGGAGCTGAGTATGACCAGTAGTAGTAGTGGAAGGGGTAGACAGGTTGCAATGTGATACGCTGTTATTTTTAAGGTCAAAAAATTCCGGATTGTCTCCAGGTCTACTGGAGCTGTTTTCACTATCAGATGGAATGACCTGCTTCTACTGGGTATTAGAGGGGTTATAAAATATGATTGAATGGAAACTTATCACCTTTGACTTTGTGGTAGTTGCTTTGCTCTACTTTAAATAAGTTTTTTTCTCAGCAGCCAGCTGATTCTGTTCTTTATACTGCCTTCTCAACTTCACTATATCCTTGCCTGTTATCACTTTCACTTTGTATAGTTTTTGACAATTTGTCCTTGCTGCTGTTTTGCTAGTATCTTACTTGCATATATCTACAACTTCAATTATTTAAGTTCCATACTTGATAGTACAGTTTCTGTAATATGGGCAAGCTATCAGAGTATGTCAACTGCACTATTAGTATTTTTAGATGATATCATATTGATTGTAATATTTTTATGGTGGCAAACAATTCATCAATTTCCAGGAGTATAGGTAATTAATTGAATGGTAAGACTTGATAATATATCAACTGAGTTTAATACAAGATGTATAAGTACAGAATCTAAATTAACATGGTAGATTCCAGTCTTTAACCATAGTAGATTAATATTCAATACTATATTGGTGGCTTTTCTTGCAACTGAGTGGAATTTCCAAAAAATGTCTTTAACTACTTTAATTTTAATTTTGCTTATATAATTTTCAACTACCTTTCTATAATATTATGAAAGTAGACCAAACAGATCAACATTAAAAGTATAGAGTATATACTAGTACTGCTGAAGTCACATATACCGCTCAGAATAGCCTTCTAGATATATATAAGAATTACAATTTTTTTAGAATAAACTTTCTATTTCTAGAATTTTACATTTTGGTAGCAATAAGTTAACTTATTATTTGTCTCAATTCCAGTGTCTTGCAGTGGCAATGTATGGCAACTGAAATTTACAAAATCTATGATATTCATAAATATTTAACCTTTATACAATTGAAGAGACCTCTTAATGAAATCTAAATCAGATTATCAGATATTTGTGCATAGGGTTAGTAACTAATTTTACACTCAGTGGTACTAAAGTGGTATTAATGGTAGAATGTAACACCTTTGGGATTGGTCATGGTTCCCGGGTCATAAAGAATCACTCGATTTTGCAGTTATGTGGCGATTGATTAAGGTTCATCAATCATCAGCCAGTACTATTGCCATACTAATAACCGCCATGCACGAATCCCTCGACCACATCATTACCACCCACCGTCGAGTGTTGTCACAGTTGCGATACTGTGTTAATACAATGCAAACACATATTGCTATATTTACTATGGACAAAGATAAAGAATGACGCCAGCCATCGTCATCTCTATATGAAGTAACTCTTGATTGGCATCAGCTATGACCAGAAGCATAATGACTCTTGAGTACAATATGAAGGAAGGCTGTTGATGTTATGGGGTTGGTATGGCCTAAGTAACTATACTCAAAGTATCTGGCTATACTTAAGTAGGTACTGTTAAGGGTTCTCCTTTAACAGCAATAATGGTACTTATGATGGGGTCAATGAACAGATATCACGGAGTTACTCTCGGTGTAGTCATGTAATGTACATAACACCTGTTCATGACATCATAAGTAGGCCAGTTCTATGTCCTGTAGCCGGGATATATAGGAGTTGCGCGTCGATTGAATAAGTCTAGTTACTTAGCGGATTCATTGAAAGGATACATACTACAGTAATCCTTATTTGATGACGCAACACTGCTGCCAGATTGAAAGATGCTACGTCTGCCAAGCGCATTGATTTTAACCACAATCATATCCTGGATACTAGCGGGATTGTTTGATTGGACTGCAGATTACTCCCACACACAAACGCAGCAGTCGATAGTCAATATGCGAGTACGCGGAACTTCTGGCTTATTGCCTCAGGCGATAAGAGTTATCAGGTTACTCCCCAGCCAAAGAGAATGGTCTCGGCCTAAGCATGACGTGACTGAGGGAATTATGACGTTGGCTGAACATAAGACGCCTGAAGCAACCCTGCTCATTGGTTTGAGTTAGTGTGCATTGCGACGTGAGACATGTATTGGATATGAGCTGACACATCAAATTATGTGTTGGCATAGTATCGGTTGGTCGCTGATTGAATCTATAATGCAAACCAAATAGCCTATAAGGTGAGGCATTAATTTGTGATAAGCGTCTGCCAACTAATTGTTGGCAGATGATCCTACTACTGTTGCAAACAGATAGTAAGATGTCTAAGTTCAAGTTTCGTCTGACACATTGTCTGACATGATATCGTGCAATGGATGGCCTGATCCTTATCAGGAGCGTAAAGCTTTGAAACCACATTGCATGAACATGATAACCTATTGGGATGCATGGCATCTTATCACCGGGCGCATGCTTAGTTGCATGTCGCAACCGCAATACCGTTATCATGAGCCTTGTAGTCATAGCGTTGAAGAGCGGGTGTACAGGCCCTGGAAGATGACTATAAAGAGATGGGATTGTTTCGACAATGAGAAGAACAAGCTCAAGCAATAATCCACAGTCAACAATCAGAACACCGAAGACGATCTTAAAATATTATTAAGAATTCTATCTATTAAAACCTTTACAATTACTTCTCTTATCCATATCTGTGATTACGCTTTATATGCCTGGACACAGGTTGACACAATCTGAGTACGCACTGCCACAAGTTGTCGAACATTTTGGTAACCTTGTCTTCAGTTTGGAAGAGCACCATTGAACCCACACCTACGGAGTGGTTAGTCGTTTTTGCGAACTCGAGAATATCGATTACCTGGTTCTGAGATATTTGAGCACAGGCTTGTTACCATTCAAGGAGTTTTCGGTGGAGTGGTTGTCCGATGAAGAGGTGTAATTCACATCTCCCGAGGCGACGGACTTTGGTATTGGTTTAGACAGGTCGCTCTTGCAACACAGGTGCAAGAGGTTGAGTCTTAGGATATGACGAGGAAAGAAAGAGTTTTTCTTAGATAGGCAGCTGTATTTAAATCAATAAATATTGTATTGATTATTGGGATTGAGAATCCCCGTAACAAAGACTTCGAAAAGAGGGCAACGCTAGAATCAATAAGGTGTCGGCCATGAAACCAGGTTTAGCAAAGATAATTGAGAAACTGCATATTTCATGATATTTTGAAAGTTCTGAAATTGACCTTCGTATAGCAGAGAATGCTTGCAAAACTGATTACGCTGACACCTGGTTGTCGAAACGAGTTCATTGACTGTGAAAAAGCGAAAGTTAGGATCGTGGTAATACCGATTATGGATGTGAAGATATGTTGGAACTCAACACTGGAGTTGCTCGAACACGCCTACTGATTACAGGAATTCACACGCACGTGGCTCCAAAATCCAAAATACACTGATTACTGGCCACTTTTCACAACTCAAGATGAGTGGACCATTGTGAAGTATGTCATGGAAGTATTGAGGCCATTTCGATATTGGACCCTGTGGATGTCAAAGAGGCATACAGTCACATTATGTCAAAGAGGCATACAGTCACATTGCATCACATTATTACAGTGTACAATGACATGTTTGATTTTATGGACAGCATGATGCGAACTTTGACTAAGAAGAAGACTCCATGGAAGGAAGACTTTTTCTTCGCTGTGAAGTTAGCTCAACAGGAGCTGTCCAAATGCTACGCTGAAGTGACTTCAACGACGAGCATGCTTCTCATTTCTGCACACATCATCGATCCTTTTCGGAAGTTGCGATTGTTTAGAAAGTGGGACAAGGGAATTGATATTAATCCTGAGGACAAGACATCCTATACTACCCAATACCAAGAGGCCTTTCTGAACTATGTGGAGAATGAAAACTGTGCCAAACATCGATGTGTGCTGGTCAATTATAAGCACGAAAGCTTACCGAGCAGCAATCTCATCCCCTTTGCAACAGCTTCAGGATCCTGTCAATCATCCTTTGATCCATATTATTTGTCCAGCGATGATGAAGAATACTTGACACCTAACAATGTGGCTGAGACAACACCTGGATGAAGCGATTGCGCAGCACGTGTATTGACTGCCGCCAGGCTCTATTTGAATTCGCCCCCTGAAGTACCAAAGAAATGGGGGCAAATTAATCCAAATCTCAATGATTACCACTCTGACCCAATGGAGATTAGCAGTACATTTTGGTTACCGGACATAACCGACTGGTGGCATCAACAGGAGGAAATGCACTCAAAGTACAACGATCTTTCCAATGTGGCACAGGACATATTCTCTATCATACCACATGGTGTCGGAGTGGAGGCCAGTTTTTCCCTTGGCCGAGATATTATTGGCTGGAGGCAGTCAAAAACCACAGGCGAGACCCTTCGCGAAAAGGTCGTTGTAAGGCAGTTTGCTCAAGCCAATATCTGGATTTTGGCAGGCGCTGACCCAGATTTGGATACAATGAATACAGAAAACGACTCAGAAATGAAGAAAGAGGCGGAGGAAAGGAAATTGCACTGAATGGCCAAGGTTCATGACTTTGTGGAGATGTGGCAGGGCAGCCAAAACCTACACCAGGAAAAATGACCTTACGCGATGCTTAACTCATAGAGAAGCTGTCTTGGGGCCGGTAATTCATAGCATATTTGACGCGTGGCACTATGAGGTCCTATGGATCTGCAATTTGACTAGATTACTATGATACGCATGCGATTATGTGCGCTTGATACTATACATCATGCTCCATTCAATAAAACTGCCAAATGCACTTCATTGCACGCTCCCAAGTACGCTCTAAAGTACACTGCTGATTGCACTTGATTGGACACTCCCAGCCTGCTTGACTTATGCTCCCAACTAAGCTCTCAAGATGCTCCCAAGTACACTGCGAGTACGCTCCCTAGTACACCTCCAAGTTCGTTCTCAAGTACACTCCCAGGCATGCACCCTAGGACGTTCCCACTTGCACTCAATGGTACACAGCCAGCCTGCTTGACTGTACACTCCCAAACTAGCTCTCCAGAAGCTCTCAAGCACACTCCCGAGCACACTCTCAAGCACACTCCCAATTGTACTCGATAACACACTCCCAGCCTACTTGACTATACGCTCCCAAGTCAGCTCTCAAGACGCTCCCAAGTACACCGAGTATGTTCTCAAATACACACCCGGGCATGCTTCCAAGGACGCGCCCACTTGCACTCGATGGCACACAGCCAGCCTGCTCGACTGTACACTCCCGAACCAGCGCTCAAGAAGCTCTCAAGCACTCCCGAGCAAGCTCTCAAGTACACTTCCAATTGCACTCGATGGTACACTCCCAGCCTACTTGGCTCTACGCTCCCAAGTACACTCTCAAGAGGGAAGACACTCCCAATCTCACTTGACTATATGCTCACATGTACCCTCCTGCATGCTCGATCTAGAGACTTGCTGAGTTGCAGCAGCCAGGCACCAGGAGGCGCCAGTTGCAGGCGCCAGGCAGCGGGAGGCGTCAGTTGCAGGCGCCAGGCACCAGGAGGCGTGAGGCAGGTGGCCTATGGTGGGCAGTGTCAGGCGGGCGGCATGTGGCATGTGGTGTGCGGCAGATGGCAAGCGGCATAGGATGGCCGAATCATGACGTCGGTCGATATCATAGTGGGAACCTTATCTTTACCGCGGCCACCGTGACAAGATCTCGCAACGCCTCATGGTCATGGTGTTGACAATTGGAGCCTTGGATTCTGCAGAAGAGGTAGACAATTCGAACTTGGGGAGAGCAGATCTCCGACTCAGATTTTCCAGTGGAATCTGGTATCCACTTCCCATTGATTGCGGCCGTATGTGTGCGCATTTGGTCTGGGGCTGATGGAGATGATGGTGATGGCGATGGTGATGGCGATGGTGATGGTGATGGCGATGGTGATGGCGATGGCGATGGCGATGGCGATGGCGATGGCGATGGCGATGGCGATGGCGATGGCGATGGCGATGGCTATGGCGATTGTAACGGGTGGGGTCGGGCGTAGGTGATATTGGTAACAGTAAGGTGATATCGTAATCGGAACAAGAGGCTTCGAGATTTGTATCGTGGGAATCAAGACAAGTCAAGAATCAATGCTAGGTCAAAGTCGTGCTTGCTTTGCTATACAAGAGAATGAGTAAAGAGAGAAAGAAAAGAAAATCCTCCAACGCCAACAACCTCTCTTTATGTACACTTCGTCTGCCACCTTCGAATGATTCCCCTTGCTTCGATATACCATCCGAATATCCAACAGTGATCTTACACACCACCAACACAACTCTTATCAATACAACCACGCCACAACATCCGACATCGCAACACCTCAGACCACTTCCTTTTCATAACTAATTATACCGCCACCATATTCTAACATTCCCGCGCCATCTCCACATCTACCAACGTCTCCGCCTTTCCGTCCCACCAATTCCTTCCGCACATCCTAATACCATTCCTAAGTACCCTTCAATCCATCACTCGCAACCGGAGCTGTGACAGTGATGGTGTTGGTGATAGTGATTATAGTACCAGAAGTACTTAGACAAGTAGGTTGGCTACATCAACGTCAGCATCAAAGCTTCCACAGACTTACAGCCTTCTACTAGCCAAAGCTTCCACAGACCTAGAGCCTTCTATTAGCCAAAGCTTCCACAAACTCAGAGTTTTCCATCGGCCAAAAGCTTCCCGTGGAAAACTCTACTCCTCCCAAATATGCTCCTACATGCTCGATCCAGAGACTTGTTGAGTAGTGTTTGGTGGGTGGCGTGTGCGTGTGGCATGTGGTAGGTGGCTGGTAGCGGGTGGCGGGCAGCCGAAATCTTGACGTTGGTCTATATCAGAGTTTGAATCTTAGCTTTAGTGCGCCCACCGAGACGAAATCTCATGATGCCTCACATCCATGGTGTTGACAATTGCAGCCTTAGATTCTGTTGGAATGGTACACAATTGGATCTTGGGGAGAGCAAATCTCCGACTCAGATTTTCCAGCAGAATCTGTTGCTTGCTTCGCATGGATTGTGGGTGTATGTGTGCGCATTTGGGCCGGGGCTGATGGTGATGATGGCGATGGTGATGATGGTGATGGTGATGACCACGATGGTGATGGTGTCGGTGATGGTGATCATAGTGCCAGAAGCACTTAGACAAGTAGGTTGGCTATGTCAACGTTAGCATCAAAGCTTCTACAGACTTAGAGTCTTCCACAGACTTAGAGCCTTCTGTTAGCCAAAGCTTCCACAGACTAAGAGCCTTCTATTAGGCAAAGCTTCCACAGACCTAGAGCCGTCTATTAGCCAAAGCTTCCACAAACTCAGAGTTTGCCATAGGCCAAAAGCTTCCGGTGGAAAACTCTACTCCTCCTGAAGCACAGCTCTCTCAAACGTGGCAGTCTCAAGCAGGCTATCAAGCACGCTATCAAGCAGGCTCTAGAGCAGGCTTTCATTTGCCGGCTCTCATGCAGACTCGCAGTGATAGTGTGTATAGTACCGGTATATCAGCGAAGACTGCAGGCAGTAAAGACAAGTATAGGTCTATCTCTGGCCGGCAGCCATATATAGTTCCATAGGACCACGCGCACATCTCTATGAATCAACTATAGATGACTATAGGCTCCACGTTGCGCAGGGGTCTATGGGAAGCTTGCTATGTGCTGCGCGTGTGCACGTGTGCATGTAGTGCAGCGTATAGTCAATTTGCACTTTGGCCGATGTACGTGCTACCCCGAAGGAATCTCGTGCTCAAAACAAGCAAATGACCGCCGTGGGATACATTTCAGACACAGAAGAGATCGTCAAAGCATCATGGTCACTCTTTCAACATCATGGTGCGGCTGCATTTAAATTGTCAGAAAGATCTCCTTTGCCACCACCTTTGTCTGCAAAGGACCTCCCTGGAGGACGAATTCAAATATTAAATGTCCGCCAAATCCAAAGAATCAAACGTCATCCAGTCGAAAGTGATGAGGATAGCGCTCCTGACAGCATTTCGGACCCTGAAGATTGGCTTAACTGGAATGGGGACTTAGATAATCCAAATGACAGCGAAGACAATTGTGCGGCGGATGTTGAATTTGATTTAGAGCAAGACGATATCATCCAGGATCCGGAATGCCCAGAGCAGCGGGATGTGAGTGCCGTGCCAAATGTTCCTGGATTGATTCAGCCTACACGGAAGTCAAAGAGACAGGCTGAAACGGTGTTGATGATGGTCAATGCAATCGAAACGAGAAGGAATAAGTGAGTGAAGAAAAAGTAGAACAGAATGTGTCAATGTTTCACCTGCTTCTTTATGTATCTTGACTGAGAGTTTTAGTTAGAGATATATTATGGGCGAATGGTGAGTAGTAGCTTGTGAATAGTGTTAGCAATGGTTCCAACCCGCTAGAACGGTTCCGGGTTAGGGTTGGAACCTGGACCGAACTGTTGCAACGGTTTTACCACATGAAAAACCCGGACCATTGCATATGGGCCGGGTTCCACCTCAAAACCAGGCCTTTGCGAGCCCAGATGTTTCGCTCCAATTGAGTATTTGAGTTCTGATCGTATTGTGGCATGATCTATACGTAGATTGTGCAGTGTTGGCCGCTCTTTCACTTCCCGCTTTCAGATATGCGATGCAATCAATATGCGTTGAGTCGCTAACGAAAACCCACAAACTTCGCATAAAATTCGCCCTTATGTCACAGCCACTCAACGAATATCAGTCGGATCGCAAATCTGAAAGCGGGAGGTGAAAGAGCGGCTAAAACTGCACAACCTACATATTGATCATGTTACAATACGATCAGAACTCAAATACTTAATTGGAGCCAAAGCTGTAGGAACTGTAAAGTTGGAACTGCAGTCCGGTTCCAACCTGGCCAAAAACCCACGGTTTTATGGCCGGACCGGGGAACAACCTGTCAAGACAAAGCGGGTCGGGTTTTGGCCGTGTCTGGAACCGAACCGAACCGAACCACCGGTCAAAACCCGGACCGCTGGCGGGTTACCCAGACCCGTTGCTAACACTACTTGTGAATACCGGTTGATAAACAGATGTATAGCAGGCGCAATGAAGCTTTTGACAAGATACATAAATTTTAGTTGTGTGAGAGCGAACAGTGCAAGAATGTTACTGCGCTCGGCTTTGCCACAGGGCCAAGTCTCAATCTGCGAGAAAGACTACCAAGAAGTTCAAATCATGATGAAAGCTATTATTGATGGCAGCAGATGTTGAATGGACAATACATTAAAATAAGCATCAACGGAGCGTCAACGATTTGTGGTTTTGTAAGTATGGTAATTACACAGTGATTTGGTCGCTGTTATGCATAACCGATGTATTCGCAGCTTTTATAGGTAAAAGAGACAGCAACATGGTCACCACCCCATTCTGAGAATGAGCATCAACGGAGCGTCAAAGATTTTTAGCTTTGCATCTTGGATAATTTATGTTCCGATTCGTTGCAGACGTCCATTTATCAGATATAGGCTGCCTTTACTGGGGAAAACTATAGCGACATGCTCACTGCCGCATCCTGAGAATGAGCATCAATGGAGCATCAATCATTTTTAGCTTAGCATCTTGGGTAATTTATGTTCTGATTGGTTGCAGACATCCATTCATCAAATATTGGCAGCCTTTACTGGCAAAAACAACAGCGACATGCTCCCTTCCGCATCCTGAAAATGAGCATCAACGGAGCGTCAACAGTTCTAGTTGTTGCATATTTCGTAATCAAGGCATCGCGCTGATCTCCGTGTTCATAACGGAATTATTGACCGCCCTGATAGGTAAAAATACATTTTATCAAAGGTAAAACACTGATTCCAAATTAATTGATATTGCAAGCTGCAAAGCCAGCAAAAACATATCCTTGGTTGTTGAAAACGCGATTTTGATAAGATACTACTAACATACTCCAAAAACAAGAGCCTTAATTGAATCTATGGATGGACCCGCTGGGCGACCCGGTGCCAACCTGCCCATTTCGGACGGGTTGGGAGTTTATCATCGAACCATACCCGAGTTGACGGTTCCGGTTTAATGACAACCCAGACCGCCAAATTGGCAACGGTTAGGTTTGGACCCAGACCCGGACCCGAAGTGACAGTCCAGAACCATTGCTAACAGTAGCCACCTTCAGCTTGAAAAACAGCAGCGGCATGCTCCCTGCCCCATCCAGAAAATGAGCGTCAATGGAGCGTCAACGATTTTTGGTCTTGTAAACAAAGTAATTGTATAGTGATATAATTACCGTGTAGCATAACCGTGGTATTGGCTGCCCTTATATGTAACGGGCGGGGTCGGGCGCAGGTGATATGGATGTTGTGGAACTGAACTCGAAGTGCGTATCGAGGAACAAAGATCAGAATATCTTTCAAAGTCGTACTATTGCTTGCTATACAAGAGAACGAGTAAAGAGAGAAGAAAAGGAAATCCTCCAATGCCATCAACACTCTCTTTATATACAATTCGTCTGCCACCCTCGAACCATTCCTCATGCTCCGAT
>Ga0307515_10000827_pt1 | contig 71186 bp, 59 predicted proteins | sample 17_EM_MG_FD_194513 | JGI IMG/M metagenome (GOLD analysis project Ga0307515, IMG submission 194513) | Populus trichocarpa ectomycorrhiza microbial communities from riparian zone in the Pacific Northwest, United States - 17_EM | ecosystem: Host-associated > Plants > Roots > Unclassified | place... | reverse complement strand
GCCGTCAGATCCACCACCATCGCCGCCAGATCGTCATACGACGGCGGCGGTTGAGCGGACATAGCCGGTCAACCTACCAGCCTCCACATCAGACACCCGACCCGCCCAACGACCTATCCAGTCACGAATTGCGATACAATTCCCAACGTCTCCACTCGGGTCTCGACTACAAGACTCCCAACGAGGTCTACAGCGAGTACCTGAACGGGCAGCGAGCGGCATGATTTAGACCACTAAACACTTGTCCGGAATTTCCGGGGCGGATCACTCGGCCCCGACGGCTACCCCGAGTTTCTCCCACCGACCACCATCGACCCCGAACGCCGCCCACAACGCAACACCTTCCACCGCCGCCAATAGACCCACCGGGTTGCGTTAAATCACTCCCGGACGCGCCCCGGGCACCACTGCACGCCGCTGTGCGGTCGCTGCGCTCACCCGTCCTGGCGCGACGGCGACACCAACACCACACGCGTGGAACCCGCCCCACCCCCGGGCTGCCGGGATCCTGGGCCACCCGCCACCTCGTCCCCGAGCCCCAGCCTCGATCACGTATGGCGGCTGCCGGGCCGGCGTTGTGTTTTGTCAGATCGGGCCGTGGCGTGGCGTCGCGGGCTCCACGGCGAGCGGTGTTTCGAGTTCGCCGATCTGGTGGAGGTATTCCGCCTTCGCGGTGTGGTCAGCTGGTATTCGTTCGCGCAGGCGACGAGGGCGCTGCCGGCCGCGGTCGGGGAGTCGGCGGTGTTGTGCAGGATGCCGCCGAGCAGGGCGCGCGCCTCGTTGAAGCGGGGCACGGACCGCTGGGAGGTACCGCCTTGTCGCCACGGTGGGCTCGCATGTGGCGAGTTTTGTCTCCGCCGGTCTATACCGGCCACAATAGAAGGCGAGGGCGCATGCGGCGGCCCTGTCCGAATGCGTTGATCTCCAAGCCGTCCAAGTGGGCTCGGCATGAAGAGGAGCCATGACGATGACCACGCAAACCACCGGTGGCGCTGATCGACCACCGTCCTGGCTGCGACGTGTGTTCGCCATGGTGGGCGTCGTGGCAGCGCTCGCCGTCGTGGGGTTGATCGCCGACATCCTGGGCATCGTCGGCTTCGTCACCGGCAAGACCGGTCCTGAACTGGTCGCTCCCGCCCCGGCGCCCGCTTCTGCCGGGACCGGCAGGCCGGCACAGTCGTTCGCTGTGCCCGTCCCATCGCCGACCGCACCCGCCGCGCCGGAATCGCCCTCGCCCTCGCCCTCGCCGAGCGGCGGACCGGAGATCGGGAAGGTGTACGCCGCCGACCTTGACCTGCTCAATCAGGCCTCGGATGTGGACGTCGGGCCGGCGGAGATCAAGGGCGAACACTACGGCCACAGCATCGTCTTCCGGTGCTCGCTGTACTGCGACAGCCCCGAGGGGGTCGTCGAGTTCAACCTGGGCGGCCGATACGAAACCTTCGAGGCGACCGTCGGGGTCCTCGACGACGCCGAAGACGCCGAACAGGTCGGGCACTTCGAAGTCTTCGTTGATGGTTCATCCGCGAAGAGCCTCACCGCGACACTCGGAAAGCCGAGGTCGATCAAGATCGACCTGCCGGCGGACGCGATGCGACTGAAGCTGCTGGCTTATCGGCCGGATACCGTCAAGAGCCCGCTCATGGCGGGGGCGAACGCCGCGGGCGGCCGCTCGAACGGCCTGCCGGAACTTGCCTGGGGCAACCCTCGGCTGACCGGCCCCAGCGACTGAGTTCAGCAGCTTCCACGGCGTGTTCGCACGCTGTTCGTGCCGCTGCTCGCCGCCACCAGATCCGGGATCTTGTCGGCGGTCACATCCACCGCGAGCGCGTCGTAGGCGCCGGCTCCCAGTACGACCTCGGCCGCGCCGCCGAAGTCGCCCGACGCGCCGGCGGTGAAGACCTCCACCGCGCCCGGGCCCGGCACCGAGGTGAGCAGGTCCGCGCGGCCGTCGCCGTTGATGTCGGTTGCGGTGACGGCCACCGGCGGCGCCGAGGTGGGGTATTCGCGGACCGGGGCGAAGGTGGCGTCGCCCGCGCCGAGGAGCACGCCGACGCTTGCCGACTCGTGGCCGGCGGCGGCGAGGTCGAGCGTACCGTCGCCGTTGAAGTCGCCGGTTGCGAGCGAGTACAGGCGCCCCGCGGCCGGATAGCTGGTCGCCGCGCCGAACGCGCCGTCGCCGGAACCGAGCAGGATGCTCACGCCCGCGCTGCCGGCGCTGGCGGTGGCCGCGTCCGGCGTGCCGTCGCGGTTGAGGTCGCCGAGCACGATGCCGTGCGGCGATCTGCCGGTCGGGTAGTCGGCCTTCGCCGCGAACGTGCCGTCGCCCTTTCCCCGCAGGACGCTGATCGTGCTGGACCGCTGGTTCGCGGTCACCAGGTCCGGGGTGCCGTCGCCGTCGAGGTCGCCGACGGCGATCGCGCGGGGGGTGGGGCCGACGGCCGGCGTCGTCGCCGGCCCGAAGGTGCCGTCGCCCTTGCCCAGCCGCACGGTCACCTCCTCGCCGCCGAAGTTCGCGGTGGCGAGGTCGGTGGTGCCGTCGCGGTTGAGGTCGGCGGCGACCGTCATGTACGGGTGGCTGCCGGCCGGGTAGTCAACCCGGGTGGCGAAGGTGCCGTCGCCCGCGCCGAGCAGGACGCTGACCGAGTTGCCGTCCAGGTTCGTCGCCACCAGGTCGGTCCTGCCGTCGGCGTTGAGGTCGGCGCTGATGACCGCCCGCGGATTGCTGCCGGTTTCCGCTGCTGCGGTGGCGGCGCCGAAGGTCACGCCGTTCGGGCACCGGGTGTCGGCGGCCACGGAGGAGGCGGTGGTCACCGGGCTGGCGGCCACGGAGGAGGCCGTGGTCACCGGGCTGGCGGCTACGGAGGAGGCCGTGGTCACCGGGCTGGCGGCTACGGAGGAAGCCGTGGTCACCGGGTGGGCGGCGTCGCCGCAGCCGCTCAGCAGGAGGCAGGCCGCGAGCAGCCCGCGGTGGTAGGGACGCACGGCTAGGCCCGCACCGCGGCGACCCGGAAGCCGACGGTGTTGTAGCCGCCGCTGCCGGCCCGGCCCTCGCCGCGGTAGTTCGTCCGGCAGCTTCGGCCGGTCGAATACCAGGAACCCCCTCGTACGGCGTTGACCTGCTTGCCGGCCTCCGCGCCGTTGCTGGCGGTGATCAGGCTGGAGGTCCACTCGAAGGCGTTGCCCGCCATGTCGTGGCAGCCGTACGGGCTGGCCCCGGCCGGGTAGGCGCCGACCGCGCTGGTGTAGCCGCCGGTCTTGCCCAGCGCGGTGAACAGGTCCGTGTAGACGAAACCGGTCCAGGTGTCGTGGTCGATCCAGCCCTGTACGCCGCCGTCGGCGTCGACCGCGAGGATCGAGGAGAGTGGCTCGCTCTGGCCGTACCGTGTCGAGTTTTTGTGGTTGTAGGTTGCCGTGGCTGTGCCATATTTCGCGAGGTAGTACGCCGATACCACGCCGTTGTAGTTGTAGTTGCTGGTCAGCGTCCCGCCGGCGTAGGTGGTGCCGGCCTGGTTGCCCCAGGGGTAGGTGTAGCTCTGCGGGCCGCGGGCGGCGTTCTCCCACTCCGCCTCGGTCGGCAGGCGGAACGTCCAGTCGCCGCTGGTGCTGGTCAGCCAGGCGCAGTAGGCCTGAGCGTCCACGGCCGAGACGTAGAGCACCGGGTGGTCGGCCTTGCCGGCCGGATAGGTCGCGTCGCTCCAGTAGCTCGGCGCCGACGTGCCCGGCGCGGCGCTCAGGTATTGCTGGTATTGCGCGTTCGTGACCTGGTACCGGCCGATCCAGTAGTCCGCGGCGATGGGGGAGGACTCGCTGGTGCCGGCGAACGCGAAGGATTCGTTCGCCGGCACCGCGGCGAGGGACTGGCCGTTGACCTGGCTGGGACTGGCGCTCGCCGCGGTGGCGCCCACGGCGGGTGCGGGCGCATCGCAGCCCGCGGCGGCGCCGAGGGCGATCCCGCCCAGGGCGAGCAGGACGGAACGGCGACCCGGGCGGTGATCCATGATTGCTCCTCACGAGGTGACGTGCTGAGCTAAAACACCGGGTCTGTGCGTGCCCTTGGCGGTTGCTGTGCGGGAGCTCAGACCTCCCGAACGGGGATCTCCCGAACGAAGACGATGGCGTCGGCCTGCTCGGTGGTGGCCGGGTCGAGCGCGAAGTAGGTGTGGTCGGCCGGCACGCGCGGCGTCAGCTTCCGGTCCAGGGCGGCGGCGAGGTGGCCGGGGTCGATGACGGCGCGGTCGTGCGGGAGGGTCGACAGGAGCCCCTCGAGGGTGTCGGGCGGGGGCACGTCGGCGCCGCGGGTGCCGAAGGTGGTGGCGGCGAAGGCGTACTGCTCGCCGAGGTGGGTGGCGATGATGGCGCCCGCGCTCCACCATTGGCGCTGCTGGCCGGCGAAGTGCATGAGGCTCGGGTCGCGCCGCAGGTGGAGGTTGTGGGCGAAGGCGAGGGTGGGGCCGCGCCGGGCCTCGCGGCGGAGGATGGCGTCGAGGTTGTCGGCCATGATCGCGTCGCGCAGGCCGATGAGCGCGCCGATCCGGGCGGGCGTGGTGTCGGCCATGCCGGCGTGGTAGCGCAGGAGCCCGGCGGCGGCGCGGGCGTGCAGGTCGGCGCGCCACCAGTCGTCGGGGGAGGTGACGGCCGTCAGGTGGGGCGCGTGCATGGCGAGCAGCGGGCGCAGGTCGTCGGCGAGCAGGCGCAGCTGGTTGGCCTCGGGAGTGCGGCCGATGGACTGGGTGGGATCCATCATGGTCGCCGGGTTGGTCCAGCGTTCGTCGGGGCCGAGCAGCTCGTCGAGGGTCTCGCGGCTGCAGGCCAGGTCGAGGTGGGCGGCGAGGTAGTCGTGCAGCGCGGTCAGGGCCGGGCGGGGGCTGTCGGGGCCGGTGATCTCCAGGGGGCCGTCGAAGCCGTAGAAGTGGAGCCGCTCGTGCGGGGGCCGCTGCTCGTTGTAGGCGCGCATCCAGCGGAACAGCTCGCGGTTGGCGGGTGCCGCGCCGAAGCCGTGGCTGAAGCCGCGGTCCATCGCGTCGTCGAGGGTTCCGATGCCGTCGGTGACGTATGCGTCGGCGGTCAGCGCCGACAGGCAGTCGCTCTCGATGGCGATCGAGCGGTAGCCCACGTGCTCGACGAGGTGGCGGAAGAGCTCGTTGCGCAGCTCGAGGAAGGCTTCCACGCCATGGGTGGGCTCGCCGAGGCCGAGCAGGCGGGTGGCGGGGGACAGGAGCGCGGTGAGGGCGCTGCCGGTGAAGGGACGCGCCGCGTCCGGGATCAAAGCCGTCATTCCCTCAACTGTATCGTTGAACCCACGGTGTAAGCTTGGCTCGGCATTCGCGGCATGGGTGGGGAGAAACCTTCAAAGTGCGGTTGCGGCCGATCGACCTCGCGCGCGGGCACGGCCTGTCCACGCAGGCGGTGCGCAACTACGAGGAGGCGGGGATCCTGCCGCCGGCCGAGCGTTCGCCGCACGGCTACCGCGTCTACGGTCCGCGCCACGCGGCGGCGTTGCGGACCTTCCTGGCGTTGATCCCCGCGCACGGCCACGCGACCGCGGGGGCGATCATGCGGGCCGCGAACGGCGGCGCGGTCGAGGAGGCGCTGCGGCTGATCGACGAGAGCCACGCGCAGCTGGCCGGCGACCGGCACACCTTGGCGGCCGTGGACCTGGCGCTGCGCGACCTGGCGCCGCCGCGTGACCTGGCCTCACCTCGCGACCTGGCCTCACCTCGCGACCTGGCGCCGGGCGTGACGTTCATCGGGCCGCTGGCGCACCGGCTGGGCATCCGGCCGGCGACGTTGCGCAAGTGGCAGCGGGCCGGCCTGATCGCGCCCCGGCGTGACCCACACACGGGCTATCGCGTCTACACCCCCGCCGACGTGCGTGACGTGCTGCTGGCCCACCAACTGCGCCGCGGTGGGCACGGGCTTGCGCAGATCGCGCAGGTGCTCGATCGGGTGCGGGCGGCGGGCGGGCCGGAGCCGCTGCAGGCGACGATGCTTCAGTGGCGCGACCGGTTGACGGCGCGGGGCCGGGCGATGCTGGCGGGGGCGAGCGCGCTCGACGCCTATCTGGGGACGCCGTAGTCGGTCAGCGCGCTCACTGCCCGCCGGATGCGGGTGTCGGCCGCTGGGCCCGTACCGTCGATGAGAGCGACGTGGTGCAGCACGGCGACCACCGCCAGGGCCAGCGCCTCCGGGTCGGCGCCGGCCGGCACCCGGCCGAGCTGTTGCTCGGCGGCCAGATAGCCGGCGACCGCGCGCTCGACCGCCTGCAGCCCGGCGGTCCCGCCGCCCAGGATCGCTTCGACCTGCGCTGCCAGGCCGGGCCGGAAGACCATCAGCCGGGTCAGTGCCAGCAGCGTGCCCAGCGGCGTCGCGAGGACGGCCTCGCTCACGTTTCCGGCGACCGTGCCGGACCCGGCGCGCGCCGGCAGGCCGGCCACCTCGCCGGAGATCTGGAAGGCCCGGTCGACCGCATAGCCGGTCAGGAAGTTGTCGAAATTCGCGAAGTGCGCATAGAGGAGCCCGGTGGCGACGCCGGCCTCGCGGGTCACGGCCCGGCCGGTGAGCAGGCTCGGCTCGGCTCCGGCGATCACTCGCTCGACGGCAGCGAACAACTGCTGTCTGACTTCTGGGATGGCGACCCCGCGTGGCATGCCTGCGATCCTATCCGGTTGCGCAGGTATGAACACTTGCTCATACTGGTTTGAGCAAGTGCTCATTCTGGACCGGGGGAGTGCCGGATGAAACGTGTAGTGATCGTGGGCGCGGGCATAGCCGGCCTGGCCACCGCCCTGCGGCTCGGGCGGGACGGGTGGCAGGTGATCGTGGTGGAACGCGCCCCGGCCCGGCGCAGCAGCGGCTACCTGGTGAACCTGCTCGGGCCGGGCTACGCCGCCGCCGAAGGACTCGGCCTGATTCCCGCGCTGGCCGCCTGCGACCTGGGCCTGTTCACCACCGTGCTGGTCCGGGCCGACGGGCGGCCCAAGATCACCGTGCCGTCCGCCATCGCTGAGGCCGCCCTCGGCACGCGGACCCTGACGGTGTTCCGCGGCGACCTGGAGTCCACCCTGTACGAGGCGGTGCGCGACCGCGCCGACATCCGCTTCGGCACCACGGTCACCGCCATCGACCAGGACGCCGGCCGGGTGCGGGTGACGCTGAGCGACGGCACCACGGAACAAGCAGACCTGCTGGTCGGCGCCGACGGGGTGCACTCCGCCACCCGTACGGCCGTGTTCGGCGCCGGGTCCCGGGTCGATCTGCCGTACGTCGTGGGGGCGTTTCCCCTGCCCCACCCGGTGGCGGGCGTGCCGGAGTCCTCCGCCACCACGTTCATCGGCCCGGGGCGTACGGCGGCGATCGTCAACCTCGGCCCGCGGCGGTCGTCGGCGTTCTTCACCTACCGATGCGCGGACCCGGCCGCCGAGCTGGAGCGCGGGCCGGTGGACGCGCTCCGCGCGGCGTTCGGGGATCTGGGCGGGGGCGTGCCCGACGCGCTCCGCCACCTTGAGCAGGACCCGGCCGGCGCCTACTTCGACGCGGTCAGCCAGGTGGTCATGCCGCGCTGGAGCACCGGCCGGGCCGTGCTGCTCGGGGACGCGGCCTGGTGCGTCACGCTCTTCGCCGGGCACGGCGCGGCCCTCGCGCTCGCCGGGGCCGACCAGCTCGGCGCCGCGCTGCGGCAGCACGACGACATCGGTACGGCACTCGCCGAGTGGGAAGCAGGGCTGCGCCCGGAGGCAGCCAAGCGCCAGGCGCTCGCCCGGCGCGGCATGCTCCAGTACGCGCCGCCCAGCCAGTTCCACGTGTGGATGAGCGACCTGGTCATCCGGGCGATCACGCTCCCGGGCATCCGCGGTCTCGTCCGGCGCGGGATCCAGCGGGCCAGCCGATGAGAGGTAGGCTCAGACGATGACGGGCGGCACCGAGCTGCTGGTTCTGCACACCCTGCGCTGCATCGGATTCGCCGAGTTGCCCCGGGTGGCCGACGCCAGCGGCCTCCCGGAGCTGGCGGTGGAGTCGCACCTGATCGATCTCGCCGTGGCCGGCCTGGTCACCCGGAGCCCCGGGCCGTTCGGCGGGTGGGGGCTCGCCGAGGCGGGCCGCGCCGAGGACGCCCGGCGGATCACCCACGAGCTCGACGCGAGCGGCGCCCGAGGCGCGGTGATCCAGGCATACCAGGGGTTCCTGGTGCTGAATCCGGAGCTGCTGGACCTCTGCACCGCATGGCATCTGCGCGTCGTGGACGGCGTCGCGGCGCCGAACGATCACGACGACCACGCGTACGACGGTCGGGTCCTGGACCGGTTCGCCGATCTGGACCGGCGGGCCGATGCCGTCTGCGCGGCACTGTCCGCGGCCCTGCCGCGCTTCGGGCAATACCGGGTACGGCTCACCGCGGCGCTCGGTCGCGTGCGGTCGGGCGCGCTGGAGCACCTGGCGGACAGCACCGTCTCGTACCACAGCGTGTGGTTTCAGCTGCACGAAGACCTGCTGGCCACCCTCGGCATCCCGCGGTGAGCGGCGTCCACCAGCTCTCCGGCGACGTCGAGGAAACCGCCGACGTGCTCGGCGGTAAGGCACACGGCCTCATCGCGTTGCGGCGGCTCGGGCTGCCCGTGCCGCCGGGATTCGTCGTCGACACCGGAGCCTGCCGCGCCTTTCTCCGCGACGGCCGGCTCCCGGACGGCCTCGACGCCGATCTCGCGGACGCCGTCCGCGCGCTGGAGGCCGCCACCCAGCGGCGTTTCGGTGCGGCCGAGCGGCCGCTGGTGGTGTCGGTGCGCTCCGGTGCCGAGGTCTCGATGCCCGGCATGATGAACACGGTCCTCAATCTCGGCCTGACGACGGCGGCGGCCGCCGGGCTGGCGGCCGAGACGGGCGACCCGGCCTTCGTTCTCGACTCGCGCGGGCGGTTGCTGTCCGGCCTCGGCGAGGCCGTCCCGGACGACGCGATGGCTCAGCTCCGGATGGCCGTCGAGGCGGTCTTCTCGTCGTGGCACACGCCTCGCGCTGTCACCTATCGCGAGCTGCACGGCATTCCCCACGATCGCGGTACGGCCGTGGTGGTGCAGGCCATGGTGTTCGGCAACCGCGATCATCGCAGCGGCAGCGGTGTCGCCTTCAGCCACGACCCGAGCACCGGCGCGAGGACGCCGTTCGGTGAGGTCCTGTTCGGCCGGCAGGGCGAGGACGTCGTCTCCGGCCGGTCCAGCACCCGCCCCCTGTCCGACCTCGCCGACCGCGAGCCGGCGGTGTGGAGCGGCCTGCTCGCGGCCCTGGACCGGATCGGGCGACACTATCGCGACGCATGCCACGTCGAGTTCACCTTCGAGTCGGGCCGGCTGTGGTTCCTCCAGGTGCGGTCCGGCGGCCTCGTCGGGCGTGCCGCCATCCGCGCCGCCGTCGGCCTGGCCGACGAACAGATCATCAGCCGGGGTACGGCGGTGCGGCGCATCTCGCCGGGGGATCTCCGCAACGCCCGCGTCCTGCGCATCCACCTCGATGACGCGCTCGACGTGCTCGCCCGTGGGCGGGGTGCCAGCCCCGGCGTCGCGACGGGCCGGATCGCCGTCACCGCCGACCACGCCGCCCGGATGGTCGCCGCCGGCCCGGTCATCCTGGTGCGTCCGTACACGTCACCGCTCGACATGCACGGCCTGGCCGCCGCCGCGGGGATCGTCACCGTCCGGGGTGGACCCACCAGCCACGCGGCCGTGGTCGCCCGCGGCCTGGGCAAGCCCGCCGTGGTGGAGGCGGCCGGCGTCATCGTCGACGCCGACTGCGTGCGCGCCGGCGACCGGGTCTTCCCCGAGGGAACCCTAGTCACGATCGACGGCACCGGCGGCGAGGTCGTGCTCGGCGAGCCGGGCACGACCACCGGAGCGGCGGATCCCCACCTGCGTCGCCTGCTCGACTGGGCTTGCCAAGCGGACCGAACCGATCGATACTGCTAACTGTTTCAGGAGCCGGAACATGAGTCGGGTGCCGGGCAGCCCCCGATCGCTTTGCCTTGTCCCGGAGGACTGAAACGCCCATGAGACTGAAGATCAGAATGTTGGCGGCCGCGCTGGTGGCCGCCCTGGCGACCCTTGTCACCCTGGTGGTGGCGTCGCCGGCGTCCGCGGCGACGCTGACCGAGGTGACCGGGTTCGGCACCAATCCCACCAACCTTCGCATGCACCTCTACGTCCCGGACCGGGTGGCGGCGCGGCCGGCGATCCTGGTGGCGGTGCACTACTGCAGCGGCTCCGGCCCGGCGTTCTACTCCGGCACCCAGTACGCGGCGCTGGCGGACCGGTACGGCTACATCGTGATCTACCCGTCGGTGACCCGCAGCAGCCTGTGCTGGGACGTCTCCTCGGCGGCGGCGCTGCGGCGCGGCGGCGGCAGCGACCCGGTGGGGATCATGTCGATGGTCGACTACGTGAAGCAGCGGTACAACGCCGACCCGGGCCAGATCTACGCCACCGGCACGTCCTCCGGCGCGATGATGACCAACGTCCTGCTCGGTGACTATCCGGATGTGTTCAAGGCCGGTGCCTCGTTCGCCGGGGTGCCGTTCGGCTGCTTCGCCACCACGAACGGCTCGGAGTGGAACAGCGAGTGTTCCGGCGGGCAGCTCATCAAGACCGCGCAGGAGTGGGGCGACCTGGTCCGCAACGCCTACCCCGGTTACAGCGGCGCACGGCCGCGGATGCAGATCTGGCACGGCACCAACGACGAAACCCTGCGCTACCCGAACTTCGGCGAGCAGATCAAGCAGTGGACCAACGTGCACGGGCTGAGCCAGACCCCGACGTTCACCGACACCCCGCAGTCCGGCTACACCCGCACCCGGTACGGCGGCAGCGGCGGCATGGCGCCGGTCGAGGCGATCAGCATGCAGGGCGTGTCGCACAACCTGCCGGTCGACGCCGCCCAGGTGATCCGCTTCTTCGGACTGGACGCCACCACCCCGCCCACGACCTCGCCGACCACCGCGCCGCCCACGACGACACCGCCCAGCACGCCGCCGCCGGCGGGTGGCTGCAGCGTCGCCTACACCGTCAACGCCTGGAACACCGGGCTGACCACGGCGATCACCATCACCAACACCGGCGGCACGGCGGTCAACGGCTGGAGCCTGGTCTTCACGCTCCCCAGTGGACAGACCATCACCTCGGGGTGGAACGGGACGTACTCCCCGTCCAGCGGGACGGTGACCGCCCGGAACGTCTCGTACAACGCCACCATCGGCCCGAACGCGTCGGTCGGCATCGGCTTCCAGGCCACCCACACCGGCAACACCGGCAAGCCGGCCTCGTTCACCCTCAACGGAAGCGCCTGCTCGGTCACCTGAGCCGCCGCGTCTTTTCGTCGGTCGTCGCTCTACCGTCTCGCTATCAGGAGGAATGATGCAGGGCAGATTCAAGCGGTGGGGCGCGGCCGTGACGGCGGTCGCGGTGGTGGCCGTAGCCGGGACGATGCTCGCCGTCGGTCCGGCCAGTGCCGAGTCGAACGGCGGCGTGCGCGTCATGCCGCTGGGCGACTCGATCACCGACGGGTTCAACGTGCCCGGCGGCTACCGGGTCGACCTGTGGCAGAAGCTCGTGGCCGGCGGGTATCGGATCGACTTCGTCGGCTCCCAGTTCAACGGCCCGGCCGGCCTCGGCGACCACGATCACGAGGGCCACTCGGGATGGACGATCGCGCAGATCGACGCCAACGTGGTGAACTGGCTGCGGGCCACGACCCCGCGCACCGTGCTGCTGCACATCGGCACCAACGACATGTTCAGCGCCTCGGCCGGCGCGCCGCAGCGGCTGTCCACGCTGCTCGACAGCATCACCGCCACCGCGCCCGACGCCGAGGTCTTCGTGTCGACGATCATCCCGCTGTCGGGTGCCGACACGCAGGTGCGCACCTACAACGCGGCGATACCCGGGATCGTACAAAGCAAGGTCAATGCCGGCCGGCGGGTGCACCTGGTGGACATGTACCCGGCGCTGACCCTCGCCGATCTGGCCGACGGCGTGCACCCCAACGCCGGCGGCTACAGCAAGATGGCCACCGTCTGGTACAACGCGCTGCGGTCGGTCCCGCGCAGTATCGCCGAGGACACCCCACCCACTTCCACACCGCCCACCAGTACGCCGCCCACCAGTACGCCGCCATCGGGCGTTTGCGGTGCGGCCTACCGAGTGGTCAACAGCTGGAGCGGCGGGTTCCAGGCCGAGGTGACGGTCCGCAACGATGCCACGGCACCGCTCTCCGGGTGGACAGTGCGCATGACGCTGGGCAGCGGGCAGAGCATCAACAACCTGTGGAACGGCGTGAACACCGGTAGCAGCGGAGCGATCAGCGTGCGGAACGCGGCATACAACGGCTCGGTTCCGGCCGGCGGTGCCACGACCTTCGGGTACGTCGCGAACGGCAACTCTGCCACCGTACCGGGGGCGGTGAGCTGTTCCAGCCCTTGACCTTCCCGCATCCCGGGGCAGGGTCAGCCGGCGACCTTGGCAGGCCGTCCTACCTTGCTGTACGTCCGGAAATACCCGACTTTGACGGCTGCCTCGCAAGGTTGCGATACTTGTTTCGGGTGCCACGGGAAGGGGTCCACGGTGGGCCGGGAAGTGTCCGATCGACGGGCGACGTTGGCCGCCGTCGCTCGCGACGCCGGCGTCTCGGTGCCGACCGTCTCGAAGGTCGTCAATGGCCGGACCGACGTGGCGCCGGAGACCCGCGCCCGGATCGGCGTGCTCCTGGCCCAGCACGGCTATGTCGCCCGTGGCCCCGGTGGCGCGCAGTCGGCGGTCCGCACGGTGGATCTGGTCTTCGACGCCATGCAGACACCCAACAATCTTGAGATCGTCCGTGGCGTGATCGAGGCGGCCACCGCCGATGTCGTCGATGTCGTCGTCGGCCTCGTGCCGGCGGACCCGCTGGGTGCGGCGTGGGCGCGCCGGACGGCGCACGCGCACCGCGAGGGCATGATCGTCGTGACGTCGAGCATCACCCCGCAGCAGTGGCGGCACTTCGTCGAGCTGGACATCCCGGTCGTGACCATCGATCCGGCGAACATCCCGAATCCGCAACTCCCGAGCGTCGGCGCCACGAACTTCAACGGTGGCATGGAGGCGACGGCACACCTGATCGCCCTGGGGCACCGGCGGATCGGCTTCATCGAGGGCCCGCCGGAGGCCATGGTCAGCATCGCGCGCCTGCACGGCCACCATGCCGCGATGTCTCAGGGCGGGTTGACCATCGACCCCGGGCTCATGCGCGCCGGCGAGTTCACCTTCGATGCCGGGTTCACGGCCGCGGCCGAGTTGCTGAGTCTGCGGGGACGCCCGACGGCGCTGTTCGCGTCGAATGACGCGCAGGCCCTCGGCGCGATCGAGGCGGCACGCACCCTGGGCCTTCGGGTGCCCGAGGAGCTGAGCGTCGTGGGGTTCGACGACATGCTCGCGGCGCAGTGGTCCGCGCCGCCGCTGACCACAGTGCGGCAGCCGTTCGCGGAAATGGGCCACATCGCGTTGCGCCGGCTGCTGCGGCTCATCGCCGGCGAGCAGCTCAGCTCGCCGCGCATCGAGCTGGCCACCCAGCTCGTGATCCGCAAGTCCACCGCGGCGGTGTGACGGGGCGATCCCCGCTCGCGTGCAGTGCGTGTCAGGCCTGTGTTGACTCGCGAAGGTCCATCGGGGCGGTGTGATGCGGTGTTCCTTGCTCGCGTGCAGTGCGTGTCAGGCCTGCGTCGACTCCCGAAGGTCCACCGGGGCGGTGTTACGCGGCGTTCCTCGCGCCGCGCGCAGCGCATGTCAGGCCTGTGTCGACTCTCGATCGGCCAACGCGACTGACCCGGGATCGCCCGTGTCCGGTGGTGCTCCGGGTTCGTCGTGGTGGGTGGGCAGGCCGACGGCGACTGCCAGCAGGCCGCCGACCGCGGCGACGGCCAGGTAGACCGCCGGCGAGATCGGACTGGCCGTGGCGGCCACCAGCCAGGTGGACACGTACGGTGCGGTGCTGCCGAACAGCGTGATGCCGACGTTGAAGGAGACCGCGAGGGCGGTGAAGCGGATGGCCGCCGGGAACATCCTGATGGCCAGGACGGCGCCCACGGAGTAGCTCGCCCCGATGAACATCGCCCACATGCCCTGCCCGACCAGCGCGCCGGCCAGGGTGTGCGTCGTGGTGATGAGCAGGAAGCCGGGCACGACGGTGACGGCGATGCCGGCCATGATCGCGATCGCCACCCGGCGCAGCGGGAACCGGTCGGCCAGATACCCGCCCGCCAGCGCGGACCCGGCCTGCAGCAGGATGGCGACGAGGTTCGCGGTGAAGGCGTCGGCCGGCGTCAGCCCGGCGACCCGGACGAGGTAGCTGGGCAGGAAGCCGGCCAGCAGGAATCCCCCGATGGCGGACGCGGCGGTCCAGCACACCAGCACCAGCATCCCTCGCTTCGCGGTGGCCAGCGCCCGGGCCAGCGGGGCGCGCCCCTGCCGGGCCAGCGCGCCCAGGGCGACGAAGGCCGCGCTGTCCAGGACGCGGGTACGTAGGTACCACCCCACCAGCCCGAGCGGCGCCGCGGCCAGGAACGCCGCCCGCCAGCCCCAGCCGGCCAGCTGGTCCGGCGGGAGCAGCCAGGCCAGCACCAGCCCCACGGTCGCCGCGGTGGCCCCGCCCAGGTTGCCCGCCACGTTGTTGATCGCGACGGTGCGGCCCTGCCGGCCCGGCGGCGCGTACTCCATGATGAACAGCTGCGCACCGGGGATCTCCGCGCTGACCGACAGGCCCTGCATGATCCGGCACACCAGCAGCAGCACGGGTGCGAGCACCCCGACCGTCGCGTAGGTGGGCAGCAGGCCGAACGACATCGTGGCGACGGTCATCAGCAGCAGCGAGGCGGCCAGCGCCGGCCGGCGCCCGATCCGGTCGCCGAGATGCCCGAAGATGATCGCCCCGATCGGGTTGACCAGGAACCCGATGGCGAAGATCGCGAACGTGGCGAGCAAACCCGTCGTCGGGTCGTGCGCCGGCATGAACTGGGCGGCCAGGACCGTGGCGAAGTAGCCGTAGAGCACGGCGTCGTAGATCTCGATGAAGCTGCCGATGCTGACGGCGACGACGATCTTGCGGTAACCGCCGGCGTGGCGAGGTACCCCGGTGTGATCCATGCAGCGCTCACCTCCTCGACGGTGAACCGTCGCCGGCGTCCGGTTGCCTGACGGCCACGGCTGCGATACCGGCTCACCATAGGGGCCGCGCCGGGTGCCCGGGCCCGCTTGTCACCCGATCAGCGGACACCCATGCCACGTTCGCCGGCCGGCCGCGATGCCGACCGCCCGTCGCTCAGCGCGAAGCCAACGTCACCCAGGCCGCTCATCCAGGCCGCTCATCCAGGCCGCTCACCCAGGCCGCTCATCCAGGCCGCTCATCCAGGCCGCTCATCCAGGCCGCTCATCCAGGCCGCTCACCCAGGTCGCTCAACGAGGTCGCTTATCCAGTCCGTTCGACGAGGCCGCTCATCCAGGCCGCGATCTGGGTGCGCGACCGGAAGCCGAGCTTCAGGAGGATGTGTTCCACGTGGGAGTCAACGGTTCGCTTGGCGATGAAGAGCCGGCCGGCGATCTCGCGGTTGGACAATCCCTCGGCGATCAGCGCGGCGACCTGGCTCTCCCGTCGGGTGAGAACCGGTTCGTCGCCCGCCGCCGGGACGGGATCGGCCGGCGCGCGGGAGAGGGCGTACGCGATCGTCTCGTCCAGGGTGAGCGCCCGGCCGAGCTGGAGGTTCCGGGTGTAGGCCGGCTCGCCGAGCAGGCGCCGGGTGCGCTCGGCGCATTGCTGCTGTTCCGCGGAATGGAAGGAGGACCCGGAGGACGCGAGCCCGAAGGTGTGGCAGAGGCTCTGGGCGGCACCGAGCAGCCGGGCGCAGCGGGCGCCTTCGTCGCGGTCGGCGGCCAGGCCGGCGAGCAGTTCGATGCACATGACCAGGCCCACGATGTCTCGGAACTGGTGCTTGGTCTCGATGGCCGCGAGGACGTGGGTCGATGCCGGCTCGGGTTCGCCCTTGGCCCGCAGCGCCAGCGCGATGAGGTAGTCGACGTAGGACCGCTGCCAGCGTTCGCCCCGGTCCCGGCACAGGCTGTGCGACTGCCGGGCCAGCGCCAGCGCGTCGTCGATGTCTCCGCGCATGATGAGGGTGATGCCCAGGCACGGCATCGTCCGCAGCACGCCGACGTCGAACCGGGCCAGTCCGCGGAAGCGGACGAGCGCGGTGTTCAGCGTGTCGACCGCGACGTCGAAATCGCCGCGGATGGCCGCCACCATGCCCAGTGTCTCCAGCGCGCAGGCCCGCAGCTGATCGTCGTCGGCCTCGATCGCCTCGCCGAGGCACTGCCCGGCCATCGCCTCGGCCGCGTCCAGGTCGCCCTGCGTGCCGGCGATGAAGGCGCCCACCCACAGCGCCCGGCGGCGTTCCCGGCCCGGCTGTCCGTACAGCACCAGGGCCTGTTCCAGATAGCGCCTGCCCTCCCGCAGGAACCCGCCGGCGATCCAGAAGAACCAGAGCGTCGCGGCGAGATCCGCGCCGGTTGCCGCCGACGCGGGGTCGTCGAGGTACGTGTCCAGCGCGGCCCGGAGGTTGTTCTGTTCGCTACGGAGCCGCTCGAACCACTCGAACTGGTCCGGGCCGGCCCAGGCCCGTTCGGCCTGCGCCGCCAGTGCCGCGTAGTAGTCGCAGTACCGGCGGCGGTACTCCTGGCCCTCGCCCAGCTCGTCGAGCCGCTGGCCGCCATACTCGCGGATCGTGTCCAGCAGCTGAAACCGGGGGACCGCGCCGGCGCTCGCGCGGGTGACCACCGAGTGCTCGACCAGCGCACCCAGGTGCTGGAGCACGTCGAGGATCGCCAGTTCGCCGCCCGCGCAGACCGCCTCGACCGCGGCCAGGTCGAATGCTCCGGCGAAGACGCTCAGCCGCGCCCACAACAGCTGCTGAGGCCGTTGGCACAGTTCGTAGGTGCTCTCGATGGCCGCGTGCAGCGTCCGGTGCCGCGGCACGACGGCGCGGTTGGTGGCCAGGATGGTGAATCGCTGGTCCAGCCGATCGGTGATCTGCTGGGTCGAGAGCAGCGACAGCCGCGCGGCCGCCAGTTCGATGGCCAGCGGGATGCCGTCCAGTCGCCGGCACAGCTCGGCGACCTGGGGCAGGTCCCCGTCGGCCAGCTCGACCCCGGGAACAGCCGCGGCGCGGGCCCGGAACAACTCGGTGGCGTCGGAGGTCGTCTCGCCGGGTGCGTCGACCGGCAGCGGCGCCAGCGGGTGGAGATGCTCGCCGGCCACGTGCAGCGGCAGCCGGCTGGTGGCCAGGATGCGCAGGCCGGGCGCGGCGCGCAGCAGCTGGTCGCTGAGCTCGCCGCATTCCTCCGCGTGCCGTTCGCAGGCGTCGAGGATGAGCAGCAGCCGCTTGGCGCGGAGAAACTCGGCCAGCAGGTCGGCGTGCCGGCGCGTCGACTGATTCCGGATGCCGAGCGCCTGCGCGACGACCTCGGCGACCGGTGTCGGGCCGTCCAGCTCCGACAGGCTCACCAGCCAGGTGCCGTCGGGAGCGAGCCGGGCGACGGTGCGGGCGGCGCGGACCGCGACGCGGGTCTTGCCGATGCCGCCGATGCCGGTCACCGTGACCAGCCGGGCGGCCGTGAATCCGCGCCTGACCTCGATGATGTCGCGTCGCCGGCCCACGAAACTGCTGATCTCGTCGGGCAGGTGTTGCCGGATCATCTGCTGCCGTGCACCGCTGGCCACATGAACCTTTCATCCATCACGGGTGCGCCCGATCCTAACCAGCGCGGACCCCGGACCCACCGGCGCGCACGAAAGGGTGAACCGCCTGCCGGTGCCGGCAGGCGGTTCCTCCGTCTCGATGCGGTGCTGTGGTAGCGGGCGGCTAACCGGCGTAGGTCTCGAACTCGGCGACCTTCGGCGTACCGGAAGAACCGGTGATGTTGAAGGTGATCTTGCTCAGCGAGGTGGCGGGGAAGGTGATGACGCCGGCCCCGCTGCCGGCGGCCAGGACCGCGCCGGTGCCGTGGTGGAGAACCTGCCAGGACCCGATGCTGCCCGCGGCGCCGGCAGCCTCACGGATGTTGATCCTGGACACCGTGGTGGCGGAACCCCACTTGATCGAGATGGCGCCGGTCGAGCCGGCCGGCGACCAGTAGGTGCTCATGTCGCCGTCGCGCACGTCGCCGTAACCCGTACCGCTGGCCTTGCTGGAGCCGTCGGAGCCGGCGCCGATGCTGAGGTTGGTCCCGCTGGGTTGGGTCGGTGTCGGTGTCGGTGTCGGTGTCGGTGTCGGGCTGGTCGGCACCGGCGTGGGTGTGGTCGGTGTCGGTTGCTGCGGCGAGCAGCTGCCGTTCGACACCTGGAGGCCCTTGTCGGCGCCCGCCGTCAGGCGGACGATCTCCGGCACGCAGCCGGCCGCGTCGAGGCCGTAGGAGTACGGGATGCTGACGGTCGTGTTGGACTGCGGGTTCGGGCCGGCGGGGTTGTTCTCACTGCCCGGGCTGGACCAGGTGACGTTGTCGAAGATGTTGCCGTTGACCTGCCAGAAGCCGGCCTCGCTGGTGTAGAAGGTACCCAGCACGTCCTTGGAGTTCTTGAAGTAGTTGTGCTCCACCTTGGCGTGCGCCCCGGCCCGGGAATTGATGCCGGACTCGACGAGACCCAGGTAGGAGTTGTTGTAGATGTGCGCCGTGCCGCCCCGCAGCAGGGGTGTGCGGGAGTCGATGTTCTCGTACGAGTTGTGGTGGAACGTGATGAAGCTGTTCGAGCGGTCGCTCTCGCTGGACCCGATGAGGCCGCCGCGGCCGGAGTTGCGCAGGATGCTGTAGGACAGGGTCACGTACTGGGTGTTGTCCTTCATGTCGAAGAGCCCGTCGAAGCCTTCCGACTCCCCGCCCGAGGCCTCCAGGGTGACGTGATCGACCCAGATGTTGCGGACGGTGCTCTCCATGCCGATGGCGTCGCCGCCGTTGGAGGTGGGCGAGCCGGACTTCTTGACGTTCCGGACGGTTACGTTCTGGATGATGATGTTGCTGGAGTCGCGGATGTGGATGCCCAGCTGGTCGAAGACGGCGCCGCCGCCGGCCCCGATGATCGTGACGTTGCTGATCTGCTTGAGCTCGATCACGCCGGCGGCGGTGTTGCAACTGTCGCCCGAGACCTTGCTGGTGTTGCCGTGGTTGATGGTCCCGGCGACCTCGATGATGATCGGGGTGCTGCTGCTGGCCCGGCCGCACAGGGCCGCGTGGATCGCGGTCCCCGTGGTGGCCCGTACCGTCGGCCCGCCGGCGCCGCCGGTGGTGCCACCGTTCTGGGTCGCGTAGCCGGTGACGCTGCCGACGGCCGCCGATGCCTGGGCCGTCGGCAGTGCGATGGCGATCGCGCCCACCACGGCTGTCGTGGCCAGTGCCGCCGGCAGCCGCAGGGTGATCGGTCGTCTCATGGTCGCCTCAGATCCTGCCGGTGCCGGCGTTGGCGAGAACGGAGGCCTTGACCTGCGAGGCCGCCGTCTTCGGGTACGGGTAACCGCTCGGCAGGGACCAGCCCACCGATGTGGGGGCGGTGCAGCCGGCGAGCGCCGTACCGTTGATCAGCGAGCCGGAATCCTTGAAGGTGCCCTCGGGGTTGGCCGTGTTCGGGTTCTTCACCACGTCGGTGCAGGCGCCGGCCCGGGCCCCGGTGATCTCGAAGACGTTGTTCTCGGAAATGATCTTCGACTTGAGTCCGGTGCCGATGCTGTAGAGGTGCGGGTAGACCGCGCTGGTCGTGCTGCCCGCGAAGTAGTTGCCGGCCAGGTGCACCATGCCGAAGCGGACCCGGGGAGACCGCTGGCCGACGGTGCGGAACAGGTCGCCGATGAAGCTGACCGTCTGGTGGCCCTCGTCGCCGGTGTTGGAATCGGACGAGCCCAGCAGCATGTTCTTGTCGTGCTGCTCGAAGATCGTGTTCGACACCGTCACGAAGTCCGAGGCCTTCTTGATGTCCAGGGCGCCGTCGTGGCACTGGATGTGCTTGGGCACCCCGTTCTTGTCCTTGTTGCCGACCGGCAACATGTCGTCGGTGTACGGCGCGTCGGTGAACGACATGTGGTCGATCCATACGTGGGTGGAGTGGTCCACCGTCATGCCGTCGAACTCGGAGTTGTAGTTGCCGGCCCCGTCGCCGGAGTCCCACTTCGGTTCCAGGTCGCACGGGTTGGTGATCTTGATGTTGCGGACGATGACGTTGTCTATCCCGGAGATCTTGAAGAAGCCGTTGGGCAGGTAGGCGGTCGCGCCCACGCCGACGACGGTGGTGTTCGGCTGCAGCTTGATCTCCGCACGCTTCGCCTGGTCACTGTGGTTGGTGAAGGGCGTGCCCTCGGTCATGTCGATGGTGCCGACCCATTTGATGATCTTCGGGGCGGTCTTGTTGGTCTTGCCGGTCGCCGGGTCGGTGCCGGCGAGCGCCGTCATCAGCTGGGCCTTGGTCGAGACGGTGTAGATCTGCGCCGCGGCCGCCTTGGCGCCGCCGCTCGTGCCGCCCGACTGGGTGGCCCAGCCGACGTCGGCGACGGCGGTCGAGGCGTCGGCGGCGAGCGCTGTCGCCGCCGACGCGTTGGTGGTCGCCACGACACCGGCAGCGATCAGGACGACCGCGCCTGCCCCGGCGGCGGCCTTGACGGGCCACCGGCGGCGGTTCTCGTGGCTACTTCGGTCTTGCTCCATCTGTTGCTCCTGGAAGGGAAGGCGCGTTTCTCGGACGGGTGAGCGGTTACGGAGTTACCGGCCTGCCGCCGAGGGTTACGGCGAGGCGACCGTCCGAGGCGAAGGACCAGGCGAGCGCGCCGGTCAGCGCGGAGCATCGGGAGCCGTTGGTGCCGGCCCAGAACTGGTTGGAGCTGTCGACGTCGCCGATGGTGCGGTCGTTGGTGCCAGTGCTGCTGCGGCACGAGGTGTTGTTGCGGAAGACCGAGGTGCCGGCGTCGAACTGGAAGTTGCGTTCGGTGTTGTCGATGCTGATGTTGTTCGAGATGCTCATCGAGCCGGGGTTGCTGTTGTAGGTGAAGCCGTGCTTTCCGTTGCGGTAGGCGATGCTGCGCCGGACGATGTGGTTGACGGCGATGTCGTCACCGCCGAGCTTGTAGCCGTTGCGGTCGCCGTTGCCGGCCTGGCCGCCGTTGCTGAGGGTGCCGTTGTTGTAGGACAGGGAATCCTCGATGGTGACCACGCCGATCGGGCCGGTGTCGGGCTTGGTGTAGAGGTCCCAGCCGTCGTCGATGTTGTTGTGCGACACGGCGTAGCGGAAGACGTTGCCGGGGCCGGAGGTGAGCTTCGCGGCGAATCCGTCGGCGTCCTCGCCGTCGGAGTCGGCGTTGTCGTGCGACTCCGCGCTCAGCACGAGGTTGTTGGCCGGCCACTGGCTGTTGGGGGTGTCCGAGGCGATCCGGGAGATCTGCAGCCCCGAGTCGCGGTTGAAGCGGGTGATCGTCCGCTCGAAGATGTTGTTGCTGCCGCCGACGAAGATCCCGTTGTCGCCGGCGCGCTCGACGACGATGCCGTAGATGCGCCAGTAGGAGCCGTTGACGGCGAGCCCGCGGTTCGCCGGGTCTTCGGCCTGAGCGGAGAAGTTCAGCACCGGGGTCTCGCCGGGGTAGGCGGACAGGGTCTTGCGGGCGCCGGCGGTGCCGTTGTTGCCGGCTGCGATGGTGATCGTCTGGGCGGAGTTGTAGGTGCCGCCGCGGGCGTAGATGGTGCCGCCGGCGGCGATGCGGGTGATGGCCGAGGCGAGCGTGGTCGGGGCCGCCTGGGTTCCGGCGGCGCTCGCGCTGCCGTTCGGCGCCACGTACAGGGCGTTGCTCGCCGGTGGTGGCGTGGCTCCCGACTCCGCGTCGAGGTAGTCGATGTTCGCCAGGCCGGTGGCGCTGGTCGGGTTGAGGCGGATCGTGTTGCTGCCCGCGTTCAGGGTCACGGTCAGCGTCTTGGTGGCCCAGGTGTCCCACGTGCCGGTGCCTTCGAACGGCACCGACTGCACGGTCGTACCGTTGACGATCAGGTCGGTGGGGCGGCCGGCGGTGGTGCCGTTGGCGAACCGCACGCCCAGCGTTGCCGTGCCCGCCGCGGCGGCGGTCACCGTGAACTGGGCGTAGGCGCCCGTCGCGTTGGTGGCGTTGCAGAAGCCCGAGCCGGAGAACCCGGACCAGTTGCTGTCGATCGTGCCGGTGCAGACCGCCGGGGAGGCCTCCGCCTCGTAGCGGGTGGGCGCGGCGGCGGCCGGCCCTGCGGTCAACACACCCGTCACCGCGCCCGCGGCCAGGGCGGTGCCGGCGACGAGAAGCTTTGATCTCATCATTTTTCTCCAAGACTGTGAGCGCGGCGCTGACACTGCCTGCTGCCCGAAGGAATGAAACATCGACGAAACCCTATGGTAAGGAAAGCGCTTTCCTGACTACAAGAGTTCGCGTGTGCAGGTTTGTTGCAGTGTCAGGCGCTCGGCTTCACGAACTCAGGTTCATGAAGACGCCCTTGATCTCGGTGTAGGCATCGATGGCGGCGGGTCCCATCTCGCGTCCGATGCCGCTGGACTTGAAGCCGCCCCAGGGGCCCGCGGCGTCGGGCACGTGCAACATGTTGACGAAGACGGCGCCGGCGCGGACGGCCGCGGCGAGCCGGTGTGCCGTGCTCAGGTCCCGGGTCCAGATCGACGCGGCGAGGCCGTAGTCGGTGTCGTTGGCGCGGGCCACGAGCTCGTCGGCGTCCGCGTAGGTGAGGACGGGAATGACCGGACCGAAGATCTCCTCGCGGGCCAGGGCCATGTCGTCGCGGACGCCGGTGAAGACCGTCGGCTCGTAGAAGAAGCCGTCGCTGAGGTCGCCGGCGCCGCGCCGCCCGCCGGTCACGAGTTCGGCGCCCTCGGCAACGCCGACGCGGACGCTGTCGTCGACGCGGTTCAGGTGCTCCTGGCTGACCAGCGGCCCGAGGTCGGTGCCGGGGGACAGGCCCGGCCCGAGCCGGAGGCCGGAGGCCAGGGCGGCGGCCTTCGCGACGAACTCCTCGGCGCGGGCCTCGTCGACGTAGAAGCGCGAGTAGGCGGCGCAGACCTGTCCGCTGTTGAACAGGGCACCGTGGACGGCACCGTGCACCGCGGCATCGATGTCGGCGTCCCGGGCGACGATCATGGGGGCCTTGCCGCCCAGCTCCAGCGTCGTGCGCTTGAGGTCGTCGGCACTCACGCGCAGGATCTCCTGGCCCACCGCGGTCGAGCCGGTGAACGACACCTTGTGCACGCCGGGGTGGCGGGCCAGCGCGCGGCCGACCTCGGGACCCCCGGTGACGAGGTTGATCACCCCGGGCGGGAAGCCGGCCTCCAGGCACAGCTCCGCCAGGCGGATCGCGGTCAACGGCGTCTGCTCCGCCGGTTTGACGATGACCACGTTGCCGCAGGCGAGGGCGGGTGCCAGCTTCCATGCGGCGATCATCATCGGGAAGTTCCAGGGCAGGATGAGGGCGCACACGCCGACGGGCTCGCGTCGCGTGTAGTGGAAGACGTCGGGGTTGGCGACCGGGCCGGTGCCGCCCTGGATCTTCGTGGCCCACCCGGCGAAGTACCGGAAGTGCTCCGCCGTGGCCGCGACGGTGACGTTGCGGGCCACGCCGAGTGGCTGGCCGTTGTCCAGGGTCTCCAGGCGCGCCAGTTCGTCGGCGTTGGCCTCGATCAGGTCGGCGACCCGCCAGAGCAGCTTGGCCAGTTCCGGCTTCGGGAGGTTCGCCCAGGCCGGGTCCGTCATCGCGGCGCCGGCCGCCCGGACCGCCTCGTCCACGTCGCTGTCGGAGGCGGCCACGACGGTGGCCAGGACCTGGCCGTTGGCGGGGTTGCGGGTCTCGAAGGTCGCCGCGGTGGAGCCGGGTCGCCAGTCGCGCCCGATGAGAATTGCCGTGCCCGGGGTCGTGGCGTCCCCCTGGGGGGCCTCGCCGGTCACTGGTCCGGATGGGAATCCGCCGGATCGGTGCTGCACCGTCGTGGACATCGCGTCGACCTTCCGCTCTTCGGCGGCGCGCGGTGGTGGCGCCGCCTCTGGAGTCTGCGGCCGGCGTGCGGGTCACGCTTGTTCCTGGGAGGACTGAGCTTGTCTGTGGGTCATCGACCCTTGGCAGCGACAGCTCTGGTGCGGGGCGGCATTGTAGGTTACGTTCCCGACAGCATGTCGACACGACGATTGGAGTCTCGTGTCAACTCTGTTACGCACCACCGAGGTGAGTCCGGCCGATCGCGCCGACTACTGGCGTGCGGCCGCGTCGAAGTCGTTCGTCGACCTGAGTTTCAGCGTGCCCGAGCCGATCAAGTTCTGCGGCGAGATCATCACCGAGAACATCGGGGATGTGACGGTCAGCCGGGTGACCGCCGGAGCCCACACGGCCGAGCGCACCGAGCGCCACATCGCCCGCGCGCACGATGACGGCTACTACAAGCTCAGCATGCCGGTGCGGGGATATGTCCTGATCAGCCAGGACGGGCGCGAGGCGCCGCTGCTCCCGGGGGATCTGGCGATCTACGACACGAGCCGGCCGTATCGGGTGTCCTTCGACGACACCTGCCGGATGCTGGTCCTGATGTTTCCGCATCGCGACCTGCGGCTTTCGCAGCGGGCGATGGGAGACCTCACCGCGCGGCGGGTCTCGGGCCGCCAGGGCATCGGCGGTCTCATCGCGCCGCTGCTGGTCAACCTGGTCTCCCAGATCGAGGACCTGGGCTCCTTCACGGTGCCCCGGCTGGCGGACAACATCGTCGACCTGCTCACCACGCTCTACGCGGAGCGGCTCGGCGAGGCCGCCCGCCCGACCGACGCGATGCAGGTCCTGCTGCAGAAGATCAAGGCCTTCATCGGAGCGCACCTGGACGACGCGGACCTCACGCCCGACGTGATCGCCGCGGCGTGCCACGTCTCCACCGGCTACCTGCACAAGCTCTTCCGTGCCTCCGGTACGTCGGTGGGCCGCTTCATCCGGGACCGCCGGCTCGAACAATGCCGCCGCGATCTGCTCGACCCGTGCCAGGGCGGCACGGCCGTCAGCGCCATCGGGGCGCACTGGGGCTTCCTCGACGCGGCGCACTTCAGCCGCACCTTCAAGGCGACGTACGGCGTCTCGCCGCGCGAATACCGGCTGAGCCGCGACGCCTTCGGGCACGTCGAGATGGCCGCGACCGCGGACCAGGCGACCCCCGACCGCTGACCGGTCGGGGGCGGCGAGGCCCTCACGCCGCGGCGTTCATCTCCTCCAGCAACGTGTGGCGGTTGAGGTCGTCGCCGGCGAGTTCGGCGACGATCCGGCCGCGCCGGAAGACCACGACCCGGTCGCACAGCGACACCAACTCGTCGAGATCGGTCGAGCAGATCACCGTCACGCGCCGGGTCCCGGCCGAGCGGATGAGGCCGTGCATCTCGGCCTTGGAACCGACGTCGACGCCCCGGGTGGGATCGTCGAGGAGCAGGACGGACGGCGCCGCCTCCAGCCACTTGGCGAGCACCACCTTCTGCTGGTTTCCGCCGGAGAGCATGCCCGCGTGCTGCTCCACGCCCGCGGTCCTGATCCCCAGCTCCTCGATCTGCCGCCGGGCCCGCCGGCGCAGCACCGGCCGGCGGATCACGGCGCCGTCCCGGGCGAGCGCGACCGAGCGGACCTGAGAGATGTTCGTCCAGAGGGGCTTGTCGTGCATGAGCCCGAACTGCCGGTCGCCGGAGACGAGCGCGATGCCGTCACGGACCGCGGCGCGCAGGTTCTTCGGGGGACGGCGTCGCGGTCCCTGATCGCCGGAGTCCGTGGGAAGGCGCAGCTCGCCGGCGGCGGCGTGCCCGCCGGAGAGGACCCGCAGCAGCTCCTGGTGGCCCGCGCCGACGACGCCGGCGAGGCCGACGATCTCGCCCCGCCGGGCGTGGACGGTGACGCCGTGCAGGACCCCGGGTACGGCGATGTCCTCGGCCAGCAGCCCGTCCTGGCGGGCCGGCCCGGCGCCGTCCCGCTCGGTCCGGTCCGTGGCGTGCGCCGTCGCCGGCGTGCGGTCACCGAGCATCGCGGCGACGATCCGGCCGACGCTCATGTCGTCGCGCCGGGCGCCGGACACGACGACGGCGCCGTCGCGGAGCACGGTCACCTCGTCGCTGACGGCCATCACCTCCTCGAGGATGTGGCTGACGAACACCACGCCGACCCGGCGGTCCCGCAGCACCCGGAGCACCTGCAGCAGCCGGGCCGAACCGGCGTCGTCGAGGGCCGACGTCGGCTCGTCCAGGACCAGCACCCGCGGGTTCGTGAGCAGCGCCTTGGCGATCTCCACGAGCTGGCGCTGCGCCAGCGTCAGCGCACCGACGGGCGCGCGCGGCGAGACGTGCAGGCCCAGCTCGGCGAGCACCGGCTCGGCCTGCGCGGTCATGGCCGTACGGTCGAACAGGCCGTGCCGCAGGATCTCCCTCTTGGTGAAGAGGTTGGCGAGCACGTCGAGGTCGGGGAAGAGGTTGAGCTCCTGGGAGACCACCGCCACGCCGTGGCGGGCCGCGTCTGCGGTGTCCCGGAACCGGGCGGGGGTGCCGTCGAGGAGGATCCGGCCGGCGTCCTGCCGGATGGCGCCGGTGAGGATCTTGACCAACGTGGACTTGCCGGCGCCGTTCTCCCCGAGCAGGGCGTGCACCGTGCCGGGGGCGACCCGCAGGTCGCACCCCCGCAGCGCGGTGACGCCGCCGTAGGACTTGCTGATCCCGACGGCCTCGATGACGTGCACGGCTAGTTCGCCTCGGACAGCGGCTTGAGCGGCGGGTTCGCCAGCTGCTTGGCGATCTCCGGCTGGAAGTACGCGGTCCGGCTCTCCGGGCTCGCCTGGCGCTTGGCGATGCTGTCCACGTTGGACTTGTCCACGAGCAGGTTGCCCGAGTTCCACCAGCCCTCGGGCAGCGGCGTACAGGTGCGCTTGGACTGGATCAGCAGGTGCAGGGCGATGTAGCCCTTCATCCAGTGCTCCGGTGAGGACAGGGCGAAGATCGAGCCGGACTGGACCGCGGCCACGGCCTCGGGCGGCAGGTCGGCCGAGCCGGCCAGGAACGTCCTGCCGGTCTGCTTCTTGATGAGCGGGAGCGAGACGCCGTCCTGGCCGCCGACGCCGACGAAGGCAGCCGCCTCGGGATGGGCCTGCGACAGGCTCTTCCAGGCGTTGTAGTTGTCGGTGGGCGGCGACTTGGTGTCGAAGGGCCCGCTGACCTTCATCCCGGGCAGCTTGCTCTTGAGCACCGATTGCACCCCGTCGAGGCGCTGCACCAGCAACGGCAGCGACGGGATGTCGTTGCCGAGCACGACCTCCCCGGTCGCCGGGGGATTCTGCTTGACGAACGCCTCGCCGAGCAGCACGCCGAGCGCGGTGTTGCTGTTGCCGATGTACGTCTTGACCGAGGTACCGGCGGGCGGCGCCGCGTCCACCGCGATCACGGGCGTCTTGTCGGACGTCGCCTCGTTGAGGGGCCGGACGAACAGGTCCGGGGTGACGGTCTGGTACGCGATGCCGTCGGTGGCCGTCTTCGACGCCGCCTGGAACAGCGCCACCGCCTTGGGCCCGTCGACGCTGTTCGGGGCGACCTCGTTCAGTTTGACGTTGCCGTCGGCGTCGGCGGCGGCCTTGGCGCCCAGCGCCATCTCCTGGAACGGGTTCTGATCCGTCGCGGCGTATACGAACGCCAGGTTCAGCTTGCTCGTCGCGGTGTCGCAACCACCGCCCCCGGCGTCCGTCGTCGAGTCGCCCGAGCTGCAGGAGGTCAGCGCGAGCAGCCCGGCTGTCATGAAGGCACCCATGCGCGTCGCGGTGTCTGTCTTCATTCGAGAATCCCCTTACGTTGATCAGTGCCGGATGGCGGTGGGTGTGTGTCAGGAGGCCGGGCCGGCGAGCAGGCCGGCTTCCCTGCGGCGACGCACCAGGCTGTCGATGCCGACGGCCACGAGAATCACCAGACCGGTCGCGAAGGCGCTCCAGTTGGCGGGAATGCTGAAGTAGGTGAGGCCGGCGGCGACGACGTTGAGCAGGACCGCGCCGCAGACCGCGCCGATGACCGTCGCCGTACCGCCGCGCAGCGGGGTGCCACCGATGACCGCGGCGGCGATCGCCTGCAGCTCGAAACCCGTGCCGATGGTCGGGTCGCCGGAGGTGAAGTAGGCCAGGCCCAGGCACCCGCCGATGCCGGCCAGCGCGCCGACCAGCACCAGGACCTGCAGCCGGACGCGGGCCACCGAGATGCCCGCGAACGCGGCCGCCTCGGGGTTGGAGCCGATGGCGAGCACGCGGTAGCCGAACGGGGTGTGGTGCAGCACCACCCACAGCACAAGCGCGACCACGACCAGCACGATGACGCTGATCGGCAGGCCGCGGACCTCCCCGCCCAGCACGGTGAAGAACGAGTTCTCCACCGGCAGGCCGACGACCTGCTGGCCGCTGGTCAGGGCGATGGCCAACCCGCGGAACACCGAGAGGGTCGCCAGGGTCGCGACGATCGTCGGTATCCGGATGTACGTCACCACCGTCGCGTTCACCAGGCCCAGCAGCGCACCCGCCGCGACCCCGATCCCGGCGGCGACCCAGGCGTTCACGCCGTGGGAGATGAGCAGGCCGACCGCAATGAGACACAGACCGAACTGCGAGCCCACCGACAGGTCGATCTCGCGCATCGCGACGAGGTACGACATACCGACCGCGATGAGGCCGACGTAGGTCGACGCCTGCAGGATGTCGAGCAGCTGGTTGGGCTTGAGGAAGTTGGGGTGCGCGGCACCCACGATGCCCACGAGCAACACGGTGGCGAGCACCACGCTCGCCGCCGGCGCCTGCAGGGCACGCCGCAGGAGCCCGGCGCGCCGGCCGGGCCGGTTGCCTCCGGCCGGCGACTGCTGTGTCGGTGCCCCGGCGGTCGGGGTCGCCGTCGAGGTGCTGTCTGTGCTCACGCCAACCTCGCCGTCTGAGGGTATGAAGCGGATCGCCGTCAGCGTCGGCGATGAGCAGGTCCCGGCGCTTGACTGTGCCTACCCAGGGCTTGTCGGCCAGTGCCCGGCTGCCGTCCGGGCATCGCCTGGCACGGGGCGGGCTTCCTAGTCTCGGCCTCGGTGAAAGGGATGGTGGACATGACACAGAACCCACGCACCGGGCGCTTCGCGGGGCTGACCGCCCTGGTGACCGGGGCCGGCACCGGCATCGGCGCAGCCGTCTGCCGGCGCATCGCCGACGAGGGCGGCAACATCGTGCTCACCGGCCGCCGGGAAGGACCGCTGAAGGAGGTCGCGGCCGCACTGGGCACCCCGGCGATCGTGGTCCCGGCCGACGCGGCGGTGGCCGAGCAGGTCCAGGGCGTGATAGCCGCCGGCGTCGAGGCCTTCGGCGCGCTGGACGTATTGATCGCGAACGCCGGCGGTCACGTGCCCGGCGCCGCCGCGGACGTCGACGACGACTCCTGGCGCTACAGCATCCACGCCAACCTCGACAGTGCCTTCGTCACCGCCCGGGCGGCGCTGCCACACCTCGTGCGCTCCCGGGGAAGCATCGTGGTGGTCTCGTCGATCGCGGGGCTGTTCGCCGGCCCCGGAGTCGCCGGCTACGTGACCACCAAGCACGCCCTCATCGGGTTGACCCGCTCGCTGGCCCGCGACTATGGACGCTTCGGCGTCCGCGCGAACGCCGTGTGCCCGGGGTGGGTGCGCACCGCGATGGCGGACGAGCAGATGGACGACCTCGGCCGCAAGCTGGGCCTCGGTCGCGACGAGGCCTACGCCCTGGTCGCCAAGGACACCCCGCTGGCCAGGGTCGCCGAGCCCGCCGAGATCGCCGCCGTCATCGCGTTCCTCGCCTCCCCCGAGGCGTCGGCGATGACGGGTTCGGTGGTGGTCGCCGACTGCGGCGCCGGCTCGGTCGACCTGCCCACTCTCGCCTTCTCCGACCTCTGAGGGACGACACATGAACGAGACGATCAGCGCCGCACCCTGGTCCGGCGAGGCCAAACCGGACGACTGGAAGGGCATGGACGACTTCGCCCGCGGCATCGACGGCAACCGCGCTCCCCGTACGGCCGCCCTGGCGGGCACCGCGCTCGCCGTGGACGTCGACGGCGTTGGCCGGCTCGACCTCGACTTCGTCTCGGCCGACCTGGTCCGCTGGGCCGAGGGCGGGCAGCCTTCAGTCCGCGACTGGTATGAGGCGGTCGAGGTGCGACCCGGCGTTTTCTTCGTGACCCTGACCTTCGCCGCGGCGCCCCTGCGGGCGTCGGTGCTCGTGGTCGACGTCGGTCAGGGCCGGGTTCTGACGATCGAGTCGCACATCGCCTCCCAACCCACGCCGGGCCGGCCCCGGGTCAGCCAGACCTTCCTGCCCGGCACCATCGCGGGGACCCCGGTGCTGGGGAAACCGGCCGCGCCGACCCGGGACCTGATCGGCTGGCGGGCGCTCTACCGCTACAGCCCGAACCACCTGTACGAGCACATCTACCTGAGCAGCGAGCGGTACGCGTGGCAGTGCCTGGTCGGTGAGCAGCGCGGGCACGGCGACGTCGACCTCGCGAGCACCTGGGCGCTCGGCGACGGCCTCTACGTGTTCACGTTCCGCGAGTTCCTCATCCCGGTGGCCGCGACCTGGCTCTACGACCTGCGCGCGATGCGCACGACCGGGGTGTTCTTCGGCCTGGGCGCCCAAGGGTCGGCACAGTGCGCGCCCGGGGGCGCCCTCATCACCGAACTGGGCCGCGTCAACTACCCCGACGAGCAGCCGGTATGACCGCCGTGCTGGTGGTCGGTGCGGGCACCGCCGGCTGCACGCTCGCCCGCCGGCTGGTCGACGCCGGCCGTTCCGTGGTGCTGCTGGAGGCCGGCGACCGGACCGTCCCCGAGGCGGTCGCCGACCCGGTACGCATGCATGAGCTGTGGGACAGCTCGGCGGACTGGGGTTTCCGCACCGTGCCGCAGACGTTCGCGCACGACCGTCGCCTGCACCTTCCCCGGGGCAAGGCGGTCGGCGGGTCGCACGCCCTGAACGCCATGATCTGGGTCCGCGGCAACCCGGCCGACTACGACACCTGGGCCTACCTGGGCAACACCGACTGGTCGTGGGCGCGGGTCCAGCCCGTCTTCGAGCGCATCGAGAAGACGCAGGACGTCGTGACCTCGTACCGGCCGCACCCGGTGCACCGGTCCATCGTCGAGGCCGCCGTCGAATACGGACTGCCGTACAACGCCGACTACAACGGCAAGACCCAGGACGGTGTCTCCTACGTGCAGCTCACCGTCCGGGACGGGCGCCGGCTGATGACCGCCGACGCGTACCTGGGCCCGGTGCTGCGGGATCCGCTGCTGTCGCTGGTGCCGTCGGCGCAGGTGCGCCGCCTGCTGTTCGACGGGACCCGGTGCACCGGCGCCGAGTACGCCAAGGACGGCGAGGTCCGCACCGTCACCGCCGACCGGACGGTGCTGTGCGCCGGGGCGCTCGGCTCGCCGGTCCTGCTCCAGCGCTCGGGCATCGGCGACGCCGACCACCTGCGGGCGCTGGGCCTGCCCGTCGTGGCGCCGCTGCGTGGCGTGGGCCGCAACCTGCAAGACCACTGGCTCGTCCCGGTCGTGCTCGACGTCGACCGGGCGGTCACGCCGGAGGCCGGCCTCCCGGCCTGCCAGAGCCAGCTGTTCTGGCGCAGTCGCGCCGACCTCGCCGTCCCGGACCTGCAGCCCCTGATGTTCGGCGCCCCGCTGGTGACGGACTGGATGCAGCCGCCCGAGCACGGCGTCACCCTGATGGCCGGCATCGTGCGCCCGGCCAGCCGGGGCACCGTACGGCTGACCTCCGCGGACCCGGCCGCGGATCCGGTTTCCGCGACCGCCATCGATCCCCGGGTGCTCAGCGCCGATGTCGATGTCGACGCGATGGCCGCGGCCGTACGGCTGTGCCGCGAGATCGCCGCGCAGCCGGCCCTGCGGGCGGGCTGGGGGGCCCGCGAGGTATACCCGGCGTCGCTGGCCACCACGACGGATCTGCTGCACGACTACATCCGCGAGACCGTGGTGACCTACCACCATCAGGCGGGCACGTGCGCGATGGGTGCGAACGAGGACTCGGTGGTCGACCAGCGGCTGCGGGTGCACGGCGTGGACGGCCTGTGGGTGGCCGACGCCTCGGTGATGCCGACGGTCACCACCGGCAACACGAACGCGCCGGTCGTGATGATCGCCGAGCGCGCCGCCGATCTGCTGCTCGCCGGTGCGGCGTCGTGAACGCCCCGCACCCGCTGGGCCTGGCCCCATCGAAGATCATCGCGGTTCACCTGAACTACCGGAGCCGGGCGGCCGAGCGCGGCAGAACCCCGTCGGCGCCGTCCTACTTCCTCAAGCCGCCCTCGTCGCTCTCCTGCCACGACGCCGTGATCGAGCGGCCCGCCGGCTGCCGCCTGATGGCGTTCGAGGGCGAGATCGCGCTGGTCATCGGCCGGACCGCCCGTGGCGTCCGGCCCGAGGAGGCGCTGGCGCACGTGCGGTGGATCACCGCCGCCAACGACGCCGGCGTGTACGACCTGCGTTATGCGGACCGCGGCGCCAACCTCCGCTCCAAGGGGGCGGACGGCTTCACCCCGGTCGGGCCGGTGCTGCTGGATCCGGCGTCCGTCGACCTGGCGAACCTGCGGCTGCGTACCTGGGTCAACGGCACGCCGGTGCAGGACGCGAGCACGGCCGAGCTGATCTTCCCCTTCGACCAGCTCATCGCCGACCTGTCCCGGCTGATGACGCTCGAGCCGGGCGACATCATCCTGACCGGGACTCCCGCGGGCGCCTCGGTGGTGGAGCCCGGCGACATCGTCGAGGTCGAGCTCGGTACGGCCGGCCGCCTGTCCAACAAGATCATCGACGCCCCGGCTCCGCTGGCCCCGTACGGCGCCATGCCCCGGTGTACCGAGGCGGACCGGGCCGACGCCTACGGCGGCGCATCCGACGAGGCGCGCCCGCGGCACCCGGACGCGCGGACCGCGGCGCTGCTCAACGGCGTCTCGACCGCCACGCTGTCGTCGGTGCTGCGCAAGCGCGGCCTGGAGCACATGTTCATCGAGGGCGTGCGGCCCGCGCGGCCCGACCTGCGCATGCTCGGCACCGCGCACACGCTGGAATACCTGCCGCTGCGCGAGGACCTCTTCGCCGCCCGGGGCGGCGGGATGAACGCGCAGAAGCGCGCCATCGAGGAGATCGGGCCCGGCCAGGTGCTGGTGATCGGGGCCCGCGGCGAAGCGGGCTCGGGGACGATCGGCGACATCCTCGCGTTGCGGGCGCTGCGCCGCGGCGCGACCGGCATCGTGACCGACGGCGGCCTGCGCGACAGCCCGTCCTTCGCGGGGCTGGAACTGCCCACCTATCACGGGCCTGCGCACGCGGCGGTGCTCGGCCGGCGTCACGTGCCGTGGGCCGTCGGGGTGGCGGTCGCCTGCGGCGGCGTACTGGTGGAGCCGGGCGACGTGCTGGTCGGCGACGGCGAGGGCGTCATCGTCATTCCTCCCGACATCGTCGCGGAGGTCGCCGTCGAGGCGGCGGAACAGGAACGCCAGGAACGGTTCATCTACGCCCAGGTCGCGGCCGGGGCGCCGATCGAGAGCCTGTACCCGCTGGGACCCGCCCGCAGGGCGGAATACCAGGCCTGGGTCGCATCCCAGCAGCAGCAGGAGGAGTCGCCGTGAAGTTCCGTTCGGACCCGGCCTCGGTACGGGGCGCGTTCAGCGCCCTGGTCACCCCGTTCACGGCCACCGGCGAGGTCGACCACGACAGCCTCACCGCCCTGGCGCGCTGGCAGCTGGAATCCGGCAGCCACGGCGTCTCGATCGGCGGCTCCACCGGCGAGCCCAGCGCGCAGTCGGTGGCCGAGCGGATCGCCGCCATGCGCACGACGGCGCGGGCCGTCGACGACCGGGCGCCGTTCCTGCCGGGCACCGGCACCGCCAAGCTGGACGAGACCCTCGAACTCACCGCGGCCGCCCGCGACCTCGGTGCCGACCTCTGCCTGGTCATCACGCCGTACTACGCGCGCCCCACCCAGGAGGGGCTGTACCGCTGGTACTCCACGATCTGCGCGGAGTTCCCCGACCTGCCGATCGTCGCCTACAACGTGCCGGTTCGGACGGCGGTGGAGATCGACCCGCCGACCCTCGCCCGGCTGCGCCGCGACCACGACAACTTCGTCGGGGTCAAGGAGACGACCAAGGACTTCGAGCACTTCTCGCACGTGCTCCATCAGTGCGGCCGCGACTTCCTCGTCTGGTCGGGCATCGAGCTGCTCTGCCTGCCCCTGATGGCGCTGGGCGGCAACGGCTTCATCAGCGCGCTCAGCAACATCGCCCCGGCCGCGACCGCGCAGATGTACGACCGGTGGGTCGCCGGCGACCACGAGGGCGCCCGCGACCTGCACTACGCGCTGCACCCCCTGGTGTCGCTGCTGTTCGTCGAGACCAACCCCGCGCCGGCCAAGCACGTCCTGCGGCAGTGGGGGCGCATCGCGTCCGCCCACGTCCGGGAGCCGCTGGCGCCGGTGAGCGAGGCCGGCGTGCACCGGATCCGTGCCCTGCTCGCCGACGCGGCCGGGCTCATCGACCCGGGGACCGGGGTCCCCCTCCCGAGAGGAGCACGCGTGTGACGCGTCCCGACGGCCTGCCCGAGCAGATCCTGCACTTCATCGGCGGCAAGCAGGTGCCCAGCGTCTCCGGGGCCACCTTCGACAACCTCGACCCCCTGACGAACCGGGCGTACTGCACGGTTGCCGCGGGCGGGGCCGCCGACGTGTCGGCCGCGGTGGCAGCCGCGCGGAGCGCCTTCGCCGACGGCCCCTGGGCCGGCCTGCTGCCGCGCGCGCGGGCCAAGATCCTGCACGCGATCGCGGACGCCATCGAATCCCGCGACGAACGGATCGCCCGGCTGGAGGCCTGGGACACCGGCCTGCCGATCACCCAGGCCCGCGGCCAGGCCCGCCGGGCCGCGGAAAACTTCCGCTTCTTCGCCGACCTCGTGGTCGGCCTGCACGAGGACGCCTTCCGGGTGGGCGACAGCCAGCTCAACTACGTGGTACGGCAGCCGAAAGGCGTCGCCGGCCTGATCACGCCGTGGAACACGCCGTTCATGTTGGAGACCTGGAAGCTCGCACCCAGCCTCGCCTCCGGGTGCACCGTGGTGCTCAAGCCGGCCGAGTGGACGCCGCTGTCCGCGAGCCTGCTGCCCGAGATCATGGCGGAGGCGGGAGTGCCCGACGGCGTCTTCAACATCGTCCACGGCATCGGCGAGGACGCGGGCGCGGCGCTCGTGGCGCACCCCGACGTCCCGCTGATCTCCTTCACCGGGGAGACCACCACCGGCCGGCTCATCATGCGCAGCGCCGCCGACCACCTCAAGTCGCTGTCGATGGAGCTCGGCGGCAAGTCGCCCTGCGTGGTGTTCGCCGACGCCGACCTGGAACGGGCCCTGGACGGCGCCGTCTTCGGGGTCTTCTCGCTCAACGGCGAGCGCTGCACCGCGGGCTCGCGGATCCTCGTCGAGCGGTCGATCTACGACGACTTCGTGGCCCGGCTCGCCGAGCGCGCGCAGCACGTCACGGTCGGGCCGCCGAGCGACCCGGCGACCCAGCTCGGCGCCCTGGTGCACCGCGAGCACTACGAACGGGTCCTGGCCTACGTCGCCGGCGGGCAGGCCGAGGGCGCCCGGCTCGTGGCCGGCGGCCGCCGACCCGAGCACCTCGCCGCGGGGAACTACCTCGCCGCGACGGTCTTCGCCGACGTCAAGCCCGGGATGCGGATCTTCCAGGAGGAGATCTTCGGCCCGGTGGTGTGCGTGACGCCGTTCTCCGACGAGGACGAGGCCGTCGCGCTGGCCAACGACACCAGGTACGGCCTCGCCGCGTACGTCTGGACCGGCGACCTCAAGCGCGGCCACCGGGTCGCGCGTGCCATCCAATCCGGGATGGCCTGGCTCAACAGCCACAACGTGCGGGACCTGCGCACACCCTTCGGCGGCATCAAGGCCAGCGGCCTCGGCCACGAGGGCGGTCACCACAGCATCGACTTCTACACCGACCAGCGCGTGATCCACGTCGCCGTCGGCGACCCCGGGACACCCAGGTTCGGTGTGTCCACCGCCAGCTAACTCCGGCCAGGGAGGCTTCATGTCCGAGATTCAGGCGCCCGACATCGTGCGCGCCGCGTACGCCGAACTGGTGGTGACCGACCTCGCCGCCAGCCGCTGGTTCTGGGTCGACATGCTGGGCTTCACCGTCTCCGCCGAGCAGGACGACGCCCTGTACCTGCGCGGCCACGACGAACTGACCCACCACAGCCTGGTGCTCCGCACCGGCGCACGCCCCGCGGCGGCCGCCATCGCCTACCGGGTCCGGTCCGCGGCCGACCTCGACCGGGCCCAGCGGTTCTTCGGCGAGCGCGGGTGCGCCGTCCAGCGCCGGCCGGCCGGCGCCACCACGGGCGTCGGCGAGGCGGTGCGGGTCGTGGACCCGCTCGGCTTCACCGTCGAGTTCTTCTACGCCATCGACCGGGCCGAACGCCTGATCCAGCGGTACGACCTGCACCGGGGCGCGCACATCGCCCGGCTGGACCACTTCAACATCGTGGTGCCGGACATCCCCGCCGCCTACGCGCACTACGAGTCCCTGGGCTTCGGCTGCTCGGAGACGATCGAGGACGAACACCAGATGTTCGCCGCCTGGATGTTCCGCAAGCAGACGGTCCACGACGTCGCCTTCACCGCGGGCGCCGGGCCGCGCCTGCACCACCTCGGATTCGCCACCCACGAGAGCCACCACGTGCTGACGACGTGCGACCTCTTCGGCGCGACCGAACAGCAGCACCACATCGAACGCGGTCCCGGCAGGCACGGGGTGTCGAACGCCTTCTACGTCTACCTCCGCGACCCCGACGGACACCGGATCGAGGTCTACACCAGCGACTACTTCACCGGCGACCCCGACCACGAGACCTATCGATGGAGCGTGCACGACGAGCGCCGGCGCGACTACTGGGGCAACGCGGTGATCCCCTCCTGGTATGCCGAGGCGACCAGCGTCCTGGACCTCGACGCCCGCGAGCAACCGTTGACGGACATGGTCGGCGGCCGCTCGGAGGTCCGGGTCGGCGCCGACGGCCTCGGCTCGACCACCACCAAGGTCGACTCATGACCGCCCCCGCCGACGTGGTGCGCCGCCAATACCTCGCCTCCGCCCGCGGCGACCTGGAGGCCCTGCGCGCCACCCTGGCCGACGACGTGGAATGGACCGAGATGGCCGGCTTCCCCCTCGCCGGCACCTACCGCACCCCGACCGGGGTCACCACCGCGGTCATGGAACAACTCGGCAAGGCCTGGGACAACTGGATCGTCCACGACGACACCTACCTCGTCGACGGCGACAACGTCGTGGTCCTGGCCCGCTACACCGCCACCAACAAGGCCACCGGCAAGGACATCAACGTCCGCGTCGCCCACCACTTCATCGTCCGCGCCGGCCACATCGTCCGCTTCGAACAGTTCGCCGACACCGCCAAGATCCGCGATGCGATGACCGCCTGACGCGATCACGCTCCGGGGCGCGGCGTGCTTGCGGTGAGCTCGGCGAAGACGACGAGGTTCTCGCGGTAGCTGCGGCGGATCCGATCGAAACTCCCACCGCAGGTCACCAGCCGGAGCACGGGCCGATCCGCGAACCCGTAGACGGCCGCCGTCGGGAAGTCGTCCTTGCGATACCGGGCGACCCGCGTGACCGTGAAGACCACCGTGCTCCCGTCCGCCCGGTCGATCCGCACCTCGGCCCCGCGGGTCAGCTCCCGGAGGCGGTAGAAGACGGCGGGACCGTCGCGCGCCGAGTCCAGGTGGCCGAGGATGACCGCCGCACCCACGGCCCCGGGAGCCGTGCCGTTGCGATACCAGCCGGCGGGGGAGTCGCGGCCGAGCGGCGGCAGCGCCACCGCACCGTCAGACTGGAGCCCGAGCGCGATCAGCGGCGTGGCGACGTCGACCGCCGGGATCTCCAGGCTGATCGGCACGGATGGGGACAGAGCCGCGATCCCGCCGCCGGCTGCGGCGGTCTCCGCGATCGGCGGCCCGACCGGCGGCCCGACCGGCGGCCCGACCGGCGGCCCGACCGGCGGCGCGACCGGCGGCGCGACCGGCGGCGCGACCGGCGGCGCGACCGGCGGCCCGGTCGACGGCCCGACCGGCGGCGCGGTCGGCGGTTCCGGCGCCGGGCCGGGCGACGATCCACCGGTACGGCCAGACGGCGGTGCCCCCGCGCCCACGATCACCAGCGCCGTTCCGCTGACCGCCAGGACCGCGGTGAGCACCGCCTCGGCGATGAACCCGTACGAGATTGCCCTCACTACGCGCCCGGCGCGGGCGGACGACGGTAGCGCCGGGTCAATCGCACCGTGAGGACGCCTGCCGCCAGCAGCAGCGTCAGGCCGAGTCCCGCCAGCAGGGAATCTGGTCCGGTCGTGCTGCCGCCGCCGGTCTCGGGCGGACCCTCGGGCAGCACGGTCGCCGATGGGGACGGACGGGCGGTGGCCGAACTCGTCGGTGGGCTGGTGGGCGGGCTGGTCGGTGGGCTCGTGGGCGGGCTCGTGGGCGGGCTCGTGGGTGGACTCGCCGACGGCTGCGTCGCGGTGGGCGTGCTGGGGCTCGGCGTGGCGCCGCCGCCCCCGCCCCCGGCGTTCCTCAGGCAGAAGCCGAGCAGGAGCAACAGCAGAACCAGCAGCAGAATGAGCAGGATCAACGTCCGCCGCGAGACGCGCGATGGGGATCCCTGCGGTGAGCCTGACGAACTGTATTCAGACATGCCGCAGTATGCGCGGTCCGCCGAGGTCGTATCGACTGTTGTGGCGCCTTTCCGACTCAGGCCCGTACCCCCGTCCCAGGTCAGTCCGGCCTGCCGGCGGATCGGGGAGGAAACGGTGACCACTTCGCTACCTGTCGGCGCGGTGGCGGGACTGGTTTCTTGGTGATGCCACCACGTCTTTCTTAGGTGATGCCACGGCTTTCTCAGGTGATGCCACGGCGTCGCCGAACGGGGGATGGACGCGGGGGCGGCCGGTATAACACCGAGCAGAGGAGAGATCATGCACCCCGGATCCCGGGGAGCACCGTGAGTGTCCGGGACCACGAAACAGCCGGACAGGTCGGCGTGCACCCTCGCGGCGTCGGCGCAATGACGTCCTTGGACGGGTATGAGGGGCCTTGTTGTCGGCGGAGCCCAACGGAACTCTCGGGCGCGGTGAGCGTGTCCGGTTCGTGGGTCGTCTGTTGGGTGTTCCGCGTAGGTGTTTGGACCTTGGTGCGTAGCGGTCTGCTCCGTACCCGCGCGCATCAAGGTTGCGGAGTCCCGCGGCGATATGGGGTGTTATGCGAGGTTGTGACCCGGAGTGTGGGATGGGATGCCCAGGATGTGGTGGCAGCGTCCGGTATGCGGTATCGGGGTCCATCAGCTGGACCTGGTGCCCCGAATGATCGGGCCGGCTGACAACTTATCCACGCGAGGAGACGGGATATTGACGCTCTTCTCTCGCCGATGGGGTACGCCGGCCGGTGTCCACCATGTACGGTGAGCGAAGAGCAAGACACGAGAAGTTACGCCGCCGCCACCGGCGATAGGGTCCGTGGCGTCATCCTCAGGCCCGAAGGAGTGGCGTTCCATGTCCAACCGTGGATTCCTCGATTCCCGTACGCTCGGCGAGACCCACCACCGGGCCGCGCTGAACGTCTTCATGGTGATCGTGCTGGCGCACTGGGCCGAGCACATCGTCCAAGCCGTGCAGATCTGGGGTCTGGGCTGGCCGCGTCCGGAGGCCCGCGGGGTCCTGGGCGTGCCGTTCCCCTGGCTGGTTTCCTCGGAGTGGCTGCACTACGGCTATGCGCTGGTCATGCTGGCCGGGCTGTGGCTGCTGCGCGGCGGGTTCACCGGGGCGTCGCGGCGCTGGTGGATGCTTGCCTTCGGCATCCAGCTGTGGCACCACGTCGAGCACCTTCTCCTGCTGCTGCAGGCGCAGACCGGCCGTCCGCTGGCCGGCCAGGCGGTGCCGACCAGCATTCTGCAGCTGGTGGTGCCCCGGGTCGAGCTGCATCTGTTCTACAACACCGTGGTGTTCGTGCCGATGGTGATCGCCGCCTATCTGCACCTGCGGCCCAGCGAGGACGAGGCCCGCCGGATGCGGTGCAGCTGCCGACCGCCGCTGGTGAAGGCTCAGCCGGCGCAGGCCCCGGCCGCTGTCTCCTGAGCCGGAGATGCTCCGGCGAGCAGCCAATGTGCCGGCCCTGGCCTTGACGGCCGTCCTCCTCGCGATGCTTGCCGCGGGTTGCTCACCCAGCGCCCAGCCAGCCGAGCCTGTTGCTCAGCCAGCCGAGCCTGTTGCTCAGCCGGTGGTCGAGCCCGGCGCTCAGCCGGTGGTCGAGCCCGGCGCTCGGCCGGTCGAGCCCGGCGCTCGGTCGGTCGAGCCCGGCGCTCGGTCGGACGAGCCGAACGGGAAGCCGGGTGTGGCCGGGCCCGGGGAGCCGGCCGTGGTCGAGCCGAGCGGGGAGCCGGCCGCGACGCACCAGCACGCGGATCCGAGTTCGACAGACGCGCTGTTGCTCGCGGGCAACGCGGTGCTGGTCGTCGTGGTGCTCGGCCTCGTGCTCCGGCCGCCGCGGGTCCGTGCCCGGGCCGACGGGCGCTGGCGACTGCGGGAGGCGGACCGCCGCCCACCCCCGGAAGGCGACCGTTAGCTGCGCGCCGACCGGGGCTGGGTATGGACCACCGAGGACGGTCCGGCTCGCCATCCGACGCTCGGCCACATCAGGCATTCGTCCGACAGCTCGAGCATGACGAACGTCAACCCCTCCGAAACGGCGAAGCTGATGCTTGTCTCCGTGTCGGTGCAACGGACGCCGTGTGCCTCAAGGGCTGCCCGGACGGCGCCGATCTCATCGACCAGGAGGAGGACGTCGCTCCGCGGGTCGTGCTCCCCGGGCGGCGTGGTGTGGTCGAGGGTCCAGTCGAGCACCAGGACCACGTCTCCGGTGTCGTAGCTGACCGACTTCACGTCCTCCGCGATGGCCCGCAGCCGAAGGGATTCATCGAAGAACTGCCGCGCCGCCGCCACGTCCCCGCGTGAGGCGTGCATGTGCATGATCCGTTGGTGTGCCGCCACCTCGATGCACCTCCGCCGTGCCTGCGATGCCGTGCCTGCGATGCCGTGCCTGCGATGCCGTGCCTGCGATGCCGTGCCTGCGATGCCGCGTCCGCGATGCCCCGCCCGCGATTGAGCCGCGTCTGTCAATTCTGCAAGCCTCGACCGGGTCGTCGGTACTCCCAGCTTGCTCAATTGCGGCGGTTGCCCTATTGGTCAATTTGAGGCGGGTTGCCCTATTGGGTGGTGCGTTGGAGGTATGCCTCGACGATCACGGATTTCGCCACGTTGACGCTGAGGAACAGCGTGTGCGGCGCGGATGACAGGGTGAGCATCCACGTCGGGAACTCGCTGCTCGGCAGGAAGAGACGGAAGAGGCGGTCCGCCTCGGCGGGTGGCGCCGCCGGCGGTTCGGAGAAGTCCAGGGCGAAGTCGAACGTCTCCGAGTCGTACGGCGGCGGCGTGTCCCGGTCCGCCGACAGGGTCAGCGAGATGCTGTGCGCGGAAGCGCCCGGCGCGGTGAACCGTTGCAGGGTCGGCTCGAACGACACGACCGGAAAGGCGAACTCGCCGGTGATGGGCACTGGGCGGCTGACGGGTCTGTGGCGAATGCGCTCGGTCATGCCGATCTCCCTGGTCGGAGCCTGTTTCCCGGATCGTAGGTCGGCCGCCCTGCGCCGGCGCCGTCCCGTCGTCTAACGGACACCGGGGCTCGATCAGGACTCAGGTCAGCAGGCGGCGTAGCGCGGTCGGGGTGTGGCCCAGGTGGTCTCGAACGGTGCGGCTCAGGTGTGCCTGATCGGCGAAGCCGAGGTCTGCGGCGAGCACACCGAGGTGGGCTTCGCCGGCCTCCAGCCGGTCGAGCGCCCGGGCGACCCGGACCCGGTTGCGGTAGCGGGTCAGCGACACGCCCAGCTCGCGGGTGAACGCTCGACTCAACCTGTATGGCGACACGCTGAGCAGGGCGGCCAGCGGGAACAGCCCGGCCGCGGCCGGGTGGTCGGCGCCGATGGCACCGCGGGCGGCCGCCACGAGCGCGCGCTCGGACCCGCGGGCCGGTGTGTCGGCCGGAGTGGGCCCGGTGGCGACCTGCTTGACGATGCGGCCGATCAGTGCGACCAGTTGCTCACCGACGGCGTATTCGACGTCCCTTGTCCGGGCCGCGGCGAGGAAACGCCGGTGAGCGAGGTCGAGGTGCGCGTCGACATACACGACGGAAGTGGTGACCTTCGCCGTGTCGCCGGCGAGGACGCGCCACAGCGCCGTTTTCAGGCTGATCGAGGTGCACACGTCGCCTCCCGCGGGGTGGGCGAAGCGCTCCGTCTCGTCGGGCATGCCGAGGTAGGCGACGGTGGGATCGAGGTCCGAGCAGATGCCGTGGGCCTTCCTGCGGAATCTGCCCCGGCGCACGAGCACCACCCGGAAGTCGTCGTGTGACTCCACCGCAGACCAGTCTCGGTGGTCGTCTTTGCAGGTGACCGCCCTGATGGTGAACTCCGGGCGGGCGGCCAGGTCAATGAACGAGAGCACCCGCTGAGGCTACGGGCAGGGTCCGACAGTTTCGCAAGGATCTTCAAGACGGGGCGGGCCGATCAGCGAAGGCTCGTGGGTGACACCGAGTTCCGAAGGAGATAGTGAAATGCCCGCATTGGCCCGGCTTTCCACTGTTGTCATCGACTGCGCCGATCCCGGCCCGCTCGCTGAGTTCTACCGCACGATAACGGGCTGGGAGGTGACGTACAGCGACCCGGACTGCATCTACCTCGGCGACGGCGGACCGGTCCAGCTCGGCTTCCAGCGCATCGCGGGCTATCGGCCGCCGAGCTGGCCCGACCCGGCGAAGCACGCCCACCTCGACCTGCAGGTCACCGACGTCGAGCAGACGGTCAAGGAACTGCTCGCGGCGGGTGCGACCAGGCCTGAGTTCCAGCCCGGCGGCGACCAGTGGGTGGTGCTCGTCGACCCCGAGGGACATCCGTTCTGCCTGGTCGCCGGCGACTGAACCGCTCCGCCTCCCGGCAAGGCACCTGAACAACTAGATGGGGCGGGCACAGTATGCGAGGGAAGACAGTCCGGTTTGGTCCAGCAGCGTGTCCGTGCTGAGGAGGATGTCATTCTTCTGTGGGCAGGCTTGCCCCTTGATCGTCTGTTTGACGATCTTGTAGGTGGGTGCCGTGTTGCCGTCGCAGGCGATCTCGCGATACGTGCCCGTTCCCGACAGACAGTCGCCCACGCGGAGGTCCATCCCGCCGCCGCCGGGGTCGCCGGGGTGGGGTCCTTTGAGGTAGCGGACGCAGACGTAGCGGGGGGCGGTGGCGTAGCGGAGGATGTCGCTCGATCCGGCGTTGCCCGCTTCGTTCCCGGTGCGTGCGGCGATACCCAGCACGCCGTCGGCGTCGGCGGGGCAGTAAGGGGAGCCGTACAGGCTGAGGCTGGTCTTGCTGCGATAGCGGACCTTGCCGAGGGCCGCCGGGTCGGCGCATGCCATCTCCTGGACCTGGCCTGGCTCAAGGGGGTTCGTCGCGGCGCCGTAGCAGTCGCCGTTTGCCAAGAACACGGCATCGTTGTCCTTGTAGGGCGATGGGGACGGCGACGGCGACGGCGACAGGGACGGGGACGGGCTGAGTGAGGCGGGCGGGGAGGGGGAAGCCTCCTTGCTGTCCGAGCCGGAACAGCCGGCCAGGGCTAGGCCCGCCACCAGGACGCCGATGGCAACGGCGGAAAGGACTGCGCGACGACCGCCTGTTCTTTCCGGCCCCATCGATCTCTCGCTTCCCCGGACGCGCTTTTCGTGGCACCCGATGCAGCAAGGATGGAGGATCCGACATCCCGCACACAAGCTCGCGGTGAGCGGATCGAGCGGATCGAGCGGCTCGCCGAGGCCGGCGCCGACCACGTGATCAGGCCGGTCGGTCCTTCTTGGGCAGGCTCCGGACGACCGCGTCGTACGAGGCGTCCACCGCCTCGCGGAGCTCGTCGTCCGGGATGCCGCCGCCGATTCGCAGGGTGTTCCAGCCGTATCGCCCGATGTAGGACGTCACGGTGGCGTCGTCCGGGTAGCGCTTCAGCCACTCGTCCGCGGCGTCCCGGTCCTTGCCGCACTTGACGCCGACCGACGTCGCCTCCGAGCCGAGGAACGCGAAGATCTTCGCGCCCACCTTGGCCACGACGTCGTTCTCCCACGGCTCGTCCCGCCAGGCGCCGGGCTTGGCCAGGCAGTAGGTGAGCATCTCTTCCCCGGTCATCCCTCAAGTCGTACGCCGTGCCGTCCGGACCCGCAACCACCAACGCGGCCCGGCGGCCCGTTTCCTGGCCGAAAGAGCAACAGACGAGAAGGCGCGAGCCCGGAGCCCGGCCGAGAGTGGGGGAGACGACCCCACGGCTGGAGGTAGCGATGCTGACCGGTGCCCCCCTCGTCTCCCTGGTGATATACGTGTCCGACCTGGCCGAATCCGCGGACTTCTACCACCGGCGGCTGGGCTTGCCCCGGCAAGCGGCCGAGCCGGACGAGGCGCGGTTCGGCGTCGGCGGCCTCGATCTGTGGTTGCGCCCGGCCGACCGGCACGGCGTGCAGCTGTTCGGGCGCCGTGACGACTCGTCGGATGTGGTGTTCCTGGTCGAGGACATCGAGGCGACCCGGGCCGCGCTGGAGGAGCGGGGTGTCCAGTTCGAGCGGCGGCGCAGCTACGAGATCGGCTCGGTGACCGACTTCTACGATCCGAGTGGGCACCGGCTGATGCTCTACCAGCCGTCGCCGACCTCGCTCACCTGGCCGAGCGGGCCCAAGGTGCGGGCGGTCTGGCGGGCACACGGGCGCGGGGGCGCGGAGGTGATCGGGCCCGCCGCCGGGCCGGCCGAGGGACCGCCCGCGCGGACCGGCCTGGCCGGCAATCCGCTGGTCTACCTGTTCATGTTCGAGAACGACCAGACCGCCGCGCTCGACTTCTACCGGGACCGGCTCGGTCTCGAACTGCTCGAACGGGTGCATTGCTGCAACCAGGACTGCGCCGAGGAGATCGAGGGGATCGGCAAGTACGACGGCGGCGACGTGCTCCTCGCCACCCACCACATGCACGAGAAGACCATGGTCTTCGACGACCTCGGCCGGCCGTACTCGCCGCGGGAGTTCACCCCGGCGCACGGCCAGGGCATCGCGCCGGTGTTCCTGGTCGGCGATGTGGCCGCGGTGACCGCGCGGCTCACCGCCCGCGGTGTGGATTTCCCGGGCGGTCTCCAGGCCGACCGGGCCGGCACGCTGGCCCGCTTCGAGGACCCGTTCGGCCACCCGTTCTTCCTTCTGGAGCGGGCGTCCGCGGCGGAACGGAGCAAACGGCGAGAAGGCGCGGACATCGCACGCTGAAACAATTTTCTGGACGCCCAGTAGAGGGGGACCAAATCATGCCCGTCAACGTCTACCGCAACGAATCCCTGGTCCAGATGGAGACCTACGAAGCCGAGCCGGCGCGGGTCGACGAACTCGTCGAGAATGTCCGTGCGAAGTGGTCGTTGCTGCGGGAGCACGGCTTTGCCGGCGACTACCCGATCGAGGTGCTCCGTGGCCAGCGCAACGGCGGCAACGTGAAAGTCGTCGAGGTGTTCCGTTGGAAGTCCACTCAGGACCGCGTCAGCGCCCAGACCGATCCGGACTACATCGCGATGGCCGGCCGCATCTCGTCGCTCACCACCGCCGAGGGCCCGAAGGAGGCCTACACCCAGGCGGTGCGCGGCTTCAACCACAACTTCCCGTCGGTCGGCGGCGTGGAACTGCTCAAGGGCGTCTGCTCCTGCCTGCTGACCATCGACGGAGTGGTCAAGGACTACCAGATGAGCGTGAAGAACGGCATCGTGCTCATGCACCGCAGCCCGCGCATGGATCTGGACGGCGACGGCCGGAACGAGATGTACCTGAAGATTCTGATGCACGGCGGCGAGATCATCCAGGCCGCGCTCGGGCCGATCCGGGTGGAGCAGAACTTCAACCGCCCCAACGACGGCATCGTCAAGGCCAACGGCTCCGGCGGCTCGGACTTCCCGGGCACCGCGATCTGGCGGGTGTCGTGGAAGATCCACACCCCGATGGGGCCGGTCCTGACCGACCCCGACCAGCCGCTGATCTTCGGGCCGGCGACGGTTCAGCACTACCCGCCGGTGGGCACGCACTTCCACTCGCCGACCGGCCCGGTGGCCCTGGTGCACGAGGAGACCGGGGCGCGCGTCGGCACGCTCACCCCGGGCGAGCTGACCGCCTTCGACATCGTCGTGACCAAGGACGACGAGATCTTCGCCGACGTGCTGAACACCCCGCCGGCCGACATCTTCGAGGTGATGGAGGAATGGCGGAACCGGGTGGGTGACACCGAGGTGAAGCCGGTGGTGGCGGGAGCGACCGACGGATTGATGTGACCTTCCCGCCCGGTGAGGGGCCGCCGCCAACGTCCTGGCTGGCGGCCTCCGACCCGGACCCGTTCGCGGCGCCGGGCCGGCTGCCGTCCGGTGCCGACGTGGTGGTGATCGGGGGCGGCCTGATGGGCGTGTCGACCGCGTACTTCCTCGCCCGCGGCGGCGCCTCGGTGCTGCTGCTCGAGGCGCGCCGGCTGGCGTGGGGCGCGAGCGGCCGCAACGCCGGGATCTGCTTGGCCGGGCTGCATCCGATGGAGGACGACACGGTGCTCCGGAAGGTGCTGTCCGAGGAGGGCCTGGATCCTGGCTACCGCCGTACCGGTCATCTGGCCCTGGCCGCGTCCGCCGAGGTCTGGGAGCAGGTCCGCGCGGAGGCGGCCAGGCGGCCGCCGACGGCCTCCCCGCTGCACGCGCTCGACCGGGAAGGCTGCGTGGAAGTGCTCCGGATGCCGATCGCGCCGCGCTTCGCCGGCGGCCGGTGGATGCCGGACGGCCACGTGATCCAACCGGCGCGGCTGGTGCAGGGGCTGGCCGCCGCCGCCCGGCGGCACGGCGCCCGGATCGCCACCCGGACCCGGGCGGTGCGCGTGGTGGCGGCCCGGGAGGCCGGGCTGCGGGTGCGCACGACCCGGGGTACGGTGCACGCCGGTCAGGTGGTCTACGCGTGCAACGCCGAGGTCGCCCGGTTCTGTCCCGCGCTCGGCCACTTCGTCCGGCCGGTACGCGGACAGGTGCTGGCGACCACCGCCCTGCCGCCGCTGTTCGGGCCGGGCATGGCAGTCGACTTCGGCAGCGTCTACTGGCGACAGACCGCGGACGGGTCGATCGTCATCGGCGGCTGCCGTTCGGCGTCGGCGTCGGACGACGTGGACGAGCGCCTCGACCCGCCCGTGCAGAGCGCCCTCGAAGGCTTCCTGCCCGCCGCGTTCCCGGGATTCCCGCGGTTCGGGGTGCGCTGGCGTTGGGCGGGCGTGATGGACCAGACCGCCGACGGCCGGCCGCTGATCGGCGTCGTGCCGTGGGCGAACCGGCAGTGGGTGATCGCCGGGTTCGGCGGTCACGGCATACCACCCGCCCTCGCCGCCGGCCGGGAACTCGCCGCGGCGATGGACACCGGGCGCCGAACCGGCCCGGTGCCCGCCTTCGACCCGGCCCGCGCGATACGCGCACACCAGGAAGCAAGCCAGGACGCACACCAGGAAGCAAGCCAGGACGCAAGCCAGGGAGCAAAGCGATGAGCATCACCACTGACGGCCTGGCCGACTCGCCACTGATGTTCGTGTTCGTGGACGTCTCGTCGCTGCCCCGGCACCGCCGGCTATACGAGCAGGCGTTCGGCTTCCGGGTGGTGGAGAGCCAGTTCCATCCGCCGCACGAGCACCACGGGCTGGTGAAGTACGACGCCGGCGGCACCATCCTGGCGGTCAACCTGTTCGCCGAGCGCAAGTTCCAGCGCCCGGACGCGGACGGCGTCACGCTCGTCTGCCGGGTCGCCGAGCCGGACCGGCTGCGTCTGCTGACCGACCACGGGCACCGCACCGGAGACGCCTTCACCGACTCGGACGGACACCACTACCTGTTCGCCGACGGCCTGCCCGCCGATCCCGGGCTGCTCGCCGAGATCGGCGAACTGCGCCTGGCGGTGCCGGAGCTGGCCGCCGCGGTGTCGTTCTACCGGGACGCGCTCGGCCTGCGGCCCGTCATGGAGACCGACGACGCCGTGCGGTTCCACACCGGATCGATCGACCTGACCGTCTACCCCGGCACGCAGAGCCCGGACGGCCGGTCGATCCGCCACAACGCCCTGCTGATGGTGTTCTACACCGCCGACGTGGTGGCCGCCGAGCAGGCGCTGCGCGAGCGTGGCGTGACGTTCTCGTCGGGCGCCGGCTTCAGCGACATCGGCGGCACGGCGCGCTTCCGCGATCCGTCGGGCCACACCTTCTGCCTCTACCAGCCGTCGGCGGAGAGCCTCACCTGGGGCAGCGCCGACAAGGTCATGGAGCTCATGACCAGCCCCGCCCGTACCCGCCGCTGATCGCAAGGGAGCCTGCCATGCCGACCGAACCTGCCACGCTGGCCGAGCGCCGCGTCGTCTATCTCTTCCTCTACGTCCGCGACCTGGCCGCGTCGCGGGACTTCTTCGAGCGCGCGCTGCGCCTGCGCGTGCTGGAGGAGGACGACGGATCCGTCAAGTACGACACCGGCGAGGTGATCCTGGCGCTGAACCGCGCGGCCGACTTCGGCGTGGTGCTGCCGGACGAGCACGACCACTCCACCGACATCGTCTTCCTGGTCGAGGACCTGAACGCCGCGCGCGCCGCGCTGGAGGAGCGCGGCGTGGAATTCACCGAGACCCACCGGTACGAGATCGGCGCGATCACCGACTTCTACGACCCGGACGGGCACTGGTTCACCCTGTACGAGACCTCGGAGGAGTCGCTGACCTGGCCGAGCGGCGACCGGATCCAGGCGGTCCGCGCGCTCTACCAGGCCGACGGCAAGCCCGGGCTGGCCGGACCGCACGGCGGGCCGGACTTCAGCCTGGACGGCAAGCCGCTGATCTACCTGTTCCTGTTCGTCCGCGACGCCGACGAGGCGGTCGGCGTGTACGCCGAGGGCCTGGCGATCCGCGACCTGGAGGGCGGGCCGTGCAGCCGGGCCTCCACGGCCGACGAGGAGGGCGTGATCAAGTACGACACCGGCGGGGTCCTGCTGACCACCCACTCGCTGGAGACGGTGCGCGAGGAGGAGGAGATCATCGACCACCCCTGCCCGCCGCGCACCGTGAACCCGCGCGAGATGGGTGGCAAGGCGCTGGTGTTCCACGCCCCGGACATCGAGGTCGCGGTCAAGGAACTCGCCGAGCGCGGGCTGCAGTCGCCGGAGGGCATCGTCCACTCGTCGATCGGCGCGACCGCCCGGTACACCGATCCGTCCGGGCACGTCTATTTCCTGTACGAGCCGTCGGCGGAGGCGCTGCGCTCGCCGAGCGGCGAGAAGCTGCGGTCGATCCTCGCGCGGACGTACTGAGCCGTGGCGGGCTCCGGCGGCGCGGCCGCGTACCGGGATCTGCGCCGCCTGGTCCGCGGCGTCCTGCTGCGTCCGGGCGACGACGGGTACGACGCCGCGCGCCGGGTGTGGAACCGCGCGATCGACCGCCGGCCGATGATGATCGTGCGGTGCGCCGGCGGCGACGATGTCGCCGCCGCGGTCCGCTACGCCGTCCGCAACGGCATCGAGCTGTCGATCCGCAGCACCGGCCACAACGTCACCGGCTGCGCGATCAGCCACGGCGGCCTCACGCTGGACCTGTCCGGGCTGCGCGGGGTTCGGATCGAGCCGGCCCGGCGGACCGCGTCGGTGCAGCCCGGCGTGCTGTGGGGCGACTTCGACCGGCGGGCGCAGGCGGAGGGCCTGGCCACCACCGGCGGGCGCATCTCCACGACCGGGGTGGCCGGGCTGACCCTGGGCGGCGGCTTCGGCTGGCTGATGCGCCGGTACGGCCTGGCCGCCGACAACCTGCGCGCGGTGGAACTGGTCACCGCCGACGGCAGGACGTCTCATGTGGACAGCATCGCCGACGCCGAGCTGTTCTGGGCGTTGCGGGGCGGCGGCGGCAACTTCGGCGTGGCGACCTCCCTGGAGTTCCGGCTGCATCCGGTGGGTCCCGCGGTGACCGGCGGGGCGGCCTTCTACCCCGCGGCGGCGGCCGGCCGGGTGCTGCGCTGGTATCGCGACTTCATCCGGGACGCCCCGGACGTGCTGTCCGCGCAGTGCAACCTGTTGCGGCTGCCGCCCGCGCCGTTCGTCCCGGCGGAGCTGCACGGCCGGCCGGCGGTCGCCGTCGCCGTGTGCCACCTCGGCGGGGAGGCCGAGGCCCAGGAGGACCTGGCCGTGCTGGCCGACCTCGGCCCGCCGCTGCTGCGCCGGATCGACCGGATGCGGTACACCTCGCTGCAGCGCCTCTACGACATGGCGGGCCGCTTCGGCTCCTTCGTGTACGGCCGGGCGGGCTATCTGCCGGCCCTGGACGACCGCGCGATCGCGGTGCTGGAGAGCGGCGCCGAGGCGGTCCCGTCGCCGCACTGCATCGTCATGATGTCGCCGCTCGGCGGGGCGGTGGCCCGGGTCGGTGCGGGCGAGACCGCGGTCGGCCACCGGGATGCCGCGTTCAGCGTGTCGGTGGACGCGGTCTGGCAGCACCCCGCCGACGCCCGCGCACACCGGGACTGGGTGCACCGGGTGTGGGCCGGGCTGGGCCCGTCCACCGCGGGGGTCTATGTCAACGAGCTCGGCGATGAGGGGCCGGAGCGGGTGCGGTCGGCGTACCACCCGGCGAGCTGGTCGCGCCTGCGCGCGGTGAAGGCCCGGTACGACCCGGACAACATCTTCCGCCTGAACCAGAACATCCCGCCTGCCGGCGCCAGGACAACCGCAAGCGGCGAGAAGCCGGCCGGCGTCGGGACAACCGCAAGCGGCGAGAAGCCATCCCGCGCCGGGGCCGAGAAGGCTGGGGTGACGAGCGCCCACGACCTCGGGGAGCGGCCATGACAGCCGAACCGGCACCGACGTTGTCCGCAGCGCTGATCGCGACGGCGCGGCGCTGGCCGGAGCGGGCCGCCCTCATCTGTCCCCGGCACCGGCTGACCCACGCCGACCTGGTCGCGGCGGCCGGCCGGCTGGCCGGGATCTACCGGCGGCTCGGCGTCGGCCCCGGCGACCGGGTGGCCTGCTCGGTGGGGAACCGCTGCGAATACGTGGTGGCGATGGCGGCGGCGTGGAGCCGTGGCGCGGTGCACGTCGCCGTGGACCACCGGGCCACCGTGCCGGAGCTCGACGCGGTGCTCGTCAAGACCGGCGCCGGCACGCTCATCTATGAGCCCGGTGACGATCGGATGAGCCCGTACGTGACCCCGGCCGCGCTCCGGCGCCGCCACCCGGACCTGCGGGTGGTCGTGGTGACCGACCACCTCGCCCCGGCCGAGTTCGTCCGCTGGACGGTCGACGACCAGGGCGAGCCGGACCCCGGCGCCGGCCCGGCTCCGGACGATCCCGCCATCGTGTTCATCAGCTCCGGCACCACCGGTACGCCGAAGGCGACCGTCGGCTTCCACGGCAACCTGGCCGGGCGCTGGCGGGGACTCGCCGGCTGGCTGGAGTTCCGGCCGGAGGACGTGCACCTGGCCCAGCTGCCGCTGTCGCACGGGTTCGGCATGATGATGGCGCTCGCCGGGCTGCTGGCCGGCGGCTCCGTGGTGTTGCTCGACCGGTTCTCCCCGGATGCCGCCCTGGCGGCGATCGGCACACACGGTGTCACCGTGCTGAACGGCGCACCGGCGCACTTCGCCCTGCTGCTGGATCGCCTCGATCCGGCCGTGCACCAGGTGGACACGCTGCGGTTCAGCGTGGGCACCGCGGGCTCCTTCCGCCCGGAGCTGGTGAACGCGATCTGGGAGAAGCTGGCCGTCGACCTGATGACGATGTACGGCTCCAGCGAGGGCATCGGCGTGGCCACCAAGGACTCGGAGGACGTGCTCCGCGGCTCGGTCGGGCGGCCGGCGCCCGACTCCGTCCGCATCGTCGGCCCGGACCGGGCGCCGCTGCCCACCGGAACGGTCGGCGAAGTCGCCTTCTCCCGGGCCACGTTCCCGGTGCGGTACTACGGCGAGGCGCCGCCGCCGGACGAGTGGTACTACTCCGGTGACCTGGGCCGGCTGGACGAGCAGGGCCGCCTCTACATCCACGGCCGGCTCGCGCACCAGATCGACCGCGGCGGGCTCAAGGTGGACCCGGTCGAGGTGGAGCAGGCCCTGCTGCGCTGCCCGGACGTGGCGGAGGCCGCGGTGTTCGGGCGGGCGGACCCGCTGGTCGGCGAGACGGTGTGCGCCTGCGTGCGGCCGGCGGCCGGGCGGCATCCCGAGCTCGTCGGGCTACGCGCCGAGCTGAGCGAGCGGCTGGCGCCGTTCAAGCTGCCCGAGGAGCTGTGCCTGGTCGACGAGATCCCGCGGACCGCGATCGGCAAGGTCGACCTGCCCCGGCTGCGGGATGCGGCCGCGACGGTGCCGGTGCAGCGCCTGGCCCGGCGGTGACCGGTGGACGCCACCGCGCTGCTCGCCGACCATCTCGGGCGGCTCGGCGTCCGCGTCCGGGACGGCCGGGCCGGCGGTCGGGTCCGGGTCCGGATCGATCCGGCACCGGGCGGGTCCGAGCCGGAGATCGTGGCCCAGGCGCGCACCGGCCTGATGACGGTGCACGGGCGTGAGCACGGTGCGCCGCGCCGGCTCGGCCTCGACGTCGCCTCGGTGGCCGGCGGCATCCTCGCCGCCCAAGGCACGCTGGCCGGCCTGATCGGCGAGCTCCGCGGCCTGCCGGTGCGCGGCGTGACGGTGCCCGGCCTGGCCGGCGGCCTGCAGTTCGTGCGGCATCATCTGGCGATCGCGACCGGCGGCGGCGCGTTCCCGTACCGGCCCGCCGGGGTGCCCGGTCCACCGTTCCGGACCGCGGACGGCGTCTGGACGGAGATCGAGGCGCTGGCCGGCGACGACTGGGCGGCCTTCTGGCGGCGGCTCGGGCTGGACGGCGCGCAGGTGGTCGGCGCCGCCTGGCTGCCGTTCGTCTACCGCTACCTGGCCGGCGAGTGCCGCGTGCCGGCGGAACTGCCGGCGGCCTTCGCCCGGCACACCCTGGCCGAGGTGCGCGCGGCCGCCGATGCCTGCGGCGTCGCGGTCGTTCCGGTACGCCTGACGCCGTCGCCGGGCGTCGCCGAGCCGTGGACGATCCACCCGCACGGGACGACCGCCTCCGGCCGGCGCCCCGGCAATCCACCGACCGCGCCGCTGCAGGGTCTGCGCGTCGTCGAGGTCACCTCCCGGCTGCAGGGCCCGCTGGCCGGCCTGCTGCTGCGTCAGCTCGGCGCGGAGGTGACCAAAGTGGAACCACCGGGCGGCGACTTCGGCCGGCACAGCCCGCCGCTGGCCGGGCAGACCGGCGCCGCGTACCTGGCGTACAACGACGGCAAGCGGATCGTCGAGATCGACTACAAGTGTGCGGCCGGCCGGGCCAGGCTCCATGAGCTCGCCGCGGACGCCGACGTCTTCCTGCACAACTGGCGGCCGGGGCGGGCCGAGTCGCTGGGCATCGACGCGGACGCGGTCGCCCGGGTTAACCCCACCGCCGTGTACGCCCACGCGTCGGGCTGGGACGGCATCAGCGACCCGCCCTGCCCGATCGCCGGTGACTTCGTCGTCCAGGCGTACGCGGGCTCCGGGTCCCTGCTGCGCCCGCCCGGCGCCGATCCGCTGCCGAGCCGGGTCACCCTGATCGACGTGGCCGGCGGCCTGCTCGCCGGCGAGGCCGTGCTGGCCGGGCTCCACCATCGGGAACGCACCGGGCAGGGCTGCCGGGTCGGCACCTCCCTGGTCCGCGCGGCGGCGGCGCTGGCGGCGTCCGCCTCCGTCCGCTGGGGCCCGCTGGACGGCCCGGTGGAGACGGCCGCCGGTCACCTCGTCGTGGCCGCCACCGATCCGGTCGCCGCCGGTCGGCTGCGCGCGGCCTGCGCCCTGCCGGCGACCGCCACCGATGCCGACGTCCTGACCCGGCTGCGCCGGGGCGCCGCCGCGGAGTGGGCGGACCGGCTGGCGCCGGCGGGTGTGCCGGCCGTCGTGGTGCCGGCCGACCTCGCCGTCCTGCCGGCCGACCCGCGCCTGGCCGGTCTTTTGGAACGGGTCGGCGACGCGTGCTGGATCCCGGGGCCGCCGTGGAGCTTCGATGCTTGAGCCGGGCGCCCGCGTGCTGGTGGTGACCGCCCACCCGGACGACGCGGAATTCCACTTCGGAGCGACCGTCGCGGCGCTGACCGACGGCGGCGCCGACGTCCGCTACCTGGTCTGCAGCGACGGCGCCCAGGGCGAGCCGGGCGACGGCCCGCCGGCGGGCGGGGTGGCGTCGACGCGCATGGCCGAGCAGCGCGCCGCCGCGGCCGTGCTGGGCGTGCACGAGGTGCGGTTCCTGGGACTGCCGGACGGCCGGCTGGAGCCGACGCTCGACCTGCGGCGGGCGATCACGGCGCAGCTTCGCCGGGACCGGCCGGCGCTGGTGCTGACCCACTATCCGCGCAGGGTGCTGGACATCCCGATCGAGGCCTCGCACCCCGACCACCTCGCGGTCGGCGAGGCGACGCTCGCGGCGGTCTACCCGGACGCGGACAACGCGCGGGCCTTCCCGGAGTTGGCGCAGGCCGGGCTCAAACCGCACGCGGTCCGCGAGGTCTGGGTGCCCGGCTACGAGCGGCCGAACCACTACGTCGACGCGACGCCCTATGTGGACCGCAAGGCCGAAGCCCTGCGGCAGCACCGGAGCCAGACCGGCGGGGAGCCCCCCGAGTGGGTGTTCGAGTGGATGCGGCAGGCCGGTCGCACCCCCGGCTATCGCTACGCCGAGCATTTCCGGCGCATCACGATCGGCTGAGGGGGCGTCAGCGGGGTGTCGCGCCGTCGGCCGCCATCAGCAGCGGCAGGGCCAGCAGGATCGGCGGGTCGGTCGGGCGGCGCCGGCGCAGCAGCAGCTCCACGGTGACCGGCGCGGACGCCTCCCCGGGGACCCGGATCGGGCCCGGCGCGGCGGCGACGTAGCAGCGGTCCAGGTCGGTGGCGGCCACGGCCTCCCGTACGGTCACCGATCGGTCGAAGCACATCGCGAGCGGCTGGAACACCCCGTCCGGCGGCACGTCGATCCCGGCCGTTCCGGGCGTGCGGACCACCGCGCAGCCGGCCGGGCGGCGCTGCGGGATGGTGCTGTCGAAGAGCCCGACCGCGGCCGGTGTCCCGTCGCCCGGTCCGCCGCTGACCGAGACCGTCACCGCGGCGCGCGCCGGCTGTGCCATCGTGTCCCCGAGCCGGTCCAGGATCTCGTGGAACGGCACGTCCGCGTAGCCCTGCACGAGCCGGCGGAACCGCCCCGGCGACACCCCGACCACCCGGGTGAACTGCGAGGTGAAGGTGCCCAGGCTGGCGTAGCCGATGTGCATGCAGACGTCGGTGACGCTGTCGGCGCTGTAGGCCAGCCGGCGTTTGGCCTCGGCGATCCGCCAGGCCGCGAGGAACCGGGCCGGTGTGGAGTCGGTCAGCCGGTGGAAGACGCGGTGGAAGTGGAACGGGCTGAGCCAGGCCGACTGGGCGAGCGTCCGCAGCGGAAGCTCGTCGCCCAGGTGCTCGCGCATGGTGCCGATGGACCGCAGCACGGCCTGGTTCCACATGTCCGCGGTGTGCTCGGTGGCAGGCCGTCCCGCAGTCGATGTCAGCTCCATGACACTCCTCTCCACCGGCGGCTAGTAGCTCCGCAACGCGTGGAACAACGTGGGAATCGATTCGGTTTGAAAGTCGACGTCGACGTCGAAATCGTTGATCATGCCTTCCAGCACCAGGAGGGACAGCAGCGGAAACACGAACTCGGGGTCGGCCGTGATCCGGCTCCGGCGCTGCAGGTCGAACAGCCGGGCGGCGAACGGCCCGAGCCGGAACTGACCGGCCCGCCGCCCGTGGTTCTCCCGGATGAGCCGGCCCAGGTCCCGGCGGAATCCGGACAGATCCGCGTCGGCCGGCAGCGCGGAGGCGCTCTGCAGCACGATGTCCGCGCACTCGTCCGGCCGGCCCAGGGCCATGTTGAGGAAGAACAGGGCGAACAGCTTGCGCACCGTCGGGGTCAGCTCGACCACGAAGCCGGCGTCCAGGAGCACCACCTCGCCGGTCGGCCGGAGGTAGAGGTTGCCGGGATGCATGTCGCAGTGCACCAGGCCGTCGACGAACAGCATCTGGTAGACCGCGTGGAGGATCTGCTTGACGATCGCGCTGCGCTGCTCGCGGGTGAAGGAGCCCGGCCCGAACCGCTCCAGGCCGTCGAGGAACTCCATCACCAGCACGCCCTCGCCCGCGGCGGCCGGCACCGTCGCCGGGATCCGTACCTTGGTGCCGAGGTTGTCGCGCAGCCGTTCCAGCATGGCGGCCTCGCGTACCAGATCGAGCTGGCCCAGCACGGCCGGCCCGACCTGATCGATCATGCGCCGGGCCGGCAGGCCGCGCAGGCCCGGCATCCGCTCGCCGAGCCGGGCGAAGAGGCCGAGCAGCCGGAAGTCGGCGAGCATCACGCGGTCCAGGCCGGGCCGTCGCACCTTGACCGCGACCACCGCGCCGCTCCGCAGCCGCGCGCGGTACACGCCGGCGATGCTGCCGCTGGCCACGGCGGTGTAGTCGAACTCGGCGAACGGCCAGGGCCGACCGTCGGAGTAGGCCGCCGCCAGGGCCCGGCGAACGACCTCGGCGGGCATGGGCTCCATCCGGTCGGTGAGCCGGGCCAGCCGCGCGCAGGATGCCGGCGACAGCAGGTCGGCCCGGGTGCTCAGCAACTGGCCGCCCTTGACGAAGGTGGGCCCGAGCCGGACGAGGGTCGGCACGACGTCCCGCGCGGGGGAGCCCCGCACCGGCCGGCGCAGCACCCGGCCGGTGGCCCACCGCGAGGCGGTGGCGGCCAGCAGCCCGGTGCCGACCAGGACCCACGTGCTCAGGCGGGTGATCAGGACGGGCCACGGGACGGTGGGCGCCATGCGGGCCTCCGGCGGGACTGCGACGTGCCTGGCTGTCTCGGCCCGATTCAACGGGTGTGACCGTGGCCGGGGCAAGGCCCCGCGGCAGAGACCCCAAGCTGGAAGACCGCGCGCCCGGCGGAGTCAAGAACCCGTCAAGGTGGATGGTCCACACTTGCCTGCTTCGGCAGTCCGACGCTGAGAGGGATCGTGGACACACGGGTGATCCACATCGAGGCGGTCACCCGGGCGATCGGCGTGATGCGCGAACGGCTCGCGCATCCGCAGCCCCTGCGGACGCTGGCCGACACGGTCGCGTTCAGCCCGTTCTACTTTCACCAGATGTTCCGGGAGGTCACCGCGGTGACCCCGGCCCGGTTCCTGGCGGCGCTGCGCATGGCCGAGGCCCGCCGGCTGCTGCTGCACTCGAATCTGCCGATCCGGCAGGTCAGCGCCCGCGTCGGCTACGCCAGCCCGGGTACGTTCTCCGCCCAGTTCGGGCAGTTGACGGGCACCCCGCCGTCGCGCTTCCGCACCCAGGCCCGCGCGCTCGGCGACGCCCGGGCGGCCGAGACCGGCTGGTGGTCACGCCCGCGCCGCCCGGTGCCGGCCGGTGCCCCGGTGATGACCCTGTCCCGGGCGCCGGAGCCCGGGTCGCTGGTCTGCGACTGCGTGGTGCCGGCCGGCAGCCTGCGCGTCCACCGGGGTCGCTGGGCCGCCTCCACCGGGTCGCCGCGGGTGCCGCTGACCGCGCCGGCGGCCTGCGGCGAGTACGCCGCCTTCTGCATGGTCATCCCGGCCGGCGCGCGCATCATCGACGCCCTGGTCGATGACGTGCCGGGCAGCCTCCGCATCGGCCGCGCCGGGCTGTCGGTCTCCGAACGGACACCATCGACGGTACGGACGGGGCTGCGCTGGCCGGCGCCGACCGATCCGCCGATCGCCGCATTGCTGCCGCTGGCCGCCCTGCCCGACGCGGCACGGTGATCGAATGGCAATGGGTGCCTAAAGTGGAAAGCGGCTGTTCAGATTGGACGATAAGTCACTCGTTACGATGGATAGCAGCTGGGCACACTCTCCATGCGGGCCGGCGGGCCGATGCTTCGAGAAACCGCCGGTGATGACCTCAACGGGAGCTGTCGATGTCCGACACGAGGGCGATCTTGCGTATTTCGGCATTGGGCTCGATGCAGGTGCACCGGGGCCCGGTGCCGATCGATCTCGGACCGGCCAAGCAGCGGGCGGTGCTGGCCGGGCTGGCCCTGCACGTCGGCCACGCCGTCTCCATAGACGCCCTGCTCGGCATGGTCTGGGGGCCGGCTCAGCCGGTCAGCGCCCGGCAGTTGGTGCATACCTACGTGGCCCGGTTGCGCCGCCTGCTCGAGCCGGATCTGCCGCCCCGGGCCCGCACCAATATCATCAGCTCCGGGCCGGGTGGTTACCGGCTGATGACCAGCCGGGAGCTCGTCGATGTCACGCGGTTCGAGCTGCTCTACCGGAGGGCGAAACAATTCCTGTCCGCCGATGAGCCACAACGGACATTCGAATTGCTCGGCGAGGGGATGCGTTTGTGGCGCGACCCGGAACTGGCCGAACTCTCCGCCCTGCTGAACTCCCCGGAGGCGCTGGATCTGCTGCGCCGGATGTGGTCCGACGCCGCGCTGGACTATGTCCATACCGGTCTCGATCTGCGGCAGGCGCCGGCGGTGCTGCCGGTCGCGCGCCGGCTGGCGGCCACCGAGCCGATGAACGAGGTGGCCCAGGCGCTGTACATGGTCGCGCTCGAGCAGACGGGCCGGCGTGCCGCCGCGGTCCGGCACTTCGACGACATCCGGGTCATGCTCAAGGCGGAGCTCGGCGTGCGACCCGGTCCACAGCTGTCCGACGCCTACCGCGCCGTGCTGGCCGGCGACGACCTGGTGCCCGGCCCGGCCGGGGTCGCCGGCCCGCAGACCGAGCCGGCCCGGCCGCCCTGGTGCGGCCGGGGCCCGGGCCTGGCGCAGCTGATCTACCGGGAGCGGGATCTGGAAGCCGTGATGTCCCTGCTGGCCGAGCAGCGGTTGCTGACGATCACCGGGCCGCCGGGATGCGGCAAGTCGACCCTGGCGCTGCAGGCGGCGGCCTGCCTGCGGGACAACCTGACGGGCGGGGTGGCGGTGCTCGACTGCGCCGAGATCGCGCATCCGGCCCGGCTGGACCGGCGGCTGAGCCTGCTCCTCGGCGCCGAGCCGGGCGCCGGCACGCCGGCGCGGCTGCTCGGCGAACAGCAGATGCTGATCATCCTCGACGACGTGGAGAGCGTGATCGACGCCTGCGCCGAGCTGGTGGAGGACGTGGTGGGCGGGTGCCCGAACGTGTCCGTGGTGGTCACCTCGCGCGAGTCGCTGGGCGTGCCGTACGAGACTGTCTGGCGGCTGCGGCCGCTCTGCCTGTCCAGCGCCGACGAGCCGCGCTGGGCGGACGACCCGCCGGCCGTGCAGCTGTTCGCCCGCCGGGCCGCGCAGGTCAGGCCCGGCCTCCGGCTCGGCGCGGACGAGCTGCGGACGGTCGCCGAGCTGTGCGCGCAGCTCGACGACCTGCCGCTGGCGGTGGAGCTCGCCGCGGAGTGCCTGGCCACCGAGACGCTGCAGGAGCTGGTCCGGCGCCTGGACGATCCGCTGCGTGAGCTGCGGCCGCCGCGCCGGGGACAGCCGCTGCACCACCGGTCGCTGCAGGCCGCGCTGCTGCGCAGCCTGAACTGCCTGGACCGGGAGGAACGGTGGTGCTTCCTGCGGCTGGGCGGGTTGCCGCTGACGTTCCGCGCCGAGCAGGCCGAGGCCGCCTGGGCGGCCTCGCCGTCCGGCCCGGTGGACGCCCGGTTGATGCTGATGCGGCTGGCCGACAAGTCGCTGCTGTTCGTCCGGCACGAACGGGCCGGGCCGCTGTACGGCAAGCTCCGGCTGCTGCACCGGCTGGCGGCCGACCTGAGCGTGGCCGAGCCGTGCCACTTCGACGTGCCCGCCGTCGCGATGCGCTGACCCGTCACCGGCCGGCCGCCGCGCCCGTCGGATCAAAGGGGGCCAGGGCCGCGCGGAGCTCGTCCGGGATCGGCGCCGGTTCCAGCCCGTAGGCGCCCCGCCGCATGCACGCCACGCTCTGCCGGCCGCGGGCCAGCAACTCCTCCCGGCCGTCCCGGCAGCGCACGTAGTCGAACGCCATCGCCACCCGGTTGCCGGTCATCCGGTCCAGCTCCATCCGGATCTCGATCCGGTCGCCGGCGAAGCCCTCCGCGTAGAACTCGGCCGCGCAGTCCACGGTGACCAGCGCGAAGTCGCCGGTCAGCAGGGAGAGCACGCCCGGCGCGTGGTCGAGCAGGAACCGCTCGCGGCAGTGCCCCTGCCACCGTACGTAATGGGCGAAGTAGACATTTCCCACCACGTTGGTCTCGTCGAAGGTCACCAGGTGGTGATAGACGTACCGGCCGGCCATCGCCGATCACCCGGCCCCGACGCTGATCGCCACCGGGCCCGCAGTGCTGTTCAGGACCACACTGTGCAGGGCCACGTCCCCCGATCGGAAGACGATCCGGCCGTCCCGCGCGCCCGCCACGATGAGCGGCGCGGACGGCGGCGCGCCGAGCTTGCGCAGCGCCTCGCGGCAGGCCCAGATGCGGAAGGCGGCGGCGACGCCGCTCTCGGTTGCGGCCCGGGCGGCCTCGGCTGCCACCGCCGCGTCCGCCGCGGGCAGCGGCGGTGCCGCCTCGCCGACCCGGACCCAGTCGACCGCGACCCGGCCGGGCCCGGCGGCGACCAGCAGATGATCGTCGAGGTGGCTGGCCGACACGGTACCCGGGCCGGCGGTCACCAGCCGGCCGTCCGTGGCGTGCGTGACCGGCGTGCCGGCCAGCCAGCCGGCGACCGCCGCGGTGTGCGCCGGATCGGACCGGTCGGCCCGGGCGGTCACCAGGTCCACCGGCGGCGCCGCCCGCTGCCGGGCCAGCGTCCGGGTGAGGTACGCGCCGGCCAGCTCCAGCGGCCACCGGGCGAGACCCGTGGCCCGGATGGCCCGCAGCCGCAGGCCGGTCCAGTCCTCCACGGGCGCGCCCGCCTCGTCGGTCACCGCCAGGTCGAACACGAATCCGGACGGGTCCTCCGACCGCTGGCAGGCGGACACGGTGAGCCGGCCGGCCGGCGGGCGGTGCATCCGGATGCGGTCCACGCCCACCGGCAGCACCATCCGGTCCGGCACGCAGGCCTGCAGCAGGTGCAGGAACGCGTCGCGCGCGCCGGGGTCGCCCAGGCACAGGCGCTGGTCCAGGAACGCGGAGAACCAGGGCTCGCCCGGTTCGGCGTCGACGATGCCGACGCAGCGGTACGCGCCGACCGCCCGGAAGCCCAGCACCCGCCGGAACCGGGGACCGTGGAAGAACAGCGGCCCGTACAGGTGCGCGGCTGGCATCTCGGCGCCGGTCAGCGCGGCACCGGCCGGGACCGGCGGTGTCGCCGCGCCGCCATAGCGGGCCCGGAAGTGGTCGGTGGCAAAGCCGGTCTCGTCGCTGCGCAGCACCAGGTCGACCGCGCCGTCGTCCCGGGTCAGGCCGGCCACCCGCAGCGTCCGGCGGTCCCGGTCGGGAACGGTGACCGGATGGCTGAGCCGGACGTCGGTGAACAGCGGCCGCCCGGTCGTGCCGGTCAGCGCCGCGGCGCACTGGGCCATCGCCTCCAGGCCCACCACGGCCGGCAGCACGGCCGCCCCGTCGACGCGATGATCGGCCAGGTACGGGTCGGTGCCGGTGGACACGTCGGCGGCCGCGACCAGCTCGGTCCCGGGCGTGTGGAGCAGCGGCGTCTCCAGGAACCGCCCGGACATCGGCCGCGCGTCCCCGCGCCAGCGCAACACCGGGCCGGTGGGCAGCCGCCCGGTCACCAGCACGCTCGGCGGAAGGTCGGGAGTGGACAGCAGGCGCAGCAGGGTGGCGACACCGGCGTCCACGGGTACCGGGTCGAGGCCGCGCCGGATCAGCCCGTCGAGGACGCCCAGGCGCACCCCCATGCCCGCGCCCGACCACGCCGACCACTCGACGTTGAGCCAGCGGACGCCGGGCCGCTCGGCGGCCAGCTGAGCGCACCGCCGGGCCAGCCATTCGTTGGCCGCCGCGTAGTGCGCCTCGCCGGCCAGCCCGGTGCGGGCGATCACCGAGCCGAAGGTGACCGCGAACCGCAGCTCGCCGGGGTCGAGGGCGGCCAGCAGGTGGTCGAAGCCGGCGGCCTTGGGCGCGGCGGCCGTGTGCATCGCGGCGACGTCGAGGTCCGGGATGAGCACCGGCAGGTTCTGCCCGGCGGCGTGCAGCAGCGCGCGGACCGGGCCGTACCGTTGTCGCACCTCGCCGAGCACCCGGGCGACCGGGCCGGCATCGGTGACGTCGACCGCCCGGTAGACCGCATCCCGCAGCCGGGACAGGGTGGCCCGCACCGCCGGGTCGGTCTCCGGCGCCCGGCCGAGCAGCACCATCCGCGCGCCGGTCCGGTCGGCCAGCGCGACCGCGCATTCCGCCCCGATGCCCTTGGCGCCCCCGGTCACCAGGCAGACCTCGCCGGGACCCAGCGGAATGCGGTCCGGGTCGGCCGCCGCGAGCGGCAGCGGCGCCATCATCGGTACGGTGCGCAGGCCGTCGCGGTCGAACACCACCTCGGCGTACGGCACGGGCTCGCGATGTGCCTCGGCGGCGGCCCGGGCGATGCCGGCCGGGTCCGCGGGCACCTCGACCACCAGCACCGGGACGTGTGGGCTCTCGGCGGCCAGGCTGCGGCCGACGGCCGCGCCGACGCCGCCGTGATGCACGACGACGAGCTGGGCGTGGTCGCGGTGCGCGGCCTGCAGGGCGGTCACCACGTCCGCCGCCGGCGCCGGCGTCGGCCACGGCGGCAACGCGAGTACGTGGGCCGGGGTGCCACGGTCGGACCGGCGGAACGCCGCTCGGATCTCGTCGGCCAGCGGATGGCCGGCGAGATCGCCGGCCACGGTGTACGAGCGGGGCACCGGATCGGCGTCGGGCGGCGGTTCCGGGACGAGGACGGGCGCGAACGCTCGCACCCAGCCGGCCACCCCCGCCGGGGGCGCCTCCCGCTGATCCGCCGCGGGCAACTCGGCGATGGTCTCCGCCAGCTCGCGGATCGTCGCCGTGGCCAGCGCGAGCGGCGCGGCCGGCAGCGCCCGGCCCAGCCGCGCGGCCACGGCGGCGGCCAGCTGGGTCACCCGCAGCGAGCTGAGGTGCAGCTCGGCCAGCAGGCGCGCGTCCGGCGCGATGGCGTCGGCGTCCAGCTCCAGGGCCTCCGCGACGGCGACGATGGCGACGTCCAGGGGATCGCCGCCGTGGCCCTGCGACCCGGTCGGCCCTTGTGGCCCGGTCGGCCCTTGTGGCCCGGTCGGCCCTTGTGGCCCGGTCGGCCGTTGCGGCCCGGTCGGCCCTTGTGGCCCGGTCGGCCGCGCCGGGGCGGCCATGTCGGGAGCGGCGGGGATACCCGACGTCGCCTCGCACGGGTTGGTCAGCAGCACCGGGTCCCGGTCGAGGGCGAACGGCCTGGTGAAGCGGCCCGCGAACCAGGGCGCGAGGGTACGGCACCGGCCGGCGGCGAACAGCGCGGCGGTGACCGACGCGACGCCCTCGGCGGAGGGTGATCCCGCGTCCATCGAGACGGTCGCCGGCCCCGTCAGGCCGGCGATGATCCGGCCCGGACCGACCTCGACGAACAGGTCGGCGGAGAGCCGGGCCAGCGCCTCCGCGAAGCGCACCGGCGCGGTCAACTGCCGGACCAGCAGCTCCACGAGGTCCTCGCCGGCCAGCCAGTCGCCGGTGACCGTGGAGGCCACGGGCCGGCGTACCGGGCGCCAGGCGAGCGCGGCGGCCGCGGCCTTGAGCCGGGGCGCGGCCGGCGCCATGGCCGGCGAGTGGAAGGCGTGCGCGACCGGCAGCCAGGTCGCGCCGATGCCCGCCCGGGCCGCGTCGTCGATCACCCGGCCGACCGCCGCGCGGCTGCCGGACACCACCGTCCGGAGCTCGCCGTTGTCCGCCGCGATCACCACGTCGGTGCCCCGCAGCAGGCCGGCCACGGTATCCGGATCGGCCCGCAGGTTCGCCATGCCGGCCAGCGCGGGGTCGGCGTCGGCCATGGCCGCGCCCCGGACGGTGGCCAGCGCGTACGCGTCCGCCTCGCGCAGCGCGCCGGCCCAGACCAGCGCGCCCAGCTCGCCGAGGCTGTGCCCGGCCGCCTGGTCGGCGTCGGCGCCGAGCGCGGCGAGCCACCGCAGCCCGGCGAGGATGCCGCGCAGGATGGCCGGCTGCGCGACGTCGGTGCCGACGGTGGCGTGCGGGTCGCCGGGGACCGCGAGCCGGTCGCCGTACCCGGGTGGCAGCGCGGCGAGCAGCCGACCGAGCGCGCCCGGACCCGGATAGCAGGGCGCCGCCTGCCCGGGGAAGAGCACCGCGACCCGAAGCCGCTCCGGGCCGCCCAGGAAGACCCCGCGCGGCGGATCGATCAGCGTTGTGCCGCCGGCGGACAGCTGCGCGTGGGCGTGCCGGGCGGCGGCCGCCAGGTCGTCCGGATCCGCGACCGCGGCGGCGAACCGGTAGGGCGCGTCGGCCGCCTCGGTGCGGGCCAGGGTCGCCGCCAGATCGCCCAGCTCGCCGCGGGTCAGCGTGCCCGCCACGGCCCCGATCCGGGCCAGCTTCGCCGCCAGCGCCGCCCGGTCGGCGGCGGCGCACACCACCACCTCGCGATCCGGGTGCGGGGCGGCCAGCCGCCGGTCGTCGGGGGTGAGCCGGCGGCGCCGGCCGGCCGCCGCCCCGCCGACCACCACGTGGACGTTGATGCCGCCGAAGCCCATCGCGCTGACCGCGGCGTGCCGCCGGCCGGCCGGCCACGGCCGCGCCTCGTCGAGGATCTCCAGGCCGGCGCCGGGCGCGGTCAGCAGCGGATGGGGCTCCGGGCAGCCGGTGGTCGGCGGCAGCACGCCGTGGTGGACCGCCAGCACCGCCTTGAGCAGGCCGGCCACCCCGGCGGCGGCCTTGGTGTGCCCGATGTTGGCCTTGATGCTGCCCAGCGCCGCCGGGCTGTTGGCCCGGCGGCGCAGCTCCAGCAGCGCGCCGAGTTCGGCGCGGTCGCCGACGGCGGTGCCGGTGCCGTGCCCCTCGATCAGGCTCACCGTCGCGCAATCCACCCGCGCATGCTCGTACGCCCGGCGCAGGGCCAGACCCTGTCCGGCGGCTTCCGGGCGGGTCAGGCCGCCGCTGCCGTCCGACGACATTCCCCAACCCAGAAGCCGGGCGTACGTGCGCAGCCCGCGCTCGCGGGCGAACGACTCCCGGCACAGCACCAGCACGCCACAGCCCTCGCCGGGCAGGAAGCCGGTCGGGCGCCGGTCGTACACCCGCATCTCGCCGTGCGCCATCGCGTCCACCCGGGCGAAACCCACCAGCTCCAGCGGGTCCAGGCTGAGGTCGACGCCGCCGGCCAGCGCCACGTCCAGCCGGCCGTCGGCCAGCGCGGTGGCGGCCGTGGCGACGGCCAGCAGCGACGAGGCGCAGGCACCGTCCACTGTGTATCCGAAGCCGTGCAGGTCGAAGTGGTTGCACACCCGGCCGGCGATGGTGTTCGCCAGCGCGCCGGCGAGCGTCTCGTCGGACGGCTCCGGAAACGGCGCCTTGTACGCCCGCTCGATCGCCTCCACCAGTCCGGCCCGCGCACCGACCGGCACGGCTGAGTCGGCGAGCGCGGTCAGCACCGACCGCCGCACGTACGGCCAGCGGGTCCGCAACGCGTTCGCCCGTGCGAACTCGCCGGTCAGCGTGTTGCCCAGCACCACGCCGGTGCGCTCGCGGTCCAGCCCGGCGCCGTCCGGGAACCCGGCGTCGGCCAGCGCCGCCGCGCTCACGTCGAGCGCGAGCCAGTGGGTGGTGTCCACCGCCCGGAACGTCGGCCCGGCCACCCCGAAGCGCCGCCGGTCGAACGCCCAGTCGCTGATCAGCCCGGCCCGGGTGACGTAGGTCTGGTCCACGCCGTCGCCGCCGTACTCGGCCAGCGGCAGCCGCTGCGGCGGCAGCCGGCGGAAGGACCGCCGCCGCGCCATGACGTTCTGCCACAACCGCTGCGGGTCGGCGGCCTCCGGATAGCGGCACGCCATCCCGACGACGGCGATTCTCTCGGCCATGCTGGTCCTCCTGCTAACCGGGGACGTTGGCCGCCTCCGGCGTGCGCACCGGAACGGACGGCGGCCGCGACGGCGTCGTGCTGTCGCCCCGGGCGAGGCGGGACTGCCGGACGAGGGTGAACAGGAACCGGCCGGCGCACGTGATGGTCAGCGCGTAGAACAGCCCGAAGGTGATGTGCGCGGTGACCAGGACGCCGTACACCCCGGCCGCGGCGGCGCCGAACAGCACCTGGTCGCGGGGGCGGGAGGGCGAGGTCTGCGGGTCGGTGATCATGTAGTTGGTGAACAGGATGAACGCGACGCCGGTCACCACGAGCAGGGCGGACGACACCGCGTCCGGCAGGAACACCCCCCGGATCACCGCCTGCACCACGAATCCGCCGACCCAGCCGGCGATCAGCGGCATCCGGCCGGTGAGCTTGGCGTTGATCATCGTGCCGGCGGCCAGGATCGCCGCCGGCAACGCCCAGTCGACCACCGACCCGGTGTTCTCGGTGAACTGGTACGGCGGCGCGATGGCCACCCAGCTGAACAGCACCAGCGTGGCGCTGATGCCGAAGTTGCTCGGGTTGAAGAAATGCCGCGGCACGCCGCCGATCCGGATGCGCAGCAGATACTTGCTCGCGATCGCGACCGTCACCGCGAAGACGGTGGGCATGAGCCGCTGATTGCCGTACAGCAGCATCGCGCAGGCGAGCGCGGCGATGTGCGCGGGCAGCAAGAAGTTGATCATGTTGACCGCGGGGCCGCGGAAGCGGGCCGGCCGGTGCTGCGCCCAGGCGTCCACGGTCTCCAGAACCAGGCTCAGGGCGTACGCCGTCAGCACCGCCACGATCGGCGTCAGATACGCCTGTTCGAAGCCGAGAAACGCGTGTCCGATGATGGTGAACACGGTGATGGACGCGGCGAACCGGCGCAGCGCGGTCAGTCCCTTGGCGGATCGGGCGGGCGGCGCGGTAGTAGTGGTCATCGCGGGTCCTCCTGCGGCGGTGGTGCGGCGGCGCTAGGCGCCGAGGGTCAGGTCGTGCCAGCCGGGCGGCAGCGTGCGGGTGGTGGTGTGCGAGCCGGCGGCGTCGCGCCAGGTGACCACGACGGAGACCGGGCCGCTGGTCGCGGCGCCCAGCCCGAACAGCAGCTCGGGCGAGTTCACCCCGGTGTGGCCGTTGGCCGGATAGAGCTGGCCGCGCAGCACCCTGCCGTCGGCGCGGGTGACGGTGACCGCGGCGCCGATCGCCGGCCGCGGCCGGGTGGCCGGCCCGGAGGCCGGCAACAGCAACCGCAGACCGAGGTACGCGCGGGGCGTGCCGGTGTTGTGCAGGAACTGCGAGCGGGCCCACTGGTTCGCGATCAGCACGTCCTGGCGCCCGTCGTGGTCGACGTCGGCGATCGCGATGCCCCGGCTCGGCCCGGGATTGTCGATCCCCAGCCGCCGGCCGATGTCGACGTAACGGCCGTCGGCGTCCCGGACGAGGAACGGGTCCCGCTCCCGGCCGGAGATGTCGGTGTCCGGGCCGAAATTCGGCCACGCCGCCGGGAACCGCACCACGTCGTCGTTGGTCATGGCGAGCTCCTGCAGGTTGGCCCACCGGTTCACCCGGCCGCGGACGAAGCCGACCGCCTGCACCAGCTCGTCGGTGCCGTCGCCGTCGAAGTCGGCGGCCTTGACATCCCAACCCCAGCCGGAGCGGGAGAGCCCGAGCGGTTCGCTGTCGTCCCGGTACGGCGCATGCCCGTCCCGGAGCGGTCCCGTCCCGGTGCTGACGAACGCGAAGTTGCTCTCCTCCAGGCCGCGCGCGACCGTGATGTTGCTGACCACGATGTCCGGCCGGCCGTCGGTGTTCAGGTCGGTGTACGCCACGCCCATGCTCTTGAACGAGTCGTCGCCGAGCGCCTTGGACTTGGGTGTGGTGGTGCGGCGGTCGCCCCGCAGCTCGGTGAACGCCACCCGGCCCGGCGTGGACCGGTTGTGCAGCAACTGATCCGGCCCGAAATCGTTTGCCACGTACAGCTCGGGCAGCCCGTCGCCGTCCAGGTCCTGGGCGCCGGTGGCCAGCGTCCAGGAGGTGGACTCGGCGCCGGTCAGCGCCGCCGAGGCATCGGCGTAGCGCGGCACGCCCACGTCGCCGACCTGCTCCACCCGGACGAGCCGCAGGATGCGGTTGGTCCCGGCGTTGGTGGCCTTGGACATCGAATCCTGCATGCGCATGCGGGGGTCGTCGCGGGCGGCGCCGTCCAGCACCCGGGCACCGTCCGGGAAATAGTTGCCGATGAACAGGTCGAGGTGGCCGTCGCCGTCCAGATCCGCCAGATTGGCCGTGGTGCTGTTCCAGATCTCGGCGGGCCGGGGCGCGATGTCGGCGGCCACGAAGGCGTCCGCCCGCAGCGGCACACCGGGGCGGCGCAGGTAGGCGATCGGGGTACGCCCCCAGAAGTGCACGAGCACGTCGGTCCAGCCGTCCTCGTTCAGATCGCCGGGCACGCAACCCATCGGCGCGGTGGTCCGCGCGTCGTACGCCACGCGCGCCGGGACGAGCGCGAACGCCGGGAACCGGCCGGCCCGATCGGGCGTGGGCCGGATGGTGACCGAGTCATCGCGCGGGTCGACCAGGCACGCCTCGCCGGGCAGCCCGTCGCCGTCCAGATCGGCCAGGCCGGCGGCGGCACCGACCGCGGAGATCCAGGCCTGGATCTTCCGGATCGCCGGCTGCACCACACGTTGCGTGCGCGCGCCCACCGTATCCCCGTTGACATCATCGATCGCGAAGCCGAACCGCCCGGCCAGCGCCGCGGTGTCCGCGGCCGGCGCGGCCGGCACCTGGGTGAACCAGCCGGCGCCCGCGCAGAGCACCACCGCCAGCACGGTCACCAGCACCGGCCGCCCGCCCCACCACGCCTTCATGCCGAGTCCTCCGTTCATGCCGGGTCTTCCGTTCCGGCCGGGCCTACGGCGGTCGTGGCCGCCAGCCGTCGGGTGCGCAGCCGCCACTCGCGATAGTCGCGCGCGTCCCGGCCCGGGCCGTCCAGCTCCCGCCGGGCGGTCCAGGTCCAGGCCGCGGCCGTGTCCGGGGAGGCCCCGGTCAGGATGCGTACGGCGGTGTCGACGTGCTCGGGGGCGCCGCCGCTCAGCCGCCACGCCTCGGCGCCGAACGCCGCGCCCTGGGCGGTGGCCGCCCGATGTCCCGCCGCCCGCTCGGCCAGCAACCGGTAGGTCTCGGCCCCGACGCCGCCGGCATAGACGGCGGCCAGGCCGACGCCGCTCCACACGTCGTCGCGGTGGCGAGACGGCATCGTCGCGACCAGGTCGGCCAGCCGGTCCGGGTCGCCGCAAGCCCGGAACCACAGGGACCGGCCCAGGCCCTGATACTCGATGTCGCACACCGCGGAGCACCGGCCGGGATGGGCCCGCCAACGGTCGAAACCCCGCGGCCCGGCGAAGAACGCCGCACAGAAACCCCTACCGTCGTGCGCCAGCCAGCGCAGCAGCGGCGCCGAGGCACCGATCCGGCCGAGTCGACGGCGGCGCAGCTTGGCCAACGCCCAGCCGCTGCCGACGTGCAGCAGGTAGGCGTACCGATCGCCGTAGGCCGCATGAAGCGCGACGGTGCGCCGGGCCGCGCCGACCCGGCCCGCGTCGAGCAGGGTGGCGGCCATGGCCGCGCCCTCGGCGGCGAACCCGCGCCGGAACGCCGGCGTGCCGGAGAGATCGGGCGGGTCATCCGGACCGGTGGCCAACTCGGCGTTGAAACCGTCCAGGAACGAGCCGGCCGCGGCCTCCAACGTCGCCCGGGTGGCGGCAGGTTCGGCGGCAAACCCACGCGCCGGGAAGTCGACGAGCGACGGTCGCAGCACCAGCAGTCGCCGCCAGCCCAGCCGGCGCGGCGGAGTCATCGATCGGGTCATCTCCGGCCTCCCGTGAACACGCGGACCCGAAGCCAAACACGGCCTGGTTGACCGCTTCTGGAACGTCCTGGACCGCACTGGAATCCCGCGAAGGGCCGTCTGATTGCAAGAAGTTCGCCCACCCGTGGCGACGTAGAATGAGCCCCGGACTCGACCGAGCAGGTGGGTGCGATGCGAATGGCACAGTTGGCCAAGCAGAGCGGCATCCCGGTGCCCACAATCAAGTACTATCTGCGCGCCGGCCTGCTGCCGCCCGGGCAGACCACGGCACGCAACCAGGCCGAGTACACGGACAGTCACCTGCACCGGCTGCGGCTCATCGACACGCTCGTGGGCGTCGGCGGCTTCGCGGTGAGCGCGGCCCGCTCCATCCTCGCGGCCGTCGACGACGTGCGCGTCCCGGCCGGCGAACTCATGGGAACCGTCCATGCGGCCGCGCGCGCGGGCCGCGCCCGGGGTGTCGACGCCGACGCCCTTCGCAGCGCGGAAGTCGCGGTCACCGCCGTCCTGGCCGCCGAGCGCCGGCGCCCGGCCGTCGACACCCAGCTGCTGGATCGGCTGATCGAGGCATGCGCGGTGGCCGATCTGCTGGGCACCGGTGACCTCTGCGCGGCCCTTGAGCAGTACGTCGCTACGGCCCGATTGTGTGCCGAGGTCGACGACACCGTGCTGCGCGCGTATGTCGCACGCCGGCATCTCGCGCCGGAGGAGCGTGATCCGGCCGTTCGGGAGGCTGTGGTGGTCATCATGGTGCTCGGGGCCGTGGTGCGGTCGGCGTTGGTCGGTGTGGCTCAGCAGGAGTTGCTTGCGCCTTTGTTGGCCGGTTCTTCTGGGCGGCGTAGGTCTGGTCGGGGTTAGCTTTTCGGTTGCGGTTGGTGGGTTGGACTTTCTTGCGGTGGGCGGTTGGGGCCGGGGGTGACCACG
>Ga0307515_10000826_pt1 | contig 71189 bp, 72 predicted proteins | sample 17_EM_MG_FD_194513 | JGI IMG/M metagenome (GOLD analysis project Ga0307515, IMG submission 194513) | Populus trichocarpa ectomycorrhiza microbial communities from riparian zone in the Pacific Northwest, United States - 17_EM | ecosystem: Host-associated > Plants > Roots > Unclassified | place... | reverse complement strand
AACAGAGCGTCAACAGAGCGTCAACAGAGCGTCAACAGAGCGTCAACAGAGCGTCAACAGAGCGTCAACAGAGCGTCAACAGAGCGTCAACAGAGCGTCAACAGAGCGTCAACAGAGCGTCAACAGATATCAGCAAAATGTATTTTAGTCACTGGAAGACTCCCGGAGTGTCTGAGAGGATGTGGAGTGCAAACTTAGAAGCATCAATTTCAGGAGAGTATCAGACCCTAGGAGGGCATTCCGGCCGGCCTTCAGAGTAACTGGGATTGCTGATGACTGCTACAGGAGTACCATGGGAGTGATTGTGATAGGTTTGGGAACACCTCGGAGCGCCGGAGAGAACTTTGGAAGCACCCGGGAGCACCTGGGAGCGCCGGCGATAAGCCTGGGAGCGCCGACGACAAGCCTGGGAGCACCTGGGAGCGCCGGCGTCAAGTCTGGGTGCGCCGGCGAAAGTCTGGGAGCATCTTGAATCACAGTAGAGCAGTCTGGGAAAAACAACATCTTCTTTGGGAACGCTGCTGGTGCGCCTGGAAATCATATCTACTACATATCGATCAACGATTGTTACAACTCATGTATTCAGTTTGTATTCTCATCTATCTATCTATATAGCTACCGATCTACACACGGTATATCTGCATTGGCTGCAGGCGGCACTTGAGAGCAATTCGAGGTGCACCTGCAAATGACGATCGAGTGAACTCAGAGATACACTCCAAGGCCGTGATCGAGCAACTTTGGAGATGCACTTGGAGGCGGTGATCGAGGGTATTTGGAGATAGACTTGGAGGCCGTGATCGAGTGAACTTAGAGATGCACTCCGCAATCGTGATCGAGGGAGTTTGGAGATGCACTTGTGGAGGCCGTGATCGAGCGAGTTTGGAGGTACACTTGGAGGCCGTGATCAAGCGAGTTTGGAGATGCACTTGGAGGCCGTGATCGAGCGAGATTGGAGGCCGTGATCGAGCGAGAGTGGAGATGCACTTGGAGGCCTTGATCGAGCAAGATTGGAGGCCGTAATCGAGCGAGTTTGGAGATACACTTAGAGGCCATGATCGAGCGAGTTTGGAGGCCGTGATCGGGCGAGTTTGGAGATACACTTGGAGGCCGTGATCGAGCGAACTTGGAGGCCATGACTGATCGAGTTTGGACAAGTACTTAGAGGCGCTCGATGGACGGCGCACCGGGTGCTGAGACTCTATTCATCAGTTAGTTAACTCGCAACTGTGGGAATGTGACAAGGTCACTATACCTTTGAGCTCTCATGGAGAGTTGGCTGATAGCGGTCGATCGTGTAGGGAGGCACACCGGAAGCTGAAGCTACATTCAGGGGTCAACTCATAATCATGAGAATGAAGGGAAGACGAACAATCTTGGGTACTCCGTGTATGCTGTACTCGGTGTATGCTGTACTCGGTGTATGCTGTACTCGGTGTATGCTGTACTCGGTGTATGTTGTACTCGGTGTATGCTGTACTCGGTGTCAACTCATGATCATGACATAGAGAGATAGAGAGGGATAACTTAACTTTGTATTCTGTAACGATGTTAGAGTCGTGGACAAGAAAGAGAGAGATGGGGGATGAAGATGAGAACAATGTGGAGGATACAAGCGGATATGAGAAATCAAGGATACGACTTGCCTGATTGGGAAGGGAAGACCTCGTATCGGTGTAATTACACGGCGGATCGGTACTCATACCTGCCGTATCGGGGATGGTAAATTGACTCGCACACGAAATTCTCTTAAGTCCCAGTTTCTCATGATGATTTCCCCCATCTCCTCTCATCTCTCTCTTTCTCGTCCTCAAGTCTACCATCACCTACGAACACGAAGTTAATTCATCGCTCTCTATCTCTCCATGCCCTGATCAAGAGTTAACACCGATTACAGCATACACCGAGTACAGCATACACTGAGTACCGCATACACCGAGTACAGCATACACCGAGTACAGCATACACCGAGCACAGCATACACCGAGTACAGCATACACTGAGTAAAGCATACACTGAGTACTGCATACACCGCGTACTGCATTATCCCAAGATCCACTGTCTCCCGCTCCCAGCCAGTCTCTCATCTCTCGGCAGACCATGTTGTACTCAATTCTCTACATTCCCACAATCACGAGTGAACCAATGAATAGAGTCTCAGCTCCCGTCGCGCCTCCCTCCCACACTACCACCTCCAGATTGACCGATTCCAAGTACTCCTCCAATCTCGCTCGATCACGGCCTCGAAGTGCATCTCTAAACTCGCTTGATCATAGTCTCCAAGTGTATCTCTAAACTCACTCAATTACGGCCTCCAAGTTCGCTCGATCACAGCCTCCAAGTGTATCTCCAAACTCGCTCGATTCCGGCCTTCAATCTTGCTAGATCACGGCCTCCAAGTGCATCTCCAATCTCGCTCGATTACAGCCTCCAAGTGAATCTCCAAACTCGCTCAATCACAGCGTCCGAGTACATATTTAAGGAGCGACGGCGGGTGTACGGAGATACAGGGGTAACGGAGGCGGAAAGCTGGACGGGGAGTATATATTTGGCAGACCCCAGAGTAGTTAGGCATCATCTTATCATGCAATGAAAATACACACTGTATCTTTCGCAACTTTTGGTCTCACTCGCTGGGTCCGCGATATCGTGGATCCACGCAATTGCGTCTGATCCTTAACGCCGGGTAGTATCATATCTTCTCACCCGATTCCTACACTCCTCGAACTAGAACCGCTCTTTCTCCTGAATTCCGCTTGGATATCGCGAGAGGTGCGGCGGAGTCTTGATCGTGGGCTCTCTGCCTTCTAGCTCCGTCGTTTCACTGCAACGGCCTCCAAATGGTGCATCTCTAGAAGTTCTCTCAATGGGCGTGGCCTGATGCTGCTCCGATTATGCTCGAGTACCATCTGCGGCCAGAATGACCGTATGTATATATAGAGAGAGACTTAAATAATGCATGCCATATTATGATGTAGCGAATCTTGTGACTGTAACAAAAATGAATATGATAAGACGAAATGCCTTGTGGTTATGTAAGAACCACTGCAGTGAGAATACGGCATCAAGTCTCCCGTGAGAATATGGCATCAAGTCTCCCGCAGAGCTGCGCAGCAGTCTCGGCCGCTCTCGAAGTATCCTACAGAGCTGCGCAGCGGTGTCAGCTTCTCTCGAAGTCTCCCGCAGATCTGCGCAGAGGTCTCAGGAGCTCCGAAATTTGACTATCCTAGATGGAGCATCCTGAATGCACCTCCATAACTGCATGTGTGTTCAGGAGCACCTGCGAATGCTCTTGCAGAGTCTGAGAGCACTTTGCTTAGCTCCAGGGGGGTCTGGGAGTGTCTGGAAGTACTTAGAAGCACTGGTGAGGTCGCCCGGAGTTTCCGGGAGGATTGCTTGTGGCTTCCGGACCGAATTACATTTTGCTGATGGAGCGTCAACAGAGTGTCAACAGAGTGTCAACAGAGCGTCAACAGAGCGTCAACAGAGCGTCAACAGAGCGTCAACATAGCATCAACAGAGCATCAACAGAGCATTAACAATCTTGGGTGTTGCATGATGTATACTCCTAGGGCTATACTACGGCATTTACCCATAATCTACGTTTTGGCAGCCTTTATGCACAAAAGAGAATGCCACATGGTCCCAGCCCCATTCTGGAAATGAGCGTCAACCGAGCGTCAACGAATTCGGGTGTTGCATCTTGTATAATCCAAGGGCAGTGCTACAACATTTACCCATAATCCAAGTATTGGCCGCCTTTGTAGGCAATATCGTTAATGTCGATGTCGCTGCACCTGAAAATGAGCATCAACAGAGCATCAATGCGTTTTGGTAATGTAAGTATGGTAATTGGAAAGGGATATACTTGCTGTTATGTGTAACCAACATATTGGCAGCCTTTATCAGCAAAAGAGAAAGCAACACATTCACTTGCCCATTCTGAAATTGAGCGTCAATGGAGCCTCAAAGATTTTTGGTCTTGTAAATAAGGTAATTGGTTAGTGATTGGTTTGCTGTTACCCGTAACCAACGTATAGGCAGCCATTGTTGGCAATAGAGAAAGTGACACAGTCACAGCCCTATTCTGAAAATGCCCGTCAACCCAGCATCAACTGAGGGTCATCAATTTCTGGTGATGCATATTGGGTAATGAAGGCATCGCATGGATATTTGAGCTTATAATTGCACTATTGACCTCCTCCAAGGTCAAAAATACAAAATATTAAAGGAAAAACATGAATTCAAATATTGTCAATATTGCAACCTGCAAAACATGCAAAATGTGATTCCAGGATGTCAAATAATCGATTTTGATTGAGAACTATTATCAACCAGCAAAAGCAAGCAAACTATATGTATTTACAGATGGACCCGGTGCACAAGCCACTGAGTACCCACCCAATTCAGATCGGTAGGGAGTTTTCTATTGATCCGTACCCGAATGGATAATTCGGGTTTATTCACGACCCGGACTGGAACCTGAAGCGACAGTCCAGAACCGTTGCTAACACTCTATATGACCGTCCTAGCTCTAGATTCGATATAGCGTTCCATGGAATATGAGCTGAAACAAATCCCTACATGAGGTAGCGATTCCACGTGTCTTGGTGAAATTCAGAAGTTTCAAAGTCCTTCACAGCTAGCTTAGAATGTTTTGTCTGTCATTTCGGTCAATATGGAATAACCTGGATGTCAAATATGATCTTACTCTGCAAACTTACTATTGTGATTCCTCAACTTCCTTGCCTCTTCAAGACGGCCAAAGCTGTTTCATCAACTGTCAAACTAGTCAATTCAGTAACCTCTGACTCTGTTAATTCGTTTAACTTTGCGATGTGAGCTTTTGCCAGCAAGTGTTTCCCCAGTGAGCTGGTCCCATCATCTGATGGATGGTGAAGAACATGATGACGAACGATACATATAATGCCAGGGTGGCCGGTCTCTTCAATTCGGAAGTGTAAATTGAATCGCCACGAAGGCGCATGTCTAGAATTATTCCCAGCAGTCGGCAGCTACGTGCCTACATTCATTGAAGCCCACCAAGCATGGAAGATGATTTGTGAAGTCAGGTCGCTCAAATCACGAATAAAGACACGTTCATCGTTGGAAGAGATCATAACCTTGATCAATGAAGTGTTCAAAGATTTTGAATTTGGCATGGCGGTTTGAATTAGCAAGCTGCGTAATCCGACTCGAAAGACTGCCGAAAGGAACGATACAGTAAAGCAGACTGCGGGTTCTTTATTATTGACACTACCGCTACAAGCAAAAAAATCAGACCTGTGAGACATTGCATGCATATCTGTGAAGTTGTATACAAGGACATATTGAAAAGACTGACCGCGTAAAACTCAATTCAGTAAAAATGTGATGCAGTTCATTGCTGTGTAGTTAGTGTTAACAACGGGTCCGGGTAACTCGCCAGCCGTCTGCGTTTCGACCGGCGGGTCGATTCGGTTTGGTTCCAGACCCAACCAAAAACCTGACCCGCTGTGTATTGGTAGTGTTGTTTCCCGGACGGGACATGTACCGGCGGTTTGTTGGGCGGGTTTGAACTGACCCGCGGTTCAAACTTTGCAGTTCCTACAACTTCGGCTTCCATTGAGTATTTGAGTTGTGATCGTATCGTAACATGATCAGTATGTAGATTGTGCAGTTCTGACTGGTCTTTCACCTCCCACGGTCAGATTTGCAATCCGACTCATATTTGTCGAGGGGGTGTGAAATATGGGCAAATTTTAAGCGAAATTAGCGGGTTTTCGATAGCGACTCAACGAATATTGGTCGGATCACCAATCTGAGATCGGGAGGTGAAAGAGCGGCTAGAACTGCACGATCAACATACTGATCATGTCATGATATGATCAGGGCTCAAATACTTAATTGGACCCAAAGTTGTGATGTTGAAATGCCGGGTTTTTGGTGGTAAAACCGGCCCAATTGCACCGGTCAGGGTTTTTGTGTGGTAAAGCCCGTTGCAACGGTTCGGTTCCGGTTCCAACCCTAACCCACAACGGTTCTAGCGGGTTGGAACTGTTGCTAACACTATGTGTAGCTTACTGAGCCCCCACAAAAAATGACGATGCTCGGTGGGCGCTCAATTGTAGGAGGCCGATGCGATATTGTCACTAGCATTTTTGCCTGTAAAAGCAGCTGATAAGTTGATTAGGGAATAACGTCGTTCCATAGCCCTTGGATTATCCAAGATGCATGACCAAAAATTGTGGACGCTCCGTTGAGGCTCATTTTTGGGAGGTCGTAGCGATATTGTAACTAGCATTTTGGCCCAGAAAGGTGACCGAGGCAGTGATCATGTGTCAATGGCGATGCACAGCACTTTGATTGTGCATGATGCAAGACCAAAAATTGTTGACGCTCTGTTGACACTCATTTTTAGGAGGTGGTAGCAATATCATCACTAGGATTTTTGCCCATAAAGGCAGCCAATGAGTTGATTATGGGTTAACGCCGTTCCGTAGCTCTTAGATTGTCTCAGATGCAAGACCAAAAATCGTTGACGCTCCATTGATGCTCATTTTTAGGAGGTGGTAGTGATATCTTCCCTAGCATTTTTGCCCATCAAGGTGGCCGATACATTGATTATGGGTCAATGCTGATGCACAGTGCTGTGAGTGTCCATGATGCAAGACCAGGAATTGTTGACGCTCCATTAACGTTTATATTTAGGAGGTGGTAGTGACATCGTCAGTAGCACTTTTGCCCATAGAGTCGGCCGAGACTATGATTTCGGGTTGACTCAGTTGCATAGCCCTTCGATTATCCAAGATGCATTGCCAATGATTGTTGACGCTCCGTTGACGCTCATTTTGAGGTGGTAGCGATGTCGTCAGTGGCATTGTTGCCAATAAAGGTGGCCGATGCATTCAATATGAATCATTGCCAATGCACAGCGCTTTGAGTGTCCATGAGGAAAGACCAAAAATCGTTGACGCTCCGTTGATGCTCATTTTTAGGAGGTGGTAGCGATATTGTCGCTGCCATTTTAACCCATGACAGCGGCCAACAATTCGATTATAGCTAAATAACATCGCACAGCGGTTTGTTTATCCAAAATGCGAGTACAATAATCATTGATGCTCCATTGACGCTCATTCTCAAGAGATAGTAGGGAACTCGACGCTAGCATTTTTGGCCTTAAAGGCGGCTAATACTTTGATTATGTGTCACAGCGACCATGTTCTTTGGTTGATTATCAGATTCACAAGACCAAGAATGGTTGACGCATCGTGGACGCTCATTTCCAGGATGGGTCAACGAGTGTGTCACTATTCTTTTACCTATAAAAACTGCCTATACAATCACTTTGAAAGGATGTGTCTATGCAGCCGTTTGATTGCCGAAAATGTAAGACCAAAAATCGTTGACGCTCTGTTGACACTCAAATCAATGACATACTAACAGTCAGTGGATGCTCAACAATTGTATGTAAAAATGCATATAGTCATCATTGGCAGCCACTAAATCACGTCTATGCATAAACATATGCTTCCAAAAGTTTCCAAGCCTCTCAATTTCTGATCCACCACTAGAAATGTTAGCTGAGTGATAAATGACATTGGGCTATTATGTTCCAGCGCTTTCGGCCGGCAAATAACCGCATATACATCTGTACACTAGTTTTTGATATATTTAGCCCGGCTTCCTCACCTATCCTCATCCAGCTCATTCTCGCGATTTCCTAGACCTACCATAAGCAATTTTCAACATCTCGACCATGTGCACCAGGTCTGTGGAGAGAGTTATGCAGTTGGATGCATGATCGTATGCAGCGTGACAGTCGTCATTCATTCCGCTTCCCATTGCGCTTTGACCGCTCCATCTATGACTCTTATAACATCACTGACTTATATTTTGTTAGTGAGTTTCGTCTCTAAGTTAGTTTAAATTGTCTGACTTACCAGTAATGGGCAGGATGATATCACGTTCATTGCTCGCCAGTCAATGAGATTTGAAGTCTAGAACATTGGCATGGCCTATCTGACCCTTGCACATGCATAGACGAATTATCATGTCTCACAATTTTGTCACTGAAATCAAGCACAAGCTGACACATAGCAAAATCGGTACAGGTGTTATATTTCAAATTGATATATCGTAACAAATGCCTATTTACCTATTCATTGCTCCGGCAATGCAGAAACCATCACCATTTCTTCGTCCGAATCCGATTTCTATATGGTAAGTAGCCTGGGACGCAATCTGCAGGGGTTCAAGCTTGCTGGATCAACATGCTTTGATTTCTGAATCAGAGACCAATTGCGCATTGGGGCGGCCGGGAGGGACGGAATGGGTATGTGTTTCTGCAGTTTCCGCGAACCTACCCTCTTATGACTACTCCCTGGTCGAGAAGTCACTTGCGGCATTTGCAATTGTCCGGGGAAACTATCACGAGTCTCCATAAGGTCACCAAATGTCGTCGCCGCTGATGACACTGCATCATCTATCATTTCAAATTGGAAGACAGCCGGAACCTTTCATTTGGTTGTCCCATATGTCTTATACCTCTCATGGAAGTAGTCAGCCGCGTCTCCCCAGCCTAGTTGTGTCAATTCGTCAAGCTTGATCTGCTTCTGCCAAAAACGCTCCATGCCATACTGTACCATTTTAGAGATTGTGCCAATCACCCAGCCGGGTTTGCCATCTTCGGTGAGCTTGCCCCCTGCAGGATCTTCTTCATCATCATCCTCATCAGCCCCGGCGTCCTCATGGTCGGAACTTGCAAGATCGCTCAGACTAGCTATGATGGCTTTCAACATCTCCTCAAATGTTGTTTCAGGCTTGGTGGTTGTCAATCCCGCCTTTTCAGCATTTCTCATATCATCCTGCACCTGTTTCATTGCTGTCACTGCGTCTTCAACTGGGGTTCTTGCCGCAGCGGTCTCTCTCTTCACATAATCCTCAATCCATTTCTCCTTCTCTTCGTTTCTTAAGAAGTGAGTTCCTCGTTGTTTCCCTGCTGCAAGCTTCGTTGTGGATTGCAAGCTGCGCAATGCTCCAGGTGCTCGGGCCCGTTCTGCCTGCAAGCCGTTCATGCCTATATGCGCTGGATGACATTGTCGTGTGGAGCGTTTTGTCCATTTGCAGTATTTGCCTGCCGGTAGTGGCGAAAGGTTCTTTTTCGGAGCATTGACCATTATTTTTTGTGTTGCCTTTGTTGATGGACGAGATGTTGGATGTTGCAAGATATGGACCACATAGAGGCAACCTGCATCTTTTATGTCGAGATTGGTACTCTTAATTGACTTGAACGAAGCAAAATTTGCGTTTTGACCGTTAGTACATTGGGAATAGCAATGATATCTGTAGATCAGGACATGATGTTTAGCGTCTGTTGAATGTAAGATCTCAGGGATTTTTTGAGACAAATATCTGCAGACGTCCTTTCTGTCGAAGAATGTACCGTTTTTATCCCACAAACACTAGATTTTGGCGGTCGTTCACTGTGATTTATCCCTGTAAACAAACACACAACAGCAGACCGATTTGGTGCAAATCACAGGACAGTTGGCAACCCGTGCAACAGGCAGCTATGCGCAACAGGATTCATCTTGTGTAGAATGAGCAAATTGGCTGTTATGCATGCCATTTTGGCTTGAAGCTAACTATATATTCATCAGAACTTCCGACATCTTGTCGTTATCTTCTTCCTCAGGACTTGCCACTTTGTTTCATTATCATCATCTCTTCACTTCCACAGCAGCAAATCATGGCTCCACAACCACCTCTGCAAGGTGAGAGTGGAACAGAATCGAGCAGAATGATGGGCGCTTCATCCAATACGCCACCCACTGAGACCCAACTACAACGCAGACACCACTCAGTTCACCGTGATGCTGGGAATGCAGCCACTGAAAATATGACCCTTGACGCACAGTTAAAAATTGTCTGTAAAACTGGCAGCAACAAGAATTAGAAGCAGCATGCGATCAGATGTAAGTGTAGTCGAATCGAGGTACACAGCCATCAACTAATGATATAACATAGACCTGGAGTACGTAGAGAGCTGCGTGACCAATTAATAGCCGCCCGTAATGGGAAATCTCCACGGTCGACCAAGGTATTCTTCTGCACTGTCCGCGAAATCAAAAATCGTGATGAGCTCAGCTCAGGGATTTCTGTGGACGGATTTGGTGATAAGAATCCCCGAGGGTGGACCAAACCGGCTTTAACCACCTTACAGGATGCTACGGAAGCGTATATGGTTGAGGTAATAGCCGAATCTAATATGTAGATGCAGCAACTAATTTCTTGTAGGTTTTCAACATGTCTGCAACTATGTTAAGGCAAGGAGGTCAGGTACAGCTAGAACAGTCTGACATGCGCCTGGCCTTGAATATGGCCAAAATGGCCAAAGGAGGGTTTTTGCGCTCCGCAATATAGGAAACGCAATTTCTAATCAAGAGACCTTAAGTGGAAGTCGGAGAAGAGAAGAAGTGGGGAGTTGACTTTCCTAGGCATGAACATATGATGGCTGTGATGGAAAGACACCCAGCAATGCTTCAGGAAAATCAGACGTACTGCTGCCTTCCTTGCTAAAATAGCACAGCACAGAATCCCCAGACACGCTGGAGATGTAAAGGCACAGGTGCACCTCCACCAGAGCTACTCAGACAGCCGACTCCAGAACCGACGAAACATCCACACGAAACGCCACCTGTCCCACCTAGTAACAATGAGGTAGCGCACTTATTTGAAATTGAAGGTGTGCCACCCGAATATGTGTATATACATACCCCTCTTCCCAGTGCTCAATTTCTCAATCTTGATGCGTATGCCAAAGATTGCAAGTGTGATAAAGATTCTAGTCCAGATTTGCTGACTGATGAAGGAACATCCACTGGTTAGTACACTATCTGCCGCGTGGTAATGCAGCTGACGTCCATTTTGCAGACAACAGTGGCCTATTGAGTGAACTGGACAGTGAAGATGAGCATTGATCGAATGGAACGTTATTTTTGAATGTATTATTATCTCCAAGTAGCAGACACTTTGAAGTATATTTTTCAGGATATATTTATATGTATTATTAAAGAACAATGTATTGATGAAGGAGAAAGTACATGAAGACAGTACAAAGGCTGCCAAAACACCATTAATGATACATTAGGCCAAATTAAATGATGACATATTGTATATACACCCATGGCAAAATGAGTGTCTACTGAGCGTCGATGATTGTTGGTCTTGCATCATTGTTAATCTGAGTGGCGATCGGTTGCGGCCCTTCATAAATCAGGTATTGGCTCGCTTTTCAGGCAAAAGAGAGAGCCACACGCTCCCTACCCCATTCTGAATATGAGCGTCAACGGAGCATCAACGATTTTTGGTATTGCATCATTGGTAATCTGCATGGCGATTGGTTGCAGCCATTCATAAATGTGGTATTGGCTGGCTTATTAGGCAACAGAGAGAGCCACACGCTCCGTGCCCCATTCTGAATATGAGCGTCAACGGAGCAGTAACGATTTTTGGTCTTGTCAGTAGTGTTAGCAACGGTTCCATTTTCGGACCGCTTCTAATGTAGCGGTTCCAAGAAAACCTGGCCCCAGCCGGTTCAGTCTGGGTTTGTGCCAAACGGTTCCCTCAATTACGTCCATGAATATTCATCACATAATTTAGTGTTTGGTATATGAAATATGCAGCTTTGGACGGCGCATCATCTGATGGTCTCCGATTTTTGATATCTTCAAAACTCAGCATGCTGCTCTGAAATTATTGCCATTTTCGGCCCAAAAACGAGGATTTTGGGCTGCTGCTTGCTCAGATTTGAAGTTATCAAAAATCGGAGACAGCCAAAAGATGCGCCATGCGGAGCTACATATTTTACATACCAAACACTGAACTCTCTGATCAATATTTGTGGCCTTAATGTGATGGTTCGCATGAAGAATCATCGATTTTGATGGGGTAATGCCGTTGCCACGCAGACCTACAAAACCGGCCGGGTCCAAAACTGGAACCATTGCTAACACTACTTGTAAGTCAGATAATTCAGAAGCGATTTGGTAGTTACAATGCATAATCAAAGTATTGGCCGCCTGTATTGGGAAAAGAGATAGAGCCACGTTCCCTGCCCCATCATGAAAATGGGCGGCACGGCAGCGTCAAAGATTTTTGGCCTTTCATCATGGGTAATCAAAGCACGATGCATCGATTATTGTATCTATACAATGGTCGGACAGTTTTTCTACGCTAAAACAGTCTTGAACTCTTCGTTGCATCATGGTAAATGAAATTGGTTGTTACTGTCTGGGAGGCTGTTGTGGGAACGTCGCTTGCTTATCTGCCTAGAGAGGCTGCCAATTCCTCCTTAATAGAGGTTTGCAATGATGCACCACTTAGATTACCCACGCTGCGAGACTTTGAATTGTTGACGCTCATTTGACGCTCATTTTCAAGATGGGGCAGGGAGCGTGTCGCTTCTGCTTTTGCCTATAAAGGAGGCCAATATCTCGGTTATGACTATCTGCAACCAATGCCCGCCCTGATTACCCAGAAAGCAAGCCCTAAAATTGTTGACGCTCCGTTGACACTCATTTCCATGATGGGTCAGGAAGGTTTTGTCTACATATTTTGATCACAAAGGCGGCCAGTACATCCAAAAAGAACAACGACGTACAATCGTTAATATTTTACAATTAACTGTAGGATATCTGAATGCGACCATAAATAGAACAACCTGAAATGCAAAACCGGAGATTGGACATGACGGGTCTAGCCGAACACGGCGAAACCCACGGGTTGCCGGGTATGGGGCCGGGGTTGGACCGCCAAGAGGCAGTGGGTTGTGTTTTCAGGCGGTTGTGGAACCGAACCGAACCGTTTTTCCGGTCCAAACCCAGACCTCTGGCGGGGTGCCCGGACCCATCGCTAACACTACTCCACTGTGATTCGAGGTGCTCCCTGACTTGTTGCTGGGGCTCCCAGGCTCGTCGTCGGCGCGCCCAGGTGTGTCGTTCGCTGTCCCAGGTACTTCCAGGTGCACACAAAGTTCTCTCCGTCGCACCGAGGTGTTCCCAACCTTATCATAATCACTCTCATGGTACTCCTGTACCAGTTATCAGAGATCCCAGTTACTCTGAAGGCTGGCCAGAATACCCTCCTAGGGTCTGATACTCTCCTGACATTGACCCATCTAAGTTTACACTCCACATCCTCTCAGACACTCCTGGAGGCTTCCAGTGACTAATATACATTTTGCTGATGTACTTGCAAGTAAAGATATATTGGATATAAAGAGTGGTCTGTATTGTACCACTGTAGGTGGTGGTGGTAGTTTGGAAAATATTCAAATACTGATTGCTAGTAGCATGTACATATACTAAACTATAGGAAGAATTGAGTAATCTTATATATGGCATTCAGAGTATACCTTATATCCATACACAGTAACTCAACTGGCATCTTCAGCTGAGTCTAGAATGACTATCATCATCATGAGATTACGATTTCCATCAGCCTAGCTCAAGTCCACAAGGCATATGTTAGGGAGGTGGTCCATATATACAACAGAAGAGGTGTACTTTGAGCTGGAGTAATGGTCCATGATACCAAACTTGGCACTTTTGTTTTTGAATATTTTTTGATGAGGATAGTGGAGATGAGAGTATAAGTAGTGGGGGTAGATAGTTGACATAAAGATTCCAAGGTCGGAGGGCTTTTCTGCTCATGGTTGTTATGGTGTGGTAGATGGAAAGTGGGAAGGTAATTGCTACTGGACTGGAGGATGGTACTCTCACATTCTCCAAAGTACTGCTATTTATATAACTCAGCACCCCAGAATTTGTCACACTGCCACAAGAATTCACAAATAGAAGTTTCTACTAGTTGTCTTTCAACTCATGATACTCTGGGGGGGTTTAAATGGGTGGCTGCGCTGTGGTAAGCGACAAGGCACAGCGCACACAAAAGCAAACCCTTTTGTGAACTCACTACCAGCAAAGGGATAGTGAAATTCTTTAAACAATACTAGGTATTAACTCAGATAGGTGTAAACTAATACCCCCCAAAAGCTCAGCTCTCTGGAGGTGATTTGAATTTTTGGTGGAATGATGTCTCCAGGCCCTTTCACCTCACTTTTTTTTACTATCTTAATTTGAATCAGACTCACCATTTCGGTTAGTGTAAAATCACGTGAGATCAAGGGCCGGGGTACGAGGCCAACCAAGGACCCCGTAACTAATGGGAAAACACCTCCGCATAGGGATATAAGCTCCCGGAATAGAGGAAAAACAAACAATAAGAGAAATCCACTCCTAGACCAGAGCCTCTACCAGACCTCGAGAACTCAAGATGGACATCAGGTCGGTCGAACCATCTTCCGCAATCACTCTCGTTTCTTCTCGTTCTCTGAGGATTTTCTCGAGAAAAGACGCGGCACCGCTGGCTTCGAGAACCCGAGCAAGGGCGGCGTGGACTTTTAGCAGGACTGGGTGAGGGAGGTGGTTCCCTTCTTCACCATTGTTCTTGAAAACAATCTTCTTATTCACAACGTCCTGTGCACGGCCTTGGAGTGCAAATGCTCGTTTCGCTTTCCGGAAGGTATAGGTATTCTCGTCCTAGTCAGTCAGTAACCTCAGTCAGTAACCTCAGTCAGTAAGGTTGGAAGTGTGGCTTGACTTACGTCTGTTGCTTCAAACCAGACCAACAATGCTCCAAATGACTTATGTAGGTCCATCGCGAGAAGAAGTCCATTGTGGGGGCGGTCGATATTGTATCCATGTACAAGAGACCCAAGATCAGGGGCAAACATGTGCAGAAGTCTCCAAAAATATTGTCTTTCATTGGACTAATCCCATTAGGAGCAAGCACCGATAGATAAAGGAAAGCGGTACTTACCAGCTCTCCTGTCGTCGGTTCCACTTCATTGCAGGCATGTGGGGTGATATGGGCGGCTTCACAATATTGGACTAGTTCGAAGTGGTCGACAGTCAAGGTATTGTCCTCATTTAGGAGCTTTTGTGCATTATGCCAATCATGTGCTCCAGTTACTACGCAACAGTTTCCATCTCTTTTCATAATCTAGAAGTAATGAGTTACATGGCAAGTTGTAGAGATTCAAGGTATCTGAAGACTTACATCCTTTCTGAAGTTCTGTAGTCGTCCTTGGACGCCCTCCGGAGGTATAGTGCTGCCATTGCGTGAAACGAGTTGGGTTGGTACCTGCTCTGTTTTACCACCTTCGGCATATACTGTTTGACAGTTAGTTGCATGAAAATCTTAATAACGAGTAGGGTGACAAGCCAGGAAGCATGAGACACTTGATTATATGCTCGGCAAACTCATAAACCCGCTTACACAATTTCTCGATTTCCTCTTCTCTATGCTCTTCAAGTTGTGCTTCCTGCACGATCTCAGCTAGCGACGGCATATATAGCATTTCACCAGTGGCCTCAGACTCGAGCAAGACATTGTAGAAGTATTTAAGGCTACACCTCAGGACTTCAACTTTTCCTCGATCACCAACTGCAAATTCGTATAGGGCCCCGATGAATCTACCTGCATGCAGTGAAGCATGTGAGGCGGTAACACGACGATCGTGATGTGTAGACTCGTTGTAAATGAACATGGTTTTCTTGAAGAGGCTAAGAGCTTGTTCTACGGTGTTCTCGGAGGGGGGTGGCGTCTGCGGCCGAAGTTCGATGTTAAAGAATCCTTGGAGGGAAAGTTGTCGGTGGAAAGTCTGGTGCGAGGTTGGTTGGGGCGGGAGCCTCCCAAAAGTGTTGGGGGTCTGGTACGACATTGGACTATGGTGGGATAATTAGAAGGATGAATTTGTATTGGAATTGGGGAGTTGAAGGATTATTAGCAAGATTGGTGGAGGGGTAATGGTGTGATGAAGGGGAGGAGAATCAGTAGGAAGTGAAGAGAGAAGGGGATTGGGAGGAGGTACCTAGGTGGAGCAGTTGTGAAAAGGCTGGTCAAAGACGACCAAAGCGCCTTGACTGCACTGAAGAGTGGTAGGGCCGGCATCGTGAAGGACGAGAAACCAGACAAACTCGCAGTTTGGAGAAGAAGCTCAAGGTAGAACGCGACTCGCTGCGCAGTGACACACAGCATGGGTAGGCACAAGTGACCCGTCGGACACTCTCAGTTGACAGCTCTGGTGGGAGGGATACGCCCGCCTGTGGTTTTCACTAGGTGTAGGTTCACGCACTGAGCAAAAGCGGGGCAGGATGGGACGAGAGAGGGTGAACTCTAAACACCTAATACACGTCAATCGGGTGAAAACTGCGGGAGTAGAGGAAACGACCTGTAGCAGGAGTCACCTACACTATAACACTCACACGTGGGTATGAGAGCACGTCGTTTGCTGAGACAAATTGCCCGGTGAGAGGATGTAGCTGTTTCTACATCGTGTGTGAGTGTGAGGCTCTGTTGGCCGCGCCGTGCTCGACATCCTGCTCATTACCGGGTAAATTTCCGAATTGCCTCGTTAAGATTTATTAAGCGGAGATGTGCCACGTGCACCACGTGGAGCTTAGCGAACGTAGATCCGTAGGGACGATCTCGACAGCCTTTCTTCTCTCAACACATTAGAGTAGAGCACTTGGCAGCAACACAGTGAAGATCGGGCTCAACCTCAACGCCTTCCTACCGGCACCAAGGACTGTGCGGGCCGCGGAATAGGTTCCTGCTGTCTATACCTTTCACTTCCTTCAGATTTGGATCCTCTCCGTGTGCGAAGGGATCGGAAAATCGGGCTAAATCCCGTCTTCCAGACTTTGTCAGGACTGTACATACTCTACACAGACTACTAAGTACTCAGTAATAAGCAGATTTACCAAAACCGTAAATACATCCAAATGCACGCCAAAATATCTACTACAAGAAGCAAGAGAATGTTACAGACGCAACGAAAATGGCATAATTCAGCTCAGTCCTTCCCTTCCCCGTCCATCACCATTGCTCACAACCTCGAGAATAGCATACTTCGCTTTCTCCAGTCCAGCCTTGTCGCCACACAACGTAATAGCCTCTCCGCTGCCGGACTGGTTTCGGGGAACAGTGATACGGCATCCAGTTTCTTTGCGTATCCTCTCTAACGTTGATCCGCCAGGCCCCACAACGAATCGGTATTTTCGAGGATCTGGCAGAATCAAGAACCCGGTGTAGGACTGCTTTTCAGCCGTTGCAATGGCCTTCTCGATTTCGACCTTTGCCATGGCAATATGCTCTGGCTTTCCACGGAGAACCCACGGGTACGTACCCTCCTCACAAGCATTGGAGTTTTCTACAATCTCCCAAAATACTTTCTCCTCATCCGCCTCATCCGTGATCAGAGGTAAGTCCTGCATAGCCTTGGGTTTAGGATCCTCGGGCTTTGGCAGTCTAGGAAGTCCGTTGTAATCTACAGTGACCTTGAATTCCTTCTGAAGCTGCTTGAAAAATCCGCCATCGGCAATTGCATGGTGAAGGTGGCGAGGAATCTCTAAAGTCTCACCTTCTGACTCCTTAATCATCTCCAGGATATGCGCCTTCGCTTCCTCAATAGCTGTGGGTATGCCGGTGATGCTGATATCAGGACTCGTCTGAGGCTGTCCAGGGCGCTGGCGAGGAATATCAATCATCACAGTGAATTTAGCTTCGAGCTCTCGACGTATACTTCCCTCCCGACCGATGAGCATCCTGTGCTTCTCTGGCGCGACAGAGATGACTTCTGTCACTTGGTTCTCCTTCTCGGCCACTATTCTCTCAATCGATTCAATAATCTTATCGACGATGGCAGTGCTGCCTTGGACGGAAATCTCGTTCGAGTCTGATCCTTGATTGGGGAAGCGGACCAAGCGGGCCAACGCCGCTCGATCATCTGGCCCACCAGCCTCCACAACAATATCCCTCAAGGTGTGTCCTAGTAACTCTCAGCAATTTTCCGGCCCAAGGTGCCGTGAAGTAAGCATACCACCAGGGCCAATCAAGGATCGATGATACTTCTTGTCAACATTGATTGTTCTCGCGGTCGTGTCCTCAGCGTTCTTCGCGATCCTGGAGAGGACCATCTGTGCATGGGCGACATCTTGCTTCTTTCCACGGATTCTAATTTCAACTGTGCTCTCGAAATCGGCGTTCTTATCCTCCTGAGGGATAGAGATTCTAGCAGAAGACTCATCTCGAAGTTGCTTAATATCTTTACTAGCATTCTTAAACATGTAGCCAACAGACCTAGAGAGTACTGTTATAGTGGCAGTATGAGCATTTTCAGCTTCATACTTCCACAAGTCAGTGATTTCCTGGCGGGCCTCTTCTGCTCCCTTCTTGCTTCCCCTGATGACAATCTCATCAGGAGCTTGTCGGGGTCCGTCTTCATCTGACTTTGCGGCTTTAGGGAAGTTAATCCGTACATTGTATCGTTCTTCCAGTCGTCGTACTGTAGACCCCTCAGAACCAATGATGATACTGTGAAACTGCTGGGGTATCTTGATGGGAATCACCGCCTTGTCCCTCAGTTCCTTAATTTGTGTATTAAGCTTTCTCCGGGCAGCGTCTATGCAAACTTTGACACCTCTGATTTCGCCACTTCCTTCGGACAACTTGATATCCACACCAAGATCCTCTCTAAGCTTGTTAATATTGGCTCCTTTGGAACCGATCAAGCTGCCTGAGAACTGTTTAGGGTAGTCAAAAGGTTCGGATACAATGTCAGGGGTGGCCTTGCCCTGGGTGTCGCTCAGAAATTGTTTGATATTCGCCGCAGTGGCAGCGACATTCGAGGGAGGACCGCGAAGAGTGATCGTATTCTCGATGTTTTCGCTGGCCTCGGGAGCAAGTCTTCCGAGTCGTGCCTTAGAAGCACCAAATTGAACGAAGACAGAGCTTGGATTCAGAGCGTTGATTATAGTGCCTCGTTCACCACGTATTTTTTCGTGTTCTCTGGGACCTGTCAGCGTTGAACCAGTAGTCCTACAGGCGATTTGTACTAACTCTTGCAGCACGTCTAGAACCTTTTTAATAATCTCCGCTTGACCCTTGACAAGTTCATTAATCTCCCCTTTCGCCTTCTCCAAAGCCTCCGAGATATCAGTTGCATCCGTGGATTGACCTTCGTAGATCAGCGCGATCTGATCATCTTCAGGGTCTTCTGGGAAAAGGAGCTCCACAGATGTCGATGCAGCAATCTTCTTTGAGCCCTTTCCGTCCTTGCCGGTGATGTACTTGAAGTGGAGGGGCTCGACTTGAATATGTGCCACTCGGTTGGGGGTATACCCACCAAAAATCTCCTTAACACGTTTTGTTGCGGCTTCAACGTACTCCTTGGATTTTCCAATAATCGAGATGAAGCACGACTTATGGAGACTATGAAGTACTTCGGGCGATGGATAAGTAAGATCAACATCGCACTCCTTCTCAATATCCTTGACTGCGGTTGTCTCTCTCGCATGCCTAACAACATCAATAGCATGCGCCATTGCTCCGTTAGGTGCATTGGCAAAGGCTTTGCAGAGGTCAAGGGTTAATATCTTATTCTCTTCCAGCTTCTGGGAGATGGCGTTCATTGCCTCCGGTATTCGAGCTGAGGGGCCAATGATGTACACCTTGTTAATTCCATCAGGTGGAATGATAGTTGCGCACCCAGTCTCCACGAATACTTCATTGATGATCTGATTATTGTCTTTGGTGAATATCTGAACCCGAAAGGGGCCAACATCGATACCATGAATAGGATAGTTCGACGCTTCCAACGTGTTAATTTTTGTTTTGATTTGACCAACAACTTCCTCAACAGCAGACTTCTCTCCGATAATTTGAATAGGGCCAGATGGATCACTGAAAGACGGGGGGGGTGAACTAGTAGTGAAGAAGTCTGGAACAATGACTTTGTCCACCATTGTTTCATACTCCTGGATATGTGACTTGTTCGGGCCTTGGATGAAAGGGTAAAATTTGCCTTGAGCAAAAATGTGTCGGGTGACTGTGATAACCTGCAGGAGGTATCAGTATTTACTATACCAATGTGGGGTAGTTCTCGGAGATGCACCCTTTCTTTGACAATCTTACGAATGAGGTCTGCCGCAAGCGCACAGCCTTCAATGTCGCCCTCGATGAGAACATCTATAACAGCGTCGTCTTCGTATTCCCCCGCCTCGGTATTGACGATCTCAGATTGGGGCACCTTGATATTTGTGAAAGTCTTGGCCTGGAGTTCGTGAACTTTGGATCCTCCTTTCCCAATGATAAATGGCCGAATGACAGCTGGAACAGACACCTTTCGAGTCACCTAAAAACCTCTCCATCAGCTATGTTGTGGAGCAGGCAGAGACCGCCATGTAACCTACCTTGGTTGTTAGCTCTCTCATCAGCTCTCTCCTAACCCTAGTACGTTCGGTAGGAGAACCACCGTAGATAATGTAGGTGGTGCTACCGCGTTCCTTGTTATTAGCCGCCTCGATTTTGGTGTTGGTCTTCTTTGCGATGTCCCTGACGAGGTCGTGAGGGGGCTTCTTGAGTTCTAATGCGGGTCTCTTGTCCTCCTTCTGGAGAGTGTAGATTGTCTGCTGCGAGGTATTGCCGATGGTCGGAGTCCACTTCGACGTTATAATATCCGAATTCACCGTAGCTGGTATGTGGATGGGCCCGGAACCAGCTCCCCACTTCACTGGTGCAGCTGTAGCCTTGCTAGGTGCACCCCCGAGAGTCGGGAATGCTGCATCAGAGGCGACATCGATTCCGGGGACATGCTTCCCATTGGTCTGAGGCTCATCAGAGATTTGCCCAGCTTCGGCGGCCAATTGGACCTCCTGAGCCGGAGTGAGTGATTGGACTGGTTCATGAGATGCAGTCTCCAGGGTACCGGTAGTGCCATTATCCTCTGCAACAGCAAATCCGTTGATAGATTCGGACATTGTGATCAAGAGTGCGTCTGAGTGAAAGCCTTGCGATTACAGACAACCAGTTTCTCCTGCCGGAGAGATAGCGAGTTAAAGTTAGTGAATGGCGTGTTGGAGACGTTTGTTTCCGAAGATCCGGGGAGCTGCTTATGCGGTTAGGATGGACAATGAGCTCAGAAACTTACAATGCGGGAGGACGAGGGGACAAACATGTGGATATGTGCGTAAGTCAAAGCGAGGTTGAGGAAGAATACTGGTAGGGCAAATTATGAGAGGAAAGTCTGCGTGGAAAGAAGTTGAGAAGCTGCCAAGCAATCTCGAACTACTGTTCAGTGTTCAGAGCGCCTGGGCCCACTTCAATGAGGACACGTATTAAGAATTAGGAATTACTTAGTATCTACTAAAGCGTGTCGGGAATGGTTGAACGGATTAATGGATGAATTTTGAACCTCACAACAGCGCTCTGAACGTGTTGTGAAGATTTGCCTCCCAGACTACAGAACCTGGAGCTCCCAGATCCCCACAAAAGCAAAAGTTTCTAAACTTTACCAGGTACCAATCATCAAAACTCACAATAAAGCCTGCTTATATACTTAAGTAACTATTGTAAGCCTGGAAATGACATGGAAGTCCGATAGAGTTTAAAAAATCTTGAATAACTAACCTAAGTATTTGATCCTTCCGCTCCTAACAGACATCTGGCCTATGTACAATAAACCTCCCCGCCCCCTTCTCTCAATATCTCTCCCAAACGACCAACCTATAAACACCGAACCTCTTACTCTCAAACAGACAGCTCAACTGCATGCAATGCCCGCAAAAAGTGTTGCCAAAAAGAAAGGATACAAACTGGCCAATGTATAGGCTATGGTACAAAATTTCCTGCCCATCCTCCTGTCAAAATCTTTCCGACATTCGCCCACCTGTAAAGCAGTGAGTGCAGTGGTGCAGTACAAGGACCCCTAAAAAGTGTGGAGCGCACATAAAAAGTCCCCAACAAATATCAGGAATTAGTGGTTAGGCAAGTATGAAGCGTACTGTCCTTCAAATGTATCGCTTTGAACCCTTCACAGGCCGGCGTAATCGGCTCAATAGATCATCGAGTTCAGCCCAATTCTTGTTGTTTGTCGCGAACTTGCGATGCTGTCGAGAGAATGTATGCTACAATCCTTATCAACATTACGAATTCTGGAACAGCCCAATTAAACACACCTCTTCGAAGTCATCAAATTTCTCTCGGCAGTTCTCGCAATAGCCAGGTTTAGGCTCCGCTTTTGCCTTCTTTTTCAGAAGAGCAGCCTCTTCGCGCAGCTTTTGGCCGACCTCCTCTTCAACCTTTACCAATATTTCTCGACCATCGGCTGTCCGCTTCCGCGCGGTCCTTGCCTCATTCTCAGAAGCCTTGACAAGTAGATCCGTCGATCTCCGCGCCATACTCGTAGGCTTCGATATACGACTACCCAGCAATACATTACCAGCTACCTTGCGATGCAAGGCATGTATTTCCTTACTGGTCCCTCCGCGCTGACCTGGCGGGTCCTGGTGGGAGGAAATCATTTGTGATCGAATTGCAGATGTAATATTGGATGGTTGTACACCAGAAGCAGCTGGTTCAACATTGTATCGGCGAGCAGTTTGTGAAGTGGATTCGTTCGTTGCTGTGAAGGCGATGGTATTTTCCATACGAGGTATAACCCGTTTAGGCATACTAGACGCGACTTCAGGGACCGGGGCGCGACTATTGGTGCGGTGATCAGTAATAGTATTAAGCTCCGCAAGAATACGCTTGCTTCTTCCGCCAGAAATCCGCGGTTTAGTAGGCGATCGTTCCTTGGTGACAGTTGTCTTCTTCACGAGTTGCTTGTTGCGCTGCTCCACCACGGTCGTCACGACTGTGTTGACCTCTTTCTGTTGAACGCTTGCTTCCGTTGTTACATTTGCTCTTTCGTTTCCTGCTCCCCTGGTCTGTTCCACTTTATCTCCCCGACCGGTTCGATCCTTTTCCCTCCGTTGATGAACATGCTCCTCGATGAATGGGCACTTTCCTCCACTCACACTTCGAAATTGCGGCCATGTTCCATCCTCCCGCCGCTGAACCTTCGGGTATTCCCTCAGAATAATTGGGCGGTTCGCGCCGAACATGTCGTGAACGTAGATATATGGGCCCTTCCAGAAGTGGAGATCTTTTGCAGCCACGGTAGGATCACGGTCTGTCGGACCATGAAGTCTCTCGTTCCGAAGAAGATGGGAAAGGTCGTTGTGCTGGGCGTTCGCATGATATGTCCGTGCGGCATGATCCCGAGGGTGTGTTATGGTTAAAGTAGGTCGATTCGTGGGGAAATCAAAAAGTACGTTCAAAACACGGTCCAATTTTTCTGTAGCCCAAATCTTCATGCCATACTCCATAGCCTTCAGTAGAATATCAGTGCCCCCGCGCCCCCCTTTGCGAGCCTCCGCTCTATGATCTATCAATGCTGGATTGACTGTAGTTCGTGAATTCCATCTTGCAGCAGCAGCGACAGATGGTTGAATAGCATCGTTAGGCAGTGTACGGTTGGTGATAAGGTGAGTCACTTTGGCAGAAAAATATTTCTCGTATGTCTGTCCAGTTTTAGTCACAGTATCTTAGCAATATTCTGCGATGATTCTCACCGCTTCTAACGATAAAATCTGTTTCTGTGCTTTCAGTAGCACATCCTGCGGAATATTCTCAAAGAAGAAAACATAGGATGGAAATGCTTTTCGATAGTGTTTTTGCCATGCACGAACATCCTCCGTTTGTTGCTCCGCGATCTCAGCTTGCGGCCTTAAAACGGTCGACTTTCGCACTTGTTGACCGATATCTGCAAACGCTGGTGGACCTCCGACAGCTGGACGCGTACGAACAAGCCCTCTTTTCGGCGGAACGACTTTGGAGGTATCAACTACGTGCTGGGACCGTCGAGCTGGAGTACGAAGCTGCGAAACGACTTCAACGGCCTGCTTTTTTGGAGGCGGTTGACCATAAGAGACATCCCGTTGGACAGAGCGAGATCGTTTTATTGAAGTTGTCATTTGGTATGGTGAATTGACCGCGTTTGGCAAATTTGTAAGTGGAGTCCTTCTCGACATACCGGCTGGCGACGGAGGAATCGACACCTGCGCCATCGTAGGCAATGCTCTCAGGATGTGACGACCTCTATTCTGTTTAGGGAGGACGAGTTCACGCGCAAACCATACTGAGGAAGAGTTGAGACTAGCAAATCCTGAAGGCAGGAAATGTTACGAGATCCAAGGCAAGAATCCCGCACACAGCAAAAAATGGTCACAGTTGAGGAAATAAGAAATGAGTAGAGACGACGACGTCTGATTGTAGTATGGAAAGTGGTTGGTCGCGCTGTGTGGTGTGTAAAGGTGGAGAACTAGGAAAGGAAAGTGGCTGGACTGGCCGTGGTTGGCCAGGAGAATTTTAGGCGTTTGTGTTTGTTTTCATTTATTTACTCAACCATTGGCCTATCTACCCACTCCCTTCATCTATCTACTAAGTACTCTACATGACTTTTGCTTCATTTTGAGCGGTCTTTACTTACTACATATATCACACCCCTAAAAAGAATTAAACAGTATTCGTGACAAAAAGTTAATGTCACGTGATAACGTGATATTGGTTGTTTCAACATTGCACGTAGTGGTACAGCACGCGTAAATACTCTGACTCAATACTTCTACAGCTGTGAATCGCTCACCCTCCCGACAGCTTTCAAATCTGACAATCAATCCACTCCATGTAACACCAGGACAGAACCCATAAGGACAGCAAGGTCAAGGGTTATGACACCCCAACAGGCACTGCGCAAATAATGTCAGCCTCAAGTTTATAAGGGTGAGACCTGGGAACTAGCCATAGACCATAGATAGAGCTATAAATTAGAGACCGCGATGGATGAATTTGCAATAGAGTTCCGGTTTTGTACAACAGGATCCGAGTCACTAGCCGGGCTACCATCCACCCAAATTAATCCTCAGCTACTATCAAGATAAAAACGCGCTTATTCAGTTCTACTTGTTATAAGTCTCGGCCTGATGGTCTTCAATTCCTTCCCCCTCAGCGAACCATTGAAGGTGCATTCATTTTGTATGACAATGAAGCACTTTCAGTGGCTATGTGATTCAGCTTACCACCTGGTATCTCATGAGGTACCACTCCTACTCGAGTAGACAGAAGTCTGAAGAATTCCTAGCAAACGGGGACGAAAGACGAATTATCTATAGTGCACAATATTGAGATATTTATCCTTTAAAGACGCCCCTTGCTCTATATCTTAAACCTAGTATATATAACCAACAAATAATTGTGCGTATACTAATGATTAAGTCGAAGTCTGGGTTATTGAACTGGTATTCAGCATCGGTCAGACAATTTACAGTTAAGTTTTCCCTAGTCACAGCCCGGTAGTCACAGCCCGGTAGTCTTGAACTCATATCTGGACAGTATGCTCCAAATTTTGATGTGCCTGCCCTGATGTCCAGTTGAGATAGTATACATGCACATCCAAGTCTTTAAATCCTTCACGATACATACAAGGTAATCATTGCCACCCAATTCGCTGCAACCTCAAGTGCAATTTCTTTGCGTGGCCTTCCAGAGATGTGCAGGGCTTATACCGATACATATCATACTGGAGGATTAAAAAATTCAATACTTCATGATTCCGGAAGTCTTTGACATTTAGGTCTATTCTTCTCGCACAGTCCAAGAAATCGTTGTGATCTTTTACTTCTCTATTCATAGCTCAGCAGATATACAGCCCAATGCACCATAGAATGCACCTATACGTAGACAGTCAAATCGTTTATTCAGTCAGCTTTGTCCCAATCCAAGAGGCTACCTGCTAATTACATCGCACAGATCTTGTCGCTCTGTCAAAGCTGGAGCAACTGCTTTCATCGAAGGTTGGAAAGTTGGTTCTAAAGCTCTGCCCTCCCCAAGCGAGACTTTGTGCCCGAATCTAACCCTCTTCCCCATTCCTTGATCACAGGACGTATCTCCTCGGCCTGGTTTCTAGCTTTTTTTCCCCCCTATCCCGTACTTCTCGATGCTAAGCAACTGCACCTTCTGATGGTATTTGTTACTGATGACGAGAAGGCGATTATAATGATACGGGAGGGCTCGCATGTCCTATTTAAAAAAGATCAGTGCTGTGTACTGACTGTGTGGATTGAATTCTACTCACTGTGACTCGTCTCTATCTTTTCTTTCTGAGTTTGTCCTGCTCTGGAAGCTCTCTTACACATTTTTGGGATGCATCACCGAAGCAACGCAGGAGATCTATAGAACCTGGTGAGTGAAAGCCGAGGGATCAAGAATCGTGCGAAATCTATTCAGAATTTGTTGAGTCCCGGTCTGTTGACATATTGGCAAAGAGATGGTGGCAGGAGCTTCAGGTGTTTCGCATGTGAGGCTCTCACCACACCTCACTAAGTTACACACAAAATCACCCTCAAACTCGCACTTGCCGGGAGAACGTATAAATTTAAAAAGGCCGTGTCGACTCCCACTTCTCATTTGTGTTTATACTATAATATCCCTATTTAATCTGTACTTAAGTAGGCACTGAGCGAGAGAGAAGGTACCATATGAGAAAAGGGGGGGTTTCAACGACGATCCTAAGTAGGATTTGATTGTATAACCGTTGGTAGAGCGTTTTTGACCGTCTATTGACTATACCAAATGATATCCAAACGGTGTCGCCACGGTTATATAAGGACAACCTACTTAGGACCGTCGTTTAAAACCTCCCTTTTTTCATACTGTATGTATATGCGCAGGGTATTATTCCCACAGCAGTCATGCATACATGCATAGTACTTAAAGTAGATACTAAGTACTTACCTCTTAAGTAGATTTACATATATATGTGAGAACCTGCAGTCACCCACAATAACCCTCAAAACAGTGCTGCAATGTCACCACGCGAACCCACCGGCCAGGCTGAGACCAGAACAGATGAAGAGTCTCCGCTTCTCACACCTCCGACGGCTACAAACGACATACCGGGAGATCAAGAATTGCCTGTAGTGAAACTAATTGCAGTACTACTATCTGTCTGGGTATGTAAAGCTCCATATTTTCACTGACAGGGCGCTAATATTCTCCGGTAGATAGGGGTATTTCTTGCTGCCTTGGACGGCACCGTAATTTCGACTCTCCTCGCACCAATATCGAGTGAATTCAATTCCTTTGCCTCACTCTCTTGGATCACCACTGCATATTTGATCGCTCAGGCCGCATTGCAGCCTTTATTTGGCAAGCTGACAGATATATACGGCCGCCGCCAAGGCCTTCTATTTTCGAATTCGCTATTTTTTATAGGAACAGCTCTTTGTGGACTGGCAAGGAATGAATACGTCATGATTATTGGACGAATAGTGGCAGGGGCCGGAGGTGGGGGATTGTTCGCTGTATCATCTATCGTCGCAACGGATCTGGTGCCTCTCAGGAAGAGGGGGATTGTGCAAGGGTATTCCTGCACGCTTGTTCTTTGCTTTGCATCGGTTCTAACCAGGGCTCCTTAGAGGAGGAAACATCGCCTTTGGAAGTGGGGCTGCATTGGGTTCTCTGTGGGGAGGACTTAGGTATTCCGATTTTTCTCAATTCCTCGCATCCGATATGATGGCAACACATATACTGAATAACTCATGCGGCCTGACCTCCCATACTACATATTCCAAATCCATTTCACAGAATCTCGGGCTCCTTTAGCTTTACATCTAGCTAACTAAAACTGCAGTGCCGATATGATAGGCTGGAGGTGGGCCTTCATCTTGCAGGTTGGTTGATTCTTAGGATGTCTTCAGATGCATTGCATCTACCTGACTGTGATGCATTAGCTGCCGTTTATTATCGTATCGAGCATCTTTGTCTATCTATTCGTCAACCTACCTGTGAGGAAGATTGATATGGCTCCTCACAAGCGTATTGATTACGCTGGTGCTCTTAATATCGTACTTTTTCTTACGCTCTTTCTGCTTGCTATCAATACTGGAGGCGCCCTTGTACCATGGACGCATCCCCTAGTGCTGACATGTCTTCCTCTGAGCTTCGTTTTCTTAGCCGGGTTCGTCTACACTGAGAAATACGTCGCCAGTGAACCAATCATTCCCCTAGGAATTTTCGAAGATCGATCAGTGGCTGCTGCCTGTCTTACCTTCTTATTCATGGTCGCGAGTATCTACTGCGCAGTATGCCATATTGATGTTTCCATGCAACGAAAACGAGCTAAATAAGGTCCAGTATTTCTTCCTCCCTATATACCTGATGCTTCGGGGTTCAAATAATACCGATGCCGGGCTTCACTTAATGCCTTTTCCCGTCGGGATCTCGATTGGCTCTCTCAGCTCCGGCGTTATAATGAACAAGACAGGACGCTATTATTATCTTGGAATCGTTTCTATGTGCCTTTTCAATTTGGGTACAGGCCTCTTTTGCACCTTCGACCTCAGAACACCCACCATTCTTCAGAATCTGTCACTCTTCTTCTTTGGCACCGGTTACGGCGCTTCCCTCACTGTTGGCTTGGTTTCACTCATCGCAGCAGTCAAACATTCGGAGCAGGCGACCACTACCTCAGCTTCCTACCTTTTTCGCTCGACCGGGGGAACAATTGGTGCTGCTGTCGGTGCTGCTGTGTTCCAGACAACACTCAGGAATAATTTGGTTAAACTCTTGGGAAAGAGCAAGGTGGCAAGAGATATTATGGAAAGGGTGTTGAGGGATTTCGGGGAGGTGTTGAAGGTGGAAGTGCCTTGGAGAGAGGGTGTGGTGGATGCGTATATGGGAGCGCTCAGAATGGTGTTTATGGCCGCATTTATACTAGGGACATTGGGGTTGCTAACGGCTGCAGCAATGAGGGAGTATGTGTTGCACAAAACGTTGAATAGAAGGTGAAGTTTTCTTTTTTTTCATTCTGAAAAGTTAGCTCGTCCCCAGCCTCTCGTTGCCGAGTGAGGCAGAATGAGGTACGAGTGGTTACCTCTGGAGTCTAGGTACGAGACAATTGGGAGATGGTTATGTACTTATCGGGGGAACACTATTTCATGTAAGGCTCATGTGAGGCCGGCAGACATCTATTAGCCTCACATGAGGGTGACTAAAATATCATGTTGATGTGAGGATATTTGTTGGCTCATGGTAGCCTCTCAAACTTTATGACTATTCTTCCACTGTCACTCACACAAATCATTCAGGCAGATTTGACATCATTGCAGCAGACTGCAATGGTGACAGTTGAGACACTATGTTTGGTTGTCATTTTCATGCCACAGTAACCAGTTAGGTAGGAGGTTTTAAGTATTCTCACAGTCAGCATTTTTGAGATTCTTGTACAATACTGTGAAAACTAATCACTCTTTGCCTATACAGTCAATTGAAATATTACATAGTAGCTATTCTGTGATACGATTGTCATTTCTCTAAGCTGCTTTTAGTTATATGAATATTTTCTGCTGCACATCCTATTTTGAATTTGTAGGAGTATACAGATTGGGTGCAGTGGTAGTACTGGCAGGATCTCGATGAGGATGGTGGTAACAGTTGACATGGTGATGGTAATTGGAATAGTAATGGTGAGAATGGTTGTCATAGATCTATAGGCTATGGTGAAGGTATATGCAATTGTGTACCTACTGATTCCCAATCTTATACTTAAAGTGTAACTGTAATGACAGCTATGAATATCCTATCAGGTTTTATTATGAATCTAAAAAGCATGATAGACCACCAGGAAAACCATACTTCCAGCTAGCTGCAACTACTGCAAATCTATCTGATATCAACTGAGTCAGTACTATTATAAGTATACAAAATCAAATTAAGGTGATTGCAAGATCAATTTCATATGTACCTTATATAGGCCTTATACCAAATTGAAAACCCCTACAATCGTACTCATAAATATATTAAGTATTTGGAGTCAATTCAAGCACATTGGGAAAAGCTTCGGTGCAACCATAACAGAGATAAAATATCCCTGTTACCACTGTTTTACGGTTGCTTACTATAGATGATTATTGTCTACCTTGTACTTTTGCCATTAAGGAAGTGTTATGGGTAGTGTTAGCAATGGTTCCGGGTTACCCGGCTGCGGTACGGGTTTGGAACCGGACCGGACTGTCCAGTCCGGGTTGTTACCCGGAATACAGAGGTACCCACCAGGTTCTGGGACAGGTTCAGACCGGACCGCAGGTCCATTTTACGGTTCCTACAACTTTGGCTCCAATTAAGTATTGGAGTTCTCAGCGTATGGTGACATGCTCAGTACGTAAATTGTGCTGTTCTGTCCACTCATTCACCTCGTGCATTCCGATTCGCGATCTGACTGATATTCATTGAGTGGCTGTGAAAAAAGGGCAAATTTAATCGAAATTAGTGGGTTTTCAATAGCGACTCAACGATTATTGGTCGGATCACATATCTGAGATCGGGAGGTGAAAGAGTGGCTTGAACTGCACAATCTACCTACTGATCATATCATGATACGATCAGAACTCAAATACTTAATTGGAGGCAAAGTTGTGATGTTGAAATGCCGGGTTTTGTGTGGAAACCCGTTGCAATGGTTCGGTTCCGGATTGGAACCGGGAATTTGGACCCGTTGCTAACACTAGTTATGGGAATGCTATGCAAGAGTTACCATGTGTAATATTGAATTACAGAATGAACCAAGTTTCTCATACTGCATGCATTCTATCAACCCCCTTTTTTCAACCGTCATCTCCACCACCATCACCATCACCCCCATTGGGTATTTTACTCTTAGATTATTTCTCCATGAGCTGTATGTAACACACCCTTGCCAACTCTCAGCAAAGCCAGAACCACTGCCATATAGTGTTAGCAACGGTTCCGGACCATCACTTTGAGTCTGGGTCCGGGTCCAAACTGAACCGTCACCAAATTGCTGGTCCAGGTTGTCAATACACCTGAACCGTCAACTTGGATAGGGTTCGATGGAAATCTCACAACCCATCGTGATTGGGTGGGTTGTCAGCAGGTCGCCCAGCGGGTCCATTCCTAGATTCATATAAGGCTCTTGATTTTGCCGTTTAATAATAGTGACTTATCAAAATCGTGGATTCAACAGCCAATAGCTTGTTTTTGCATGTTCAGCAGGTTGCGACATCAATTATTTTGGAATCACTGTTTTTCCTTTGATATATTACATTGTTGCCTATCGAGGCGTTCAATAGTTCTTCTATGTGCTCGAATATCTGCGCGATGCCTTGATTGCTGAATTTGCAATGGCAAAAATTGTTGACGCTCGGTTGACGCTCATTTTCAGGATGCAGCAGGGAGCGTGTCGATGCTGTTTTTGCCCCCTAAAGGCTGCCAATATCTCATCAATGGATGTCCGCAACCAATCAGAACTTAGATTACCCAAGATGGAAAGCTAAAAATTGTTGACGCTCAGTTGACGCTCATTCTCAGAATGAGGCAGTGACTGTGTTGCTGTCTCTTTTGCCTACAAAAGCTGCCAATACATCGGTTATGCCTAACAGCAACCAAATCACTATTCAATTACCATACTTACAAGACCAAAAATCGTTGACGCTATGTTGACGCTCATTCTCCCAATGGGGCGGAGACCGTGTTGCTGTCTCTTTTGCCTATGAATGCTGCCAATACGTCGGTTTTGGCTAACAGCGACCAAATCACTATTCAATTCCCATACTTACAGGACCAGAAATCGTTGACACTCCGTTGACACTCATTCTCAGAATGGGGTAGTGACCGTGTTGCTATCTCTTTTGCCGATAAAAGCTGCCAATACGTCGGTTGTGCCTAACAGTGACCAAATCACTACTCAATTACCATATATACAAGAACAAAAATTGTTGATGCTCTGTTGACACTCATTCTCAGAATGGGGTAGTGACCGTATTGCTATCTCTTTTCCCTATATAAGCTGCCAATACATCGGTTATGCTTAACAGCGACCAAATCACTATTCAATTACCATTCTTACAAGACCAAAAATCGTTGATGCTCCGTTGATGCTCATTTTAATGCATTGTCCATTCAACATCTGCTGCCCTCGATAATTGTTTTCATATTATTTTCAACTTATTAGTTGTCTTTCTACCAGATTGAGACTTGGCAATGTGGCAAAGCTGAGCCCAGTAATATTCTTGCACTGTTCGCTCTCATACCATCAAAATTAATATATCTTGCCAAAAGAGTCATTGTGCCTGCTATACATCTGTTTATGAACCAATATTTACAAGCGACTGCTCATCATTCACCCATAATATATCTCTAAATGAAACTCTTGGTCAAGGTACATACTGAAGCTGGTGAAACATATTGACACATTCTGTCCTACTGTTTCTTAATTCCCTTATTCCTCCTCGTTTCCAATGTATTGACCATCATCAACATCATTTCATCCTGCGTCTTGGACTTCCGCATAGGCCGAATCAATCCGGGAACATTTAGTGCAGCACTCACATCCCGCTGCTGTGGGCATTCCAGATCATCAATGCCATTGTCTGGCTCTACATCAGGTTCGAAGTCTGCGCCGCAGTCATCTTCGCTGTCATTTGGATTATTTAAGTTGCCATTCCAGTTAAGCCAATTTTTGGTGTTGGATATGCTCTCTGGTGCGCTATCCTCATCACTTTCGACTGGATGATGGTCGATTCTCCTCATTTGGAGGACATTGAATATTTCAGTTCATCCTCCAGGGAGGTCCTTTGCAGACACGGCTGGTGGCAAAGGTGATGTTTCTGACAATTTAAATGCAGCCACACCATCAGGTTGAAAGAGTGTCCAGGATGCTTCAACGATCTCTTCTGTATCCGAAATGTATCATACGGCCGTTATCAGCTTGTTTTGGGGGCGAGATTCCTTCTGTGTAGCACGTAGGTTTTGGCTGCCCTGCCACATCTCCAAAAAGTCATGGACCTTGGCCATTCTGTGCAATTTTCTTTCCTCTGCCTCTTTCTTTATTTCCGAGTCGATTTCTGTGTGCGTTGTATCCAACGCTGGGTCATCGCCTGCAAATAACCCGTTATTGGCTTGGGAAAACTGCCTTACAACGCCTTTCTCGCGAAGGGTCTCGCCTGTGGGTTTGGACTGTCTCCAGCCAATCACATCTCCCCCAAGGGAAGAACTGGCCTCCACTCCGACACCATGTGGTATGTAGTGATAGCAACGGGTTCAAATTGCCGGGTCGGTTCCGGGTCCGGTGCCAACCCGGAACCGAATCGTTGCAACGGGTTCCTACACAAAACCCGCTCCTTACAAGTCAACATTTCTTGCTCCACTTAAGTATTTGAGTTCTGATCGTATCACAACACGATCAATACGTAGATTGTGCAGTTCTAGTCGATCTTTCACCTCCTGGGTTCAGATTTGCGATCCGACAAGTATTCGTTTAGTCGCGATCGAAAACCCGCCCATTTTGCACAAACTCAGCCATTATTTCACAACCATTCAACGAATATCAGTCGGATAGCAAATTTGAATGCAGGAGGTGAAAGAGCGGCTAAAGCTGAACAATTTACCTATTGGCCATGTCATGATACAATCAAAACTCAAATACTTAATTGCAGCCAAAGTTGTAGAAACCGTAAAATGGAACCGCGGTCCGGTTCGAACCTGTCCCCGAACCCGGTGGGTACCCCTGTTTTCTGGGTAACAACCCGGACTGGACCATCTGGTCCGGTTCCAAACCCCGACCGCAGCCGTGCAACTCGGAGCTGTTGCTAACACTAGTGGTATGATAGAGAATATGTCACGTGCCAAATTGGAGAGATCAGCGTACTTTCAGTGGGTTTCCTCTTGGTGTCGCCACCAGCCGGTGATATCCGGTAACCAGGGGGTACTGTCAATCTCCATTGGGTCGGAGTGGTAGTCATTGAGATTTGGATTAACTTGCCCCCAGTTCCCTGGTAATTCATGCGGTGTATTTGAATAGAGCCTGGCAGCAGTCAATAAGGGTGCAGTGCGATCACTTCGTCCGGGTGTCATTTCAGCCACATTGGTAGGCGTTAAGTATTGTTCATCATCGCAGGACAAATCATATGGATCAAAGGAAGATTCACCGGATCCTGAAGCCGTTGCAGAGGGGAAGATATCTTTGCTCAGTATGCATTCTGGTTCAATAACCGGCACACGTCGATGTTTGGCGCAGTATTCATTCTCCACATACTTCAGAAATGCCTCTTGGTATTGAGTGGTATATGAAGTCTCCATCAGCAAAAACTCTAGTTTCCGTCAGAAACACCCGGGTGTTCCGGAAGGCTCTGACAGCTCTGACAGAGCCTCGCACACTGTGAGGGAGAATTACACGCTTCCTGTCGCCCAGGCGACGGGGTGCGCTGCATGCTTACCCCCTTCACTTTGTGCCCGGAATGTGGTCATGTATACACACCATGAGAATGACACGTGTGTTACACTCTTCGCAGGGGCTGAGATTATGCTGCAGCCATGTACACAACACCTGGTGATGTTTATGCTTTGCTTCGGCCGAGTGCGACATTTGACCTCTCCGCTATTGCTATATATCGGATGCCGCACTCTCCCCATCAATGATTACCTTCGAGATGTAGTCACTTATTACAATACAGTCTTCGCTTCGGATACATTGCTTGCCATTGCATTTGCTTTGCCATTATCGTATTTCACAGGTCTGAAATTGACTGTCTAATCTTTACACTCTCTAGTACTATGCTGTCAGTCCTCCACATTCTGCGTTGATGCATCATTGCCTTGCGATGCTTCTTCCTCCTCATCCCCATCCCCATCCTCGCCATCATATCCGTCGACATCACTGGTTCCCAGGTCAAACCTACTATGCCCTCAGTCCTCCACATTCTGCATTGATCCATCATCGGCTTGAGATGCCTTTGTCTCCTCATCCGCATCCGCATTGTCGCCATCCTCGCCCTCATACCTGGCTACATCACTGGTTCCCAGGTCAAACCTCTCGAGTTCAGTCGCGGCCCATCATTCCCGGCTGGCGGTGGGGGTGGCATCGCTTTCATCACCTTCATCTTCGTAATCCCAGCTGCCCCCTGGGATCCCGAAATGCAGTTCGTCATCCGTCCAATTGTTGACTATAGGGATGTTTGGGTCAGTGCTTCCGATCTCAAGCTCCTCAAGCGCCACTTCGGAGGTCAAATACATCAGCAAAATGTATTTTAGTCACTGGAAGCCTCCAGGAGTATCTGAGAGAATGTGGAGTGTAAACTTAGATGGGTCAATTTCAGGAGAGTATCAGAGCCTAGGAGCGCATTCCGGCCGCCCTTCAGAGTAACTGAGATCTCTGATGACTGGTACAGGAGTACCATGGGAGTGATTGTGATAAGTTTGGGAACACCACAGAGTGCCGGAGATAACTTTGGGTGCACCTGGGAGCACCTGGCAGCGCCGGCGAGAAGTCTCGGTGCACTGACGACAAGTCTTGGAGCGCCGGCGACAACTCCGGGAGCACCTTGAATCACAGTAGAGCAGTCCGGGCCTGAACATCCTCTTTGGGAACGCTGCTGGTGCGCCTGGAAATCGTAGCTACTACTTATCGTTCAACGATTTTTAAAACTCATGTATTCAGTTTGTATTCTCATCTCTGTATCAATATAGCTACCCATCAACACACGGTATATCTGGACTGGCTGCAGGCAGTGCTTGAGAGCAATTCAAAGTGCACCTGAAAATGTCGATCGAGTGAACACAGAGATACACTCAGAGGCCGCAATTGAACGACTTTGGAGATGCACTTGGAGGCAGCAATCGAGCGTATTTGGAGATACACTTGGAGGCCCTGATCAATTGAACTTAGAGATGGACTCCGAGATTGTGATGGAGCGACTTTGGAGATGCACTTGGAGGCCTGGCTCGTGCAGACTTGGAGGCCGTGATCAGGGGAGTTTGGAGATACACTTGGAGGTCATGATCGAGCGAGGTTGGAGATTCACTTCGTGGCCGTGATTGTGTTCACTTGGAGGCCGTAATCGAGTGTAGTTGGAGATGCACTTGGAGTCCATGATCTTGCAAACTTGGAGGCCGTAATCGAGCGAGTTGGAAGCCTCACTTGGAGGCCGTGATCGAGCGAGTTTGGAGATGCACTTGGAGGCCGTGATCGAGCGAGATTGGATGAGTACTTGGAGGCGCTCGATGGACGGCTCGCCTGGTGATGAGACTCTATTCATCAGTTATTTAACTCACAACCATGCGAATGTGACAATTTGACTTTACCTTTGAGCTCTCATGGAGAGCTGGCGGATGGCGGTCAATCGTGTATGGAGGCACGCCGGAATCTGTAGCTTTATTCAGGGGTCAACTCCTAATCATGAGAATGAAGGGAAGCCAAACAATCTTGGGTGGATGCTGTACTCGGTGTATGCTGTACTCGGTGTATGCTGTACTCGGTGTATGCTGCACTCGGTGTATGCTATACTCGGTGTATGCTGTACTCGGTGTATGTTGTACTTGGTATAAGCTGTACTTGGTGTCAACTCATGATCATGGCATGGAGAGATAAAGAAGGATGACTTAACTTTGTGTTCTGCGATGATGGTAGAGTGGTGGATGAGAAAGAGAGAGATGGGGGATGAAGATGTGAACGATATGGAGGATACAAGCGGATATGAGAAATCAGGGGTGCAACTTGCCTGATTGGGTTTGGAATACCTCGTATTAGTGTATTGACACGCCGGATAGGGACTCATACCTGCCATATCGGGTATGGTATATTGACTCGCACATGGAATTCTCTAAGTCCCAGTTTCTAATGATGATTTGCCCCATCTCTTCTCATCTCTCTCCTTCTCAACTCTACGGTCACCTAAGAACACGAAGTGCAGTCATCCCTCTCTATCTCTCCATGCCATGATCAAGAGTTAACACTGAGTACAGCATACACCGAATATAGCATGCACTGAGTACAGCATACACCGAGTACCGCATTCACTTAGTACAGCATACACCGCATACTGCATCATCTCAATATCAACCGTCTCCCGCTCCCAGCCAGTCTCGCAGCTGACCATGTTGTACTCAATTCTCTACATTCCCACAATTACGAGTTGACCAATGAAGTGAGTCTCAGCATCCATCGCACATGCCTCCCAAACTACCGCCTCCAGATTCCCTGCGTCCAGATTCACTGCCTCCAGAATGACTGCCTCCAGATTGACCGCCTTCAGATCAATAGCTTCCAGAACCATCGTCTCCAGATCAACCGCCTCCAAGCACTTCTCCAATCTTGATCGATCATGGCCTCCAAGTGTAGCGCCCAACACGCTCAATCACGGTTTCGAAGTGCATCTCTGAGTTCACTCGATCTCGCCCTCCAAGTGCATCTCCAAACTTGCTCAATCACGGCATCCAAGTGCATCTCTGAGGTCACTCGATCTCTCGGTCTCCTAGTGCATGTCCAAACTGATTCGATCGCGGCCTCCAAGTGCATCTCTGAGTTCCGTGGATCTCAGTCTCCAAGTCCATCTCCAAACATGCTCGATTGCGGCCTCAAAGTACATCTTCAAGGAGCGATAGCGGTTGTACGGAGATTGAGTGGTAACGGAGGTGGACAGAGTGACGGGGAGTATATATTCGGCAGACCCTGCAGTTGATAAACATCATCCCATTTCCATCTCCTCTTATCATACAATGAAAATAAGCACTCTATCTTTCCCAACTTTTGGTCTCACTTGCTCTGTCCAATATTTTGTGGATTCACGCAATTGTGTAGATTCTCAACGCCGGGTAGTATCATGTCTTCTCAGCTGATTCCTACGCACCTCGAACCAGAACTGCCCTTTCTTATGAATTCCATTTGGATGTCACAAGAGGTGCGGCGGACTGTTGATGGTGGGCTTCTCTGCCTTCTAGCTCCATCGTTTCACCACAACGGCCTTCAAGTGGTGCATCTCTCACTTCTCTCAATGGGCGTGTCTAGGTGCTCCTCCAATCATGCTCGAGTACCATCAGCAGCCAGATTGGCCTTATGTATATATATAGAGAGACTGAGATAATACATGCCATATTATGATGTAGCAAATCTTGTGACTGTAACAAAGACGAATATGATAAACGAAATTCCTTGTGGTTGTAGAACCCTAAGAACCGGTGCAGTGAAAATATGGCGCGAAGTCGCCTGCAGGGCTTGTGTAGACATCTCAGCTGCTCTCGTAGTTTCCGGCTGACCTGCGCTGAAGGCTCAGCTGCTCTCGATGTCTCCCGCAAATCTGCACAGAGGTCTCAGGAGTTCTAGAATTTGACTATTCTATAAGTCAAATCTGGTAGCATCCTGAATGCACCTCCATAACTGCAGGTGCTTTCAGGAGCACCTGAGAATGCTCTTGCAGAGTCTGAGAGCACTTTGCTTAGCTCCAGGGGGGTCTGAGAGCATCTAGAAGTACTTAGAAGCACTGGTGAGGTTGCCCGGAGTGTCTGGGTGGATTGCGTGTTGCTTCCGGACTGATTTACATTTTTCTGATGTAGTCAGGATGAATAGCATTGTCAACATGCGGTGCTTCCGTGCTGATGACCACGGCAGGCATTGGGTTCTCCGCCTGTTCGATCTGATGCTTGACTGTAGCAAGAGTGTGCTTATAAACCCTCTGTTGGTAGCTCTCCGGTAGTGTGGTCCAGGTATTCATCAAGAATGTATACCTGTCTGCTATGCCAGGCGAGGTTAACAACTTACAACCTGTTGCAGCGCAGCAGGATGCGTTCTTACCACTGTCATTCTTGTAGTTGAAGTAGTTCGAGCAATCGGGTCTTTCCGCTCTCAGCTTTGACTTGGATGCTTTCGGATGAACACCTTTGTTCTTTTGCCACTCCAGGAGAGCATGGCGCAACACGGTGCAGGTAAACATGATCAGTGGCGAGAGTATATGACCGTCCTTGGTGTCAAGCATGGAATTATAAAATCCATCACCATACTTACCGCGGTTATTCACCTGATGATAAAATTTAATATAGAAATACTGTGGGATTGCTTCCGTCAGGAAGTAAAGTGGAATCTGGCCATTTGTTTGCAGCTTTCGACTCTCTCTGCGTTCGATTTGGGCTGCATCCACCACCTTCCACACCCTCTGCTACAGGAAAACGATACTTATTGTCTGCCAGAAGGGAATCAATGAATTCCAAATGCTCTCCATTGGATTCAAAGCGGTGGAGATCATAACGCTCTGCTTTGGTGTCCCTTGCTGTGTGAATAAAATGGGATTTAACCTTATCGACTTGTGCTCGAACCTAGTACCAGTTTGAGCGTGTAACATCCAACGTGGGCCGTTGCTTCGGCATACCTGTTTCGTGATTTCCTTTGTACGTTCCTCGAATGATATGGACCAAATGTTGTTTTGCTGCATAGCAGTGTGCCAGTACGTCTTTATTATCTGCCAGTGTGGGGCTTCAGCATATCCTTTCGCAAAGCGCCGGTTTGCAAAACTTACCGTCTCCAAGTGGCTTGCACTCATACACGGCGGTCTGTTCCACATGTAGAGCTCCAGGAGTCTGCCTGTTGGAATTACAAGACGCATCTTGTCTGAGTGACCAAATCGATGGAGGCTGGGACCGCCGGAGATTATTGATCAAGGTGTAGACACCACCTGCGGTTGCAATTGCCACTGCCTCTGTCTCTGATTCCTTTCTATAGCTTGCATTCGCAGTGGATTTGTAATGATCGTGCGGGCTTCTGGATTAGAGATGGGGGTAGGCAGGTTTTCAAGACCGCTGAGAGGAGTGGGAGTGCTAGCAATGCCGGATGCGGGGCTGGATACAACGCGACGCATTGTGTCTGACTGTGAGGTTCCTCCAGATGCTGGTGTGCTACGACTGCGTGTACCTGGTGTGGCGGTTAGAGTAATTATCGACCGTTGCTGTGTAGCTCCCTGGGTGGAAGTCATGCGTTGAGTATCATCTGCAACGCGAGCATTGTTCAGCGAAGATGAGGGGGTGGAGTTCTGACCTTGGATTGTAGAGTCGACGGAACTCCGTCCTTGAGAGGAATCCCTCTCGCCAGCCGGTACGGAAGTGCGTTTCTTTGCAGGGGGAAGTAGAGAACTCCCCGTAGGCCCATGGTTTTGTTGATTCCGATGATGAGCAAGACGTTGAACATTTCGTAAGACCGGAGTTGTGTCAGGGTGAGGGGTTTCGGAATGCATTGTCTGATATAGATGTTCGACGTTAGGAATGTAGGAATAATTTCTTCTCCATTCTTATGCAAAGGCAGGCGAGGTAGACTCCTATCTGAGCGACCATGGAGGCATTCGACAAAACAGGGAGGGGCAGTGTAGACCGCGCTGGACTCTAAACCGTGACAATACTCAGGGACGAGATCCCTTGAAAAGCAATCAATTCTGGGGTTACATCAGCAATATGTATTTTAGTCTCTGGAAGACTCCAGGAGTGTCTGAGAGGATGTGGAGTGTAAACTTAGAAGCATCAATTTCAGGAGAGTATCAGAACCTAGGAGGGCATTCCGGCCAGCCTTCAGAGTACCTGGTATCTCTGATGACTGGTACAGGAGTACCATGGGAGTGATTGTGATACGTTTGGGAACACATCGGAGCGCTGGAGAGAACATTGGGTGCACCTGGAAGTGTTGGCGAACCAATGCGGAAATCACAAATGAACTCTGAGTGATGCCTGGGTTCACATCGATACTCATTCGGAGGACTGCTGGCATTATCTGAGACTCTCCGGATGTCCACAAGCAATCGATTTCCCTCAACAGCGAATACGATGCATGGATTATTGTTCAATATCAATTCTGAATCATACTAGCTACTATCTTCTTCAACACTGTATTTATTGCCTCGCTACTTTATGGTACCAAAGAAAAAGGCAAGTGATTGAAACATACACGCAGCCACCCCGAAACAATAACCCAACTAAACAATCAAAAGATATCAATCAAACATGGTGTGGATGTCATCCACTACTTCTCCCATCTCATCAGGGCCAACGAAAGCAGGAACACATAATTCATCAACGGCACTAAGAAACTGGGGGCGCTCCTTGTATTTGCTGATTATTCGTACCTGGCAAGTGGCAGAAATTGAATTCCAATGTCGTTTGGCTCAATTTGTGATATCTAACAAAGGTGTAATGAGATGTCAGCCAGCTGCGAATCTAAATTGGGGTTTGAAAGGCAATATGATATATTCAGATGGAAATGGGGACCAGCTACCAGGGAAAAGAGAAGCGCCAGATGGGAAGTGCTGTGTTGCAGGAGCTCAGAATGAAAAGGAAGAGGGCCAAATCTATGCCGCGGAGCGCCAATGAGGATTGATGAGCGTCCAAACTAGCAGAGGGGCGCCGAACAGGGGCGGGGGGTCAGAAGTGCAGAATGACATCAAGGAGCGCCAATCTAGTTAGAGGAGCACTGATGGGGATTGAGGAGTGCTCTCCCAACGGAGGAGCACCGAAAAGGGGGAGTGTGGGTAATGAGTGCGGAATCCAATGTAGGAGCACCAGTGGGAATTGAGGAGCTCCCATCCCAGGCTGAGGAGTGCGGAAATGGGGGTATAGAGAGCGGAATGAAATAGAGGAGCTCTAATCAAGACAGAGGGGATTACGGAGTGCCTATCCCTGCGGAGGAGCGCTGAAAGAGGAGGAATTGACTGCTGAAGGATATAGAAGAAAGTAAATCTAGGCTGAGGAGCGCCGACAGGGATTGAGGAGCGCCTGTCCTAGCAGAGGTGCGCCTCATGGTGGGGAGGGGAAGAGGGGGAGTAGGGGGGGGGTTTGAAGCGGACCACTAATATGTGATTGATGAGTGCAGTGGCTTCCGGAGTAAAATGTATCACAGGGGATGGGCAAAATGTACCTCGATATTCATCTTGAGAAAACATAACTGTGGCCTTCTTCCCCGTGGCATATTCACACAGCGCACAATGAATAGCTGCGGCTACCAGTGCTAAAGTCTGTGGAGCGAGGGGTTGGAAATACTGGGATGTCGTTGGCTTGCGCCCCAAGCTATTGACCGGGAAGAAAAACTGAGGGTAAATGAGCTCAAGCACTTCCATTCACGTGAACCATGATTTTTTATTCTCAACGACCTGGGAGAGATATGCATTGTCAAATTGTAGCTCCTTAACCTGAATCCAAAGCTCAGTCTCAGAGCCCAAATCCAGCTGGTAACTCCAGACAACAGTTCGATGTGCACCATCTGCCAACCGTCCTCGAATGGTACTTATGTTCAGTTTCAACTATGCATATTTTGAGGTGTGGTCAATATTGTAAATCTGATAGACAAGCATTGAACAGAATCCGAGACTTACAGCTTCTCGTGTTTGCGGATCGATTTTGAGAGATGGACCGCTGGGCAATTGACACACCGATGGTGTACCTGGAGGAGCACCTGCTAATGCCCGCTGATGATCCTGAGCTTCAATGGCAAGTTTCCAAGCTTCTTCAACCATCGAGTACTTGTCATCAGATAATATTGGCCAAGCAGTCTTCGTGAATACAATTGCTTCCATGAACCTTTTCGCTACCTCAAATGTAGCCTTTTGGTGTTGGGGAACGTTCTGATTGGCACTGGCCTTGGGTTGTGGAGCATTCTGGTCTCCACTAGACTTCGGTTGCAGCAGCACCTGGGCGGGTGGTGCATGGTCAGACTCCGATGATTTGTTGAGGAGAGCTGACTATTGGCGTTTGAGCAGTGGTGGTGCCACTGACCCAAGCGGTTTTCGGAGATCTGGAAGCAGAGAACATGCAATCACAGTATCGGCACGGCTTCATTTCTTTGGCAATGGAACCCTTGTAGTTCGTAATGACTTGTCCTGGCGCGCCTGGCCTAGAAGTAGGACCTGCTGCTGGTAATCCAAATCATCTTCTTCGATGTCAGATTATAAGGTGGACTCTCCGGTGACCTCACTTGCGCCCTCACTTCCGCCCTCACCGATGTCCTGATCAGTATCATCATCCTGCTTCATTAATGGAATCGGCGATATTAGTCATCCGCAATATGATGCATGAAGGCAGATAATTGGAAGGCAAACATTTGATGGGAAATGAAGATTCTCTGCTCTCTTGAATGCGAGTGCTCTCTCTAGGTGTGCTTCTTGATTCTTCTGTGAATAGTGATTTTTCACCTGGCTGGGCATAGGTTCCATTTGCTGTAATGAAGATAGACAGTTAGAGAATGTGGGAGAGAGTGGATAAGCAGTAAATAAGAGATTAAGTGCAATAGAATAACGGGATAAATGGAGCAAGAAGTTGCACATGGTCGAGGAGGATCCAATTCTAGGCGCGCCTGAAGGTTTCAGGAGAGATGACTTCAATGGTTCATATTTATATTGAGGACGGCAGACCGTTGTTGCAATTTAGGATGTTGTCAGGTGCACTGGAATGGATGGATTCATTGTCAGGTGCGCCGGAATGCATTGATTCCTAATGCTGAATGTTAGCAACTCCTATCAACAACACTCTGTATAGATGCAAGGATTGGAGGTTAGCTGAAGCCAACGCACATAGAATACAACCAGATGCACCTGAACGAGACGCACCGGAAGAAATCTCGCAATATTAACCAACCCTTGGTGCTGGCCAAATGGAGCACTGAGAACCTGAATGAAAACGTGTGCCCTTGCATATGACTCCTCTACTTACGAAGTAATCATGTGTGAATGCTTGAGCATTCGAGGTGACCGCATGGCATAGAATTGGTGCAGCATTGTGAATCTGCAGAACTCGATGGATGAGTGACGGCTGAGTTGCAAGGGGTCATACTGAGTTTGTGATCAATTGAGCAGAATTATGAATCTCCGTATGTGGTAAATCTGCCAGAAGGACACACGTATATTCATGATAGTCTATTGTATCAGGATGCTGCAGCTAAGTTACCAGTCGATAAGGCAATATCGTAAGCATAACTTCCCTTTTATGTATTCATCTGGGCCGTGTCTGCAGAATATCCTTCACAACATTGTTGCAGTCAATTAGTGTTAGCAACGGTTCCGGGTTACCCGGATGCGGTCCGGGTTTGGAACCGGACCGGATGGTTCAGTCCGGGTTGTTACCCGGAAAACAGGGGTACCCGCCAGGTTCAGGGACGGGTTCGAACCGGACCGCGGTTCCATTTTACGGTTCCTACAACTTTGGCTCCAATTAAGTATTTGAGTTCTGATCGTATCATGACATGATCAGTATGTAAATTGTGCAGCATTAGTCGCTCTTTCACCTCCCGCTTTCAGATTTGCAATCCGACTGATATTCGTTGAGTGGCTGTGAAATAAAGGCCGAATTTAAGCGAAATTGACGGGTTTTCGATCGCGACTCAACGAATACTTGTCGCATCGCAAATCTGAAAGCGGGAGGTGAAAGTGCGACTAAAACTGCACAATCTACGTATTGAACATGTTGTGATACGATCAGAACTCAAATACTTAATTGGAGCAAGAAATGTTGACTTTTGAGGAGCGGGTTTTGTGTGCAAACCCGTTGCAACGGTTGGGTTCCGGGTTAGAACCGGACCCGGAACCGACCCGGGAATTTGGACCCGTTGCTAACACTACAGTCAATGGAGGAGGGAGAGAATTTGGTATACGAAGGAGATACTGGTGTAGAGAAAAGATGGTAAGGTACAATGGATGATTCAGGGGTAATCTTATGGATTCAAGCACTCGTCGATGCCAAGATTGCTAACAAATGCATCATAAATACTCACTCACATTCTGATTTTGCGCCTAATATCTAGTAAGTTTCACACCGTTAAATCACATATTCAGTATAAGTCTCTACTGCAATATAGGCTTAAATACATGTTGAGGTTGAAAGCTATATGCTATGCTAAGTATGAATGCATAGTGGGACATCATCTCACAGCAGGCAGAGGAATGATGATTACATGGATGCATCCAGTTCCGGGGAATTGTGGTGCACCGAAGATTAAATGGTTACGATAAGATCCATTCTCTGGGAATTGCAGGCTCCCCTTACTCTGAATGTTAATTGCAATCTTCGAATTTGTCTTTTCATCACTCGAGCTTTCAAGAGTCGCTCTCTTCGAACCTCTCTCATGATGGAAATTGGTTCACATAATCCATTTTCAGATACGGGTTTTGGCCGCCCAAACATACATTTAGTCAGAATCGAGTTAAGTCTGCATTACAAGCATTGAGAACTTAGGCCTCTTTGAGTAAGTGCGGTACATGGGTGAGCGGGAGTTGCCGGCCATCTTGTCGAGTCCCTGAGCAGAATCTGTCTTTTGAGATTCTCACTCTCGAGCTGCAGCTCTTTTGACAGAGCTTGATGATGCAGAAGCTATTTTAGGATTTGGAAGCAGAGGTCCATACGTACTACTATGCAATATCGAGTTAAGTGAGGTTGATAATTGGCCAGATCTATGCATTTATGGTTTGGTTGTGCAGGGCTACCTTCCTCCAAAGGACAGTTGACCCGGAGCTAACAGTTCAAGGCATTTTAGCGGCAGCCTTCTCATACCGATCAAGCATAGAGTCATATATTAGCAGAGGGCAAGCGGGATGAGCTGCCTGCACCTAAATGTGCAGTGTCTTGAGAGATGACAATCTGTGTGCACAGCGTCCACTGATTCAAAGCCGAAGAAAACATGATGAGAATGAAGCAAACTCAAACAAAAAGTGCACTATGAAGTGGGGAACATGCAGTTAGGAGGCTTATTGTCGCAGTTGAGGCGTGCCTGACCTGGAATGAGACATTCATAATGAGTCGCAGCTTGCCAAAGTTGACCTCACAGAAATCCAAGAATGTCATTCTGGACTGGATTGCAGATCTCTGTTATGCCTGAACTTCAATCATAGGCCAGGACATACCCAGCAGCGAAAGGTGCAGCTTCGCCATGAATACCCAAGCCATGTCTCAGTCTCCAATGCTCTGAGATGCCGATCTGAGGTGTGCACAAACAACTATGATATTCCTGCATAAGCTGCAGCTTTGCCATGAATGAGTGAGCGCATGTCTCATATTCTGACACATGAACACGATTATCGTGTCGACTGTGTTGATTGGGGAATGGGATTGGCAATTATGGAGTGACAGGCATGACGATATGTGCCCAGGACTCTCTGGTGCACATGAACCTTGACCATATGCCAGCGAGGGATGCGGGATTGCCACGAATAAGCGAGCCGTGTCTCAAATCAACACACAAGAACTCCCAATATCACCTACAGAGTCTTCTTGCCAAATTGGATCGGCAAATAAGCTGTGCTGAATCTTTCATAACGCGACTCAAAACATATGCCGATAATTCTCTGGTGCACCGGAACTTGAAACAAATGGCAGCAAAAGCTTCGGCTTCGCCCGGAATCAGCCAGTCGGTGTCTCATATTCTGACACAGCTATTCAATTACGCCATGACTTACTTTGTTGCCAAATTGGATTGCCAAATCTGCAGTGCACAATCTATCAAAACGAGACTCATGACATATGGCCAGGATTCTCTGGTGCGCCTGAATTTTGCTGATTTAGGCGTTGTTCACTCTGTTGACTTCGAAATGTGTACCTGGCCATAGGTTTCCGGTGCATCTTGAAATAGCTACTGACAAACGATTCAAAGCCTATCGCTGCATCATTCTTTACATTCGACTCAGGCCATTGATCAAGAGATAGGCCAGCCCGGGAACTTGTAATTTAGCTTATGAATTGACTTCATCTCTTATTAGTCATTAATAATAACAATCAAGAACGCCAATGAAATCCCACTCGAGCAATTTCTGATTAAAGACACCAAAACTCCAACATCAGAACTTTGATTCGCTTTAAAATGACAGAGAAACAGGATTCATTTATACGGCATTGTGTGCCTTACTAGTGTTAGCAACGGTTCCAAATTGGCGGTTCGGTTCCAGGTCCAGGTTGGAACCGAACTGGAACTGTTGCAACGGGTTTTACCCCATCAAAAAACCGAACCACACCGAACCCGCGGTTTGTTGGCTGGTTCCACATTTTCACAAACTCAGCACTTTGGCTCCAATTAAGTATTCGAGTTGGGATCGTATCACAATATGATATATATGTAAATGAAGCAGTTTTAGATGCTCTTTCACCTCCCATTCTCCAATTTGCGATACAATCACTATTCGTTGTTTCGCTTCGAAAAACGTCTAATTTTCGGCGTTATTACACAGCAACTCAACGAATAGTGAACGTATCGCAAATTGGAGAATGGGAGGTGAATGAGCATCTAAAACTGCTTCATTTACGTATATATCGTATTGTGATACGATCACAACTCAAATACTTGATTGGAGCCAATGTTCTGAGTTCGCGAAATTGAGGCTCTGCTGTATGACAAACCCGGCCAAAATTCCACGGGTTTATGTCCGGTCCGGGTTACAACCCCGCCAAGACAGAGCGGTTCGGTTTTTTGGATGGGTCTGGAACCGAACCGAACCGAACCTCCGGTCAAAACCCGGACCGCTGGCGGGTTACCCGCACCCGTTGCTATCACTATGCCTTACAAATGACCTTGTGACTATTTGTATCTGTTAAGAAGAAGATTACATTGGTTGAATGTCTAAAGAGGCATACCTTGATGAAGCGTTCTTACAATCTAAGATGATTGCTCATCTGACTGAAAAGTGTCTTCATTCTCTGTCAGCCTCTTCGTGTGGTCCTCACCAGCCTCCAGAATCCGGTGAATTATTGATGTCGTGATGTTTGGTCGACTCATCAAGCCATACAGGACTCTCATTTGGGCCACTCCAGAGAGTGGATGGAGATCACTCGCGTGGTTATCATAGCCACCAGGACCCGTCTTCAGTAACCATGTATGTGGTATTCTGTTTTGCCCTGACCGGACAACTCGTGCAAATGCCTGCTGCTGCTCGTTCAGTACCCAGAACTTCTGAGTTAATACCACATGGTTTGCTGCAGTAAGATTCAGACCAGTCCTGCCCACTTTGGGTGTTGTTACGAATACAGAGGGATTGCGTGAATCTTGGAATCTGAGCTGCATTTCTGTGCGTTCATCATTGCCCATTTCTGCATACATGTGGAAAATATCGACCTGATCCGCAAAATACTTCGTTAGCCACCTCTTTTAATGACGAACCTGGCCAGGAAGAGGACAAAACAACAGTGCATTTTGTGGAGGAGGTGCACTGGGGAGAGCATTTTCATGTCTCTCGTGTTCTGGAAGGAGCGCCTCTCTTAATGGGTCGTCTTCGTCAGGTTCGGAATACTCTGCATGTTCATTGATAAGCATCGGCAGAAATTACTCTCTCAGCCATCGGAAAATCGGCGAATCCACCCAAGTATCAAGTACCCATTCATTGAATCATTGTCCAGAAACGTTGTTGCAATCCTCTGTGTCTCCCAACACTAACGAAAAACATGCAAGCCACCATCGATGAACTCTCCATGCTCCTGGAGCACCACGTGAAGTGTATCTCTCCACCAGGGCCTTCAGTTTTGCTTGCTCGTCGTCAGTCCACTCGAGATCAATGAGGTGTGCATTCTCCTTTGGTATCCGCACTAGTGGTTTTCTGCTGGCACGTTTCGATTCCGACCACCTCCTTATCGTCCAATGCTTTGCAATCTGTATCATCCGGTGTGCCGCATCCTGTTGACCTTCTTCATCTTCAGTCCAGATAGCATGCATCAAACTCGTCACAGCGGAATACAATGCATCTGCACCATGCTTTTTCTTCAAAGTCTCATCCTCTGGATCGTCAGGCATCAGCAAAAAACATTTCCGTCTGGGCAGACTGGCTGCGTCAGAGTGGACGCGCTCCGTCAGAGCCGTCAGAGACACCCCGGTGGTGGATTACTCCGCACCCGGCGTCAATACCACGCGTCGAGTTGCATATCGCCCTCCGATCGCCGTTTCGCCATTTCTTCCCGCTCTGTCGGTCTCTTATTTTAAACAAACACTCTGGCGTTGTGGCCAACTGTGACCATACGTCGGAATGGGTTTATTGTGTACACGCTTGCATCGGGATTGCAATGCATAAGGATCCACGAAATCTCGCAAAGAGCGAGTGAGACCAAAAGTTGGGAAACATAGAGTGTGTATTTTCGTTGTATGACAAGATGAGAAGAAAATGAGATGCTGTCTATCTATCTACCCCGGGATCTCCCGAATATACACTCCGCGTCGCTCATTCCACCTCCGTTACCTCTGTATCTCCGTACACCCACCGTCGCTCCATAACGATATACTTGAGGGCCGTGATCGAGCTAGTTTGGAGATGCACTTGGAGGCCATGATCGAGCCAGTTTGGAGATGCACTGGGAGGCCGTGATCGAGCGAGTTTGGAGATGCACTTGGAGGCCGAGATCGAGTGAACTGAGAGCTGCACTAGGAGGCCGTGATCGAGGGAGTTTGGAGATGCACTTGGCGGCCGAGATCGAGTGAACTGAGAGCTCCACTTGGAGGCCGTGATCGATCGAGTTTGGAGATGCACTGGGAGGCTGTGATCGAGCGAGTTTGGAGATGCACTGGGAGGCCGTGATTGAGCGAGTTTGGAGATGCACTTGGAGGCCGAGATCGAGTGAACTCAGAGATGCACTCTCAGGCTGTATAGATAAATAGATACATAGATGAGAATACAACCTGAATACATGAGTTTTAAAAATCGTTGCACTATTAGTAGTAGCTATGAGTTCCAGGCGCACCAGCAGCGTTCCCAAAGAAGATGTTGTTTTTCCCAGAATGCTCTACTGCGATTCGAGGTGCTCCCAGACGCTCACAGGTTTGTCGGTGGCGCTCCCAGGTGCTCTGCTATGCAACGCGACCCGTCGCCTGGGCGACAGGCAGCGTGTAATTCTCCGTCAGAGGGTACGAGGTTCCGTCAGAGCCGTCAGAGCAGTCCGGAACACCCGGGTGTTTCAGACGGAAACCAGGGTTGTTGCTGATGGGGGCACCTGAAAACAGCCACATCGCCTGATAGCACCAGTCATAGAGTGAATGGAATCCCGGTGAAGCTGTGACTTGAAGTTTGAATCGAATTTTCACATTCATCGCAATGTGCCAGCCCGCACTGTTTTCAGTCTTGTACCAATGGGACACATCAAAAATGCCAAAACTCCATGCACAGTAGGAGAGTTGGCCGTTACTTGATGGTTTCGGTCTGGATGATAAGGTAGCATACGACACAAGGTGGATATTCCATCAGTTTTCCGGCTCTTCAATACTGTTGATCAGATCCTCGTGGGTGAGATTCGATTTTTAAGTGTGCAACAAGTTGACCAGTTTGAATTCGGTTCCATGTTTCATCTTGTCGATGACGGTCTTAAAGGTCTCTGCCACTCCGGGCATGGTAACCGCCAAGATTGGTTCAAGGGCGGATACACGTGCTGCATGACTGTGAGGTGGTGTTGTCTGGATCTTCAACAGCTGGCAGGGCATATAATTCAATCTCTGGAGCAGATACCACTCTCATTCTTCACCGACAATGCCAGGAAAGTCGTTGTGTGCCAAAATCACCCACTCTTCAAGGGTATTCCCCCATAAAATGGACAGTGGCAACCCCATTACAACTTTCTCAGTGACCAATTTGCAAAGCATTGCTGGTGCAACGGAGGTGAAAGTCTTTCCAAGACCCATTTCATCTGCCACCAGTGCTCCTGGCATATCAGTATCCCAAACCCACCTACTCACGATGAACCAGATGGCCCAAACCTGGTGCGCCAGAAACTTTGTTCCGGGCAGGCCTGGAATTCAATACTTGTGCCCTGGAACCCGGTCATCTGTTGATTGACGAATCGGATGAGCATTCAGCAGCCTGACTGCCTCATCAAGACACTCGAGTTCAGATTTGTTGTTGATTGTACTGACAACCATATTGAATACTGAACTCGTATTTGCTGGATCGAGGACCTCCTCACCATCCTCCACTTGCTCCTGAACCTCCCTTGCACCTTTGTCCGTGTTCTTTTCATCCTCAAGGATCTCTTCCAGTTGCTCGGATGAAAGCTGGGCAGATGGGCTCATATTCTGGTGCTCCTGAAACTCATCGCGATGTTAGGTATTTCACAGGCAAGCAACCATTGGAATGAATATATACAGATGCAATACAATCAATTCTATTCTTTCAATCAGAACTCACATTAATACAAGTATCATTCTTTTGCCCACCATCCTCCTCTCCCTTCTCTCTTCCACCCTCTTCAGAACCTTCCAATGTCTATGATTAATGATTAGCAGTTGCGCACATCTAGCCTTAACATGGCTAGCAGGGATTACCTTCGCTGGTATAATTATGTGCTCGGCAATCTTTTTCCCTGTAGCTCGCATCATTTTGACCAATATTATTTTCGTATCGTGTCCAAGTTTCAACTTGAAAGCATTTGAAAAGCAACAGGTGTACGAAATCTGGCCATATATGGCGTTCGGTATCATTTGGGGGTTTGTAAACAATCCCATATACTCTTCGTCCAATTCGGCCTGCTCCAACGTGCACTTGAACTTCGATGACAGAATGTATGGCTCTGTTGGGCGTCCATTCTGGTTGATGAAATCAATCAGCTCCTCCCAGTACCTCACATTGCTATACGCGGTATGGAGTTGGTTTGGGGATGCAATGCTATCTTTGCCATTCGACACCGGGCAAATCACAACCATGGACGTTGTAATTGGCAACTCTGGGAGGTTACTTCTCGTCTTTTTGCTCGCGCGCTCTCCCAAATCAGTCGCTGGTCGCTTGTTGCCTCGCCTTCCCATTTTTGTCACCTCCCGATTTTCGCATGCACATGTTTTCAAAAACATCTCCACTCATTGCTGATGAATCCATTCAGCATTATCGAAATTATCCAATGGCAGCCAGCTTTCAAATGTCTCCAAACAATCTGCAACTGACATCTCCCAGTGCAGGGGTCCATCGCTTAGCTGTATCAATCAGTTCTGCCCGCGGATAATGGACCGATGCTTTTTCTCGAGGAACCCAGCCTCCCATACTTTCTTCCACTTGTTGAACGCACTATACTTGGCCTGCCCCATCGTTTTGGCAAATTGCTTCAAGGAGAATTCGGTTTGCTTCATGCTGACTGGGGGTGTACCATCTGCACCGCCAAAGTCCAACGAATCGTCGCTCTCATCATCTGCATCATATTGGTCGTAGGAAATCTCCGGCAATGGGGGCAAGTCCGCAATCCTTGTGACATCTGTTGTCTGTGGTACCGCGGGCGGCAGGAATCATTTCATTGGGAGGCTATTGGGAGGTCTCCCAGGTGCGCCGGAAGGAGGTCCAGGTGGAGGAGTAGTGCTGGAAGATGTTGGCCGATTGACTGGATTGTTTCCTGGCGGTCCTGGAGGCACTCTCAGTGCACTTGGAGATGATGGACCGTGTCCTGGGAACTGCTGCTGCGGAAACATTCGAGACTCGCCATAACCACCTTGCTGGAGGTCATATCTTTGGCACAGTGGCCCATAGCCTGGATCTTGTTGGCTTATGCTGGTGGTTGGTTGGGAACTGTGTGTCATGTTGAATGGAGAATGGTGATAAAACTGCGGAGTGCCTGGAAATGGCTGCTATGAAGGAGGGTAACCATACCCATGTGGCGCTTGATATTGATTGGCGTGTTTCCTAGATCAACTGTCTTTGCCAGTGGTAGTTCATGAACCATTATCCGAGGATCCTGAATTGTCGTCACAGCACTGTTGTGAGCCAAATAGGCCACCTGGTGGAGCCATATTCGCTGTCTTCGGTGGAGATCCCTTCGTCGACATGTTCTGTGAACAAATATGTTGGTAAACTACTATAGATGTACAATGTAATGTAGAATAAATCGGAGTATGGTTGAGTATGTTGCAGGTAGCAGTGACCTTCGGCGGAATGATAGGCTGCTTATATCCCATTCTGTTGTCATGAACTGTGGTGTTTCACTACACCTTTGATCTATGAAACCAACCCGGGCCTTGAGAAGAAGAAACGTTCTTCACACACATCCCGCCTTTCTTTGTTATATGCTCGAATTCATATACTAGGATATTAGATAGATGCTCATCTTCATGTGCTCCCATGACTTTAACGGTCATAGAAGGGATATGATATGATATCTCCAGAACCCAACAAGACCTATATCCAGTATGAAGGTTAGCATGACTAGGGATATTACACATAAGTTGTGTGTGTACAACCTTGCAACCTCATTCAATAGGAGGCCTGTGAGTTGAGCAGCAACAGTGATGCTTCCTATTGAGCTCTTTATCTAAACATAATGTTCTCGTCAGGATCCACGCTCCGGTCAAGGATCGTTACTGAAGCAACCACCCTACCAGCCTATCAGTTCTTGATGATCATTGTGCAGGCATACAGCTAGCTAGGATACTCACCTATTCGTTGTATTAAGACAATCTACCTTCATTATCAGCTGCTCGGAGGCTCGAGTGCAGGTATAACTCACAATGCCGCAATGACGTAGTATAAGGCCCATGGTGGTGAATGCAGTGATGGCAAAAGAAACCTTCTCTTCTTCTCTAACGATGTTCAGCAGATGATGTGCACCAATATTGTACGGGATATGATATGTATATCCTTGTTTATGAAGAAAACTGATGGTAAGGTGATTATATTTAACCCCTCCCCCACATTTGGCAGGGTATGATGCGGCTGTGAATGTCATACGCTAACCCAATATCCCTGAGGCTCTAAACTACCCCCTGAAGAAGCATTGTTGAGATGCATCCAAATACGTGTTCACAGACCATTTCTCGAATATGGTCAACACTCGCCGGAAACATGATGAGTGCCTGATCTGTAAAAAGAAATCATTCGATGAGGACCGACTCGAAGCTCACAATCAACAATATCGCCCAATATCCATGAATGAAGGGCTATTACTGGATTGGATTTTACCACCTGCAGGATGGGATCGACCCGAGCCATCATGGTTCAATTTCAGTCGGTGCACCTAAATGGCCATCGATGAGCTAGTCAACTAATAATCTACCCATAGACAGTGAACCTGGTGCGCCACCACCTGAAGATACTCCCGACGAAGAAACAATAGACCCCCAGAAGCCTGATCTGACATTTACCACCAATCCAACAAAGACGATGGCTCATAGGCAGGTAGTTGGAGTGGAAAATGCGGGGGGGAGAGCATATGGCAAAGCAACTGGATTGTACAACAAGCATCGCAAGTACTCAGAACAATGGAATCCATGGCATCCATTTCAGTCAGCACACGACTTTCAACAGGCTCAATCATTTAGCCAGCAAACAAAAACGTGGATTGATCAGCATCTGAGGAGTGGACAGGACTACTTCAAAATCAAATCATTTCAATCTGCAGATGCTCTGCGAAAGCTCCTCTCAGAACTCAATTTCGGGCTTGGCAATGATAGTTGGATTGACGATCATTCGCCTATCTTTGGAACACTATACTACTGGGATATTTTCAAATGTATCCAGTTTCTTTTGGCATATCTCCCATTTCAGGCGCACCTGGATGTTGAACCGGTGCGCCTTGCAGACTCGGAAAGTAGCCGAATATACAGTGAGATGAACACCGGCGTCTGGTGGTGGGATAAGCTTGATCAGCTTCCTGCCGGAGCGACAATTGTGCCAGTCATTTGTGCATCCGACAAGACTCACTTGATCAATTTTTCAGGCGATCAGCATGCCTGGCCACTGTATCTCACGATTGGTAATATTCGAAACGATATCCGCCTTACACCAACAACACGCACCTGGATTCTTGTTGGGCTGATTCCATGTCCCATGAAAGGTGCCAAAACTACACACGATGCATGGCATTCCGCGATTGGAACAGTGCTGTCCCCACTCTGGAATCTTGACATAACTGGTCCCGCCTTGAAATGGAATTGTGCTGATGGATTCCAGAGACAATGTGATCCTCTTTCGGCGGCCTGGGTTGGGGATTATACAGAACAAGTCATGATTGCTCAAGTCTCATATGGCTCATGCCAGATGTGTGAAATTCCTAAAGGTGCGCCGATGGGGCATTCAACTTGTCAAGCACTCGATAACTCAAGAGATCAGCATGTTTACTCAGAGCTTCTAGACGAAAGTAATATTAATGTTGTGCACACTAATCATGTTCATCCAATCCGCAACCAGTTCTGGCAATTCCCTCTCTGCAATGTCTATCGCCTTTGGCAGCCTGATGAATTTCATCAGCTGCTCCTGGGTTTAGTTAAAGACTTATTGCACTGGCTGTTCAAATACCTGAAAGCTAGAAATGTCAAGGATCAATTTGACAATCGATTCACATCAGTACCACGATATCCAGGCCTCCAGCACTTCTCTAAACCATTCGATTCGATGAAAAGCAGCTCCTGGCGGGGCAAAGAGATCCGGGGCATGATCAGAACACTGTCAGTGAATTGTGCGCCAATTCTTGACTGCTCCCAGGATGACGGGAAAACTGCGGTGGAAACAGCCTCCGATGAAATGGTACTGGGAGCAGTGCGGGCATTATGTGAATTCTCTCTACTTGTCAGCCAACATAATCACTCTGGCCTATCCCTCACAGCACTAGACGATGCACTGGAGCGATTTTATGAAAAGAAGGGTGCCTTTCGAGAACAGAAAATGTCGAAGTCTGCGAAGGCCAAAGTGGATGAACAGTTGGCAACGGAATCCCATCAGTTATGAGAACAAAAGATTCCTACAATCACTGCTACAATGGAAGTTTGGGTGTACGGGGCTGAAAAGGTTAAAACATCAAAATGAAGGCAATTTCAGGTGCACCTGAATAGAACCCAACAAGCGGCAACTAAATGGTCAGAGGCTGATTAGCAGAGAGCAATCGAGCGATTGGAGCGCAAAATCAATCAGATGACACCTGTCAAATGCGAGCTTTTCGATGAATTATTCCAACATCACGAGTGACAACCATTACCAGAAGTCGGGACTAAGGCAACCGGTCCCAGAAGCATATTCGCAAAAAAACTTGCTCAAATGAAGACTGCAACGAAAGTAGAGGTTCATGGGGCAGTAAACATGACTGCCGACAAGCGTGTGTGATTCCAGGTCCGTCTAACTGATGCTGGGACTGAAGCCTCTACCAGGAGTCTCGCTGATATTGACTGCATTGTGAGTCAGCTGGAGAGAGAGATTTATGGTATCACATCGAATGAGCAGATGCGGTTCAAGCAGGATTTGTCGATCCGCTTGATCGAGTTTGAAGCTTGGTGGCAGGCAATTGGTTTCCAGGAGCTCCGGGGAACTATCGAACAGCGTGTAATCCATTCCTGATATCCAAAGATGCATCTCGTGAGCCATATATCAGAGTCAATTCGGCGAATGGGTTCTGGCCACCATTTCACCACCAATATTTCTGAATGGCTACATATCAGCAATGTGAAAGAGGCAGATCGATCTACCAACAAATTCAATTACATTTGACAGATGCTCAAGCACAATGACCGGTCTACCGCTCTTGACTATATGGACGAGACGCTCTCATATGTTGCCCTGCAAGGCTGGTATGGTATTGACTTGGTGAAAGTTTTCAACCTACTATCCGCTGCCGATAAACGGTGAAATACTCGCAGGGCCAATCTTTTATGCCTCTAGCATTGTCAAGACGAGCCATTTTTCCGCCATGTGTCACCACATGTACATCATTTGAGAGAAACTCATGTCCATGGAGTGGGCTGAAGTATCAAATTAACCTCACTCAAAGATGCATCAGAAGATTTTGGAATTCCCAACTTTGGACAGCTATTCCGTGCACAGATTGAAGAGGACTGGGGACACAAAGTTAGTGGACTGGCGCTCGGATATGATCAGAATGTACTCCTTGACACTATATTTATTAAACTTCAGAATGGACTGCCGTACAACCGTCAACCATTTCACTGCCCTACGTCTGTTGAGCATCTGGGACTTGATTGCAAAGTAGAATATACCGATGCCAACCAAGGGGTCATGCCTGAATCTCATAACATCTGGGTCCAATATATGGACTGTGACCTCGATACCACCTTCAAAGGCCGAGTTCCTTCTGTTCCTGTATTATACTTTGGCTGGACTCCGCCGAATCAGATCCTCCAATTTCAGGAGTGCCTGCCCGCCGGAAAAACCATATTGACTTTTTCTAAATGGTGCAAGAAGTCTCAACAATGGATATTACATCCTCAAGTTCAAGAATATGCAGTGGTGATTCCAACAATGTACAAACATCCGCATGGTTGGGCTGATTGTGTTGACGGGTTCATCCGGGTTGTCAAACAGACTGATTTGATGCATATTGTACCTGTCGGAGCAATTGTTAAACTGGCAGATTTGGTGCGAGAGAACGCTGCATCAGATAGGATTGATATCGTATGGCTTGTCAATAATCATGTGGATTTAGATACCTACTGGACTGAATAATAAGTTACAATGCCTGAATCAAGGTGTGCAGGAGGAAGATAGTTAGTTAATTGAATTGTACTATTTGATCGAAACATTATAATAATCACTCCTGGAGAGGACGGCTCCAGGTTCGAGATGCACTAGAATGGTCTTGGAGACACGGCCAATACTCCTAATAGCTCCGAAATTTTCACATTCTAATAGTTTGATTTTGTAGCATTTCAAAGACAACCATACATTCTTCAGGATATTGTTGTATTCTGTTCCACCACTTCCAGAACATTGAGGAGCACCGGTGAAGTAGTCTCGGACCACCTGAGAGCTCATTGCTTTGCACTCAGCCTATCTGGGAGCATCTGGGGGCATCTGGAAGGATCAGTGTAGCTGTTCAGAGTTGCTGAGTTGTTCAGTTGTGACTTCCAAACCATTTTACATTTTGCTGATGTAACTGCCATCAGATTAAACTCAGATTAAACTCAGCATTGATATTCACTGTTACAGCAATGTCTGAAGGTCTATTTGCACCGCTTGAAGGGTGTTTATGCCTTCTTGGCGTGCTAATAATTGTATTGCACTCGTTCTTGGTACAATACTTCGAACCATCGATTGTGTATATCTTCAGCTTCCCGGTGGAATGCCTCCTTGGCAGAGCTAAAAGCATCGCAAATCGAACATGGACATATTCTCCATCCTATGACATCAGTTGCGTGTGCTTATTGCACCACTAGGCGTGTTGGTAGCTGTGTTGGATGGTTGCACAGTTGGAACAACCTGAGAACTACTCAGTTTGCTGTGAGATGCACGAGGTCTGAGCGGGAACAGTGGTGTGTGATGCATATGCAATGCCCGGTGGTGTGAACTTTCTTCACCGTGAATACTAAATCTCGTCTTGAGGCTTCTCAGTCATGAGGTGCCTGGTGGTTGTGCAAGATTAATGTTGCGCCATTTTGTGTTTGTTAACCAACGAAACAAGTTGAACCAAGAAATTACAAGAACTTGAGTATATATATCCCTTCTTCCTGCCTACACCTACATTCTCTTTTCGTCCCATATTTAACTCACCGCCAGCATGTTCAACTCCCTCAACATCACATGACCTCCACAAAACAATGCCTCACATTCCAAAACACACCTGATAACCTACACAACTTTGTACGTTCCATCTGGGCTCCCTTCCGCTACATGCAACTGTATCATAACACTAACATCAGCAAAAAGAAAATTTTCCTCATTAAACTTAATCAGCTTATTGTAGCCACAAACCCCAAAAAATGAAATTGAGGTTTCCCTGACATATGGCATTGCTCTAATGATTCTGAATGGTCAAGGAGTAGTTGCAATCATTTCATGAACCTCAGAAACCTCACCCCAGAAGGTGGAAATTAATCATTTCAACGCGTATTTTACTCCTTCCAGGTCTCAAAATCACAATGGCAATTTTCGAACCATAGATTACTTGTATACGAGTTCTCATTAAAGTGAAATCTATCTCTGACACTAAAATCTAGGGTCCCACACAAACACCTACTAGGCTGCAATCTAAGGGGGGCAGCACTGGAGGGCAATGTGGTGAAATAGTGGAGCTAGAAGGCAGCAAGCCCATCAACAACACTCCGCCGCACCTCTGGAGGGATTCACCAGGAAATCGTGAGTAACACAGTGGGTGAGATGGTATGATGCTACCCAGCCATGAGAATCTACCCAAATGTGTGAATCTACATAATCTTGGAAAGAGTGAGTGAGAGCAAAAGCACGGAACATTAGAGTGTGTAATTCGTTGTATGATGATAAGATGAGTTACCTGTGTATCTCCGTACGCCCCCATTGCCCAGTCAATATTGGATGAACCCCAGCATCGTTACACCATCTTAATGCATCAGCAAAAAACATTTCTATCTAGGCGGAATGGCTCAGTCTGAGTGGATACACTACGTCAGAGCTGTCAGAGAAACCCTTGTGGCGGATTACTCTGCGCCCAGCATTGATTGAACGTGTCGCAGTCCATATCGCCCTCTGATTGCTGTTTCACCATTTCTTCTCATTCTGTCGCTCACCAATTTTAAACGATCACTCTGGCGTTGTGGCCAACTGTGACCATACGTCGGAATGGCTTCATTGGGTATGCGCTTGCATCGGGATTGCAATGCGATGGGTGACGCTGCGAAAATCTATCCTCACGTTCCTTCTACCTGTGCGCACATTGCAATTCTCTCTTTACTAATTATACACATCATTCCAAGTTGCCAGATCTATGTGGCTATTGACAATCCATCGCTCGTTCCATCGGTCTCCTGTCTTACTACTAGTAGGTATCTCTCGAATGATGTAGGTGCAGCCTACATTGTTTCCCACGCTGAGAACTTGCAGAGCAACCGCTGCCGGTGCATTTCTCAATTGTACAAATTTCGAGACGGAATCCAAGTTACCTGAGTTTTCAGGTACTGTGGTGAGCGCCAGGGCTAACCATTACTCAACAAAAGCTCTATCCGTGTTTAGGAGTTTGAATTTGAATAGTCGTTGCAGTTGCCACGGGAGATGCCCATTCAGCATGTCATGACTCCTCCCCAGGCGTTGCTTTGCCCACACCCACTTATTCTGTCGATCCCCTCCGCGCCAGCTCTGGCTTCCTGTGCATCAACAAATCTGAGATATGCATTCACCATCGAAACCCTCAACTCAAACCTTGATACCATGGTAAATACAGAGCTCCATTGCGTGCAGTTGTTCATCTGATATATACGTCTTGTTATGACTCTTATGCTTGATAAACTCCCGCGTGCCACTGTATATTGCCACACAGTGTGTTGAGTCTTGTGTATTGTTGAGTAATACTCTGAAGTCTTTGATCATAGCGTCAGGATGCTTTCCATCACGGCGGTTTTGGGGTCCCATGAGTTCGGGCTTTGCATATCACTGGGAGCCTAGGGGGGCAGCCAGATCAGAACCGGAAGGGAGGACTTTGCAGGTGGCGGCGCTGTTCTCCCAACGCTGAGCAAGGGCTTGGAGATTGAGCTCTCTGATTTTGAAGCCGAGAATGCGACGCTGAAACTTGATTACTTGTGGCAGGGAGTTGAGGTTGTGATTGGAGGCGTTCCAACCGTCCTTGAGGTTCGTTTTATGTGCTTGTTCATGTCTCTTGGCAGAATACTGTTGCAACGCTCCGTATGGACAAATCTGTTCAACCCAATGAAATGTCAAGTGGATCTTCGGAATGTTGAAGTCGGCATCCAACTCCTTGCGATCTACTATCTTGCGGTTGATGCAATCCCGCCAGGCGTTCATTTTGCGCCGCTTCTTGGACGGTGTCCAAGTTTCAGCATTTGTTCCCTTGTCTATGTTTCGCTTCTTCACGAGTTCTGTTCTCAGGGCATTGGCTATTGCCTTCGTCTATTTGCCGGCACGCCCGAGTACGAAAACATCTTTGAAGGTGTGAAAACGACGCAAGTCGTCCTCCATGTAGCTCAATGTTGCATCATCGTGAGATTTATATTGAGCATACAAATAGAATTCTGAAAATGCCCGTGTGCACTCAATTGCATGATTGAATATGGGACTCTGAGCAAGGATTCTGCCTCATAGAGACTAGGTTACAACGCCAAGCAGGTCCCGGCTCATTTCCTTCCTCTCCTTACCATTCCATTGAGAAACTTCCTCATATGACGTATTTTGTGGTGTGAGGTCGTGGTAAGCAGGCACGGATAACCAGATTGCGTTGTACTTGTCGAGCCATTGGTGCGTATTCATGAAGTGGAAAATCCACTTCTGGAGGTGGTCGAGCATACCAATCTGCATTGAATGGAGGAGGTCGGGCTTCGGGAGGTCCCTTACAACACAGGGAATATGTCGTAATACGTTGAATCCCCAGTGAACATAGCGCGAAGAGATTTCGGCATCGGCTGCCTTGGTGTTGGCATTGCTGAGCGTTCCGTATAAGTTGTGATCCCTCCGGGGGTGTTGCTCTTCAGGAGGGACATAATCTCCAAGTTCGTTCTTTGGACACTCACACCATAAACAGACATGCCGCTCAAGATGATGTAGGTCGCTATACTTAGGGTAATCTGAAAGCCATGCTGCCAAAACCGGTTTGCAATGCCTGAAGTTACCATCTGCGCAGAGAATATTATAATACCCGCTCTCAGCGTTGGGATTTTGTTTACAGGTGAGAGGCTGGAGTGCCTGCCGGAGTACTTCGTTAAGAACCTCTCGGTTTCTTTGCCGCTGCCCTTCCAGCCGCTTTGGAGGAATATTGCGGTTCTTGATTGGAATCGGCAGGAGAGCGACGATTACGACGGTGTGCATTGAGGGCATCTGGCTGATCTTCGAAGATAGATTACCAATTGTCATATATACAGGCCACTCTTTCTTGTCGCCAGCAAAATTCGAGAGATGTGTTCTGTCGGACCTGATGATCAAGGGAACCAGTGTATCCCCCAGTCTGAGTGTTGCCTTAACCTCGATTAGCACGTTACTATCCTCAAGTATCTCTGCTTACCTGTGTCCCCCACCACCAGTCCGCACTGTGCATTTCAGTATAGAGGCATTTCGGTGGCGTATCGCTGTTAAAGCAACACTGAGGGGCGTAAATGAGATGCACGGCGTAGGCTGGCTGCCACATCAACCATCTCATGCTTTTGATGATGTCTCAACTCCAGTATTCGATGTGGCGTTGGTGTTTGTCATTCCATCTCATATCTTCGAGAGTGTGTAGTTCCCACTCCGTAAGAGCCTGATCATCTGGCATGCTAGCCACGAGCATATGGACGCAATCCCCGTTCCTGAAGCTTGGGAAACTGAGAGGGGTGTTTTCTTCCTTCAGCACGTTGTCATAGTACGTCTTCATACCCTGCTTCTTGATTCCACGCTGGGTATATTTGTACTCTTCACACGTTGCAAATGGGTAGTAGGGATTGTTCTGTAGGTTCGTCTCAAGGCACCCATGAGTGTCGCATTCCCATGGCTCAGCAGTGTAATCGATCCGCGTTTCGCCCGCGCCGGGGTATGTTTTCGTCCGTGGCAGTGGAGGTGGTGGTGGTAGAGACTCAGAGTCTGTGATGTTTTCATCGTGTTCGAGGAAATGGGACGTGTCCAAGTCTTCGACTGAATCTTTGTTAGCATTAAATTCACGACGCTGTGCAGGTTCAACGCATCGGGGCATGCTGGGAATATTCAGAATCTTCTAGCCTGCAACTTGAAGGTGTTCAGGATGGTGTAATTTCATATGGTTAAGTCGCCAGCTGTCTGAGGTGAACATCGTTCGGCATGTAAATTCGGGGCAACGGAAAGGGGACTTCTCTCACATTGTCAACCACATGCGAGGAGTGCAGTATTCAGTGTAGAAAGGGACAAAAGTTGGTGCTGGACCTGAGCAGCCTGGTGTCTAAGCTCACGATACTTCAAGCTAACTTGAGAGATTCATTGTGCCTCAACACCATCACAAGGAGGTTTCTTACACGCCAGGAGTTGCAAGAACGCTGCATGTGCAATGTCCCGTATTACTATGAATGGAATGAACCCTGAGCGATTCAAAAACCTCGCGACACGTGTAATAATCAATGCCTGAGATAAATAGATTAGAACAAAGGAAACGAACATGACAAGAACCTGACATTGACCCAAACACAACAGCCATCGCCTCCACTGCAACACCAGAACTGGTTCACTCCTCGCGTACTGAGCAAACCGGGCGCACCTCAGGGCGATTGAAATTGGGGAGAGCGACGTCAGGAAGAGGGACATTGGGGAGACTGTTGCCACTTGCCGATATGCCGAGCAGCTGGTGATCCACATCCACATCCGAGGTGTTTCCGGCTTCCTCAGCTTCTTGCAGACTTGGCACCGCCAGGCAAGGTTTTTGCAGCCTCACCAGCCCCAAATCCTCCAGCCCACTGAGGGTGTGAGTCTCAGGCGTTAATGGTCGTGGGTGAGGCTACGGGTTTGTGGCCGTGGGGCAGGCGCCGGAGGTTGTGGCCGTGTGGTATGCTCACGCATCTCCTGGCCCTGCTCAGGTAGCATGATTGGCTGATTGTCTACCATGGTATCTACATTGTCACCCGATGTATTTACCATCTCTCCCTGGCTAATCGTCTGAGGTTCTTTGCCATCATCCTCATCCTCATCCTCATCCTCCTCCTCCTCCTCCTCCTCCTCCTCCTCCTCCTCCTCCTCATCCTCCTCATCCTTATCCTCTTCCTCATCATCTTCCTCCTCTTCATCGTCAGCGACCCTTTCCATATCCACATCGCCGTCCAAACCGAGGCTGTACGGTGTGTCCACATCATCCTCTATTCGCATATCCACATCAGAATCATGTTCTGAGTCATATTCGCCGTCATATTCAGTAGAGTCGGTATCATCATCTGAGGAATTTGACACAGCGGGCGATGCTTCCAGCTCTAAATATACTCGCTATAGTCAGCCCTCCGAGTCCAAGTCTGTCTCTGACCTTTCCTCTGCAACTGCAAAGCAACGGCACGAGAGACATCATCTCCCCGTGGGGTTTGTTTAACAATACCTTTCCCTTCACCGTTTGCCTTCCCCTTCCCCCTCCTTTTCCCCTTTCCACTACCTTTCCCTCCCCGTCCTCAGTCGCCTTCCCTTTCCCCTTCCAATCCTGTGTTCCCTTCCCTTTCCCGGTCCCTTTCTCACCGCCCTGCGTGTCCTCCTCACACTCGCCGTCATCATTGTCATTGTCATCACCAGGATGGCTCCTTCCACCGCTGGGCGCTCCGGGATCCGCCCAGTGCTCATCATCATCATCCTCGTCGATGATCTCATCCCAATTCAGTGGTTTAACAGCCAAGAAGTTGCCTCGCTTGTACTGCCGGCTGCTTGGTGGCTCAATCCTTGCCCTGAAATCATCGTTACCATACGATAAGAAACGCTCGCCGGCACGTTTGCCTTTTCCCGAGCTGGTTGTCTGCGGATTGGATCGATCGACTTGATCCCCAAACGCACTGAGGTAGTTCCACCTCCAATTGTTCATTTGGTGGCGGGTTTTGACAAACATTTGCCCCATATATGAGCGGAAGGCTGCCCACCACTCCCGAAAAGGTGAACTGCTGCGCCTGCGGTGCGGCCACATCAGCTGCAATTGTGAAATGTGGCGAGTTGTGACTGGATCAAGAAAGATTTTATCATACAAGAGGTCCCAGGCCCTCTCATCCTTGACGCCGCGAACATTGTATATCGGTATGAGTTCCCAGATTCGTTCCGAGATGAATCACTTTGTACGGTCCCAATCCAACGACAGGTGTCAATTTCTAACCGATGTCGGCATTTTTGCCCTAGCAGTTGCCTTCCCCTCTCTGTTGCGGCTGCCCTTTGGTGCCATTGCTGCGAGTTGAAAATGAATCTACATCCGAGGCGTTAGCATCATGATACAGTTGAACGTAGCAGAAGGGAGCCCAGAGTGAACGTACAAAGTTGTGTAGGTTATCGGGTGGGTTTTGTAACGAGGGGCGTTGAGTTGTGCAAGTCACCTGATGTCGAGATAGGTCAGGATGCTGGCGGTGTGTTTAATAGGGCAACAAATGAGAATGGAGGTGTAGGCGGGAAGAAAAGAGAATGGAGGTGTAGGCGGGAAGAAAAGAGGATGAAGGTGGAGGCAGGAAGAAGGGATATATATACTCGAGTTCCTGCAATTTGATTTATATCCTGCATTTTTTTGGTTAATGAACACAAAACGGCCCAACCTTCATCTTGCACAACTACCAAGCACCTCATGAATGAGGAGCCTCGAGACGAGATTTAGTACTCATGGTGACGACAGTTTGCGACGCCGGGTGTTGCTTTAGTATCTCATTCCACTTTTACTGCTCAGACCCCATGCATCTCAGAGCAAACTGAGTAGTTCTCAAGTTGTCCCAACTGTGCAACCATCCAACACGGCTACCAATGCCTAGCGGTGGACAATGCACACGCAACTGATGTGGTAGGATAGAGAATACGACATTGTTCACTTTCCGATGTTTTTAGCTCTGCTAAAGGCCAACTTCGACTGAGAAGCTGAAGATATACACAATCGATGGTTCGAAGTATTGTGCCAAGAACGAGTGCAATACTATGATAATCGTGCCAAGAATGCATAAACACCCTTCAAGCAGTGCAAATAGACCTTCAGACGTTGCTGTAACAGTGAATATCAATGCTGAGTTAAATCTGAGTTTCGTCTGATGGCACTTAACCCCATAATTGAATGCTTTTCAATGGATTTCGTCCCCGAGTATTGTCATGGTATAGAGTCTAGCGCGGTGTACACTGTGCCTTCCTTTTTTGTCGAATCCCTCCATGGTCACTCAAATAGGAGTCTACCTCGCCTGCCGTTGCATATGCATGCAGAAGAAATGATTCCTACAGTCGTAGCGTGGAACATCCATATCGGATAATGCGTTCCAAAAGCCCTCACCCTGTCACGTCTCCGGTCGTACGAAGTGTTTGTAGTCCTGCAAATCGTCACAATCAACAAAAGTGTGGGCCTTCGGGGAATTCTTAACTTCCTTCTGCTGAGGGACGCGTTTCCGTACCGGCTGGCGAGAGGGATTCCTCTGGAGGAGGGAGTTCCGTAGCCTCTACAATCCAAGGTCAGAACACCACCCCCTCATCTTTGCTGAACAATTCTTGAATTGCAGATATCACCCTGTCCACTACACAGCGATGGTCAATAATTACTCCAACCGCCATGCTGGGTACAAACAGTCATAACACACCAGCACCCAGTGGAACCTCACAGACAGACTCAACGCGTCGCGTTGTATCCTACCCCGCATCCGGCATTGCTAGCACTCCCACTCCTCTCAGCGGTCTTGAAAACATGCTGACCCCCATCCCTAATCCAGAAGCCCACACGATCATTACACATCCACTGCAAATGCCAGCTACAGAAAGGAATCAGAGACAGAGGCAGTGGCAATAGCAAACACAGGGGGTGTCCAAACCTCAATCAGTGGTCTCCGGCAGTCGCGGCATCCATCGATTTGGTCACTCCGACATGACGCGTCTTGTATTTGCAAAGGGCAGACTCCTGGAGCTCTACATGAGGAACAGACAGCCGTTAATGAGTGCAAGCGACTTGGAGACAGTAAGTTATGCAACGCGACGCATTGCGAAAGCATTAGCTGAAGCCCCACACTGGTAGATAATACAGACATACTGGAACACTGCAATGCAGTAAAACAACATTTGGTCCATAGCATTTGAGGCACACACAAAGGAGATCTTGAAAGAGGTATCCTGAAGCAACGACCCACGTTGGATAGTACACACTCAAATTGGTACCAGGTTTGCGCACAAGTCGATAAGGTTAAATCCCATTTGATTCAATCAGCAATGGACAATATTGCAGAGCTGTATGATCTCCACCGCTTTGAATCCAATGTAGAGCGTTTGGAATTCATTGATTCTCTTCTGGCAGACAATAAGTATCATTTTCCTGTAGCAGAGGGTGTGGAAGGTGGTGTATGCAGTCCAAATCCAACGCAGAGAGTGTCGAAAGCTGCTGAAGAATGGCCAGTGTCCACTTCACTTCCTGGCAGAAGCACTCCCGCAGTTTATCTACATCAAATTTTATCATCGGGCAAATAACCGCGGTAAGTATACTGAGGGATTTTATAATTCCATGATCGACGACAAGGACGGTCATGTACCCTCGCCACTGATCATGTTTAACTGCACCACGTTGCCCCATGCTCTCCTGGAGTGGCAAAAGAACAAAGGTGTTCATCCGAAAGCTTCCAAGTCCAAGCTGAAAGCGGACAGAGCTGATCGCTCGAACTCCTTCCATTACAAGAATCACGGTGGTAAGAACGCATCCTGCTGGGCTGCAACGGGTCACAAGTTGTTTACCTTGCCTGGCGTTGCAGACACATATACATTCTTGGTGAATCCCTGGAACACACTACCGGAGAGCTACCAACAGAAGGTGTATAACAACACCCTTGCTACAGTCAAGCATCAGATCCAACAGGTGGAAAACCCAATGCCTGCCGTGGTGATTAGCGTGGAAGCACCACGTGTTGAGAATGCTATTCTTCTTGATTATTTGACCTCCGAAGTGGCGCTTGAGGAGCCTGAGATAGGAAGCACTGATCCAAACATCCCGATAGACAACAATTCCCCAGATGACAAACTTCATTTCGGGATGCCAGGGGGCAGCAGCGATTACGAACCTGAAGGTGATGACAGCGACGTGCGCGATGCCATCCCCACCGCCAGCAGGCGACGACGGCCGGCAACTGAACTCGAGAGGTTTGCCCTGGGAACCACTGATGTCGACGGGTATGGGGGCGAGGATGGTGACAATGCATATGCGGATGAGGAGGAAGAAGCATCGCAAGCCGATGATGGATCAACGCAGAATGTGGAGGACTGAGAACATATTAGGTTTGACCTGGGAATAAGTGATGTTGACGGGTATGAGTGCGAGCATGGCAACAATGTGGATGCGGATGAGGAGGAAGAAGCATTGCAAGCCGATGATTGATCAATGCAGAATGTGGAGGACTAAGGGCATAGTACTAGAGAGTGTGAAGATTAGACTGTATAGTTCAGACCTGTACAATACAGTAATGGCAAAGCAAATGCAATGGCAAGCGATGTATCCGAAGCGAACACTGTATTGCAATATGTGGCAAAATCTCAAAGCTAAACATATGGGGGGCAAGTGCGGCATCCGATGTGTAGCAATAGCGGAGAGGTAAAATGTGGCTATCGGCTGAGTAAAGGCCTAAGCATTGCCAGGCGTTATGTCAATGGCTACAGCATAACTGCAGCCCCTGCAAAGAATGTAACACATGTGTCGTTCTGATGGTGCGTATATGTTACCATATTGCAGGCGCAAAGTAATGGAGGTAAGTATGCAATGCCACCCATCGCCTGGGTGACGGGAAGCGTGAAATTCTCCATCACAGGTTACGAGGTTCCGTCAGGGACCGTCAGAGCCGTCCGGAACACTCGGGTGTTTCAGACTGAAACTAGGGTTGTTGCTGATGTGTACTCGACGAGCCGAATTGAGGGTGCCTACCAGTGAGTCAATCGGAGTTGATCTCCAAAAGATTGAAGAGGGTCAACCCAGCAGGAGGAGGAGGAGGAGGAGGAGGTGTAGAGCAGCGAATTGAGAGTCAATAATGGACGTACCCCAGCGTTCTTGCAAGGTCTTGATGTACTCGACGAGACAAATCGATTGAGCATACCAGCGAGTCAATCAGAGCTGATCTGCAAAAGTTAGAAACGGGTCAGACCTGGGGGAGCAAGAAGAGGAGGAGCAGGAAGAACAGTGAATCCAAAGTCAATGATGGATGTACCCCAGTGTCCTTGCACCGGCTCAATGTACTCGACGAGCCGAATCGCCTGAGCCTACAAGTGAGTCAATCAGAGTTGATCTGCAAAAGATCGAAGGGGGTCAACCCTACAGGAGGAGGAGGAGGAGGAGTAGAGCAGCGAATTGAGAGTCAATAATGGACGTACCCCAGCGTCCTTGCAAGGTCTTAATGTACTCGACAAGCCCAATCGACTGAGCCCACCTGCGAGTCAATCAGAGTTGATCTGGAAACGTTCGAAAGGGGTCTGCCTTGGAGACTGCAGAAGCAGTAGAGCAGCAAATCAAGAGCTAATAATCAATGGATCCCAACTTCCTTACCACTTCTTGATGTACTCAACGAGCCAAATCGACTGAGCCTAGCAGCGAGTCAATCAGAGTTGATCTGAAAATGTTCGAAAGGGGTCTGCCCTAGAGACTCCAGAAGCAGTAGAGCAGTGAATCGAGACCTAATAATCAATGTATGCCAGCGTCCTCCCACCATCTTGATGAACTCGACGAGCCGAATCAACTGAGCTCAGCAGCGAGTCAATTGGAGTTGATCTAAGAAAGTTCGAAAGGGGTCTACCCTGGTGACTGCAGAAGCAGTAGAGAAGATAATTGCAATAAGGCTTCGTGTAGCGAATTAGTAAGTTGTGATGGCCTGGGTGATGGCGACGATGCAAATGAAGGATGCAGCAAGTAAATTAAGTCTTTAGGGGTAGAAATGGTTGTCAGGGTGATGATGGTGATGGTGATGGTGGTGGTGATGGTGATGGTGATCATGCAGCAAATACAGTTCAAGCAAATAAAATAAAGTTGCAGGGGTTCTAGGTTAGTAAGACTAATCTCCAAGTGCAAAATCAGCAACGTACAATCAGCAGTGGGATTTCACATATCAAGCATTGAAATTGGTCATCGCAACAATGAAATAAAGCTTCCAGAAACTTAATTGAAGAAAATGCAGTTGCAGCCTATTTTATAATTTTGGGAAACCTGGTTGATGTCAGTGTGTGGGGTCTGGTTTCGGAAAGTAATTTGGCTTTTTGCTGATGAATGCCGCGGATGTAGATTCATTTTCAACTCACAGTGATGGCACCAAACGGCAGCCGCAAAGGACAGGCGAAGGCAACAGCTAGGGCGATAATACAAACATTGGATATTCATCGACCCCTGTCGTTGGATTGGGACCGTATAAAGGGATTCATCTCGGAACGCATCCGTATACTCAAACTGATCTACAATGTTTGCGGCATCAAGGATGAGAGCGCATCGGGCCCCTTTTATGATATAAACATTCTTGATCCAGTTACGACTCGCCACTTTTCACAATTCCAGCTAATGTGGCCGCACCGCAGGAGCAGAAGTTGACTTTTTCGGGAGTGGTGGGCAGCCTTCCGCTCATCTATGGGGCAAATGTTTGACAAAACCCACAACCAAATGAACAATTGGAGGTGGTACAACCCCCGTGCTTTTGGAGATTAAGTCGATCGCTCGAATCCACAGACAACCAGCTCGGGGAAAGTTATATGCACCGGTGAGCATTTCTCTTGGTACAGTAGCGATGATCACAGGGCAAAGATTGAGCCTCCAAGCTGCAGGCAGTAGAAGCCAGGCGAACTTCCTGGCCATTAGACCCCAGAATTGGGATGAGATATTCGACGAGGCTGATAATGATGAGAACTGGGCGGATCCCAGAGCGCCGAGCGGTCGATGGATCTGTCCTAGCGATGGCAATCACAATGACAATGGCGAGGGTGAGGAGGACATGCAGGGCAGTCAGAAAGGGACTGGGAAAGAGAAGGGAACAAAGGATGGGAAGGGGAAGGGGAAGGCAATGGAGGAAGGGAAGAGGAAGGGGAAGGGAAACAGTAAAGGGAAAGGTATTGTTAAACAAACCCCACGAGGAGATGATATCTCTCGTGCCGTTGCTTTGCAGCTGCAGAAGGAAATGTATGAGGCAGGCTCGGACACGGAGGGCTAACTAGAGGGGGTATATTCAGAGCCAGAACCATCGCCCGCCATGACAATTTCGTCAGATGATGATACCAACTCTATCGAGGAGTCAGATGGCGAAAATGACTCAGAACATGATTCTGATGTTGAAATGCGCATAGAGGATGATGTGGACGCACCGGACGGCGTTGATTTAGCCGGCGATGTGGATATGGAAAGGGTCAGTGACGATGAAGAGGAGGAAGATAAAGAGGAGGAAGATGAGGAGGAGGAGGATGAAGATGAGGAGGATGAGGATAAGGAGGAGGATGAGGATGAGGATGATGGCAAAGAACCTCGGACAATTGGCCCAGGAGAGTTGGTAAATTCATCGGCTGACGATGTAGATACCATCGTACACGATCAGCCAATGTTAGGGGTTCCCTCTTAGCAGCGATAATGATACTTGATTAAGGTTACGAGATGCATACATATCTGTGATATGCATAACGCCTATGCACGTACGATCAAGTGGTCAGCAACACGCTCTTTAGCGGGAGTTCATGTTGGTTGCACGGAGCGTGGGTGCTCCGCTCACTCCTGGATACTCTGCGGGACATGTGCCGTAACAGCGCACGGCAGTTGATAGTCAAGCGATCAAGAGGACTCTTCTCCCCTACCTGTAACGGGCTAGGATCCGGAGAGGCACGTTCCGGTCTAGAGAATAGTCTCGACCTAAGCATGACGTAACTGAGGGATTATTGACGTAGACAAGTGTGCCTAGAGCGAACACCACTCGATTGATTCGATGGTCTGGATCGCAATGTAAATCTCATATCGCATACTAGCTTACGCGTCATTATTTCACG
>Ga0307515_10000825_pt1 | contig 71194 bp, 85 predicted proteins | sample 17_EM_MG_FD_194513 | JGI IMG/M metagenome (GOLD analysis project Ga0307515, IMG submission 194513) | Populus trichocarpa ectomycorrhiza microbial communities from riparian zone in the Pacific Northwest, United States - 17_EM | ecosystem: Host-associated > Plants > Roots > Unclassified | place... | reverse complement strand
GGTACCGACAACGCGGTTCGCTTCCAAATCTCCCTCCGACTCGTGGATGAACGGGGGGGGATATGCAAACTACTACTTACTGAGCGCTGAGCCTTTGAACCGGATGATCCGGCCGGCGCGATCGGGACGGCACACATCGTCAAGCGTGAGGTCGATACGTTTCATCCCGGACAAAACCCTCCTCCTGCCGGAGTCGGGGATCCGATCCGCCCTTCAACAGAGGAGGGTCGTCATGATCACGCAAAAATCACATGGCCCTGAGAACGCCCCACGTGACTGCATGCTTTTTTGCGTTTTTTGCAGGACGGAGGTAAACGAAAAAACTGCGCACTCCTGCGCAGTTCCTCATGAACGTTTCTCCAGGTGTCGTACGGAGAATGCATCCATAACAGAAAATCATGTTTATCAGCTCTCCAAGTACACAAGCCAAAAGAGAGAGAAGAAAGTGTCGGTGCTACAATTGTGTGGGGGGACGCTCAGCGTCGGGCGTCGATTAACTGAAGAAGGTATATGCATATGTACTATCTATCGTGATCGCGGCAAAATAAAAAACCCGTGTCCCGAAAGGGTCGAGGGGTCGTCCGTCCGTCTTATCCACAGTACTGAAAGCCCGGGCATCCGATGGCAGTTCCGTAAACAGTTGCGTCGACGCCGGCGACAGCGAGCAGGGCACCAAGCACACCCGCGAGACCCTCACCGGCCAAAAGACCAGCGGAGACCGGGAACATGTACATGTCGAAAGTCAATGGGCTCCTCTTCATCCAAATGTGGTTGAAGACGGATCCGAAGCTCATAGCTACGGCAAAGAAGGTCTGGGGAACAACGAAGCCCTGCATTGGTCGTGGATCGATTAGGCTACGGTTCCGAATGGACGATTCATAGAAAATGAACTCACGAGACCGACAGCATTCCAGTTGGGGACGTAAGACCAATGCTCTTTGGGAATCCAGAAGTGTTTAACAACGACGGTGAGAACGGCAACGGCCGACAGTCCAATGGCGGTGTATCCGGAGGAAGGAGGAACTGGGAGTTTAGGGCTCGACACAGCAGTGGCAACCGCTGCCCATGCAGCGACGGATGGGGCACTGTACGTGCAAGTTTCGTGCTCCACAGGGAAGATGATACACTTGGAGGCAGAGGTGAACAGGATGAAGAGTCCGACGTTGAGGAAGACCGCAACGGTGGACCCGATGAACTGGGCAATAAACTGGTTCTTCGGCTTGGCACGGAGGAGGTAACCCGTCTTAAGGTCACCAGTCATATCCGTAGCCTGGGCAGCAGATCCGGCGGTCACAACACCAGCAGACAAGTTGAACGTTTGAGCAGCGGACATGTTCATACTAGTCGCCTTTCCGATACCACCGAAAATGAGCTGGGAGGCTTTGGCGACGGATGAAACGGGGTTAATGTCGGTCTGACCGGAACTCTGGACACCGATGAAGGAGAAGAGGAAACCAAGAATGAGCGCGAGGATAGCTTCTCCGACATTGAAGTGGAACAGAGTTGAGAGGATGGCAACCGAGGCGATGATACTGATGAACAATCCACTAGCCCACCACAAGAATGGGACACGGTCCTCCATAGGGGTCTGATCGTCATCTTCCGGGCCCAGTTCGCTTTTCCTGAACCAGCTGCGACAGTCGATCGGTCCTTGGTTTTGGACGAGAGCTACGGGAGGAGTTGGAATTTCGCGACCATCCAGAGTTTTGGGTGCTTACCGATGAAGGACGGAAGAGAGCTGAGGAGGACGTCGGTGAAGGAGTACAACAACATGATCAAAACACCCGGCCAGAGCAACCAGTAACGGGGGGAGGGGTTCGCAAGGAAGACCTCTGGGTCCTTGAAACTCAGGCTGGTGACCGAGAACAGGGGGAAGTCCTCGGAGATGGGCATTGCAACAGCCTCCCCGGTGGCAACAAGCGAAGGGGCGACTGGTAGCCGCAATTTTAGAATAAAAAAACCAAGTCACGATCATCATTACTCACTGATTCCCCAAGCCAAGACAGATCCGCCGACTGAGAAATGACGTCAGAAATCTCAAAACAAAAGACCGTACAAGAAATTAACTCACGGAAACTCCAAGAGGCGTTCAATCCAGAAAGCATACCGGCCCCGAAGAAGGCAGGAGTGAATTCGAGAATCCAACCGTAGTTTTCCAGAGCGATGATGCTGGTGAAGCCGAGACGGTAAAGAGTCCAACCGATATGCCAGTCGAAAGTGATTCCGGGGGCAAAGATGCCGACGATCTTGAAGAGGAAAGCGGAGATCAAGGAATAGATGAGACCCTTGGTCTTCTTTGCAGCAGTGATAGCACCGTGGGGTCCGCTATGCAAAGCACGAATAGTGAATGCAGTGGCGGCAGGGGTAGGGAAGATCAACCTCTGCTTGATAATGAAATATCGACGGAGAGGGATGACGAAGAATACACCGAAGAAACCAGCAGTGACTGCGAGAGCGGTCAATTTTCCGGCGTCCCGCGTGGGCGAATCGGAGAGAAGGCCAAGCGCGTACATGGCAGGGATAGCGGAAACGAAGAGGATACCAAGACCACCAGCGGCTGTTGATCGTGAGTCAGACTCTTGATTCCGCAACCACGAACTGGATGTTCTTACAGGTAGCCGCGGACTGGACGGTACAGTTCTCCTTGGGTCCAAAAGGACCACCGAAAAGCCTACCGAGGATGTGGCAGTCGGGAATGGCCCTAGACAAGGGTTTGAGAATGGCATAACCGAAGATTGCCTAAGGGGCGGGAAAGCTGATGAGTATCGAGAAAGCGGGTCGCTTAAGGGAATACCGACCCCGAACAACTATCAATAGACGAAGTAAGACCACTGAGAGGCATTTTTCAATGATGATGAGGAAGTACCTGGGGCCCAAAAGTAAATCCGGATTTCAAACCGAGATAAACGTTGGATGCGCCGACTGACGGGATCCATCAGGGGTAAGAATAAGCGGACAGCAAGCGATGTTGGCATACCGACTGCTCCTAGACAGACACCAACGAAAAGAGCTCTGTGGAAACGGGAGTTTAGTTAGGGCCAAAACAGTCGTGCAGGCAGCCGAACTCGCCTGAAGGTGAGCTGGTGGGTCTCCTCCATCTCATCGGGCTCTACAGGAAACGGGTACGACCTATGGATCAAGCTGAGCACACGCCGGCAGGGAGCAGGAAAGAAGAAAATTCACGCGTCCTCTGGTCGCCAAACCTCCTCGATTTTCTCCTCGCCAGAGGATTGACCATCGTTGAACTTTTCGCTCTCACAATCTGGGGAAGCCCGGGCACAGGCTGAACGTTGGCTGAGGCTGCTTTGCTCGGCGTCGGCGGCGGTGGTGGCCATGATGGAGGACACTCAGGTGAAGCGAGTGGCAGTGGGTAGAGGACGGGAACCAACTGTGGTCGGATATCCATCTGGAAGTTTTTGAAAGAAGTTGATGCCCGTGCGCTGACGATGCCGGTGGGGGAATGGATTGTCCATACGCATTGTCGCCCCGATCAGATCATCGCGGGCACGGTGGCGTGTGGATGCAACCGCATAGTCCATTCTTCCGGCGACAACAGAGCCGAGAAATAAAACAAAAAAAAACAAAAAAGATCAAGAGGTAATGAGGTCTTGGTAACCGGAGCGGGGGGCCTCCGTGGATGAGGAAGTTTACTTGATTGGAAGGCAACCACTCCCCCCCTCCGACTTCTCCTCCCCATCCGTCCACATTGGGTTTCAGGTGAGCCAAAATACACAAGCTTCGTAAACTCGTAACCAGACCCAAATACTGAAACAATCTGATCACCAGTCCACAAGTTCTGTGCGATCGAGGAACTCGAAGACCATACTCAATGACGGCTCTTTCAAAAGCCATTATGCCGCACCGTGCAATGATTGCGCGTGTTTTTTGTACTTCTGCTCCACTATTCGACAATCTTCCCAAGTCCAATCCAATCCATTTAGGACTCCAATGGCATCGTATAGCACCAGTCGACATCGTCCGCATGTGTAACATTCCATTCTGGATGCGGCGATTGTCATGTGTCAGCCTCATTGACCGGATCCTGCTTTACTGGTTCTCGGCTTTGACCCTGCCTCTCCGCCGAGTAGTGACATCGAACTCGAAGCTGTAACGTTGACAGATCACTTTTTGTCTGGTGCGTTCCGAGGTAGCGTTATGTACACATTTTGTGAATCCCAATAAACCATACACAGCTCGACTTAGCTTCCTTCATCACTTGCGACCGCCCCTGCTGCTGAACCCTCCGTGCATATTGGAGACAGGTGCAGAGTCAAGACCGCTCCTAGGTTTCACCTTCACAGGAATCGTAAAAGGTCCCCGAGCACTCCCATCGCAGTCACGTCTGCCCCAGCTCCAGCTCCTTGCACGATCAGCGGGCGCGGACCATATCGCTCCGTATGGAACATGACGATGTTGTCAGATCCTCCGAGTGAAGTGGCAAAAGGATGCGTGTTGGGGTAGCTTCCCAATGCATACGAACACCAGGTCAACCTCAGCGTTGTTATGGTGCCATAACACCCACCTTTCCAGGTCCGCCTTGATTACTCCAGAGTCGACGTCGATCACGCCAACAAACCTCAACACCTTGTTCTCCTTGAATGCATCCGACCTCAGCTTGTCGAATTCTCGGTCGTACTCCGACAACCTCTCGATGAACTCATCTCCAGACTTTACCCCATCCAACGCGGCAGGTGCCAAAGATTTGGTACTGACAGACTTGTAACCGTCCAACAATTTGTCACGTAAGGACGGAATGTATCGAGAGAGAATGGTGAGTTTGCGCGCCACATCGGCACCGTTCAGGTCATCCGCCGGATTTGGTTCCTGCGCACGTTCGTATAAGATCCACGAGTCAGAAATAAGATTTCCCCCCGGAGAATGGGAATGGAGACGTACCGTGTAGCCCTTCTGTCTTGCAACTGAAACAATGGAAGAGAAGCTCGGTCCATCCCCGCTCTTCCCGTCCGAGAACTCGTTGAAAATGTAACTCAAAGTTCCTGAGAATACACCTTCTATTTTCGTGATCTTGAGAGTGCATTAAGTCATGGATGCACATGGGGGAAGGAGACCAAAGGTCCGTGTTTCGCTTCTCACCTTATCGCCAGTCGCGACCAGTTCCTTTATCGTCGAAATAATCGGCAGACCGGCTCCGACCGTCGATTCATTGTAGAATCTCGCCCCGGTCTTCAAGCTCGCCGCGACGATTTCTTCGTAAAGCCTCAGCTCTGACGAGAATGCCTTTTTATTTGGGGTGACGACGTTGATGCCCTCGTTCAAGAAGAACGGGTACAACCGAGCAACGTCTTCGGAGGACGTGTTGTCCACCAACACCGGGATCGCGGAGGACGGAACGCCTTGTCGGAGCCCCGCGACCTCCTGCTTCAACCTTGTCGCCAAAGCCCGCACGTCCGATCCGACATTGGACGCTGCGAGGTCCTGGCGCCAGCTCGACCACCCGTCACGGCCGATGTCATAGTACACCGTCGATCGCGAAGATGATAGAGACAAGAGTTGGAATTGGTCGCGTAGCCCCGGATTTGGGAGCTTGCTGAGTTGGCCCACGAGCTTGCTACCCACTAGGCCAACCCCAACGATACTGACGACAAGGTGTTGTATCGGAGATCCCGAAGACATCGTAGGTGCAAATTAAATCTGGCGATCGTGGGAGATGACTCCACTTGTGAAACAGACGTGCTCATTTTTGCGTGCTCACCATGATCAGAGAATGCAGGACCTACACCGATCCCCCATCCTACGCAGATATATCCTGAGGTGTGCATAACAACAGCGTAGAGTACATGATGCTCGAAAGCCTAGCTACCAAGAAAAAACAAACAGCGATTCAGGTCGTTGAAACTTGACGTTTCGAGTGTCTAAATTAACCACTTGAAAGTGAGACGTAATAGTGCGTAAAATGCCCTGAACAACATTGAAGAAAACCGAGCGAACCGAACCATAGATAAAGCAATATTCCTTAGCGTGCCAGGGCCGGCGGTGCCGCATCCTCATTGTCGGGTACCTGTCCTGAGCTGCGCACCGAGCTCATCCAGTGAGGCTCGCAACTCGTGCGCTTTCAATCCTCCTTCCGTGCTAGACGATCCGATCCTGTTATCGTTTTCCGGAGGGTGTATCGACGGCGACCGAGTTCGTGGAGTCCCACCATATCCCCCTTCAGACTGGAAAGTGAATTCCGGGTATGGAGAGGGCTGAGACGAGTGATTAAGCGAGGTCCAAATCCGTACCGCACCGTCGTGACTTCCCGTGGCGAACATGAAAGGATCTGCAGCAGGGTTCCACGCCACACACGTTAGATCTCCGCCGACCATCTGTGCCCGGACGTGGTGCAACAATGCTCCGGATTCGCGATCCCAGATATGAACATCGCCGGCTGCGTAGGTGATATGAATGAACACGTTAGCAAAAAATTCACCAATAAGCCATTTTAACAGCGGAAGCGAGGATCGACCTTTTCCAGCACACACAATCAGTTGATCATCCTTTCCACCAAAGTACGAAGGGCCAGCGAAGTCTACACTAGCTTTAGGCATGTACGTGTGTCGTAAGCTTAACCGGACAATATTTTCTGGAGGAGCGTCTGGAGGATCCGTATTCTTTTTGACTGTTTCAACTTTCCAGAGCTGTGGTGGCGCCTTCGTAAACATGTAATTAGTATGTTAACCCATACATTAGGATCGCGGGTGTTGATCCGGGCAGTGCTTACTTTGTTCTCGTAACTGACAAGGACGAACTGGTTGCTCTGTGATATTGTAATGTCCCGGACCTCATGTAATATAGGTACGCGACTGCACAAAGTACGTCAGCCAATCCGCTGAGGGTATCGTGACAAAAACGGGCTAACTTCTCTATCTCCTTCCGATCAAGGTTGTAAGCTGCCGGTAATCAATGTCAGATGGGACTTGGTACAATGCCTGCAGCGTTGCTTCGGCACCCACTGATTATCTGTTTCTCATTCCTGGATTTGGAAGGCTGCAGCCCGTCTGAAGACTTGACCATTGTACCGACGGTAAAGAGTCGTTGACGATCCGATGTCACTGCGGCGTCGTGGAGTGACATGTGCTCGAATTCGTATGTATCCAGGAGCTATACCCTCATGAGATCTCAAGGAAAGTACCAGACGAACATGCAACGTACGGTTCCATTAATATCCTGTGGATAGAACGATCAGAAAATATATGGGAGATATTAGTATAGAGGCCAACACACCAGACGAACGATGCTGCTCTCCTCAACAGATAAGAATGCTGATTATGGGTACCCGGCTCGTCAATCTGCCTCCCGACCCGACCCCAGCCGACTTACCTTCACCATCAGCCATCCATGTGATGGACTGTACTGGACAGTACCGCTCGATAGTCTTCCTACATACACCGTCTTGTGTCCAAATCTTTATCGCCCGAGGCAGCTTGGTCATGATCAGGTTTCCGCTCGGCGACCTAAACGGGGGTTTACTCATAACTTCTATTTTCCAAAGGAGTGCTCTTACCATGCAACCTGGCCAACGAATCCAGTGGGGTGCAACAGCATACGATGGGTAGTGAATTGCTCCTGCCAAGTCGCTCAGTGATGCGGCGTAAGGAGACATTGATGCGACATTACCCCGACTTGGAATATAACCGAGGTACGATCCCAGCTAGAGGTGGCCAAAAACCTCCCGTCTGGGGAGAACTGGAGAACGGTATTAGTAGCAGGTACTAATGTTGCCATCGGTTTTACACCTACTTGCATGTGCCTCACCAGCGCCGCGTGGGCGGCGATGTCCTGTGTCGGGGCCATATTCTGCAACCTGGGGACCAAACCAGCAACCCGAGAACTCCTGGGCATAGTAACGGCCTCCGTTGGTTTCCGATCTGTGGCCTTGCCATCTGTCAAGGACCTTGAGACCTTCGCCTTCGCCTCGTCTCCGAGTCCGATCAACCTGTTCACCATGACCGCGCTGCGTACAAGGTTCATAAACCTAGCTCGTGTGGCGGATACCTCTGTACCCATATCCGGGGTTGTCGGGGGTGTGACCGGTGACGCAACGGGGGAGGCGTCGGATGGATGGCCGCTAGCCTCGCCGGAATTTCGTTCGTCTTCATAACCAAGCTGGGGTTTGGCTGAACGCTCAGTAGGAGACACGAGACCGGACCTTGAAGCCATGATCCCCGTGCTGGGCAGAATCGTTGGACTGGAATATGGGGGAAGGATGGACTCGACGCTATCTGCATTTCCAGTGTTAGCAGAGCTTCGGCCAAACATAGCGCTCATCCGTCTGAGAGGGACCGATGCACGTCGAACAACTCGGGCACTCCAGCTAAGGGCGGTCTTTGACTTCTCTGGCGCAGTCCTCTTCATCCACCTGTAACCAGTGGCTTCCTCGAGTTTCTCGGAAACGTCGTCGAGAATCTCAGCGAGCCATTTCCTCCCCTTGTGTCGGTTAAAGACCAAACGCTCGGAGGCGAACCAGGCGGAAACAGCTGCGAGACCTAATGAACTGAAGGCGGAGAAGACTGTCGTCATGGCCGAGGTCACGCGGTGCTGGAAGTGAGGTCAGTAACCTGGAAGCTGGGATCCACGAAGCAACATTACCTGCTGTGAGGAATATGCGAATGCAACTAGACCAGCGGAAAAACAGGCAACCGATAATACGAGGAACATAAGGGGGGATCGCCTGTGGAAATGAAGTTAGATGGAATACTTGTGATCACTTGCCAAACGCCAGCCAAATAGGACGCATACTTGATCCACATGCTGACCCACCACGGTACGAGGTGGCGCGGCGAGCGGCTGAAAGAGAGATTAAACAGAGTGGACAGATAAATAACAGATCAACATACTACATGGCCTGCTTCCAAGTCAACCCCAGTAGACTGTTGACGGCAGCAGCTAGAAAGGGTGATAAACGAAGGGCTCTTTCGGCACGCAAGGCATACACTCACCAATACTGAACACCAGCGACGTGAACCAGAACGCGTTGACTGCATTGGCGGCGGGGCTATCGGTGACGCCGAACGAGAACTGCAAGCTAGTGGCAGTGACCGAAGAGAAGAAGGTCGCAACGGTTGAGAGGTTGAGCAAGTTATGTGCTCCATGTTTTTGCGCGAATCGAATGGTGGGGACACCTGAAACATTAGAGTGAGGAAGTCCGAGACTCAACGCCGACGTGAAGTGAAACGACTTGCCGACTTCGATAAACAGGGACAGGGCAGAAGTGATGCTTGCTATGTGCTCGCCGAGATCCGAGGATAGGTCGTGAAGGTATCGTTGAACGGCAGGGTACTTGAATTGACCTAGGGTAACGATCAGCGTGAACCGTTTCGATCCCGCTTGGGAGTTATCATACCAGAATATTGACCGAGGCACGATGCCCAGTACTACGCCGTCAATAGTATTAGCGAGACCGGACTTGGAACAAGTCTAAATGACCCCAGACCTACCTTGAGATCACCCTGGAATGCTAAAATGGACGCATTGACCGCCTCGTCCGTGAACTCTGGGAACTCGTTCAAGCATTCGAGGAAGATCGTGATGTCTTCAGCGAACTGGGCCATTTGCTCCGGGAAATCCTCCGGGTCCAAATCCGCCGTGACCACCGGTGTCCTGACGTTTGGCGGAGGTTTCGATCGATTACGCCTCGTTCTCAAGGGGTGGTTGTTCACTTGGGCAGACGTGTCTTGATGTTGGACCTTTCTAGGGAACAAGTCCGCGGCATTCTCGTGAAAGAGGTGGAGGACTTGAGCGACCCTCTCACGGAGGTGGTAAGCGGATGAAAGGATTCCGACCGAGCTTCCGAGTTGACGGGCGGCATTTGAAAAGTTGCGTAACTTCGGCACGACGGAGACTCTTCGTCAGTGCTGCAGGTGCAGAGAACGTCAACCATGGCGATGGTGGGGACCTACTTGCTTGTCAAAGTTGATCATGTTCCTGCACGTGTTTTACGGCCGTTAGTACTGTCGGGGTGCGGAGGCAATCTGTCGGCGGCATGCCGCCACTAACCTCTCAAACTTCGCAAAGGTCTCCGCTCCGATAGTTTGCAGATGTTCATCGACAGTTGCTATTGGTGTGTGTTAAGACCTCCACCACGCTCGGAGCTGCAGGCGGCACGCTAAAACCACTCACGGACGTCCCGGTCATCCTGAAAACTGGGTTGCAAATTCGTTTCTAGCACAGCCGATCCATCAGCTCGGACGTAGGTACCAAAGGCGGTGGCTCACCCTTGGAGAATGCTTCTTCATCATTCGTCAATTCGTTCAAGGCATCCAAAAGGCTGAGAAGCGTTTGCTTGCGTTTCGCGGCGCCTCGTTTGTTCGTGTCGTGTCGTGGTGAGGCTGGCCCTGACCCTACCAGAGAGGGGGATGTGAGCATATGAGATGGTATTCTCGTCCGTTGGCCACCCATGTCGGAAGGAGTGAAGGTGGGAATCTCGGGTGGGGGAGGCAAGGTACAAGTAGAGGCCACGAACCTGCAAATGTTTTGCGCATTGCCGAGTTCGCGTGGACACTATGTCATATATGGCGCTTGAGCGCGTTCCAACGGTCTGCTTGGCAGAGTATTAGAAAGGAGGTATGGAAGCCAGCTTGACGCAAGGTGGAGAGGCGACAATGAGACAATCAAGCGAAAGCGCATGTGGCCAGGCGCCTGCGACGAGTGTGTCAAAGAATGCTTCCGTAATAAAATCAAGCTCAAGGTTTCACGCAGCCTTCATATTCTGCAATCCAGCGTAGATCGATTGCAACGTAAATAACAACTGGACATTATACAGTAACAGTAGAGACATCCAAGGGCAAGAAGAGAACTAAATGATTAAGCTGCTGTAGCAGGAGCAGGGTTAGTGGGGGCAGCAGGCGTGTTACTCGCAGCAGTGTAATCCTGACAAGGAGCGTGAATATGTGAAGAAACAACAGGGGAATCTGAGCTTTATTACCTCCATCTCAGCATCGAGGTCGGCTGCGGTCTTGTTTGGACGTTCATTTCTCCTCCTGGCACCACGCCCGCGTCCACGCCTAGGCCCTCCGCGACTAAACGAAACAGTCAGGTCTTCGCTCCGCGTGAAAGTGGATCCTCGCCGTACCGTGGGGCATCAGTGGTTCCATTCGTAGCAATGGCAGGAGCAGGTGCGACGCGACTTGCGAGAGACTGGCCCGGGAGGTTGACTGGGTCGACAACGATCTCGATCTTCATGGGGCGTTCTAAGGTTTGGAATGTAGAGCGAAAGGGGTGGAACGAGGATATTTGTCAGTTGAACGTTCTCTCCGGGTTGGAGGGTAGTAAGGAGAAAGCGGATACGCCTGCTAAGCAACGGTTCTACTGGCTCCAAACGTCCGGCCACAGTGCCGGTTTCTTGCCTCAGTGGATAAGCCCTTGGCACTTGCGAACCCACAAAGGAGACGGGATGATGACCAAAACTGTCGCCTCCGTGACCGTGATGGGCGGAATAGACAGTAGGGCCTACCGACACTGAAGCGCCCAAGGGCTGGCGTCTTGAATGGCACCAAAATGGTAGCGCTTGAGCGTCTGGCTGCTGGTCTCCCTACTTGCCGATGTTTGGTCTTCAAGCCACCTTGGTGATAACCGAATGAAGACAACGAGCGCGCCGGTGCGATATCGCGCAGAGAAAAGGTACAACACGAAGATGAAGGAATGGCCGATACTAACTCCCATCAATCAGGCGGTTGTTGTATTGCTGGTAGGCTTTGCTTCCGTCTCCTTTTCTTTGGAAAATGATATTGGCGACTCCCTTCGAGCGACCGGTGGGATCATAATGAAGGGTGACGTCTTTTAGGGGCCCGATGGTCGAATGGAATAATTCCTGTCGGAGACAACGAGTAAGCACGAGGGAGAATCAAATCGCTAAAAGACGCAAACAAACCTTGACTTGAGTTTCATTCACATCCGTAGGCAGGTTGGACACAATAATCTTCTCCGCGGCCTGGGCCGGTGCGGGAGTGGGTTTACCGGTCCCGGGTGTGGTGGTGGTATACCTGGTGCGGGCGGAAGCAGCGGGGTCCTTCTTTCCGAGGGCTTCTGCGCGTCCAACACCGCGACGGCTGCTGGGCTTTCTAGCTGGCTTGGGGCGAGTGGCAATGATCTTTGTGGAAGAAACCATGAGCCACTTCACGTCGTGTACGAGTGGGAAGGAGACGAACATCGTCGAGAGTCTTGTCCATGACAATAATTAGAAGGAATAGGCGGTAAAGAGATGAGGAACTAAGAGAGATTCGAGAAGGAGGAAGTTGACGAGGAGGAACGACAACAAAGGACTGTGGCGATGACAACGTCGAGCTCCTTTATCCCTCTTCGGAGTCTGAAATCAAAGAGCGGAGCTTCAAACGCCCAATCCTCGCCTCTCGATCACCTTGATCGCGAGTGAAGATCGCCCGCGAATATCGTCATGTCCAGAGGTGGCAGAGGTGGCAGAGGTGGTGGCCGGGGGGGAGGACGAGGGGGTTCTACTAACAATGTCCCTCCCATGGGACTCACCTTTGCCGACATTCAGGCCATCTCGAGAGAGGCGACTGAGAACTATCCGGTATGCCTTTCGGAAGCGGATCGTCCGGGCTTCTGAAGTTGTTCTCGTTCTAGGCAAGGGAACTCCCGGTGCTCACGGAGCCCTCAGAGGATGAAAAGCGCATTTGCCAGCTACAAAATGACTTTGCTGCGCGGTTGCGTCGTTCTCAATACTATATCGTTGAACACACGAAAACGAACGGTGAGGACCCCATGACTCCGACAACTATCAGACACCCTCATGGTATCCAGAGCTGGAGCGATACTCAGATAGATATCGTCCATCCTCGGCATCTCAGCCAGTTCTCAAACGGAAGGACCTCAACCCGGCATTCTTCCCACCCGAGATTCTCGAGGACTACTTCAACCCCCGGAGGAAGCGCAAGCGTATGAGTTTTACTGGGATCAAATCGTTGTTTTCGCTTACTCCGCACAGTGACTAAGGCTACTACTAAAAAACTAAACCTCGACGATATGATTGACGAGAATGACGAGGTAAATTCCTTCACAAGCAATCCCCACGATGTCGCCCCTAACCATTAACCAGGCCAAGTCTGAAGAGGAGGGAACCGACAACGGTTCACAGCCTGAGGAAGAGGACTACGACGTCGACGAGGAATTCGATAACGACTACGCCGAGAACTACTTCGACAACGGTGAAGGGGATGACTTGGATGACTTGGGAGATGGTGGCGGTGGAGCTGGTGACATGGGTAACGAACTTTCACACTTCACCATCCCTGATCGTCGATCTGAAGTCTAACTTCCCAGGAGAATACGAGTGATAACCTCTCCCGGTGATCGCCGCCGGTCGAGTCTTCGTGGTTCGAAAACGAGCTTTCACAACTTTCAACGCCAGCCGTTGAATTTAAGAAGATTAACCCTCCTTCTTCCCTTCCCGCCTTTCTCTTTTTCTTTCTTTCCTCACGAGCACCACCAACCACCATGCTTTCCGTAGTCCAGCTGTTCCTCTTCTTCACCTCCGCATCTACCATTGCGTTCGCATGTGAAGGGGAATGCATAGTCAACGTGACAAAGTTCATCCTCCACAGCTACTCCACCCCCGTTTACGACGTATTCCAAGCCATCGTAAGCTGCTCACCCCAGCGGCTACTTTCCCTCTCTAATATCCCAGAACAGGCTGGAGAAATCGAAGAATCAATCATCCCACCCTCCTCTCGTGCTGTTGACAGGTTGGACTACGTCACTCCTCTTCTCTCGTCCTACGAGGGGACTTCCTATTCTCGCATGGAGACCGCGATCTTCCCGTCCTACTTTCACGGAAAGTGCGAGGACCCGGTGACGGGTATCGCCCCGGCTGGGTGTCCGAACCCGTCCTGCCCTGTCGTCTGTGGGACACCAGGTTCGATGGTCTACCATTTCCCGAAACTCAGGCGAATCGCTTTCGACACCGTACACGCGATGCTGTTCGAACATACGAGGGAGGGCTCAGATACGTACAATGCAGTTCAAAGAATTGTTAAACGGTTCATGGTCGCCCGGGTTACACCGAACGTGGCGACGCGGTCGATTTCCAGGATTTTTTGGGCACGGAGGGATCTCGACCTCTTACCGGAGTACGAATACATGCATTTGAAGAAGCGGGGAGGCGGCGTCGGAGCCAATTTGAAGCTCATCCTCGAGAGCATCCCGGAGAGGTTAGCGAGAGCTTGTGGTTACGTAGGTCCTGACGGGAACGGTTCGATGGATGAGTTGCAAGGATGTAGTTGGGAAGCGGAAACGGCGGAATATATCTTACAATTCCCTTGATCTTGTCCTTCTCACTACCCCACAGCCTGTTTCATTCTGACCTCCCCGCGTTTGTCTCCCCCGGTGTCCAATTTTTACATTGCCGTTCGTTCACTTGCATGCAATTGCATTCCTAACGCTACATCGTTATTCAATTTTAATCCACGTTTGGTTGTTTCCGGAGCCACAATCTCAAGGTAGAAACTCATACATGAACATTTACACCTAGCTATGCTATATGACGGAGGTTGCGTAGTATGGGAACGGGGAATTGGGGCAGAATACTCAATAAAAAATGTAGAAGGAACAGAACCGATGGAGAAGAGGCCCGATGGTGGTAAATAGTGGATGGAGGGATGTATGGGTATTAACTGAGGTCCTGATAAAGAAAGGGTTCGTTTTATGCACCATGCAAGATAAAGGAGGAACGTAACGGACAAAGGGGGGACGATCTTCGAGACACATCGGATGCTCTGGACGAGATAGGGATTTAAGTCCAAAGACCCGTACGATACGGACAGACGATACTTTACCGAGACGCAAAGGAAAATAGACCGGCGGATACCACGAGACACATACAAACCTTCCAAGATCCCAAAATACCAACAAGATCGACCAACGTATTACAGGGCAGGAGGGAGAAAACCTAGGAGTCGTCCGTGCCGCCTGCGATTATCGCCCTCTTCCTCGGTAGGGTACCAGGGGAATTCCCATCAGACACGACTTCCGCGAAGCTCGCCCTCCTCTCCTGTGTAGGGCCCTGTGCAGGGGGTCGAGTAGTGAATCCCTTCTCGAGAGCTTGGACGGGGTCTGATCCCGCCCGAAGCAAGGGATGAGGGTACGATGCTGATGAGTTGCTACTTCCAGACCCGCTTCCGCCATCGAGCCCGGTAGGGAGACTCATTTGGGTTCGTCCCTTGGTCGAAGGCTCTCTGAGGGTACCCGACTTCGGGTCTGAAGTCCAAGCCTTCCTCGCAGATCCGATTGTCAGGTTCTCTACCGAGTCAGCAATAACCTGCGGTTCGGAATCCAGTATTGGACTATCCTCGGTCCTCAGGACGGAGTCTGAGGATCCCTGGCGGGGTGCGTCGATTCTGGTAAGGTTCGGCATTTCACCGGGTTGAATCAACCCAGACCCACCGCTCTCCTTAATGCCGACGTCCGTATCGCCAGCGGAAGATTCACCGTCGGGAACGACCTCATTAGCGAGCCCAGATGCACTCGGAGGGACGAGGGGGAAGTACTCTTGGGGTGGTACAGGAGGAAAGTATCCTCCGGTGTCTTCTCTCAGCGGTGACCCATGCTGCACCCACTGCTGTTGTATGTGGATGGGCGCACCAACAGCTGCAAATGGATTCACACCAGCTCCCGGCCTTCCCCAGAACGCACCAGGACTCATCGTTACTCCGGGCGAGAATGGCGTGTACGGAGTTAAGATGTGAGGTACGTTGCCCGTTTGGGGACCATCCGGTCTGTTCGGGGGTGGATTTGCTAATTGAGGACCGCTGTGAACACCGGGCGACGGCTGAGGAAGGAACGTGAATGATGGCATGGAAGGAGTCATAGGCGGGAGCCCGTGAGGGGTCATCGTCACAGCGTGGTGAGGATGGTGAAGCGGAGATATCGGGTGGCGCGGGTGATGCAACGGTGAGATCGTACCGGGGGAGAGCGTGTGGGGGTGGGGGAAGCCTGTGACAGACGGAGGCGGCAGTGCAATCCTTCCAGGGTGAGGGAAGTTAGAGTTCAAGGATGGTGACGCTGGTGACTTTGTGCGTGCTTGCTCGACGGATTGCCTTTTGTCCATTGGCTGGGTGGGATGGGGGGATGCCAATGCGAGAGGGTTAGTTGGAAGGGGGGACGACGCCCGCTGATCGTAATGCATCTGTGGTTGCACCTGGGGCTTAATGGGTAGATATGGGGGATAGACATCGTAGGGGGAGGTTGCACCAGATGAAGGGCCAAAATCTGGGTATCGCAACGGCATGGGAATGTAATTCGGAGGATTGGCCGCGTTTGGACCAGTGTACGACCCAGGGAATTGCGCGCCAGGCGCGGGCGACGTTGGGACTGTGCTCGCTTGCGAGGCGGAGAATCTGTCGTAATGCACTTTCAACGGCCGGCCGTTGAATTCATACCTGACGTCATGAAAATTTGATGGCATGAGACAAGCCCTCCCATCCCCCGTTAACTGTTTGGGATGCTCACCCATTAAACATCTTCACCGCTCGGTCGGCGTCGATCTCGCTTGCGAAGACAACGGTACCGAATCCTCGTGATCGACCATCGGGCCCAAGGGCAACATCAGCGCGCAGAATCGTTCCTGCCTGTCTGAAAAGGTCCTTCAAGTCTTGCCATTGACAGTGGAAGGGAAGCTAGGGAATAGGTTGGTTCATATCGAGGCGGGAGGGTAGAGGATACTCACATTTCCCACGAATAAATTTCTACTAGCCGCAGCAGTTGTTGGTCGTGACAGAGCCAAAAAGTCCTCGGGATTTGTAGGAATTGTGGAAATTGTGGGAACTGTGGGGATAGATTGGGGTGGGAGGCCGGGAAACAAAGGACCTATGACGAACACAACACGGTCTAGAGTGTGATACAAGATAACGGAGAGAACTGAATTACCTGGGGAATGAAAGCCTCCAGGAGAAGCGAGAGTGGAATTGGGTCCATCGGGATCTTGAGCGATCCTGTCGGGCCTGACTTCGAGGGTTCTTGTCTGCCAGTTGTAGCCGTGGAACATCTCAACGGCCCTTGTGGCATCTTCAGCTGTGGCAAGGAGAACTGTGCCGTAGCCTCTCGATCGGTTGTCTGGACCTAGTGAGACATCTGCCCGAAGAACGGTCCCAGCCTTGCGAAAAAGATCTTTAAGGTCCTGCCAGCGAACTCGATAGGGGAGCTGCGATTCCCGTTAGTGAACTGGGGAGGATGAAGGAGGGAGATCTTACGTTGCCAACGAAGAGCTGGGTGCGAGTGTCCTTCGGGATGGGCAAACGCGCCTGGTTGGACGTTGCCATCTGAATAACAGCCTCGATATCGGCATTGCTCGGAGCAGGGGCGGGAGGCGGAGGCGGCGGCGGGGATCCGGATGAGAGAAAAGGAGATGGGTTTTCCCTGGACTGATTGGAGGTAAGTGGCGAGTTCGAGAGTTGGTCGGTTTGGTCGAAATACATACGACGGACGGGTGCACGGCGACAGAGAGGGGGAACGCCATGACTGAAAAGGATAACTGGAGGCTGCCCCGAGCGTAAGAGGGGATGGGGGTTCCGGTGGAAGGAGGTGGCAGGGCTGCTCCACAGTTCTCAGCGCGGACGGACAAGTCGAATTCGCTCGACTTCGACGCTTGTGCTCACATCTGTCCGACGTCATAGATCGTAAACTTCGCCCGGTCAAAACATCCGTCCGATAAGATTATCGAAATAATTCACCCGACTACAACTACAAGTACACGAGGCAAAGGAACAACAGGGAAAGGAGACAACCTAGTGGATGGTGCCATTTACTCATCGTCATCCTTCTTCTTTGATTTGCTGGGCAGAAGCTGTTGGCGAGTCAGTTCTCGGTTCCTTTCCCATCGGTAAAATATCACATACAGCTGGATCAATATGGGGTACAACACCACCCTGACTGATTACGACATTGCCGAGTAATTTGTTCAACCTGGAGCTCGAATATTAGCACCCTAAAAACACACGAGGCGGAATGTGACCCACTCTTCGTCGTTACGGATGGCAAGCTGCAAGTGACGAGGAACGATACGCTGCTTCTTGTTATCACGGGCGGCGTTTCCGGCCAACTCGAGGATCTCAGCGGCAAGATACTCAAGCACGGCAGCAAGATAGACTGTATTCTACGCGTAGGCATCACTGAGGATGGAAAATCGTGTCTACGTACCAGGCGCACCAGCACCAACGCGTTGGGCATAGTTGCCCTTCTTCAAGAGACGGTGGACACGACCAACTGGGAACTGGAGGCCGGCTTTAGCAGAACGCGACTGCTGGGTTTTGCCTTCAGTGGTCGCGGTCTTTCCAGACTTGGACTTTCCAGTAGTCTTGCCGGACATTCTCGATATTTGTGCAGTAGTTACAAGGGCAAGGCGGGAGCGGAGGGGTTGTAGTGGTGGTGGTTGCTGGTCAAGGGCAGGTTTAGAGTGAGCGCCTGGGAACATTAGCGAGTTGTTTGGTTCCCTCAGCTTTGTTTGTTTGTTCACGCGTTGGTCACGTGTTACTATATAAGGTCCACTGTCACTTTACTGTCGCAGAGCTTCCTTCTGCCCGTAACCACCACCCTCTCCCTTTTGCCCACCAGTCTACAATGCCTGCCAAACCCGCCTCAACTGCTGGTAAAGCACCTGCGTCTACCGCATCCAAAGCTCCTGCAAAGACCACCTCCGACACCAGCAAAGCCGCAAAAAAGACCTCTAAGGTAGCGACTTCTGGAGGTGACGGGGAAACTAAGAAGAAGAGGAGAAAGGGAAGGAAGGAGACCTACTCTTCCTACATCTACAAAGGTATGGGTCAATTTCACGCGTTTGTCCTCGTTGATGAATCATCCTGACTGGACGCGTCTAGTTCTCAAGCAGGTTCACCCTGACACTGGTATCTCCAACAAGGCGATGGCCATCTTGAACTCATTTGTCAACGATATCTTTGAGCGTATCGCCACCGAAGCTTCAAGTGAGTTTTGTGCGTGTATCTTCACTACGCGTTCCTGTTCTGATCACTCTTGCACACCGATAGAACTTGCTTCGTACTCCAAGAAGTCCACCATCTCCTCCCGTGAGATCCAGACTGCTGTGCGACTGATCCTTCCCGGTGAACTGGCTAAGCACGCTATCTCTGAGGGTACCAAGTCCGTCACCAAGGTCAGTCAGTCTCATCTGGACCTCGAGACAATTCCCCCCTGACGATTCCCTCTTATCTAGTTCTCCAGCGCTGGTACCAAGTAAACTGTCAGTTCTCGCATTATATCTCGTCTCGCTATGTAGTCATGTACCATACGCCGCCGCCTTTCACACATCGTTCTGTTGTATTCGATTGTGTGGGATATCTAAGTTGATTGACATGATTACGCCGAACTGTTTTGGAATTGTCTTTGAAGGTTACATCACATGAGGCATGAGAAAGTAAAGGTTACGGTCCAGTATCGTAAAGTATCATCTATTGCGTTATCAGAACTCCAGGACGTCAATTCCCTTGAGTGTTCCATCCTACAGAGCGACGTCAGGTCACCGTTGCCTGTCTCATTCGAATTCCGTACCTTGATCAACAAGATTCGACTTTCATCCATCATAACTTCAGCGACCTGGACAGTCTCCTCCGTGATGACCTCCCGGTAAGGCAAAGCCGACCAAATCTCCTCCTCGAATACGTTCTCCGTGTTTGCAACAGGGTTCTTCGTCGTTACGATCTTCCACTTGTTCTTATCTTCGTCCCTCTTCCCGTCCCTCTTCGCAACGGTAGCGCCCTTGACGACGTTCCGGTTGAAATCCCTGATCCGCAACTTGTGCGTTCCCATCGTGTGTTCCCAATGTTGGTGTCCATGAGCGTGTGCATCCCCGCGCCTCTCACCGACTGGCACGCATTCGACAGTTCGTAGTCCATGTATCGCGTGCTGCCAGTTGGTCGAAAGCGTGTCTTGAAACCACCTAGTGTTCTGCGGTCCCCATTCGTGCCAATCGTAGCGTCCGACGACCTTCCAGGTGCTTGTCCCCGCCGAAGGCGACCCAGCGCTTGTACGTGTTTCGGACTGAGGGGATTGAATATCGTCATCCTCGGGGATATTCAAAATCTGATCTACCCAGGCTAGCGAATCTTCCACTCTCACGGTGTCATCGTTCTGCTCAGAATCTGTCGAAACAGATAGAGATCCAGAGGTTTGACTTGTCTGGCGGGACGATACAAGGTGAAAGCCTGAGACTCTGCTCTCGTCGATCGAGTCCAAGAACACTTTGGCGTGGATGAAGAAGATAAAGCAGTCGAATGTGTGCGGCGCACCATCACCTTGATGGTTCTCCGGGTTGACGGTGCCTATGGCGCACCCGAGGATACGTTCTTCGGGTCTGAGGTAATGATCACGGATTGTTCGAGGGAACGGGGAGAGCTGACTGTTCTTCGGTGGGGAAAGGGGCACACTCCCTGGGGAAGGGTTACAATTGATAGTCAGGTACCAGAACAATTGGGTTGGCTTGAGTCTGGGAAGCAGGAAAGTTGACCGAAGAGTCGGCCTTGGATACGCCGAAGGATCAGCCGGGTCTGTAAAGGTAAAAACTTCGAATGCGCCCATTTGTTCGGCCACCAGAAACGCAGTCTTGGAAAGGAAACAGAAATCTTCTATTCCATTCGGCCGGATGGTGCACCGCTTTGATGACATGAAAATCTAGATCAGGATGTGTCTCCAGAGCGTACGAGAAAGGGGGTCGACGAAAGGGAAAAACTTACGGATCCTCGCGCACCGTGTTTCCAGTTCCAGATCTCCATGAATGCTGAGTAACCGCCGACATCATCGACGACCTCCTTCGCAAGTGTGCCGATGAGGTCATCAAGAATTCGCAATCTGTAAGCAGGAACATGTTCGATGCCCCCAGCTACTTGCGACCTTCGAAGAAATGGTAGGAAGGGCGATCCCGCTTGTGGATGCGTTTCATTGGCGGACAATGTCCGAAGGTGTATGTGGTAGAAATGTCGTGACCTTGCGGGTGGCACATGTTGAGCACCACGCTCAGAAACGTCGGCTAGATGAGCCGAAGGGGAAAAAAACTTACTCGGGAGGGGCGAGAGCCAGGAGGACCAATAAATCCTGTTCAGGATCCATTGTAAAATCCAGAATAGTCATACCGAAAGAGTACGTCCAACTGTCCCCTTTTGAGTTGCCGCCCGGGGTGTCGTTGGCGCCGTTCGCGGCACTGGCCTGAGTTGACCCGGCACCGTCCTCTTTAGAGGCTTGCAGCAAAGGGTAGGGTGGAAGACGATAGAAGGTGACGTTCTCAGAAAATCTCCTGTCATTGGCGGCGTTCTGGCCAATGGCATAGATCCCATTCACAAAGTCGTACATGTATGCGGTGTGTGGACATTCGACCTTGTGCTTTGCGACCCATTCGAGTTTATTCCACCTGTTTTGTGACTTGAGGAGACGTTGCTTACGGGCGGCGTAGGGGATGGTGGATGTCTCGGTGGCCTGGAGCTGGTGGTAGGCGAGGTCGATAGTATGGGACAGGAAAGCCGATTTCTGCACTGTGTTTCTTATGAACTTGCACGTCTGTACCAACGAGTGTGTTAGTTGAGTTGTAGACCTGTTGTGGCTCAGAGTGGCATACCAAGGTCGAGCGAACGAGATCTCTGTGGGACACGAAGGAGAGGATGTGACAAATAATTTCAACTGGAAAATCCAGCAGGGCGAACTGCCCGCCCATCTTCATCGGTCTGCACGAGGAGAACGGAAGGAGGTGGATGGGCAACAATGAGGAGGCGATGGCTGACTGTGTGGTGACCGCGAATCAAGCAAGCGAACAAATTGATATCTGGAGGACCATCACGGGAAGCCGGGACGCGCGGAAACACCGCAGGCGGCAGCGGAGACAGTGAAATCCCACATTGTTCCGATCCAGACATCCCTCCTCCCACTGCCACCTGCTCATTTCCCACCAAAATGCTGTCGAAACGCGTCGTTTCTATTGCCAGGGGGCGCACCATTCTTACTCCCCAGGCCTTTTCCAAGGGACTGTAAGTCACCCTGTTTCCGCACCAAAACTGATCTCCGTGGCACGCACCGCGGCGCGTTTCGCTTTCTCGAGATGTTCGGCTTGCTCATTGTTGCCCGGGGTTCTCGCTGTCGTTATCTCAGGGTCTCTGTTAATGCGTACACCAGAAAGTCCAAGTTCCATTCGACACGTCTCGTCGCCGGTGCGTCACCCGGCAACCATACCTCACACCTCGTGATGTCCGTTGGCTTACCGGATCTTTTGTGCAGCCGAGACCGTACAGGTCCCTACTATGGCCGAGTCTATTACAGAGGGTACTCTGAAGACTTGGAACAAGAAGGTTGGCGATTCTGTTGCTGCAGACGAAGAGGTCGCAACCATTGAGACCGACAAGGTATCACATAGGTGGTGTTATGTACCAAAGGTCGTTTCCGCTCACCAATCGTCCAAACAGATTGATGTCTCCGTAAACTCACCCTACGAGGGTGTTATTACCGAGATCCTTGTCGGCGAGGAATCCACCGTGACCGTTGGCCAGGATCTGTTTAGGGTGGAACCTGGTGAGAAGGGCGCCGCTCCTCCTCCTCCGAAAGAAGAGCCGAAACCTAAGGAGGAGCCAAAACCTTCCAAGGAGGCTCCCAAGCCTCAAGCTTCTAAACAGCCAGAGCCCGCTCCTCAAGTCAAGGCTACTGAGAAACCCAAACAGCCGGAGCCTGCCAAAGAGCAGCCTGCCCCCCAGAAGGCCACTGCTGCTGGTAATCGGGGTGAGACACGCGTGAAGATGAACAGGATGAGGCAGACAATCGCGAAGAGGCTGAAGGAGAGTCAGAACGCCGCCGCTTCATTGACGACGTTCAATGAAATCGACATGTCTGCACTTATGGCGTTCAGGAAGAAGTACAAGGACGAGGTCCTGAAGTCTCATGACGTGAAACTCGGCTTCATGAGTGCATTCGCCAAGGCAGCCTGTCTTGCCCTTAAGGAGATCCCTTCTGCGAATGCCTACATCGAGGTACGTCCTCTTGTCTAGCGCTCTGCTCTCGGTCCGATGTAACCGTGAAAAATCCGATAGGGCGACGAGTTTGTCTACCACGACTACGTCGATCTTAGCGTGGCAGTCGCGACCCCTAAAGGTTTGGTGACCCCGGTCGTTCGGAATGCAGAAGGTATGGGCTTTGTCGATATCGAGAAGGAAATTGGGAACCTCGGAAAGAAGGTACGATGTACCGTGAAACAATTGATATGAGGCACGTTGACAGGACGTCTCAGGCCCGGGATGGCAAACTGGCATTGGAAGACATGTCCGGCGGCACGTTTACCATGTGAGTTACGAATTCCGCGTTTAGTTGTGGCTGTTTTGTTATTTACCAGTGGCGGCACCGCACTAGTTCCAATGGAGGAGTATTTGGATCGTTATTTGGTACCCCAATCATCAATCTTCCTCAATCAGCGGTGCTAGGTAAGTGTCGTTTCCATTGGAAGTCATTTTTCCTCGTTGCCCGGGGCTCGGATTGATGAGCGAATCTGGGTATTAACTATTGATACCAATGCAGGAATGCATACGATCAAGGAGAGACCGGTTGTGGTCGATGGACAGATTGTGATACGGCCAATCATGGTCGTCGCCCTTACGTACGACCACAGGATGCTGGACGGCCGGGAAGCGGTTACTTTCCTCGGTGAGTGCACTTGGTGAAGAATGCGGGCGGTTTGATCTGATGCCGTGTAACAGTGCGGGTGAAGGAGTACTTGGAGGACCCGCAGAAGATGTTACTACTTTGAGCGGGAGCAGGTCTCGTTCTCAATTGATATCGTTTTCTATTGATTTTCTGCAAAAGACGGTCTATTCATGGCACACTTACCCGAGTGACCGGACAATGCTGAGAGTGAAGAGTGGGCGATTGCGTCAGGGCCTCGTTTTGTTCGAGACTCAGGGTCTTTGTTTCATGTCCTTGCTGAACCTTGTCGACGCTCGGTCCGCCAGCATGGCCCCGTATCCTGACGCCGGATGAGAGGGGGCTAAAGGGAAGCCCCACCAGTGACACGGAGGGCGGTCATGTGGGGGCGGTCCAAACCGAGGCTCGGACAGGAGACATATCACGAAATCATCCGAGGACGCCAACGTGGGCCCGTGGCCAATGATCTGGCCAATCGCGCGTGAGAATGTGACGTTTGTGACAGAGTCCGGGGGCGTGGACCGGCCACAAAACCCTGCCACGGCCGGAAAAGGAAATAAAGTGGTGCGACAGCTGGACAATTAAGGGAAGAATTGATTGATCGGATCTTTCCGTCGGAGCATGAAATTGCACCCACAGTAAGCGACAAAACAGAAGAGGAGTCGCCCAACCACTGCCTCGTTTTTTTTCCCACTCTCTCCCCTCCCACTCAACCGTCGAACACAATGCTCCTCATCCACAAGCCCCTCTCCATATCATCCCCCACTCCTGCTCACTACCACAGGCGACTGCCATCGGCTCGTCATGTCTCCGTCCAGCCAACACGGACGCCCGGCCTCCTCTCCATCATCCCGAAGCAGCAACCCCAGCGGTCCCCACAACCGCAGAGGTCTCAGCAAAGGACGACACCCCTCAAGGAGAACCAGAGACAGAACCGTTCACCGAAGCCTGTTAATGCCAAGGCTCAGCCAGTCGACATCAAGGAAGCTATCAAGCCCACCATTGCCGAGCCCAAGTCAGTCAAGGCCCAGACCAAGAACCCTTCATCCACACCGGACAAGAGTTCCACCGGCCGGGCTAATCAGAAGCGCTCCCCAAAGGACAAGGCTACCGCCGAAAGGTACTGCTTTCCCCAGATGCCATCTTACTGTTTTTTGGTATTCATTCGAGGGAACCCAGGAGCTCTTCCTTGACACCCGCCAAGCAATCTCGTCGACCAGCCCGTCAACCATCTCCTCCAGCACTCCCTACCCAAGTTGAAGCTACATCACATACCGTTTCCGAACCTTTGAAGAATCCATCGTCGAACTTTTTTGACCCTTTCCTCAGCACCTCATCCGACTCGGACCTCTCAGACACCAAATCGAAGTCAACTTTCAAGTCGTTGCCTCCTCCAAAGCTTGGACGGCCTTCGGGTAAACTTGCCAAACGTCGCCAACAATCGGTTGATGCCACACAGACCCCCACCAAGGCCATCCCAGTTCCGCGGTCTACAAAGGGTCGCACTCCCGGTGTGGTAAACGTCTCCCGTTCCGCTCCTGTCAACAATGTCAGCAAGAAAGCCAAATCCACCGTCCTCCGGGCTCGTCCCGAAGACGTCTTCCCTATCTGCGATGACATGACGGATATTGATGGCGAGGGCAGCCGCCCAAGTACACCTGTCCAGAAGGGTCCCACCCGGCAGCAACAGTCTATCTTCTTCGATGATGGTCCGCGGACCGCTCCATTATCTTCAACGACCCCTAATTTTCCTTTCGCCCTGAGCACCCCCTCCCCAGCCGTTCGCAAGCACCATCGTGCCCCTTCCGACGGTGTGTTCAACATGTCACTAGATGAGGACTCCTCTTCCGATGCTTCTGAAGGACTCCGCAACCTGTTTGGTGACTTGTTGGCTCACAAGCGCCGACCCGATGGCCAAAAGGCGGGATACTTTGCGAGTTCACAGTTCCAAAACTCGCCCAGCCCAGAGGACCTCCCCGCTCCTGATTTTATTCATTGATTTGCTATCGTTCAAGTTAGAAACCTCGCAAGTTGTAGAGGTACCTTTTTTTTTCCTCGCGAATTATCTCCCCCGCTCATTGTCTGATTTGCAGTAGACATTCTGACTGTCCAGCACCTATTGTTCCTTTTTTCCCCTCTCCGACAACTCATGGCCAGCGTCGGCCCTCAAATGTACTTCCATCTCCCTCGACAACATCATCCCAGCTGCCGATCCTCTTCCTCCCCTCCCTCTCACACCGACGTTACGCCTCTCCTCATGTGTTCCGGTTTAATGGTTGTTGGTCGTCGTTTAGATTGCTACTCTTTGCTTTCCGTTGTTTTCGCAGTTTTCATCGGTCTCCCCCGGTCACGGTTCTCTCGCACAGGACATCCTCTCACTCTCTTCATGCACATCCTCCCGATGCGCATACCTCCAACTTGGCCTCTTTGTGGTGCCCTGCCTGCCAGGATACCACTTTCTGTCGTCAGTTTGCAATCCCTTTCTCGCACCGCTCTGAACGTTTCTTTATTGCGCTAAATTGCTTTCGTATCTCGTCTTCTCGTTTGCCTGGTTCTCTCCCATGTGGAGGTCGCGGACATGTGTATCAAAAGGCGTTGAGGGCAAAAGTCGAAGAAGATATATTCGCACTAATATCTTGCATCCTCACCACTCCCACTTCCATCCCCACTCTACCCCACCAACATCCGCCTATTCCCCTCTCCATCGCCTTGCCCACCAACCGTCATCCACCAGGTTGCGGATTGCTTATTTATACCGCTGTTTGTGAGCGACCATTGCGATCTCAGTCGCGCTGGACCAAACCACATTCTTGGCGGTCCCTCATATCCTCCGTTACTCCCCGGGCTTGGGGTAATCGACGCAAGCATTACTATAAACATCTCCCCATCGTCGTCACTCTACTTCCCCCCTGCCCTCCCCGCGACGATGGGGTATTTCACTCCTTTCCCGCTGCTTTCCAAGCTCCCAGCACCTCCCTGTATCAAGTATTTTCATTAGCCATCGTCACTTCTTGCATCTTCTTTCCTCGGTCTTCTTGTAGTATTATTGGCGCCTTTTGGCTGTTTTCGGGATCCCTCTGCATGCATGCATACGGACACCATTGCATGTCAAAAACTCCCCTCTTTTTATTCAGTTTTGTTTGTCGTGACCTTGGACCTTTTTATTTGTCTGGTGTACGTTGCTGGTTTTGTTGTAAGTGGTCTCGTTCGTTCTCACAATTACCGACACTGATCAATTTCCTCAGATCTTTGTTTTGTCGTACCTATCGCACCCATACCCTCCTGCTTTGACGGTCGCTTTGCCATCCTCCTAGGTTCTTATCACATCATGCTCGTCGTCCCAGAGACGACGAACTTGACCGTCAAGTCGTCACGAGCGGGCTCAAGTTCCAACTCATCCCGCTTCCTCTACCCCACCCTCGTTTTCTACTTTTTCCATGCACTATACCTTCCACTCATTTACGCCACTGCGGCTATATTTCTTTCTTACATCAATCCACCCCTCTCCACTTTCCTTCCACTCCACAACGTTGGCTTGTGCTATAGATCAAGTAAGCCATCACACTATCCGTTTTCTCCGGTCCATATTCTTCTATTTTTTAGGTCCCTTCATGTCTTTTCCGTCATTACCTTTGTGCCTTCATGTCCAGTTTTTATACTTGTTTCACTATGGCCTCGTCTATTCTCTTTTCTTTCCCTTACTTCAGATGATGACCACGATACTTCTTCCGTCCATACGTTACGCGAATTCTACATACATCTTGCCCCAATACATTTGAATTGCCTTAACTTATGGTCCGTTTTATCATGTATACTCAAAGTTTGAGTGCAAAGGTAAAGCCGTCATAACCCTTCTCCCCCACGGTCGAGATGGTGGTAGCGCTAACCTCCGGATCCGCCTTGATCACCTCCAGAAGTCTCCGTGCACCTTCGACCCTACTCTCCGTGTTCTCTGGGTTCGCTACTTTGCCATCCTGGACAATATTGTCGACGATCTGGTCATGCGAACGGTCAGCAACTCCCCATACGTAGGTACCACCAGCACGTTGAAAAGATACCTACAATCACACCACCCTTACGCACAAGGCGTTTGGCATGCTTGAAATAAGTCACGTTTCCCTGCTTGTCCGCGTCGATGAACACTAGGTCGAATGAAGTGGGGGTAGGGGAGAGTGTTTCGAGGGTTTCTGCGGCTGGACCGAGGATTATGTTGACCTTGTGGGTGAGACCTGCGGTGGTGAGATTCTCGGTCGCTATTCTGGCGCACTGGGGGTCCACTTCTAGAGTGACGACCGTACCGTCCTCTGGGAGGGCGCGGGCAAGCCAAATGGTTGAGTACCTACCCACGGAGGTCAGCGAGTTGATCGCGGGAAAAACCCCTTGACGAAGGGCCGGAGAAATTTACCCTCCAAGAGTACCGACCTCCAAGATCTTCTTCGCACCGATGGAACGCGCGAGGAGGTGTAAGAACTTCCCTTGGGCAGCTGTAACCGCGATGTCTCGCAGACCATTCGCCTTGTTGTTTTCCACGATTTTGTCGAGCACTTCGTCCTTGGGAATCAAGAAGGAGTTGTGATAAACATCGGTCTTTGTCCAGATCTCTTGTGACTCTTGGGAGGACATGACAGTAATCACTTGCGAAGGAGGCGTTGGTACTATAGAGGGGTAGATGAGGGGGCAATGCAGGTGTTTGGATTTGCGCTTAGGTTTTAACGGGATTTGTTCGATAGGCGTCTGATAAGAACGCTCCCCACGCACCCTTGGAACCCGAGTTGGGTGCACATCGAGCGCTGTCAGACTGCGGAACCACCGTTTGCTGGTCATAAATAACACCGTTTGAAAATGTGCGAGCCTTGCATATGTTCATACTCAACTGGCCATTGGTTTCCGGGCCGTGAAGCGGCTGTCTAGTAGCGTGGCCGCATCTCACCCCAACACGCTGGGGTAACCACGCCATAAACTCAGCTTTTGTTCCCGACGCCAACGATTAGGTCAAGGATGAATCTTTCTGCCACCGTCTTGAAATTGTCGATCACAGATGCCATTCATGGACTCGCGCGAGTGACCGCTGCGACCGCTCCATTCAGATTCCGTTTCCACTGATTGTCAGCTGGTATGGACTGGTCGGCTCGATTCGTAAGTACATTTGCTTACAAACCACCGATTGCGACATCCCATAACCACATTGTGGAAATTTTAAAGCGGTCCGTATAAAAGCTCAACTTGAAGGTGGCTCTCCGTCTTTCCCTTCTCACCTAAGCCACTGCGCACGCTTCAACCATGGTCGAACAACTCACATTATACTCTGCGAAGGTCTGTCCATTCTCCCACAGGGTGAGTATCGATCCGTGGCCTCCATGACGCACCATAAATTAACGCTGATCGTGCCTTCCGATACCTTCGGGAATGTTAGGCAGAGCTAACTTTGGAGGAGACCAAAATCCCTCACAAGAAGTTCTTCATCGATTTGAAGAATAAGCCGGAATGGTACGCTCCCAAGATTAATCCGGCATCGAAGGTTCGTTGTCTGCAATCTCGGTTGTCCGAGTCGTGTGAGTTCATGAAGACCTACGTGTGCTAGGTGCCGGCTGTTGCATATGGAGGACCAGATGTCCCCCCTGACCAGCCCTCTCCTGAATCAGCGAAGATAACAGAATCTCTCGTTTTGATTCAGTTCTTCGTCGACCTCGCTCCGGAGTCGGACCTCCTCCCCCAAGATCCCCTGGGCAGAGCCAGAGTCCGATTCTTCTTGGACACGGTCAGCAACAAGATCCAACCCAACATCACCAGGTGGGCCATCGGATCTGGCTCGTACGACGCTTTCTTTGAGGCTCTCGACGCGATCCAGGATCAGCTCCCTCCGGTCGAGAAAGGAAAGTACATCTTTGGTGACAAGTTCACTTTGGCGGATATCGTTGTCGCTCCGTTCCTTGGACGTTCGCTGTTGATCCAGCTTAAGAACGGTTTCGGAAAGTTCGATAAGGAGGAAGCCAAACGTGGCTGGGAACACTTCCAAGGACCCAAATACGAGAGGCTTCGTCAGTATATCGATGATATTGTTGCAAGGCCGAGCTGGAAATCTACCTTCGACGAGGTCCGTAGGAACACTCACACGAGTTTACCCATTCCTTACGCTATCTTATTCCCTTAGGCCTACCTCATCAAGTCAACCGCCGAACGCTTTGCATGAGCAGGGGATGTTGAGTCTGTGATCAGACTTGGATCAAACAAACAGCTGTAGCGCTAGTAATCGTGTAAAAAGTAACATCAGCTTTTTCTCTTGGTCATGTCCGACTTGTGAGATGTCGTCCGAAGCCCAGATTATGTTCAGCGAGGTCTTGGTGCAAGACGTTTATGCAGATGAATCGTGGGAAACACCTCGAAGTCTCCCTATTGGGCCGCTTTCCGTTCTCTCGAAATGCCTTTCGGCGAAATCGTCGTCGGTTCTCCAGGCAGTGGAAAATCGACTTACTGCTACGGCAAACACCAACTCCTCACTGCGCTCAACCGACCGATATCCATTGTAAACCTTGACCCAGCGAACGACAACATCCCGTACCCTTGCGCGATCGACATCGCGTCCCTGATCACCCTCCGAGATGTCATGGACACGTACAGTCTCGGTCCTAACGGGGGGATGCTGTACTGCATGGAGTACCTTGACGAGAACTTCGACTGGCTGGACGAGAAGCTCAAAGCATTAGGAAAGGATGCTTATGTTGTCTTTGACATCCCTGGTCAGGTCGAGCTCAGCACGAACCATGAGAGCTTGAAAAGGATCATCAGAAAACTCTCAAAAAGCGGCTTTAGGGTATGCATCATGCTCTCTACACCCTTGGGTGCTCACACATACCTCACACAGTTGGCCGCCGTGAACTTTTGCGACGCGCACTACGTTACAGATGCCTCGAAGTACATCGCAGTGCTCATGGCTTCGCTCCGGGTAATGCTACACCTTGAACTCCCGCACATCAACGTGCTGTCGAAGATGGACCTGATCACGCAGTACGGTGATCTCGGTAACTAGCATGTACATTATCCTCAAAGCGATTCCTCTGTTGACTAACGGTCGGCCCGCCCCTCCCTTTGCCGCTTTAGACTTCAGTCTGGATTTCTATACCGAAGTCCAAGATCTTTCTTATCTCCAAAACACACTCTCCGAGAGTTCACCCCGGTATGCGGCTCTGAACATGGCTATATGCTCGCTTATCGAGGACTTTGGTCTCGTGGGATTCGAAACTCTTGCCGTGGAGGTGAGTGAGCATATGATTCCAGCCTCCTCCCCTGACCCGAATATACGACCATTATATAAAGGACAAAGAATCGATGCTCCATCTCACGCGAGCCATCGACAAGGCGACGGGATACGTCTTCGTCCCTCCCACCAACGCGCCAGCCCCTCCGGGAACGGTTGAAACCCCTGATGGGGCCGCATCAGCACGACCGAACACATTATCGCTACTCTCAACGGCAGCTGGGCCAATGCACGGTCCTAGGAGCGACGTACGAGAGGTACAAGAGAGGTGGATAGATGCGAGAGAGGAGTATGATGCCTGGGAAAGAGCGCAATGGAGGAGAGAGGGTCAGCTGGTGCAAGAGCAAAAAACTCGGGATAAAATTAGGGTGAGAGGTGGAGCTTCGTAAGGTTCTGAAGATGCGGGTACTCCAAAAGGGCACGGAGCAGATAATGCTCGGGAAATGAAGGATGTACAATAATTCACGAACATATGGAAATGACGTCGGGGCTCGGAAGGGCCGCCACTGTTACAGTCTCCGGAAAACGTTTTTGCTCCCACTTCGAATGTTCTGCCGCCGCGTTGTCCTTCCATGTCGTTGTGTTTCGTTCAGCCCCACAGGATTCTGCGACCGGCCTCCCTTCTCCATACCCGCACCAAACGTCTCAACACCTGGCTGCTTCTCCCGTTTCGCACCCTCGGAAGATGTCCGGGATCTGTCTTTCCTGGAGGATGGGACCCAGGTGAGCTCCATGCCACCGTCCATCGACCGTTTGACGTGATCTGGGGGTCGCCTTGATTTTGACGCCTCGTTTCTCCTGGCGCCGTAGGCCACTCCTCTTGAGTCATGCGAACCACCGTGGTTGGCTTTGAGAGGGGTCATACGAACGGAGGTGAATGGTTTAGCAGCTTTCTGTTGCCGCCTGGCCTTGGTATATTCCCGGTCGCGCAGCAGATCTGCACATTAGGTCAGCCGTTGAACTCGCGCTTGTCGCCCTGGCCACTCACCATCTCCTTCACTACTGTCGTCACTGTCTGCTTCAGAGCGTTCATCAGATTGCTCGTCCGGGTCGGAAGAGAAACTACTCATATCCTCCACCTCCTCTTCCTCTTCCTCAACGGCGGTCATCGCCCTTCGCTGCTCCCCTTTATCTGACCTCTCCGATGCTTCTCGCTTCTTCGCCGCCAAAGAAGGATTTACGAGAGCGAACTCCCGGCTAGCTTCGTCAACCTCGAAGTCAGGATCCTCGAACAGCGCCTTGAAACGGGAATCATTGATCAATCCGCGCTTCTCAGCAACATCCTCATCGACATTCATCCGCTCTGCATCATCTTCCTCAGCGGCAGCGGCTCTCTTCCTGACTTTCCTTTTCTCCGCTCTCGCTTTCTCCCTCGCCTCCTCCTTGGCAATCCTCTCCGCCAGGCCCTTGTTCACCTTCACGTTGAGCGCCGCGTTCTTCGGTGCCCGGATCCTGCTCTCCGCGAGCTTGTCTATCTTATCGCGCAAGGTCTTCTCCCTGTGTTCGGCATACGCAAATGGATTTGCAATAGCCCGTGCGGTGTCGTAGAGTTTGAGGGAGAGGAAGTACCCGTGCATGTAGGGTTTAAGAGCCGGTGTGCCGACAAGATGGTCCAAGCCGAGAGTCGCAAGTTCGTTCCTGTCGACGAACTTGTAGTCCTCGTAAGCGGTTCTTGCAGTTTGGTCTTCCAGTTCCTCAGTGAGGTTCTCCAAGAAACTGCACCACCGTGGGGCGGGGCCGAGCTGGGGGATGTAATAGGCGTTCATCTGGATGCCTTCATTGGCAAGCATGATGAGACCGCTACCAGGGATATGGTGAACGTCGTTCAAGTCGTTGGCAGGAGTAATCGAGGCAAAATTCTCCGCAGGCTATAAATAGCCATCTTAGTGCATATTCCGAGGGCGGTGTCACGACGCATACCTTTTCGCGGTCCCATAATTTGATGACCTTCTTGTCCGCACTGAGAACGAGCCCGTCGTCTACCATGTTATGCCCACCGTCAATCCACGCGACCTTCTTCACCGGTAAACCATAACCCTGGTCTTTCGTGGCAAAGGGTCGAGCAGACCGGATGTCATAGAGAAGAGTGTGCCCTGTTGACGTCCCGACTGCGTATGACAACCCGTCCAAGCGCGAGGAAATCGCAGTGACGGAAATCGCTGGCATCTCGTTCACCCCAGGAAGGAGAGATACACCTGTGGGCAGTAGACTCGTGACGGGAAGCCTCAAAAGACCGACTCTCGAACGCGAGCGTGGGTCCCATAGTTGAACTGTCCCCGTGTTTTCGCAACCAAAGGCCAGTAGCTGGTGGGCAGGGTTGATATCGATGCAGTTGACGCCGGTAACTTCGTCGGGAGAGTTGTCTTGGAGGTCGAGGGGATTGAGGAAACGACCCTGGTTGAGATTCAGTCGATAAACCTCATGACCGGAAGCGGCGACGATAGCGTCACATGAGGGGTAGTGGTAGGCAATCGCTCGACCGGCTTTGGGTATTCGGGTGCTGTGATAGAAGCCGCCTTGGTTATGCAGAGCAACGGAACGGTCGTTTTGAAGGTGTAGTGTCTTGGTCCAGTCATCGGAAAGGATCTGGATTCATGTAATGCGCTCAGCGTCGGGAGTTAATGATAGAGCGGGTGCGAAAACAACTCACTCACAAGGAAGTCAACGTTTTCAGCGTCAGAATGTCTCTCAAACTTGAGACTCAATTGACCCAGATCCCAAACCCGCATCTGAGGCTTATACGTCCCAGTAGCAATGACATGGTGTCCGTCCCTAGTAGTTTTGATTTTGTTGCTAGCTTCAGGAAATTCGAAGTGTTGTATGAGTTCGAGGGTTCCTTCGACATGTTCCCTCTGTTCCCGTTTCCCCTTCTTCGATGCGCGTTTCCGAATTAACCAGTCGGGAAGAGAGGATGAAGCTCCAGCAGCTGGGCCGTTGACGGTGTATACCCTGACGGAGCTGGGGTCAGCAACCATTTTCCGTCTGGAAGCCCAAGGCGCGGAACGAGAAACTGATCGGAGGGGAAATTTATCAAAGGGGTGGGAGGCACGTGACCTGACGAAAGCGGATCGGCGGCCTGGCCCAGCCAGAATTACAAGTGACGTCTCTCATCTCGACCCACACCGACAATTTCTATCACTAACACCCACAGCAACAAGCAGCCATGGTCGCGGCTCTGGTTTTGATTGCCGATGGTACTGAAGAAATGGAGTTGTATGCATCTGCATGAGAGACGACCCTCCACATACCTCCTGATCGAACCGTTTCAGTACAATCGCCTTTGACACCCTCGTCAGGGCGGGGGTGGAGTGTAAATCTGCTTTCGTTGCCCCCGCCGGCGGAGTCCCCACCTCTCTTGTCGCAACTGGCTCGCGCGGAATCAAATTCGTCGCCGATGTCGAGTTTGACCCAACCCCTCACGGACCAGTTGGTGCTCCACACTCTCGCTTGGTGTCTCACTGAGGAGATTTCCACTCAGGACAATTTCGATCTCTTGATCATCCCTGGTGGTGCAAAAGGAGCTGAGACACTCTCAAAGGACTCTCGCGTGCAGCATCTGATTCGAGAGTATATTAAGACTGGCAAATATGTTGGAATGATCTGCGCTGGTTAGCCTTCGCAACGACGTCATCGATATACATCTGAAGAATAGGGCCATCAGGTTCCCTCGCTGCGCTCACTTCCGGCCTACCAAAGCAACCAATCACTTCTCACCCCAGCGTCAAGGGTCAGTTGGAGAAAGGTGCACTCCTGTCCGTTGCTTCTCGGGTGATTGACCACTCACAGCCGGGAGTCCAGACTTCGAGTACAAGGAAAGCGGTGTAGTGGTTTCCGGCCACTTGGTCACCAGGTATGTGTTTCATGCTGCGGCACACTATGCTCTGTGTTAACCGCCTATGGGTTTAGTCGTGGTCCTGGAACTGCTTTCCCGTTCGCACTCACGCTCGTTGAACTCCTGTGCGGCCCAGAGAAGCGCAAGGCTGTAAGCGGTCCGATGGTGTTTCCCGAAGGAGTTAGCTGGTGAAAAAAACACCCATGACGGAAGTTTTTGTCGTACGAAGTGAGTTCACTTGAGTTCACCCTAGATTTTATTCGTTGTCAATGTCAGTCGCGAAGTCCGTTTCCGTCAGTGTTTTCCAAACATTATTGTATGGATGTAGTCACGGGGCACCGATAACCTCTTAGCTCGGATCATCATGTCTCCGCCTTTTACTCGGCAACTCTGAAGTTCCCCGCTGATCATGAATTCTGAAGCTGCGATCACGTACTCCGCAGTTCTTCGAATGACGTCCGCAGCAATCATGCGACACATCTCATGAATTCATCCCGGCCTCATACCAACCACACGTGGTGTGGCCATTACCTGGGCAGTCATCCGATCGTGTACATTTCTACCCCGCATTATCAACCGAGTGAGATCGACGCACCCATACGGGAATGGGGGACGCTCATCTTTAACTCGTTGCATTCGTCAACGTCGTCATGGTCACATGGATTCGATTCGCGCACGCGCGATGACAAGCGGTATTGAACCCTTCCATGCGTAATTTTTAAAAGCGCCATGGAGCCCTCCCGTACGCCTTTCATTTTGCTCAAGAAGTCCGAAATGAATGGCCGGGGATTTCCAGATTTATGGGTGTCACCCTAGTTATTTGCATTGAACTTTGTCCTTGGCGATGATAAGGCAAACACCTATCGAAAACCGCCCGACCGCAGTTGATACTCCACAAAAAATTTTGAACCTCGACTTTGGTGGGTCGATCTAACGTCGACAAATCACAGCACGGTGGCGGTGAATATGGAGGACACCGTTGAACTGACCAGGACCTGCGTGCCTATGAGAACAAAACGACTACTGCGAGAGGCTGCGCGGGCCAACCCACCCCTTCAGGGTCATATTGATCCACTGCCAACATCTGCACAAATGACGTCCGTGATAAGAAGGGAATCACAAATCTCGGATCACCCAAGATGGGACATCCTTCGCCCGGACTTGTCAACAGGCGCATTATGGGTTTTGGGACTGCCTCCGTCTGGCAAAATCTGGAGATGATTTCTGATGGCACTTGCTCTTGGATTTGTGTCGGGACCAGCCGGCCACGTTCGGAGGTTTTGAGTTTTTGGGGACCAGAAGTTGCTATCAATTGCAAGGGTGAACGGGCGTACTACACAGTAAATGTGACAGAGTTAGCTAATGGATACAACGAGGTATCTAGAGAAATGAATGCATGGGTCGTCTATTCCGCGTCTGACCTCCGAGGCTTCTGGTTCCCCCTTAACCACGCAGAATTACCTGGAGTTGAATTACTCGAACTCACACCTGTAGATTTGTGCGAACCGGGCGTTGAAACCGAAGTGACGGACGTGGAAGAAATCGTGAACCCCATCCCGGGAGCGGAGGTGTTACTTCCCGTATTGAGCTCTGCCATCAGTGCGGAAGTAATGTTACTCGAATTGAGAGATGCTCCAAGCGTGCTCTGGAGTTGAGCTTGTCGCTTAGGCGATGGCTCGAAGGGGGCCGCGAGGCTTGACAGCGTGGAAGTAGTTGTACTGCTGGATGTAGTGGGCTTGTGGCCAATGGGGGTGGGCCGAACCTGGTGTTGCTGGCGGGGTTGTTGCAAGATTTGTATCGGCTTTTGTGTCTGGGGTTGCTGGTGTTTCGTGGTCAGCGGTGGGTGCGATGGGCGTTTCCTCCTCCTTAGACTCTCGATCGGGCCGGAGAGACCGTCCTGACCCGTCGAGTGCAAGTCCTCAGGGAATCCGCCCAAGCCTGGGTGAGCGGATGTACTTCCGGACTGGTTGCTCGCCCCAAATGACGCCGGGTCGTAATAGCAGGAATCATCCAAGCGATCTGGAACGAGAGGGGACGATAAAGGGGCTTTGTCGATTTCCTCCTCAATCCTGCTAAGCTCCTCCTCGAGTTCCGGAATGACACTGTTTTCGAGCTTTTCCCGCTTGCCATTCAGTTTATCCAGTTTGCTTCCAAGACCTGCCAGCTCGTTCTGAAGGCTGTCGATCCGCTTTTTCTCCTGCCGCTCCAGGGCATCGCGTTCCTCTCGTGCCTGAGCTGCCTGTTGTTTGGCGATCTCGAATTCCTTGTCGGCCTCGGCCCGTTGTTCACGTAATAGAGGCAGGGAAGCCTCAATATCCGTGACCGCTGTACCGATGTCCGCCGCAGCTGCCAATGTCTGTTTCACCGCTTCCTGAAGGGCTAGTGCCTTCTGACGGGCACGGTGTTCTACAGACGCGAATTTATCCGAGGCGCGCTTGAGTGTTTCGATGTCAGCTCGGATGGCGGCGTCGGCTCTCTGTGCATCCCGGCGCGTTGTCTTGAGAGATACGGCCAACGAGTCACGCTCGGACTGAAGAAGAGAGAGGGTCTGGTTCAATTGTTGGATCTTGTCCTCAAGTGTGATTGACGAGGCCGACACGGAGGTGGGACCATCTCCAGAAGTTGACGCGGACAGCGTGGGAGAGGCGGTCGGGGATGGGGTGGAACCTGGGGGCGTAGTGAGGGACTTGGGGATGTGTGAGGTTGTCGTGTCAACCTCAGACACGACAATTGGCATGGCGGTAGATCCGTTCGCGTTATTATGATCGTGTGCAATCGAATCGGAATTGGGGTCGCTCCGATCAGGCGCTGTATAGAATAACGTTCAACGGGTGATTTCATGAGAAACACCCTTGATGGTGGAGGGAAAAACTCACAAGTGTTGTTTGTTGTGATCAGGCTGCGAAGGTGCTCATGGCGGTGGGGTATTCCTAGTTCGATATCGTATTGCCTACCCGGCATCAAACCGAATACGATAATAATAGCCTCGTCGGATTCCTCCTCGACTCGTAATAGGACTCGCTGCCAAGGCGAGGAATTTACTTTTACGGACAAGCCATTTGTGAGGGCGTCCGATACGGCGGGAGAGCGGGTGGGAGGCTCCGGATGCTCCGTGGGAGCGCGGGCTGCATCGTCTCGCTCATCCTCGAGAAGAGATTCGAGAGCCGGATCAAGCGGTTTTTCGTCGAGGGCAGATGTGAGGGTGAAGGTGGCCGAGACAGAAGACACCTGATCCACGGACAGAGCGAAACGATGTATCCACGGACGGATTGAGTGCCATTGATCAGCAGGGTGGTCCATGATTGTAGGGCATCTGTGGTTGCTTAGCGAAGAGAGTAGTGTGTGGACGAGCGCCAGGAGATGCGAGGCGAACGGGACTAGTTTGATGCGACCAATCCCAGTCTTCGGCAGCCAAACCATGCGCTAAAAAGATCCGGTGACTTTACCCGTCAAGCAAAATGCTCCGGTTTGTTTATAAACCCCCCTAACCCGTTCGTTGACGAACACCCACCCACGTCCTTTTATCCCAAGCATCGTGAGTTGCTGCATCCCCCCGTCCTCGACCCCCTTGTGTCCACTCTTCTCACCACATCCACTCGTCTGACTGCCCCACAGTCCAATGGAACAACGCCTCCGTGTCCATGATACCGTCACCGCGTTCAGCCAGCCTGACGCAATCAAAGCTGCCCAGAATGATATCGACAGCGAGATCCAGCGTCTGAACGATTGCATCTCTTCTCTCAAGTCACGCAGAAACTCGCTTTGTACGGTCTCCCGCCTACCCCCTGAGGTCCTGTCCGAAGTCTTCCTCGTGATGGCCGAGCAGCTCCAAGCTCAGGACCGTTTCAGGGTCGATTTCAAGTGGATCTCCATCGCCCGTGTCTGCAGGCTTTGGCGCCACATCGCTCTCCAGCACGGTCGTCTCTGGGGCAAGATCGACATGACCAAGCCAGACCGCACCGGGGAGTTCGTTGACCGCTCAAAGGGGGCCCCTCTTGCCATCAGGCAATCCTTCACCGGTTCTCTGGCAGAACTTCCCACCGCCTTCACGGATCCTTCACACCGTTATCGCGAACTCCATCTCCACGCGAAGGAGGGGCAACTGGGACCCAATGTTCTCCGGGTCCTCAACTCTCCCATCCATGCTCCCGTATTGGAGTCTCTCGTGCTCGAGGTTTCTGACAACTATCCCGAGTACACCCTCCCCCCTACGATCTTCGACTATAAGGCGCCAGCTTTGACTAGGTTGCAACTCCAGAACGTCCGTATGGAGTGGCCAGCCGCCCTTTTCCCTTCCCTGACACACTTATCCATCCAGTGAGTAGATTCCTGAGGCTGTTCAAACGCAAACGCTTACTGAAGCTGGTTTCTAGTCATAGTGGAAACACAAACTCTCCGAGACCATCGGTCTCCCGAGTATTGTCCACACTCAAAAACATGCCTCTCCTGGAGTACCTCCACCTGGTTGACCAAACTATCTTTGAACAACCCGTTCCTTTGAAAAACGCCCCGGTCGAAGAATTCCCATCCGTTTCACTCCCTCACCTTACAGCACTCCAACTCTTTGGTAAAGCCTATGACTGCACCACAATCGTTTCTCATGTCACCCTTTCGTCCTTCGTCGACCTCGAAATTCACTGCACCGACGTCGAAAGTGTCTCCGAAGTCCAAGTCCTTGCGGATTTCGTCAAGGGCAATTTTGCGCGAAGCAGTACCATCCACGATTCTTCCCTGCTTAGTGTCCGCATGAATGCTGGCGTGGGTGAATTGTCTGTCAGTGTCGACTCCATCTCCGACAAGGAATCCAAGCGTATCGTGTCACTGGGGATGTATCCTAGGATCGTGGAGTTCTTCGAGAGGCGCGCCTCGACCGTTTTTCCAATTATCCTCAACTCTATTCCCGCAGCAGCTACGAAGCGCTTGGACGTCCGCAGCAAGTTTTCAATCAGCCCAGAAGCCTGGACTCACATCCTTAATCGGATGTCGGAGGTCCGCGTTCTTGACGCCTACTTCGCTGGCGCTGTCAACCTTTCGCATGTTCTTGGATCTTGCTCCGCAAACACGCCTTCACCCGTGGCCAAGCAATTGAAATCGTTGACGTTCTCCGGAGTGTCTTTTACGCACAAGACATCCCAGCAGGTTCGATTCCATGAAGCTCTGTTGGGGTGCCTGCAGGAGAGGAGTGATGGGGATCAGCGTATTAAGAACCTGAACTTCCACTCTTGCTCTGACGTCGGCGGTAGCGTCGGGTTGCAGTTCAGGAAGGTTGCACACAAAGTCCGATGGGACCAAGAATCAGAGGAGGATTTGATGGCCCTACTTGAGGAGTAGTCTTACGGCAGACTGGGTGACCCCCCATTCTTTTTTTTCTTTCCTTTTTTTCCCTCATCCCTCTTATTCCCCTTCTGCGAATTCTCATGTGTCTCACGAAACGTCACTTCCGATGCTTCCCGACATCTCCTTCCATCTCTGATCATGATCCTTTTATTGAATGTTTTCATCTGTCGTATGTTCTCCGCTTTTTTGTCTATGTCTCGTCCCTTGTTGTCGCGTAGTCACAGCTTTGTTCGTAGTTTCGTTAGAACCAGCCCGTCTGTATAAATAAACAATCGCCTTTGTCCATATGAAAACCTGCAAAACACCCAATCAGAGCGAATCAAACGAGAGTCGGTCGGGGCTACCATCTTCGGAGGTTTTCCGACCCCACGTGGCGACTTGTCTTGTCCCGACACCCCGTTGACGGTTGAACCCATCCTTGCTTCTTCCCCGCCCCTCCAATTTTCACAACCCCCGCATCTCGTGCAAAATGTCTTCGAAACGAAAGTGGGACCAAGCCGCGCCGGAGGTTGACTCCGAGGTGCCTTCGAAAGCGACAAAAACAGAGGATACCAAAACCGCCTCGGAAGCGGCAGCCACCGCGGCAGCCATTGCCGCAAAAATCGCCGCACAGTTTGCCAACGGCGGTACCGGCGGCGGAGGGAAGGACCCTTACGACGGAGAGTTCACGCATGACATCGATATTAACGACTTGAGGAACCGATACCTACTGACGAGGGGGTCTACTCAGCAACAGGTACGTGCAAATTTCGTTCATAACCTTTCGTTTTGGAGGCTCATTGATTCTCTCCACGCGTGTTTGCCTTTTGTTTTAAGATCCATGAGGAGACTGGGGCGTCCGTGAGCACGAAAGGAACGTGGTACCCTGATCGCTCGAAAGCCACGGACAGGGACCCGCCTTTGTACCTCCACATTGCCGCGAACACGCAGGAGATATTGCAAAGCGCGATTTCCAAGGTCAGGGAACTTATTGACACGGATTTGGGGTCCCTCGTAGAGGACAAGAAGGATCGACAGAGAGAAAGGGTGCGTGTCCATGTTCCCTATCCCCGGCGCTGAGAAACCCACCCACATCACAGCGCAAATGGCCAGAGGAAAAGCTCCCCGTTGGTCTCGAGTCGATAAGGAACTTCAACGTCAGGGCAAAGGTCGTTGGGCCATCAGTAAGCGATTGAGATCGTTGGCGCACGTTGTATGTTACTGACGTACGGGCCACAGGGTGCATTCGTCAAATACATTCAGCAGGAGACACAGACGAGGGTGCAGATCAAGGGCATAGGCTCTGGATTTGTGGACCAGGAGACAGGTAGAGAAGCTGACGAGCCGATGTATATTCACGTCACGTTCGTGTCCCTGTTTTTATAAACCGCCCCGCTCGAACTAACGATGGCACATTAGCGGCCCAGACGAACAACAGGTCGCACGCGCGAAGGCTCTCACTGAAGATCTGCTGGAGGTCGTCCATGACGAACATGCGAAGGTCAAGACAGTCGTCCAGCAGCAACAAATGGAACTTCATCAGGCACAACTTCAGTACGCCGCCTACAGTGCCTACGTATGTATAACTTTACTCATACAACCCTCACTCTCTCCCATCCGCCTAACTTCTAGGCGGAGTTATTTTTCTCATTCATTTTTGGTTCGTATGGTTCCTCTCTTTGCTAACCTGACCGGGATTGCTGGCAGAATGTGTACGGTGGTGCAGCCCCACCCCCTCCTGGCGAAGCGCCTCCACCTCCTCCAGGGGAGGCACCGCCCCAACCTGGTGCCCCACCACAGCAACAACAGTCCATGGACCCAGCCGCTTATACGCAATACTGGTGCGCTTGTATTCACCTTACATATCACAATTTTTCTGACGACATCTATTATCCAGGGCTCAATATGGTTACGACGTGAACTCGCCCGAGTTCAAGAAGTGGCAAGAACAAGCTTACGCTCAGTATTACCAACAGGGGGATCAACAACCTGGTCAATCGTCCGGTCCACCACAGCCACCGACGAGTGCACCCCCGCCTCCACCCTCAGATGCTAACCCACCTCCGCCCCCACCAGCATGACCGTACGTGATTTGGTAAGGTGATGCTAATTGTGAAAAAGCGCAAGGGGGGAGGCAGCGCGACCGTAGTGTGTCTAATTATTATGGCATCTTCGGGGACAGGAGAACTCGAAAATCTGCGAAAGCTTTGACTATGGATCATGTCAGATTACCTCATTCTTGTAGTAATCCCATGAGAAACTCCCATGTCTATGTTGTCCCAGTCTACATTTAGCTAAACCGATGAATGAGAGACGCGCTCAATGTGGGTACGGGTGAGGAAGAGATGGATGGTTGGAGACCCTGCAATAGGGTTCCAGATTTATGGTTCATAAACAACAAAAAACGTAGAGAGATATCCACGGCCATAGGACCTTGAAAGCACCGCATCCCGTCCGATCTGCGAAGTTAACCAGGGTGCCGCCCAGTTAGTACCACGGTGGGGGACCACGCGGGAATCCTGGGTGTCGTGGTTTTTTTTTTCATTTCTTCTTTCACTCGTGGGGGTTCACACTCTCGATGCTTCGCTTCCTGAAAATCAATGTGATTATAGAGACTCGTCCATTTCCCACCCCTTCTTGTTCACACTGAAGTTTCTTTAGACTCCCGAGCTCACGACCCCACTTGGTCGCATCAGCAAAACGATCAATTCATGAAACTTTGGCACTCTTGGCACACTTTACATAAAGTACTTGCGAACGCTTCAAAGCGTCGAAAGTTTCGTGAATTGTTTTGATGACCTTCGTGGGGACTATGCGGTGTTCGATAGCCTGGTCGGTGGCATCAGGCAAGGCCACTTATACGCCTCCGAGATACCATAAGCGAAAGTACTGCTCTCTACCGTCCGCAAGCTCCATCTCGTTCGTAGGAAAATTCAAAGTCACCGCCAGATCTACGAACGGCGCCAGCTGTTCACACGGACGGTATATATACCGAGATGACTCGCCTGTGAGACCGACCCGACGCCCACGGCCTTTTCTCAAAACAGTGCCGTGCCCGCCAGTGTGTTTTTTCCCCCCAGCGAGATCACACTCAAGTTCTTTTTTTTTTTTCTTCTTCCGAGGGCTGACCGCTAGTGGCTTTTTTTGGGATACGTACTACTACACATCGCCAATTGATCTGCAGAACTCCGATGAACTTTTTGAGCCTAGCTTATAGTGCTTGAAGCTTGAAGCTTGAAGCTTGGCATGTGGCACCGCCTTTACATCTTTACATTGAAGTCGACGCTCGCTGAGTTTTGGATTTTCTCTACAATGCTCACTGGGTTTTTTCTCTCTCGCTGTACTGCATTCTATGAGGAACAAAGTAGCGATCGGCATCCCGTTAGCAGTGACATATCTCGATATAAGCATCGGGCGAAGATCGATTCGACAGAGCAAGACGGACTCCCGATATCCCCACGAGACGAGGAGGGTTGTCTGATCGTGTGTCTCCCAACTGTCAGTTCTCGTAATATCTAGCTCTTGTGTTTCACTAGATTTGACTCTATCTCACACCGCCTCCCCGAGGTTCCCGTTCCAGACTCACGCTACTCGTTAGGAGTTGTACTCAGGCCCGTGCCTTGGGGTGTGTGTTCCACGAGAGATCCTCATTGCGTAGCCTGGGAATACGGATTACAAAACAGGGTGGCTTGCTACAATAATAGCTAATCGGCACGCTGATGTGCGGTGCCGTTTACTAGGGCTGGATGGCGACCTTCAGGGCCCCTCGGCTGCTCATTTTGTCCAATGCCTTCTGGTAGTCCTCAAGTTTAAAGACGTCGGTGAGCTAACCGGAAACTTCAGTATCACGACCTACGGGTCAGCAACAACGACGCCGCACCATTCCCTTGGTAGTTATCTTTCCGCTCTTGTGACATTCGATCGTTTGAGGGAAACAATAAGTTTGCGAGAAGGATCCGATGATCTACCCCGCCATCAACAGCAGCAAAAGGGACGAGAGATGTGGTGGCGTACCCTGATGTCATCGAAAATCGCCAAGATACACGAGCCTTATCCTCGTAGACACCGTAGACAAGGAAAGTTCTACCCCATCGGACGTAGTTGATGGAATCCTGGACGATGGATTCAACTCCAGTCGCCACAACCACCAGTAAGAATCCTGAAACGATCAGCGGTGATAGATGTTTACCTGTCAAGCTCATATACGTCCGCAGCTTCAAGGTCCTTGGCGATATCCATCTTGATACCCCTGTTGGCAGCGATGACCACTTTGCTTACGCCATTCAGTTTCAGGAACTGCGACAGCATCAAGCTGTAGCCAGAAATGTCAGTTTGGGGTGGAAACGGCGATGTTTTTACTATTGCTCACCGGTAGGGCCGGCACCCAAAAGCAGAGCTACAATAACCAAATTCAGGCGATGGATGGAGTTTACGCGAATCAATCACACTCGCCTTCACTTCCAACCTTTGGCTGGATCACGTCCACGCCGTGGATAGCGCAAGCGAGCGGTTCGGCTACAGAAGGGAGCGGAGCGGTAAACATACTTGAAGGAGAAGTGAACCTGAAGGCAGTTATTCGAATCTCTCGTATCTAGCGTCGCTTCCAAGTCGGAGATCTTGGTGATCTTGTAGAGTTTGTGTTGGGGGCTGTGTGTACCAGGGCGGACCACGGGTCAGAAGCGATTCACTTACTTCCATTTCTGCGGATGGTCACCGGGCATGGACTCACTATTGCGATGTATTCGGCAAAGCCACCAGACAGGCTGACCCCCTCGCCTTAAAGTTCTCGCAAAGCAGGGGTTTTCCACGACGGCAGTAGAAGCATTTGTCACACTGTAAAGAAAAGGCGTGGTCAGGGTGCATTGGCTCGTTCAAGGTAAGCACACCCACCGTTGTCCCGACTTCGGCAACACAACGATCGCCCTTGGCGAAAGTCTTAACATCCCTGCCAACTTCGACAGCGACTCCCACAGCCTCATGGCCGGGGATGAGCTACGGTAGAGAGAATGAAGTTCGTGTGGCAGATGCAGGTAAGTGGGAGGGATCGGCAAGATCAATCTCGGAGCCAACTTGTGGGAAGACTAAAGTAACTTTAGTACCGGGAACTGGGCAATGAATTCATCGTCGTGAATATGGGCATCGGTCTGTCGAAAGGTGTTGAAAGTTGCCCGTCAGAGTTTTAGTTCCCCATCGTGGAGATAAAATCGTGGATACAGACCCCACACAAGCCACAGTAGGTAACTACCGCCACAAAGTGACATGAACACATGTGTCCAGGATGAAAGAAGAAGAGAACAGTACCTTTGAGCAAGACTTCGTCGCCTTTGACTTGGGGGATAGGGACCTCCTTGATGGTGAAGTTCTTGGCCAGGAAGGTATGAAGGATGGGCGCGTCGGCAATGACCGGGAAGCCCGATAGAGACGACATACGCTGGAATAATACAGCGTTTTCATCGTTGGCTGGGACATGATTTTTTATCGAGCTCTGGGTGTGACCGCGGGGCAACGTAGAGGGAGTAGGAGGGGGGTACAGAAGGAGTAGAACCCTCAGAATGTTCGTTTTTTTATGTCGCCAACCACCAGAAGCAAGTTCACGCGGCCCGCACGGCATTCTCATTACTATAAATCAAGGGTATCCTTCGCCATGGCGTGAGGAGGTTCAGATAGGTCGATGGCGTTGACGGTGGAAGCGGCCGTTTCGTCCAGTCCGACAGTCAAAAGGCTCCGGTATCAAGTTGGAGGTCGGGGGATGGTATTACAGAAACCGATGCAATGCCTCGGCAATTATACAGCAAAAAAGGAATGACTAAGAGGGAACAACGTACGGTAGAAAACGAATGTGTCATGAAGGTGGCGACCATGGAGATGCGGTGGAGAGATAGCAACCCACCGCGAACTCGGGGTATCCTCCCGAAGTGGACAGGAAGTAGATGGATCCCTGTGGTCATACTGTGTCCGTGGACCTGGTGACACTCTTCATGCTCGAGAGTTCCCACTGACCCTGCTCTCTGGCAGGCGGCCTCTCTTCCTCTCCTTTAATAGTGCTTTGTTTCCGGTCCCAGATCGCCCGTGGTTTTCGGCAATTCTCTTGACCGTAGTTCAAATTGTAGTCAACCATAACAGCCTGTTCGATTTGAACTTGTACATCCAGTTCACCGGTGGTCGTCTCAGTTCCGTCCTTCGTACCGTTGAACTGGGTCCGCATGGCGCGGGTGATGTCACGAGGAGCGGAGAGCTGATGAGAGAGGACGATCCTCTGATGGGAACGCTCCTCAGAGGCCTCTACGGGGGTGGGTTCAGATAACCGACTAGCAGTTGACCGCCCCTCGCGTACCATGAATATGCATGAGAATTCGTTGACTCATAATCCACACAACCATATATCCGAACGAGGCGCTGTGGAGAAAAGCCAGGGTCGGACCACGTCTCCGAGTTGAGAATCGTTCTTATCACTTACCCCGATGACTAAAAAGTAAGGAAGGTGACGTCAGGGCGGTTGATGAAGGAGAGTGGAGCACGACGGCATTTACCTGTACGCTTTTCCCAACACTGTTCCGATACAAGATCAAGTTCAAAACATTGACCGCTGGCGGATGAGAGTACGTGTGAGTGAACCGAAGTAAAGCGCGTAAGGAACGGTGTTTACGGACCCGTGAGGGCGATCATATACCCCAAGCCGTCGAAGAAGAGCCTGGTGAGTGAAATCACGCAATGAGGATTACGTCCTAGCTGCCAAACAAGTCCATCACACACATCTTGACCATCGAGGACATGCTACGTTAAACGAAGTGAGCGCGCGTCCTCAGTTTGTTGCGAGTGGATGGACATCAACAAACCTACCTATTAATACCACTCGTTGATCTGATCAGATAGAATGTTGAAAGAAGGCACACAACCGTGTCGAAAAGCATGGCCATCAAGTAAAATACCCATTGAGGCATGCGCGCTTGCGAGTTTCCTGGTGAACAGCTGTCAAGATATCAGCTTAGCTTACGCCGCACAACATGAGTAAAAAAACGCCTTACTTCCCCTGGAGACAAAAATGGTGAATGAGATTCCCAGCGGCGCATTGCGGGGCGCACTCACCTCGCTCTGGACTGGTATACGACCTTCGACGTTCGAAGACCACTCAAGTGCCGTCACGATGAGTCCAAGCCCTAGAAGGAATAAACCCAGTTCCTTTGACCGCCGGGTTATGGCCCAAGTTCGGTACCCGATGATTACCTGAGAGATCATGATCTGAATCACTGGTGTAAGGTGTGTATAAGCACCCGTTCCTTCGACCCCATCGAAGGCTTACCTTTGAGTATTGGGGCGGCCATGTAATATTTAGAACATGCGCCGGGGGAGAATTCATGGTAGAAGTACCCGAGGTTGCTGACGACCAGCAAGAGGATACTGACATATCTGTAACAGGAAGCGAGAGTAAGTGGACACTTCTCTTGACACAGCATTTCTCTGGTACCGTATCAGGACGAACAACACTTTGCTGACAGACCAGCTAACAACATGGGGAGGTCAGCGAGGGTGCACTTTCGGTGACGATAGAATGGTAAAATCCTACCCAAACCGCAGGGTCCCCTGCGTACGGTAAATTCCCCATTCCGCCGGTATGGTGATCAAGAAACTGTGGAGCACGTCAAGGGGGAAGCGAAATTGTAGAGGGCGCAACGGACTCGTAGGTGGCAACGGATATTGACGTGATCCGTAGGAAAGAAGCCCATGTCAACTGGGTGCTAGACATGGCTCGGAAGGAGGAAGATTTGGAGGGACCAAGAAGAGCCAGGGTCCATAAAGGGAATCGTTCATATACCCCCCGGCCCCAACATGGGCTGCCGTGATTAAGCGTCTTGGCCCCACTGCTAACCAGCGGTATAATCCACAACAGTCCCCAGCCGACACAAGCGCTCAGGCTCAGGGTGCCGGATTGATCACGATGTACGAGTAGTACAAAAAGTTTCTGAATAAGGCTCGACGGTCGCTCTTTCGTTATGTTTCATCGCCTCATGGTGCGTAGCTGTCCATTGTAAATGGTTTTTCAGCCACACGAACACGTCTTCATGAGCGATTTTCCCCATATGGTCGCCCGATGCCGTACTTACTTTTAAGCGTTGTTCTCCAATTCGATGCGTAACGCTTCTGTCCCCGCAGCGGGCTCAGGGGCTCTGAGGCAAACCTCCCCGGAACCGTCGTCGGGGGCTGGTTGCCGATGTGACAGAAAACCGAAAGAGCCAAGAGTGTCCCCTGGTGTTTGACTGTTGGGACCGGTAGCCGGCTGCCAAAACTTGACCAGAATTTCCCACACTCGACCAGCCGGATGTGTATTGAAAACGGGTATTGTGGGGAGACCGGGCGAAGTTTCATGCGCTAACAGCGCTCTGAGGGAAATTTACTTCAAACAGTAGAGATTCGGGCCTTGTTGGGTATCTCGTTCGACAGAGAATTTCCTGTAAGCGATAGACGCATCACAGGCCCATGCGTTATTTCCGTGTATCTAATCTGATGTTCTTGCTTTGGGTGTTCTGCATAAGAGCCCGAGACCTCCACGTTTCACGGCCACTGATTAGTTGACTGGCTTTTTTGGAACCAGCCGTCCGCGAGCAGACAACCTCGTCAAGTAGAGCTTGAAAAGGGGGTTTTTTTTTTCGTCCGGCTGGTTAGGAGCCTGAGATACTTACTCCCCACCAAGACCCGATGTGAAACCATCACGCCTGACCAAAATCAGCTGCTGTCCCCACCGACTCATTGACTTGCTCCAGTGAAAAGCGCCAAGCGGATGTGATTACCCACACAACGCCTACCAATATTCAACGCCCGAATTCTGTCTCATCACAACGTCCACACTCTACCATTATACACGATTCCGCCCAATTGCAATCATACCCACGGTCCCCTCTAGCCGCGGTAGCGGCTGCCCTGAACTCAACACCGGTTGTGGGAGGAACCCAACTCGGACCAGCCATGCCAAGTACAATCCCATGACCCCGTCCGTTACCGACATCCCAGTCTCGACCGGCTCCGGCCCCAACAGCGTCTGCGTATTCCTATCATCCAACTCCGGTGCCTTAGTGCTCGTAGGAAGGTCGTCCAGGACGAAGTGGAGCAGAGGGAATAACGCATTGTCCTGAACCTCCATAACGTGCCGCTCCAGCTTCCTTCTCCACTCCAAATACTCACACTGTTCAACCTGATACCCGTACCGAGGGAGTGACGAAAACACGCTGTTGAACGTGAATCTCGGCTTCGCCGTGATATGCAACACCGACATGGCGCAGTTCTCTTGCAGGTGATTCAGTGCCGCTAACGTGGTGCACCTGGCGACATGATCTACAGGGACCATGTTCACTGTGTTGTTGATGTTTGGCACCAGTCCCAGCTGAATGCATCCTTTGGCCAAGCGCCAGATAAAGTCGTCCGTATTGGTAACTGTGACCGGAACGCCACAATCAGTCATCTTGGAAACAATTAATCGGCGCGCATGTGCTGCGGCTCACCTGCAGATTTCGAATCGCCGACCACATACCCTGGACGGATAATGTGACCTCTCAGACCTCTCCTTCCACCCTCGAACAACAGTTTCTCCGAAACCCACTTCGATTGACCATAACCCGATTTCAGATCGTAACGTGCTCCCTCCAAATCATCGTCCTCAGGAACTCCCATCAACCCGCTTGGGTCGTTCAGCGAAGAATCCGATAACTGCACATAATGCTGGGTATCCAGGGCCGAAGTGGAAGAGACGAAGACGAAAAGCTTCTGCCGACCAGTAGATGCCAATTCTATAGCCGTCAACGTCGCGAGCACATTCGCTGATCGTAATTTATCATATGGGTATACCCAATGTACCTGAACGCAGAATCGTCAGCGTACCACCCTCTATTGATAAACTGCAGTTGGAAGAAACCTACGAAGGCACCATTATGTATTATCACATCCGTTTCATTCGCGACCTTGTTCCAGGCCTCTAAGGAGAGTCCGAACCGCGCCTGGTCGAGGTCGCCGCAGAGGACCTCTAATTTCGACGACTTGATCCACTCTTCATTCCAGATCCCCCTTCCCGTCGAGCTTTGTCGTAGTCTCTCTGTCGCCTTCTCTTGACTGGCGTCTCGAACAAGACAGAAAACTTTCGCCACTCGATCGGTCCGGAAGAGATCCTTTAGCACAAAGGCACCTAGGAACCCAGTGGCGCCAGTCAAGAAAACCCCGAGCCCCTGTTCACCAAAGTCGTCCGGCAATGGGGAATATGACTCCTTTAGCTCTTGCTTCAAAGCCTCGTAATCTGCGCCATACTCCACAACTCGTTTAGAAGGTCCGGCCCCTGCGGGCGCGGCGCCGGGGTATTGTAGCGCCTTGTAGTCCAGTCCGAGATCGGTGTTCTTTAGAACGTCGACCTGGGCCGCTTGGCCAGCTACCGTCGGATGGTCGAACACCAGCCCTAGCGGCGCCTCAATGATGAAAGTCTTCCGAATCTCAAAGATCAGACGTGTCGCAAGAATCGAATGACCTCCTAGATCGAAGAAGCTCTCGTCGAGCGGGACTGTGCTGGGGGCATTAGGAAGGACGTTCTTCCATATCGCTCGGATGGTGGCTTCAGTTTGGTTGACCGCCTGCGCACCCACACGTTGGGACTCGATGGATGCTGCCTGGGCTGTATCAGGGAAAGGCAATGAAGGTTTATCAATCTTCCCGTTGGGGTTTAGTGGCATCCGCTTCAAGGGGACAAAAACTGTGTAACGACAAGTAAAGGAGACGCAATGATGAACAACTGTTGTTGATATACCAAAGATGGGAACTAAGCACGCACGAGATGGAATGCTGTAACTTGGCAGCTTTTTCTTCAAATGTTCCCGAACATCCTTGATCAACCGGTTGTATTTCCGGATCCCACCAGCAACGCCTTTATCTTCGTCTCCGGAGACGGCGTCGCTCTGGAACCCTGCCAAACTCGGAGCCTCCAGGGGAACGAAATAGCTAACAAGTATTTTCTCCTCGTCCTTGTCCCTCCTCACAAGTGTGACGTTCTCTCGGATGAGAGGATGCTGGGTCAACAGCGTATCAATCTCTCCTAACTCAATGCGGAACCCTCGGATCTTGATTTGGTCGTCGGCTCTGCCAGTACACTCAACCAAGCCATCGGGCATGTAGCGTCCCAGGTCTCCGGAGCGATACATCCTGTCTCGAATACCCTTCCAGTAGCGAGCGGCGGGTAGGGCGAGACCTTCCTTCGGGTGCAGCATCGTGTCTAGGCGAGGCGTGCTCGACGCGTTGAACCAGTTCTGGACGAACTTCTGCGCGGTGGCATCCTGATCTGAGTACCCTTCCGCCAATCCCCCTGACCGCACGTAGATCTCTCCAACTTCTCCAACCCCGCAGAGAACGCTTTTGTCGAGCCGGTTTACGACTAAGAGTTGGACGTCAACCATTCCGGACCCGGCCGGCATGATGTCCTTTTGAGTCGAAAGGAAGGTAGGGTCGTCTGCAACGCAGGGGATCTCCATGTATGAGACCGCGCGTTGGGTTTCTGTGGTACCGTACATGTTGATAATGCGAACATTCTGCGCGAGGGCTTGTAGGCGAAGGCAGTCCCTCTTGGTCAAGACGTCACCGACAAAGAATGCGCTGCGAAGGGTGGGAATCTGTGCCGTGGCTTGGGCAGAGAGTAATTGACCCATAGCCGGTGTGAGGTGAGTAACCGTAACCTGATGCTCGGCCATCCACTCGGCGAGCCTCCCAGGCGTGCCGATATCTTCCGGGGTCGGGACATACAACTGGGCTCCGAAGAACAGCGGGGTGAAGACTAGGCACAATCAGCGACCAGTAGTCGCCTTAGACAAGGGATAGACGGGAACTTACTATCTCGTTGGACTGGATCGTGAGCAATACCGCTGAGCATCGTGAATTTCGAATGTTCCCCGATCTCGAACCGCTTGCCCATCCATGGAAAGAAGTGCGTCAGGGAATAGTGTCGGCCCCTGACACCTTTGGGAACACCAGTACTTCCGCTCGTGAACGATAGTGTACCAACGCTATCCGGTCCGATGACCACGTTAGGATCCGTCTCGGCAAGACGAGCCTGCGGCATGAGAACATCTGCCGAACCCTCTTCGATGTTACCACCTACAACCTCACCACCTTCGAGAAGTTGTAAGGCGGGAACTTCGACCCTGATGTTCAATTCGGAATTTATGAACTTCCGAACGTTGGGGTTGATTTTTCCGGCTCCTTTGAGGACGATGAGTGCCCGAGGGTGCGCGACTCCGAGATAGACGGTTTGGCGGGAAGGTGGATAGGCGGGGTCTATAATACCATATATCAGTATTCAATCCTGATCCCCAATCTACCATTGAACTGCTACCAATTACTGAGAATGTAGCGCCAGTCTTCAAGGTAGCCAGAACGGCAATCACAAGTTCCACGCTTCTGTGGGCGTATATCATCACGACTTCCTCCCGTTGGACACCATATGCCAACAGGTGGTGAGCCAGCACATTCGCGGCGCGCCGAATGGCGCCGTAGGTGTGGGTGATGGAGTGCGGGTTTTTGTCTCCGGGAGTCTGGACAACGCACGTCCGATCTGGGAACTTCAAGGCGTTCTGAGAGAAAATATCCGTAATGGACCCCTTCCAGTCGCACCAATTGAGGTCTGCAGTGGGTTCGGGGAGCCTTTCTTTTTGCGAGTCCGTGAGCAACGGGACAGAGCCGATCGGCGATAACGGTTTGGAAGCCACGCGACGCAAGAACGTGGATAACTGGTCGACGATTCCGGCAATACGTGTTTGTGTGAACAACAACGAGTTGTAGAGAATTTTTAGGGTGATGTGGGGGGCAAGGGATGTGCGGGATGTGGTGGTCGCACGAGCGACGAAGACGGTAAGATCTGAGGTTAAACTTGTCGATCGGATAAAACTGTCCTTCGCGGAGTCAGTCTCGTCAAAGAACCTGACACGGAAGAGAGGTTTTTCGTCGCGGTCCTTGGCCAGGACTTTGGCGATTGTTTCGTAGGGGAGCACGTCGGCCTCAGCGTCTCTCTCGACTTGCTGGACCTTTCTAACGATTGCCCAAAATGGATCTGATGGGTCCACGGATAGGCGGAGTAGGAGAGGATCGCGAGCAACAGCGGAAGAGGAACCGATGATTATGTCTTGATCTCCAGTATATCGATGCAGCAAAACGGTGAATGCTGACAAGAGGAAATGGAAGACGGATGGGGCGGCGGGGGCAGAATCACTGTTGTCGTCGTTGACATCGTCAGACTCATCATCAAACAGCGCCAGCTTCAACAATCCACGGGATGCTTGTTCGGGGAGTTCCTCGATGTATGCGGCCTCGACGAGCTTGTTCCCGACAGTTGGTCTAGGGTAATCAGTCGGAAGAGATATCAACGGGACGTTCTGTAGTCTCTCCACGACGCGGCGGAGGCGGGTTTCGTCGTCGTCCATGGTGGGATCCAAGTGGGGAGGTGAGCGTCGGAAGAAAATTATTAGACTCGCGAGAATCGGAACGGGTTTTGACTCGTTCAACTGACGTGCGGTGTTGTTAATATCAACCCCATCGGGAAAAACACTCGAGAAAGTACTCGAGGACACATCCTCGCCACCCGTAAATAAAAAGCACGTTAAACCTCGTAGCTGTCTGTTTCTGCATGGATTTCAAGTTTGGACGCGAATAAGATTGGGTCAGTGACTCAGTCGAGTCGAGTCTGAGTCTCTGATGATCCCAATTGGTCACCTGATCCAATTGACTGTGGCCATCTGCGACGCGTGATTGGTCTCGCATTTCTCTTTCCAGTTGTCATGTCGCGAAGAGCGGAGAGTTCGCGAACTGGCCGCAATTACGCGGTTAATGTGAGTCCAAACTCCCTGTGACGACGGAGTTCACCCGCCCACAACGATCTAGGTCGTAGAAGACGGACGTACAGCCTCTGCTGTAACCGACGCACGCCGGGCAGACATACTAAGACGACTTGAGGTGGCTCAGAGAGACTTGGCCGATGTTGAGCTACAAATCGAGAAGTGGAAGGAGAACCGACAGCTGCATTCCAGCGAAATCAAGGAGCTCAAGAGGGAGATTGCTGTCTTGGATGCCCACGATCAGTGTCAACTCGAGACAAGCAGTGCCACATCGGATTCGATCAACTACATGGAACAAGAGTTCGAATGGAGCAAACAACTCAAGTCGAAGCTGAAGAGGATTTTTGGAATCGATGACTTCCGTCTTTGCCAGAAAGGGTATGTTGCTCGGGTCGGAAATGCGTCTTCTAAGACTTATCCTCCTGTTGGTAGCGTTTGTAATGCAAACCTTCATCAGAGACATATTATCTGCGTCATGCCAACGGGAGGGGGGAAGAGTCTGACATACCAGCTGCCGGCCCTCCTCTCTCGTGGATGCACCCTGGTTGTCTCGCCGTTGATATCTCTTATGGCCGACCAGGTGTTGCACCTAGAGGAGAACAATGGTGAGATCCCTGATCGACAACATATCTCTGTTCCTGAGTACCCTGCAGTCGAAGCGGTCATGCTCAACAGTGCCACCCCAAAACACGAAATCGAACGGACATACGAACGCCTGATGAATCCTCCTGCAAACGGGGAGGAGGGGATCAAACTACTTTACGTTACGGTGAGCTCCGATGCTTTCCCAGAGGAGAAAAGCGTTCAACCGGTTTTTTAGCCGGAGAGGATAAAGCAAAGCGCACGTTTTATGCGCTTCCTTCTTGACTTAGCAAGAAACGGCCTCCTTGGTAGGTCGATACCACCTACTTTCACGACCGTGAATCACGTTTTCCTCAGTCCGGATCGTGATCGACGAAGCCCACTGTATCTCGTCAATGGGTCACGACTACAGGTACGCATAGAGCCCTTCAGTGCCGTTCAAATCATGCAAACGTATTGGTTGCCTAGGCCAGATTACCTTGAATTGCGTCGGCTTGCCGAAAACTTGAGGCACATACCGATCCTAGCCCTTTCAGCTACATGTCCCCCAAGGGTACAAAATGACATTATCAAGATACTGGGCCTCCCCCAAGCGACATCGGGCACAAGTGCGCCACAGCATTCCCACTGTCAGAGCTTATGTTGAACCCTTCGCAGCGGCAGAGCCTGGGAAGACGGTGTTCTTCTCGTCCCCGCTGTACAGGAAGAACCTCCACTACAAAGTGATTCCAAAGCCCTCGAAAGAGAGCGATCACTTGGACATGATGGTGGACTATATTCTCGAGAAGTACCCTAACGAGAGTGGCATCGTGTATTGCACGACAAAACTGGCAAGTCCTCGGTCCCATCTATAATAAAAACGGCTCCTGAAATCGAAACCAGCAAACACACAAGGTGGCCCAAGGCCTGCGGGAGAGGAGCCGGGAGAAGATTAAGACCGGCATCTACCACGCAGACATCGAAGCGACGCAGAAACAGATGCTACACGAAAAGTGGCGGCAAGGGTCCGTAAAAGTGGTCTGCGCAACGATCGGTGAGTAATGCTGCGGGTGATTTTGAGGGGATGTATGAGAACTTTTGTTTCAGCATTCGGGCTTGGAATCGATAAGGGCGACGTGCGTTTCGTTCTGCATCACTCAGTACGTCCCAAAGATGGAAAACCAGATCAAATCTGACCAAAATCCTTAGGCATCAGTGAGTGCTATGTTGCTGGCACGCCTTCACAACCCTGATCCCGTTGAAAGAAAACTGTCGAAGGCTATTATCAGGAGTCTGGACGCGCAGGTCGAGATGGGAAAGACTCGGACTGCATTCTCTATTATCGGCCCCAAGACGCAGCATCCATTCTGACGATGACTCCTGGTAATGGTAATGGTGAGTTTCAGGGAATCGCCATCCTACCTGATTTTGTTTAATGTCGTCCAGCGCGTGAGATACTCCGGTATGCACAAGATATGTCACAATGTCGGAAAGTCTTTTTTGCCAAGTACGTGTCGGTTGCCTGGGGAACGGGGTGCACTGAGTACTGAGCCTCGAACGCACTCCTTCCAGATACTTCTCTGCGTCTGCCAATCTCGATGTTTCTGCCTGGTCAGCAGATGGAACTGCAGCCTTGGAGAAGTGCGGTCACTGTGACAACTGCCTCCGTGACGGTGCTACCTACGAGTGTAAAGACAACACCACCGAGGCGTGGCAGATCCTCAAAATCGCCGAGGAGGTTTATAACCTCAAAGGAAACGTCACCATCGCTGGTCTCGCTGGCATTACAGGGAGTACACGTCAACCCAAAATCAAGGTAAAATCGAGAGGAGGCGCCGCTACCGAGGTGCAGATAGATCTAAGCAGAATCGCTGGCGGGAGGGTCGCCCTGCCCGTTTCGGTTGGTTGTCTTTCTGTCTCGCTCCATTCCCTTCACTAACCTGTTCCTTGATGTCGAAAGGACACGGAGATTATCGTCGTACAGTTACTTATTGAGGGTTATCTGATAGCCCAGGTGCAACAAACGAAATACACGACCTATGCTTACCTGATCCCGTCGCTCACCGCCTCCCGCCTAACACGACATGCGCGCGAAAGCCTTAATAAATGTGAATACTCCGTCCGGTGTCACTTCCTTATCAAGGTACGGAAAAACGCGAAAGGGAAGAAGCGGGCAGTGTTGGTTGAGAGGGGTCCCTCGCCTCAAGACACAGTCACCACCTCGGGAGCTGGACCTTCGTATCTGACCAAGAGGAAACGCGAGGAGGTGGATGATCTGGAAGATGATGAGAATGTGATTGAAATCTCCTCTGACGCAGCGAATGGGGATGATGAAATCATCGAGGCTGACCCCCCACCTCGGTCTCGGAGAGGTTGGAAACCCTTGGATTCTGGAACCCGGAAGGAGGGAACGAGACACAACGTCACGAATGTGGACTCCGACCCCTTGGAAGATCAATATGTTCCCGATTCCGAGGAGGACGACGATTGGACGTATTCTCATCGATCAAACGCACGGCGGAGGCGCACAAAGTCACCAACTATGGCAGACCTTTCGGACTTTTAATCACACCGCTATTTGAAAGAGTGTAGTAGTAGTATTTTGAATCTCCCTACCATAGAGCTACATAGGACTAGGGAAAGAATAATAGTGCGCACGACAGAGCAAGTGGTAAAGCAAGGGTGTACAATTGACAAGGAGATTGATGAACGAACAGCGAAGACTTCCGGCGGATGGTGCAGTATAAGTTAAAATGCGGGTGCGAGTGCAAGGAAAGCAAAATGTCCGACAAAAAGCGTGAAAGTCATGATCATACACTCGCCCTGCGTTGAGTATCCGGCCTCTTGAGAGCAGAGCGAGCTGGTGTTTTGGGGATCATACGGTGCTGCAGATCGATAATTACTCCAACTTCATTCATCCAACCCACCGAAGGGTCAGGGTAGTCGGCCAAGTCCTCGGGGTACTCCTTACCAGGTTCGGCTGGCTTGTAAAGGCCGTCGTTGGTCCAAAGTTGGTCACTGTGAAAGTAGAGTTAATGTGAGTGTGACAAGACATCGAAGAGTCCGCTCACCCTTTACGATTGTACCAACCCTTCCTGCGGGGGACCGGTGAATCACAGACGAGGCCGTCCTTCCAGCGGACGCAACGTCGTGCGGGGACTTCTACCTTCAGCGGTGGCCGAACATTAGTGGACATGCTGCGGGAACGTCGAGAGACCGTGCGGGTTCTGAAGGGCATCGGGGCCACTGGCTCAGCCGAGCGTTCGGCATAACCGCTGCTCTCATACGGATGAACGTATTGACCACCCTTTGGGTGGGGATAATACACTTGCGGATATTCGGCATACTGTTCCACGCCCTCGGAGGGGAACTCGGGATATTCTTGGGTAGCCACCTGAAATCTGCCAGTGTCTGCCTGAACCTGAACTGGGAATTCATGGATGGGCTCTGGAGTAGATGGGGGGGATGAGGAAGAGGCGGAGGACGAGGAGAAGTTATCGGGGGATGATCGTCGTGGCATAGACGACGCAGATGGCCGACTCGGACGTTCAAGAGTGGGGGTGGAAGTGGTGCTCTTAGCCGGCGCCGGAGCGTAAATTGAGCGAGGATCGTCGGAGCCCGTCTTTGTTTGCTGACGTTGCCCTTGATTGACGGTATTAGAGGGACGATCAGAAGCCACGTTATAAACGTCAGGATTGCATGCGGATGATGACATGCGGTAGAACGTGCCCGATGGGGAGTTGATGGTGGATGTTGGCGGAGCTAGGAGGGTGCTCTGTAGGGTCTCTGTGCTGCTGGACGCACGAGTCGATGAAATGTCGTCGATAGAGAAGGTAGGAGACCCAGGGTCTGCCGAATAATAGGTCGTTGAGGCTATGCTCGTCTCGTGTGTCGATGGGTCGGAACGGGATGGGATGGAGGTCTCGTAGATCATAACGTCATTAGAGGAACTTGGATGGGTGCTGTAGCCCTGTCGAGAGTGGTTCCACTGTTGTTGGGACCGTGGCTGACGATCGTGCACCATCGTTGGTTGTTTTGGGTGAGCGGATAGATAGGTTTTGTGTGGGGGAGAACTACGTGGGGCGTCGACTGGGGAAGAGTATGAGCACTGTTGCTCATACATCGACGAAATAAAAGATGAACCAAAGCCGTATGGTAGTGACGGGAGGACCGGCCCCTTGAACATATTAAAGGTCGATAAGCCCCTCGGCAAGAGATACTGGGGATATGAACGTCAATAGAAGATTGGAGATGGGAAGGTACGATAACGACTTGCCTTGCTCTGAACAGGGTCGGCTACGTCTTGGGCATGGAGACCGCTGTGCGCGTAAGACAGCATAATTGAAGAGGGCCAGATTTGAAGGAACAGTTGGGCCAGCCCAGCCTTATAAGTGATTCCGAAAGATATAGACGGACACGCATTCTGCACGACCCCGACCGGATGTATGCCATGCGGACCAATGGCGTTTCAGCATATCTTGGATCGGCTCAGACGATTGTGAGATGGCGGAGGTGAGGCCATGATCCCTATGACCCAGACGGTGAAAATTGCATCACCTCTGCTTCCAACGGAAATTGTTTGAAGCACAGTGACATAGGCCAGACTCTCTGGAACGAGACTCTCTCGTTCATATCCCCACCTGTGATTTACTCCCCCGCGCCGGCTGGCGGGGCTGAAAAGGAGCGTGTCTCGTCACGTGTCCTCCTTCGGTCGTCTCTCCCGGTCACCTCCCACAGCCCCCCACGCGTCCTCTTCCACGAACCCCACACCCTGTCTCTTTGCTGAGCGTGTTTCAACGTTGTCCCGAAGCGAATAGTGATATCTTCGGGCGATGCAGGCGATACATCAGGAGATTCTTCCCGCAAGCGGCGTACAATTTGCGACCATCTTGAAACTCCTTCCGACAACGCTTTTATCGCGAGACTCGTTACCGGCTTCGGATCCTAGCGGCCTCTTGGCGGTCTACAGGCGGTCACTGTTCAACGTTGTTGTGGCGCGTTCGAATGTCTTGCGGATATTCGAAGCCGTGGAGGAGTTGGCTCCCATGGACGCACAGCGTGAGGAGGAGCGAGAACGGAAGGCGGCTGTGCGTAGAGGCACTGAATCTGTTGAAGGCGAAGTAGAGATGGACACCGACGGAGAAGGTTTTATTAACCTAGGACAATTAAAGGTGAATTCGACTACTTGTCCTCGATACTCCACGCCAATAAGACGCCTTTCCCCGTTAATCACCTCCAGTCTGAAGCGTGAGGCTACCGAACGACTTATGCTGACTGTTTCGTCTCATCATCTCAGTCGACTACCCAGAAGGATGCACTTGGACCCCCAATGGTCACCCGACTATACCTTATTCGCGAACATCGCCTGCACGGGACTGTTACTGGCGTGGAATCTGTCAGGATCATGTCCTCTATTGAAGACAATCTGGACCGCCTCCTTGTGTCCTTCAAAGACGCCAAGGTCAGTTCTATCTGTGTTTCTCAAGGTCGTCTAGTTAATAATCACATTTTATCTTAGATCGCGTTATTGGAATGGTCTGAGACTATTCACGACCTTCTCACAGTCTCAATACACACCTATGAACGTGCACCGCAAATGGTTTGTGCATTGACCCCTGAATTTTTGAAACCGCATGAATAACCCATTTCCAGATAACCCTGGACTCCGCCCTGTTTCGCGCTGAATTATGTGTTGACCCGCTGTCTCGCTGCGCGGCATTAATGTTGCCACAAGCAAGCGCCGCGATCCTTCCATTTTACCAGACTCAAGCCGAATTAGAGATCATGGAACAAGATCAGAGTCAACTGCGGTCCGTGGTTCCATATAGAAACTTGGCCAATCTTACCCTCTTTCTAGGGATGTACCCTATTCTCCTAGTTTCATTCTAGACTTTGGGGCGGAAGTCGACAGCAGGATCCAGCATGTCATCGAGTTCGCATTTTTGCCCGGTTTCAACAACCCTACGATGGCAATCCTATTCCAATCCCCTCAAACGAACACCGGGTAAGCCAGGATAATCCATGCTGATCTACCTTAATCCTTGAAGGCTGATCAGTGACACAGACGTCTCAAGGAACACAAGGATACCGTAAAGCTCTTCATTATCACGGCTGACTTCATCACCCACAATTACCCAATCATCACCGAGGTTGAAGGTTTGCCTTACGACTGTTTCTCCGTCATACCATGTTCCACGTTTCCCGGAGGAGTTATCGTCATCTCTACAAACGCGATCATACATGTTGGCCAGTCATCACGCAAGGTTGTCCTGCCCGTGAACGGGTGGTTTGCACGGGTCAGTGATGTGCAAACAGCATCCCTGACCTCAGACGAGGCGGCTCGCGACCTTCAGCTGGAAGGCTCGCACGCGTCTTTCGTTGATGATACAAATTTTATGGTGATCCTTGCAGATGGAGTGGTGATTCCTGTGGAGATCGTTGCAGAAGGAAAGACAGTGTCCGCCTTGAAGATGGGAGCACCCCAGGCTCAAACAACTTTGCCTTCCACTGTCGCCAAAGGGCCTGGTGGTTACGTTTTCATCGGGAGCACCTCCGGGCCTTCCGTCCTTGTTAAAGGAGATCGCCTGGAAGAGGAGGTCCCTGAAGAAGTGGGCGATCAGCCCGTCGGAGTTGTAAATTCTGCTGCGACGATGGACGTGGATGACGATGGTTCGCGGTCTCCTGTTTCATGCTGAATTGCCCTTCACCCGATTTCCGCAGATGATATTTACGGTCCGTCAACAAATGATCCAGAACCATCTTCCAAAGGCGTCGTTGTTGCAAAGAAGCGTCTCATTACAAGGTTCACCCATTGTGATACCATTTTGGCACATGGGCCCATTTCTTCAATGACATTCTCGCTCGCAAAGAATGGTGTAAGTTATCCCAACCCTCATTGTCGAATGTAAATCTCAACTTGATCAGGAGAGATTCGTTCCGGAGCTGGTGACCGCGACTGGCTCGCGTCATCTCGGTGGGTTCTCGCTCTTCCAGGCACGCGATTCACTTGCGTTAGAGAATTGAGTTGAGACTAACACGCTTGTAGAGGGACCTCCCTACCAGGGTGAAACGAAAGGTGCATGTTGTGGGCGGCGGTCGTGGAATGTGGGCATTTCCGATCAGACAGTCTGTCAAGGCCAACGGCATCTCATACGACCGACCTTCAAACCCGTTCCGCTCTGAGAACGATTCTCTGATCATCAGTACCGATGCCAATCCATCACCTGGCCTCTCTCGAGTGAGATTTCCGCTTTGAACACCCATACCGATTTTGTTAATTGCGATCCTAGATCGCGACACGTTCTCAAAAGGGTGATATCACAATCACGACACGAATGCCAGGGACAACGATCGGCGCTGGGCCAATTTTCCAGGGAACAGCGATTCTTCACGTCATGTCTGGGACGATTCGAGTCCTTGAGCCTGGTGCGTCACCGTTGCTTCATTTCACGGCATCGTGCGTTCCTCATGGTAAATCACCCCTAACCCAAGACGGGACCGAGCGCCAGTCAATCAAAGATACGGATAACAACAACAACCCTCGTGCTAAAATCCGCGCATGCAGTATTTGCGACCCATACGTTCTCATTATACGAGAGGACGACACGATCGGGTTGTTTATCGAAACCGAACGTGGTAAAATGCGAAGGAAGGATATGTCACCTATGGGAGAAAAGGTTGCGATATTACGCATATCATCCCCTTCAACCCTTCCCCGCTGATGTCACCTACCCCAGACTTCACGCTACCTTGCCGGTTGTTTTTTCAATGACACATCCGGGGTTTTCCAAACTCGACAAAATTCTAAAGTGGTTTCAAACGGGAGCTCAAAAACATCGACTCTGACTAATGTCACGTCTGGAGGAACAACCCAGTGGCTTATCTTATGCCGGCCGCAAGGGGTGCTGGAAGTACGTGGCAATAGCTAACACAAGATCTAGAGCTGATGGGATGCAGATCTGGACTTTACCCAAACTAACGCTGGTTTTCTCCACTACTGCGTTATCAACGCTGCAAAACGTCTGCATCGATTCTTACGAAGGGCCCGCTTCATCTGCCACGCAAGACGGAATGCCTTCTGACACGGATGTGGAGACTATTCTTATTGCACCTCTTGGGGAATCATATCACAAACAACACTTATTTGTAAGTTTCGGAACGTTCGTTCACACTCTCCGTGAAAATTTCTCATCCTAAGTTCAACTTACTTTAGGTGTGGTTACGTTCCGGCCAACTTGCGGTATATGAAATCCTCCCCACATCAATATCGGATGACCCCATGACACCAACAAGGCCCGTTTTATTACTTGTGAAGTTTGTCAAGGTCGCTTCTCGGGCTTTTGATATCCAACAGTCCGATGAAACCGAAAAGTCCATCCTCGCGGAGCAAAAGAAAATATCTCGCCAGCTCATACCTTTCTTCACATCTCCTCGCCGTGGCGCGAATTACTCGGGCGTGTTCTTGACTGGAGATCGGCCATCGTGGATATTGTCGACCGACAAGGGCGGCATAAGAATTATCCCCTCTGGTTATTCTGTTGTCCATGCCTTCACTGCATGTTCGATCTGGGAGTCAAAGGGTGACTTCCTGCTCTATTCAGAAGAGGTACACATCGGGCACCGTTCTCTGGCTTCTGATGTCTATGTGGCGTTGCCCTGTATCCCATCCCTCAAATCAGGCTAAGCTAACGTGTACGCACCCTCCTTGCTTCTCTAGGGTCCCAGTCTAGTAGAATGGATGCCCGATGTTCTACTGGAAGAACACCTGCCGTCGCGGAGTGTGCCCAGATCACGGCCGTACTCAAACGTTGTGTTCGAGCCGTCAACTGCCCTGATCGTTGCCGCCTCTACAATAAAAACAAGGTTCGCCTCGTTTGACGAGGATGGCAACCGGCTTTGGGAGCCTGACGGTATGTGGCTGTCCTCCCTCCTACTTCATTTGATTGGTGTCTCACGTGCTTGCGATACCTCTCCCACTTCACGCAGCTAACAACGTGACTTTCCCCACCACGGAATGTTCTACCCTGGAGCTGATCCAGCCCGAAGCATGGTCAACTATGGATGGGTACGTATCTTTGGTCTCGGAAGTTAACTGACCTCCGAATTCCGTCCTTACCTTCTGATTCGGCAGATATGAATTTGCTCCTAATGAATTCGTTAATGCTCTCGAAATCGTGACGTTGGAGACTTCGAGTACCGAATCTGGAACCAAGGACTTTATTGCTGTGGGGACCACGATTAATAGGGGAGAGGACCTTGCGGTCAAAGGGGCGGTGGGTTTTTTTGACCGACACGTTGTTGCCATAGGTCTATAACGTAAACCCGCAGACGTACATCTTTGAAGTCGTGGAGGTCGTTCCTGATCCGAGCTCGAGGAGCAAGCGGTGGTACAAGTTGCGCCAGGACTGTCGAGACGACGCCAAAGGACCTGTTACTGCAGTATGCGGAATGAACGGGTACCTGGTGTCTTCCATGGGGCAAAAGGCATGGTGGCCTGCCTAGTTGGCTCGGGATTCTGGGCTGATTTTGTACCCTCCTAGATCTTTGTGCGAGCGTTTGACCAGGACGAGCGCTTGGTAGGCGTTGCGTTCCTTGATGTTGGGGTGTATGTCACGTCGCTTCGAGCTATGAAGAACCTCTTGGTTATCAGCGACATCGTCAAGAGTGTTTGGTTTGTTGCTTTCCAGGTTAGCACTATCCGAGTCCGTCGGTTACTCTTCCTGAATACCTTTCGTCTCCAGGAAGACCCGTACAAATTATCTATCCTTGGGAAGGACCCAAATCCCAGAGCCCTAACATGCGCAGATTTCTTCTTCACCAATGGTCTCCTGTCAATCCTTACATGCGACGAGGAAGGTGTAGTCCGAGTTTTCGACTACGACCCTCACGGTATGCCAGTATTGTGAAGAATTCTCGAAAGCCTTCTGATACGTGGACCAGATCCGGAATCCAAGATGGGCCAACATCTACTCTGCCGCTCCGAGTTCCATGTTAGGGTTGAGTACAGGACGTCGTTGACCGTGGCTCGAAGAACCAGAATGGAGGATCCTGATATACCCCAAGCGAAAATAATATGTGGTGCTTCAAATGGCGCATTGTTCTCCTTGACACCGATGGACGAAGCTGCAGGGAAGCGGTTACAGCTCCTGCAGGGTCAACTGACCCGAAACATACAGCATGTCGCTGCTCTAAACCCCAAAACCCAACGGTATGTATACCACCGTCGTCAGACACCCTCTGAATGCTGAGGGGTTTATTTGCAGGATTGTCCGAAACGACCATGTCTGGAAACCTCTGAGCAAAGGCATACTGGATGGAAACCTCCTTCGTGCGTTCGAGGAGTTGCCACTGTCGGGACAAAATGACATCACTCGTCAGATCGGCACCGACCGAGCCACCGTTTTGCGTGACTGGGTCTCATTGGAGGTGTCTTGGTGAACGAACGAATACTAAACTACACCTGTAAATTATCATAAGTATAATAACCCATCATCCATTGGTTTGACCCTATAAGTTATCCCGGTCCATCGGCATGATCTCATCCGCGCCCCGAACTCAATTGAGTGGGTATCGTCGGCGAAAAAATCGCCGTGAACGCGCTCAGTGCTCTCCAGGTCGACTCTGAACGCTCGTTGAACCTTGAACGACTTGAAACCAGCCCCAAGTAACGACGACCACCATGGCCTCGATGGTCATAGCACAAACCGGCGCTAGGCTCTTCCACAAGAACATCCCTGGTTACGCACCTCCAGATCCAGTCTATGAGACCTATATGGATAAAGATGGGGAAGAGAATACGCGGAAAGTATGGGCGGACCTCCTGCTTCTGCATCCGCCGTTGACTGAATAGGGGTTTGCTGCTCCAGAGAGACGTCCCTGCAGGCTTGTCTAGGCGGGACATCCAGATCTTGCAGGACGTCAGGGTCAAGGCCCACAAGCTTGACAAACAGTTTTCGATCTTTGGGTTCACGTTCGGATGGGGGTTCATTATCAGTGAGCGGTTTTTCGACACTATTTCACCCCTGGCGTTTACGGTGTCCCTTGCATTGTAGCTCTGATCCCCGTCCTCGGGGATCTTCTCAATTTATTCCTCAATTACTGGCTGATCGTCGCTCAAGCTCAGAAAGCCGAGTACGCCACACCCACTCTCACCCACCGAATGACCCATGTGCTAACAACCCTTTGTGGTGTCTAGGCTCCCTGACTGGCTCTCAGCAGAGATGCTCACCAATCAGGTGATTACCTGCGGTTGCGGAATGATTCCCATCATCGGGGATTTGGTCGTTGCTATCTTCGGCTGCAACTCCAGAAACGTTGCCCTACTTGAGGAGTACCTGGTCATCCGGGGCACCGAATACCTCAAGCCTGAGGGCGACCGTCACTACGACCCTGACGATATCAAGCCAGGTGCAGGCATGGAACGCGGGGAGACCCCATCTTACCACCCCACCCCCGCCTCGGCCAACCCTGATCAGGAACCGCTGATCAATCGCAGAGACTGGGAGGTCTAAGATACAAGACACACGGAGAAAAGAACACTCCCTATTGCCTACGCCTGCATGAGTCGATTTCCCTGTTTATCTTATGTACATTATGAACGTACTGTATGACCCCTATTTTTCTCCAGTTCGATCAAGTTCGATCAAAACGACCCTTGCTTCTTACCCTCACCTGATTGTAACCGCGGAATCTACTCCACGGTAACCGCGCAGTCGTGGGGGCCGAATGCATTCTCCCTCTGGGAGTGCAATTCAAAGCACCCTCGTGAACCATATGTTTTCTGCACGGACCCGGCCCTGTCTTGAAATCCGGTTGTCAACAATAGACTTTTTTCCAATGACGCATCACTCTCTCCTTCTTTCCCTGTCGGTCCTCCTAGGACTCCGGGAGGGCGGTGGAGACGGACGTGGAATATAAGACAATCCATCTCTAGGTATTTTCCACCCTTCGGCGCAACCGTATGTCCTCCTTCTCCAGTCGCGGCGATCCAACCGAGAAGGTCGTGCCTTCGGCAAAGACTCGCGCAGTCCTAGAAGATGGGATTCCTCATTATATGGGACGTTCAGGAGACGATCTCATATTCGCAATCACATGCACAGCGACAGCAGGTGAGCCACGTCACTTGGCTGGAGTTGAAACCTGTTGACGAAATGTTCGTCCAGCATTTCTACTGTTCGGATATGACCAGGGGGTGGTTGGTGCCCACTGGGATAATGGAGCGAGCGGATCACTTACCAGCTATCCTAGATGTCTGGAATTATATCCGCTCCCCAGTTCTTCCGGGTCTTCCCTGACTTGAACCCCGACAATGTCGGACACACGTCAGCTTCAACCATGCAAGCGTTCTATACCGCAATTTATGAAGTCGGGTGTTTTTTTGGAGCATTCTTCGCCTTGCTTTATGGGAACAAAGTTGGAAGGAGAAGGTGCATGTACATCGGTGCGCTAGTTCTGGAACTCCCACTCTGAGCAGCCACGCTGTAACATGTTGTAGGGGCCTTTTTTGTTACGATAGGAGCGATAATACAGGTCACCTCCATACCGGGGGTACGTGTCATGCTTGCTTCCTTGGGTTTCTCCTAGGTATCTGATTGTAATATAAAGCACCTGGCTGGACACCAATTCGTCATTGGTCGTATTGTCACTGGTATGTACCCTATCTTCCTGTCGAGTCGTCGACCTCAAGCAAATATTACTAGGGTTTGGAAACGGTTTAAACACCGCCACAGTGCCGAGCTGGCAAGCAGAATGTTCGAAACCGAAGAACAGAGGGTTGCATATCTGCATTGAGGCGAGTATGATCGCCATTGGAACAGTGACCGCTTATTGGATAGTAAGCTGTTCTCCAAGGAGTCGTATACAATGCTAAACGTCAACCGCCGCGTATCCAGGACTTTGGTCTCTCGTTCGTCGATAGCTCCCTCTCTTGGAGACTTCCTATTGGCCTCCAGATCATCTTCGCAGTCATGATCGTATCGGGAGTGTACTTCCTTCCGGAATCGCCAAGGTTCTTGCTATCAACCGGCCAGGGTGAGGAAGGTCAACTGGTCGTCGCAGCGCTTATGAACCAACCTGTCGACTCGGAGATCACCCAGCAAGAGAAGCGGGTCATTATCGAGGCTCTGAAAGGGGACAACCCACGTATCCGGGATGTGTTGACTGGCGGCCCCTCCCAACACCTACGAAGGACGATCATCGGGGCGTCTACTCAATTCTTCCAGCAGATTGGTGGATGTAATGCGGTAATTTATTTTGCGTGAGTAATTGAGTAGCGCAAATTTCTCGACACTTTGATTGAAATGGACCCCGTCCCAAAGTCCAGTGATTTACCAAACGTACATCGGGCTCGACAGAAGGCTCTCGTTGATCCTAGGAGGAGTTAACTCTACTGTCTATGCGCTTTCTGCATTCTTGTCATACCCGATGATTGAGAGGTTGGGACGCAGAAGGATGTTTCTGTGGTATGCTTTTCCCACCTTGCTCTCGACATCGACGATTGATAGTGCATTCTTCAGGGGTACAGTAGGACAAGCCGCTTCTATGTTCCTTGCAATGGCATGCCTTATTCCATATAACGTTTACCACGACACCGAGAATAAAGCAACCTATGGCGCGGTTGCAGGGCTGTTCCTATTCCTCGTAGCCTTTGGATGGTGAGCCATAGCCTTCGTCCGGGACGCCGCCCAGCTGACATACTCTATTGCCAACAGCACGTGGTTGGAACTCCCATGGTTATTGCCCGCGGAGATTAACCCTAACGCGATTCGCACGAACGCGAACGCGATTTCCACGATGAGTAATTGGGGGTGGAACTGTGAGCGGGCCCACTCTTCTTCTGAAACACTTGAGTGACAAATATCCACGCAGTCGCTGTGGTTATGTGGACGCCGCCGATGCTTGACCGCTGGGGAGGATTTGGAACTTTCCTCTTCTTTGGCTTGATCAACCTCACTTTCATCCCGTTCATCTACATCTTCTATCCAGAGACGAAAGGTCGTTCTCTGGAAGAAATCGACGTCATTTTTGCAAAAGCATATTGTACAGGAGAGTGGTACGTTAAGGTGGCGGAGGAGATGCCGAACCTGACCGCTGCAGAGATCGAAGCGGAGGCGAAGAGGTGGGGACTTGCGGAGGGGGGGAATGTCAGAGAGGGTGTTGATAAAGTCTGACGTCGTATATCGGTGAAAAAGTGAACACCGACGTACGGCTGACTTCGTTAATGAGTAGTGCTTCCCAGTAATGAGTGACTTTCCATGGCCCTTTAGGCTTTCCAAATTTCGAATATCTTCCTCGAGAAAGGCTGTCGGGACCCCGACCGTCGTCTGGGGCTCGAAACAATACAACTCATGGCGATTGGCACCCGTTATGAATCTAGGAAATATTATACCCAGGTCATGGGAACTCGCTCGGGCCGCCAGTCACTCAATAAATACGACAAGTAAACGAGGCGACGCCTGGTCCCCTGATAGCTCAACTTCATCACGTTCTTCCAGAAACCCTTCGGGGCCGTGAATTTCCTCACCGCTTGCCTTGGGGATTGGCACGAGCTGTTGATTTATTACAGATCGCGGTCTTGCGGCCCGCATCACATCTGTCTATTACATAGTACATATGGCGACAACCGAGTTTGATGGGGAAAGAACAGGAAATATGGAACAGCCAGAGGAGCATCGGCACAGGAAACGTTTTTTTTTTTTGAATTCAAGTTTCTATCCCGAGTAGACTAAGACGTCCGCGTACATGAGTACAGACCCGGCTGATTACCTAACACACAGTTAAACCATACGAGATCGTCCCAAGGGCGCCACCATGTAGGTGACTTGTGATAAAGAAATATACTATCTAAGGCAGATCATCCTGGAGGAAGGGAAAGTGGGGGGAGGGAACAGGAAAACGACGAAAACAAAGGTGCAGCGCAACGAGAATATCACATGTCGCATAACTACGAGAGCCCGCCTAAAACGACACGCTCGACGATACCCTCTATTCCTGACTCTTTCGAGCCCGGCCGGACGTGGGTCCAAGTGATATGCTTCCACATGTCAAGAACCGTCTGACACTGGAAGTAACAATGAGGGACCGGGCACGTCATAGTAAACGCCGCTCCAGCCATAACATCAGAAGCGGTTCGGACTACGTTGAGAGGTCCAGAGATTCCCAAGCATGGCAGTAGATTGTTTCCGTAGACTGTTTGACCGGGATCACCTTGGATTGACGAAGAAGTGGGATCTTGAACGAGTCGGGTTGGCTGAGTCGGTGTCCAATTCTGTTGAGAAAGGGGCCCGCCCCAGAAGTCGGTTTGGATCTGGTCCGCGACGAAGTCAAACATTACCGGATCGCCTTCGACCAGTCCCGACATGTGACTCGCGTCAGGAAAAGGGATGTTTTGAGAAGCGTGGTAAGCTCCGTCCACGGAGGCCGTCCACGGTTCTGACGGGACTGTCGAAGAGAGCCTGAACGGCGCCGAGGGCGACTGGGTAGGTTCTCCGAGTCCGGACGGAGGCGTTTGAGGCGAAGGGGTCATTTCTGACGGTGTGGGGATCTACAAGTATAAAAAATGAGGATATAGTGAATTAAAGGCGCAGACACGGTTGAGACTATCGACACACATTCAGAAGCGGCGGATCCACAGGACTCTCATCTGTTTGAGGTGTCATTTCATTCTCCACATTATTAGCAGCGGGATGCTCAGTTGCACGGCGTCGTTGTAGTGTCTGCGTTCGACTACGACAATGCACGGCTGGTGAAGGAGTCCCAGGGTTCAGCCCTCCGTATCGTAACGAACAAAGAGAACATCCACAAACCAGGTCGACCGTTGAGGGTACTCGAGATCGCATACCATTTGTTTCCGAACCTTTGGAAAGCTTCCCAAAGTTGTTCGTCTTCTTCCTTAGTCCACGGGTCTCGACCTGGGGAAGATTCGCGGTCAGCGGCCGACCGAGTTCCTCAGGTATGTCACATTACGAATGGAGGGATCCAGAGCTTCCCTGTACCGCTTGGCACACTGGTCATCTGTCCGACCCGGAAGGTCTTTTGCAACTTCAAACCAACGTTTTCCGTGTTTATTAACAGCCTCTAAGAGAACTGCATCCTCGCTGGCGGTCCACCGGCCTCGAACCAAAGATAAGTCCGGGGTCGGGAAGGACGCCGTCATTGATACCTTTGCGAAGCTTAGGATCAATTGAATGAACCCAGCGCTTCCTACAGGCCTTGTTATCCCTACCTATATACTGCCCGTCAACGTGAGGGGAACAAGAGGTGACGGTTGAACATACCAGGTACAGCTTTCGCAACAGTCTTCCAGATAATCCTAGAACCGCCTATAGCGCGGATGTGGTCATTATTATATCTGGGTCCGAGAATTGGATGGAAACGAATCAATACTCACATGCAGCGACAGCTTCCACTAGAAGTTTATCCTCCTCGGGCGTCCATGGTGTAAACCTCGGAAGGGCCATGGTCGGTAGGAGGGGGGGAGGAAAGACAGAGAAGTTGAACGGGAGGGAGGAGGGGAGGGTAGAATCAACTACGACCAAGGCCGGCCCTATTTAAGGATCATGGACGGGGTACCCATTCGCTTTTAAAATGAGTGAGTCCCTAAGAGAAGGAATATCTCTATCCCTCCTAGAAGGGTGCCAGTCGCAGGCTAGCTTCGCGCCGTCCACAACCCCATAGAACAGCGGGGTCCCGATAGTTCCCTCACAAGTCCACAGACGCCTCGTTGTACATGTCGCAGGCCTTACGGATAGTCAC
>Ga0307515_10000824_pt1 | contig 71229 bp, 65 predicted proteins | sample 17_EM_MG_FD_194513 | JGI IMG/M metagenome (GOLD analysis project Ga0307515, IMG submission 194513) | Populus trichocarpa ectomycorrhiza microbial communities from riparian zone in the Pacific Northwest, United States - 17_EM | ecosystem: Host-associated > Plants > Roots > Unclassified | place... | reverse complement strand
TAGAGAGCTCATCGAAGATCCTGTGGAGGGAGTTGGACGCACACGGCGTGGTGAAGTCGGAGCGCAGTGTGGCCACGCATCACCGCAGCGTGAAGAAAGACTTTTGCAGATGGATATGCGGTGCCGCGCCGAGGTGCGAGAGTTGCTGCGCGCTCAGCAATTGCGCTGCTCGACTGTCGCTAACTCAACATGCGAGTGTTCCAAAGCCGACGCCAGCTCCATGCCTTCACCGCTGTTGCCGACGGGGAGATGCATGCCTTATTCTTGAGAGGCACCGAGCTTCACCTCGGGTCGGGCCACAGGCCACCAGCACCATGCATCCTCCTCATCCGTCGACCGTCACGCTGCTTGTCGTTTTCCCGCTGATTGCGTGGCGCGTCTATGCCCGCTTTCGCCGCATGGTCGGGCGACAGCGTTTGTCGAAGGTCAGGCCATGGATCACGCTGGCCATCTTTCCAGCGCTGCTGGCCTTGCTGGCCTTTGCGGCGCTCGCGCACCCCGAGCGGCTGCTGTGGCTCGCCGGCGGCGTGGGGCTCGGCGCCGGGCTGGGTGTCTTCGGCCTGAGCAAGACGCGCTTCGAGCCAACGCCGCAAGGCTTGTTCTACACACCGAACGCGCACCTGGGCATCGCGCTCTCGCTGCTGTTCGTCGGGCGCATCGTCTACCGCTTCGTCGAGATCTACCTCATCGACCCGACCATGCCGCAAGGCCCGGCCGACTTCGCACGCAGTCCGCTCACGCTGGCCGTGTTCGGGTTGCTCGCGGGCTACTACATCAGCTATGCCATCGGCCTGGTGCGTTGGCGCTTCGAGGTGATGGCGGCCAAGAGGCGGCGCGAGGCCGGGCAATTTGATGTCTGAGGCGATGCCTGAGGCCGTGGAGATCGACACGCCGCGCCTGCGCTTGCGGCCATGGCGAGCGTCCGATCTCGATCCCTTTGCGGCGATGAATGCCGACCCGGCGGTGATGGAGTTCTTCCCGTCGCTGCAAAGCCGCGAGGCCAGTGCAGCGAGCATCGCGGCGTGGCAGGCGCAGTGGGCCGAGGCCGGCTTCAGCAACTGGGCCGTCGAGTTGCGGGGCAGCGGCGAATTCATCGGCTTCGTCGGCCTGTCGGTGCCGCGCCGCCAGTTGCCGTTCTCTCCGTGTGTCGAAGTCGGCTGGCGCCTCGCGCGGCCGCATTGGGGGCAGGGCTTCGCGAGTGAAGCGGCGCGTGAGGCGCTGCGCTTCGGCTTCGAGCGGCTGGGCCTGTCGGAGATCGTGTCGTTCACGGCCCTGGGCAATTTGCGGTCGCGTGCCGTCATGGAGCGCATCGGCCTGCGCAATGCGAACCAGGATTTCGAGCACCCCGGCGTGCCCGAAGGGCATGCACTGCGCCTTCACTGCCTGTATCGCTTGAGCCGGGCACAGTGGCGCGAGAATGCCGGCTGACCGCAGCAGCGGTCGCGCAAACCGAGGAGACGCACCATGTTCACTCTGTATTTCACCCCCGGCACCTGCGCGCTGGCTTCGCACATCGCGCTCGAGCAGGCCGGTGCCGATTACCAAGCGGTGAGTATCGATTTTTCGCGCAACGAACAGCAGTCGCCCGACTACCTGCGCGTCAACCCCAAGGGCCGCGTGCCGGCGCTGGTGACGAGCCGTGGCACCCTGACCGAGACGCCGGCCATCCTCGCGTTCATCTGCCAGACCCACCCGAAGGCCGGCTTGGCTCCGCTCGACGACCCGTTCGAGCTGGCGCGCATGAACGCCTTCAACAGCTACCTGTGTTCGACGGTTCACATAGCCCACGCTCACAAGCGGCGTGGTTACCGCTGGGCCGATGACCCGGCGGCGATTGCAGCCATGCAGAAGAAGGTGCCCGAGAACATGAGCGCGTGCTTCGAACTCATCGAGCGCGAGTTCTTCCAAGGCCCGTGGGTGCTCGGCGAGCGCTACACCGTGAGCGACATGTACCTGTTCACGATCGCCCAGTGGCTCGAGGGCGATGGTATCGACGCCGAGAAGTTCCCGAAGGTGGCCGAGCACCGGCGGCGCATGGCCGGCGACCCCGTCGTCGGCAAGGTGTTGGCGGCGCAGAAGGCTTCGTCATGACGGTGAACACGCGGCTGTCGCCGCGGCCTTCGCTCTTCGGCGGCGCGGCCTTCGAGTTGACCGAGCTCGACGCCAGCCAGCTGCAGGCCTTTCTCGACGCTAACCCCGAATACTTCATGGCCGTGGGCGACCTGCCGCCGCGCCGCGACGAAGCACAACGGGCGTTTCGCGATCTGCCGCCACCCCACATGACGTTCAAGGGGCGGTGGCTGATCGGCTTCACCGACGATGCGGGCCGCCTCATCGGCATGGCTTCGGTGCTGTCAGACTTTCTGGTGCCGCATGTGTGGCACCTGGGCTTGTTCATCGTGGCGACCTCGCTGCATGGCAGCGGTACCGCTGCTGCGCTGTACCAGTCGCTCGAAGACTGGATGAAGGCCCATGGCGCCGCATGGGTGCGCCTCGGCGTGGTGCTCGGCAACGAAAAGGCCGAGCGCTTCTGGCCGAAGGTGGGCTACACCGAGGTGCGCAAGCGCTTCAACGTGGCGGCCGGTGAGCGCATGAACACCGTGCTCGTGCTGGCCAAGCCGCTGGCCGGGGGCGAGATGGGTGACTACCTGCAACTCGTCGAGCGCGACAGGCCCGAGTCCACCTTGCCTTGAGGTGAACCTGCTCTCGCTCTTTCCTCGCTCTTTCTTCAGGAGGCTCCAATGACCCGATCGTCTTTCACCTTCGCAATCACATCGACGGCAATCGCTGCGCTCTTCGCAGGCTGTGCAGCCACGCCGTATGCGCCACCCACGCCGCCCGAGGTGCCGGCGGCACTCCGCCCTGCTGCTGGCGAGACGCTGTTCCTCGAAGCGCTGGCCACCGGCGTGCAGATCTACGAGTGCAGCTCGAAGCCCGACGATGCGGCCACCTATGTGTGGATCTTCAAGTCTCCCGAGGCCAGCTTGGCCGATGCGGCCGGCAAACCGCTCGGCAAGCACTACGCGGGGCCGACCTGGGAGTCGCTCGACGGCAGCACCGTGGTCGGCGAGGTCAAGGCGCGCGACCCCGGGCCGGACAAGCAGGCCATCCCCTGGCTGCTGCTGAGTGCCAAGTCGACCACCGGCACCGGCGTGTTTGCGCAGACCAAGAGCATCCAGCGCGTGCAGACGGTGGCCGGCGTGGCGCCGTCTCAGCCTTGCAGCGTGGCCAATGCGGCGCAGGTGGCGCGGGTGCCTTACACAGCCAAGTACTACTTCTACCGCTGAGCCAGCGCTAAGCCAGCGTCCGCTTGAAGAAGGCGATGGTGCGCTGCCAGGCCTGCTTGGCAGCGGCCTCGTCGTAGCGGGGCGTGGTGTCGTTGTTGAAGCCGTGCTGCACACCGGGGTAGATGAAAGCTTCGTACTTCACGCCAGCGGTCTTCAAGGCAGCTTCATAGGCCGGCCAGCCGGCGTTGATGCGCTCGTCGGCCCCAGCGTACTGCAGCAGCAGCGGCGCCTTGATGTGCGCGGCCTCGGCCGCTGGAGGTTGCGCGCCGTAGAAGGGCACGCCGCCCGCGAGATCGGGCAGGCGCGTGGCCAGGTAGTTCACCACGCCGCCGCCGTAGCAGAAGCCCACGGCGCCGACCTTGCCGTTGCCGGCGGGCAAGGCCTTCAGGTAGCCGTAGGCGGCGACGAAGTCTTCACGCGTCTTGGCCTGGTCGAGTTTGGGGAAGAGTTCCCGTGCCTTGTCTTCGTCGCCCGGGTAGCCGCCGAGCGGCGCCAGCGCATCGGGGGCGAAGGCGATGAAGCCGTCGAGCGCCAGCCGGCGTGCGATGTCTTCGATGTGCGGGTTGAGGCCGCGGTTCTCGTGAATCACCAGCACCGTGGGCAGCTTCCCAGATGCTTGTGCGGGCTGTGCGAGGTAGCCGCGCACGGTGCCATAGCCTTGCGGTGACGGGATTTCGACGCGGCTGGTTTTCAGGCGCGCGTCTTGTGGGGTGACCTGCTGTGCCTGCGCGAAGTCGGGGCTGAGCGCGGCCAGCCAGCCTGCGGCGGTGGCCCCGGCGGCTGCGTACCGGGCGGCACTGTCGAGAAAGCCGCGGCGGCTGAGCCCGCCATGGACGTACTGGTCGAACAGCTTCAGCACTTCGGGCGGAAAGTCTTTGGCGGTCAGTCGGCTCATGAGGTCGTTCCTGTGGTGTGAGGGGCGATGGAGATGCGCAATGTAGCGAGAGCGCAAGCGCAGCCCAAGAAGGAAAAGCGACTATGCATCCACCTGCCGGCTTGCGCATATGCAAGCGCGAAAACATGTGTTGGTGCAAGGGAACTTCGAACCTATCGTCAGCACCCGCTTCGCACCTACCTCGCCTTGCATGTCTGCCGATCAGCTTCTGACATTTCCCGAGTCCGCGTCGATGGCCTTGTCGATCCGCGCGAAGGCGTTGCTGTTCCATGACCCGAAATCAGTGGCCCTGCTGGAGCAGGTGGAGCGCATTGCGCTGAGCGACGCCACCGCCCTCGTCATCGGCGAGACCGGCACCGGCAAGGAGCTGATCGCCCGCCACATCCACAAGCGCAGCGGGCGCGCCGGCCCCTTCGTCGCGGTGAACTGCGGCGCGTTTAGCGAAACGCTGGTCGACGCCGAATTGTTCGGCCATGAGGCCGGCGCCTTCACCGGTGCTGCGCAGGCGCGTGCGGGTTGGTTCGAGTCGGCCAACGGCGGCACGTTGTTTCTCGACGAGATCGGCGACCTGCCGATGCCGCTGCAGGTGAAGCTGCTGCGCGTGCTGCAGGAACGGCAGGTGGTGCGCCTGGGGTCGCGCCGGGCAACACCCATCGACGTGCGGCTCGTGGCTGCGACCAACGTCGAGCTGCACCAGGCGGTGGAAGCGCAGCACTTTCGCGCCGACTTGTACTACCGCCTGAGCGTGGCCTCGATCAGCCTGCCGCCGCTGCGCGACCGGCCGGGCGACATCCTGCCGCTGGCTCGCCACTTCATCAAGGTGTATGCCGGCAAGCTGAAGATGAGCGACCCGCAGCTCTCGGATGAAGCGCAAGACGCGCTGCTGGCCTGCGCATGGCCGGGCAACATCCGCGAGCTGGAGAACGTCATCCACTACGCGCTGATCGTGTGCCGCGACGGGTTGGTGCGCGCCACCGACTTTCGCTTCTCACCACTGGCCAGCCTGGGCGCGGCGCGCACCCTGGAGTTGCCTGTGCGCGAAGAGCCGGCCGCGCCGGTGGCGCCAGCGCCTGTGGACCCGCTGGCGGGCTTGGAGCAGGCGCTCGACGGCGCAATGAACAGCGGGCACGCCGATCTGTTCCATGCCGTCGAGGCCTTACTGGTGCGGCGCGCCTTCGTGCGCTGCCGTGACAACCAGGTGCAGACCGCGCGGCTGCTGGGCATCACGCGCAACACACTGCGCACCCTGCTCAAGCGCTACGGCTTGCTGGGTGATGCGGGCGGTGAGGTGATTGCCGAGAACGAAGCCGAGCCAGACTATTCGCTGGCCGACTGAGCCGACTCTTAATCGAGGGCGAGGCGCAAACGCCGCAGGGCGCGCCACACACCCGTCGAATGGGCAGGGGTTGCAGCAACCGCAGTCTGGCCCGCAAGGGTGGCCGACCGGCGTTCGCCACGGGTGAGCACCCAGGCCAAGCCATGGGCCAGCAGCCACGACGTGGCCACGAACAAGGCCATGCCGCCGATCGCGAACACCATCAGCAAGGCGCCATGAACCCAGTCATCGCTGAGCGCTGCGAACGCCACGCCTGAGAGCGCTGCCACACCGCCGGAGCGAAGGCTGCCCTTGGCACCCAGCATGCCGCCCAGCGCGAGGGCGTAGCAGCCCACGAAGAGCCATGCGAGCACCATCTGTGCGAGGGTGAGGTTCTTGAGGGTGACAACGATGCCGTCCATGTCGAGAGCATAGACAAACAAAGCGTTACATGGATGTCAGACAACGCCGCGACGTGCGGTTCCACCGACATGAGGGGAGTGCACAGCGGTGCGCTTGTAACGGCTGCGTCGTGCGCGCAACACCTGCGTGTGAAACCTCTCACTCAGCGCGTCAGCTGTAACGGCGACGGTGTGTGGAACGCTGCACCACAAGCGAGCGCATCGCCTTCTGCAGCGAGTCATCGCATGACCCTGGGCCTATCCGTCATTTCGAAAGCTAGTACACGTTGAGGATGCCGCCGAGTGAAGGGAAAGGGTAAACACGGTGCCGACGTGACCGGCAGCGGCGGGAGCGCCGATGTGCCGGTGGTCGTGATCACCATGGTCACCGAAACGTCGGCGCTTGCCGGCTTCCAGATCAGCGACGTGCTGGCCAAGCCGATCCGTGCCGACGAAGTGATGGCCGCCTTGCATCGCGCCGGATTGCGCACCCACAACGCGCCGCGCGTGCTCGTGGTCGGCGATGAACCGGCAGCGCTCGACCTGATGGCCGCCACGCTGCAGGCCATCGGCACCACCGCGCTGTGCGCCAGCGATGGCCGGACGGCACTGGCCAGCCTGGAAGAGCTGCAACCCGACGCGATGATTCTCGACCTGATGATGCCGGGCATGAACGGGTTCGACGTGTTGCACACCTTGCGCCAGCGCCCGGCCTTTGCGAAGCTGCCGGTGTTCATCTGGACCAGCATGAGCCTCGCGCCCGACGAGTTGGCCGTGCTCACGCGTTCAGCCACTGCCATCGCCAGCAAAGGCCAGGAGGGGACAGACGCGCTGGCCGAACAGATCCGTGCATGGGGCTCGAACTGGCACACGACCGGGCCCGGAAAAGGAGAGACCTCATGAGTGCTGCACCCCGAGTGTTGATCATCGACGACAACGAGATGAACCTGGAACTGAGCTCGGTTCTGCTGCGGCGTGACAGCATCGACGTGGCCACTGCGCTCGACGCCGAGTCGGCGCTGTCGCAGGTCGCCAGCTTTCGGCCCGACCTGGTGTTGATGGACATCCAGCTTCCGCACACCGACGGCCTCGAGCTCACCCGCCAGCTGCGTGCCGACCCGGCACTGAGCAACCTCGTCATCATTGCGTTCACCGCCTATGCGATGAATGGCGACGAAGCACGCATGCTCGCTGCCGGCTGCGACGGCTACCTCTCCAAGCCGCTGGATGTGCCTCGTTTTGCAGCGCAGGTGCGTGCCTTTCTCAAGACCTGAGGTTTGCCTTGAGGCGGCTCGCATCGGCTCGGTGACAAATCGCCGATGAGCTGTACCGGGCGGCTCACGCCTGGCGGCATCCGGCTCCTTTGGAAGGCCGGCCAAATGCACAACTCGTCACGCTCGGCGGGGTTTTCATGTCCGCACGGCGCCACGAAGTGCCCCGAGGCTCAAGCCGCCCGTCGGTTACCCGATATCTGCCTGTATCCCTCGTCCTCGAGCCATGCGCCCACTCGCCCTCCGATCTGCCAACACACGCTTGTATGCCACCGCCTGCGGCGTGGCTGGCACGCTGTTGCTGGGCTTGGCGGGTGCCACCTGGCTGATGCTGGAGCGGGCCCACGCCAGCAGCGTCCAGCTCGCCTACAGCGAGGTCGACAGCGCCTCGCAACGCCTGAGCGACCGCGTTCAGCGCCTGCTCGACCAGGTGAACCAGACTGCGTCGCTGGTCAAGCATGTGCAGCAGCAGAACGGCAGCGTCGACCTGGTGGCCTTGGAAAAGAGTGGCTTGCTCGCCCCGGCAGGCCGGGTGTCGGTGGCGGTGGCCGACGCCATGGGCCAGGTGCTCGCCAGCACCGTCGCGCCGGGCGCCGTGCCCGAGAAGGTGGCCAACGTGGCCGACCGCCCGCACTTCCAGGCTTCGTGGACGCGGGCCGGCCTCGTCACCACCCAGCCTCTCTATTCCGAGCACCTGAAGCACTGGCTGATCCCGGCGAGCAAGCAGGTTCCGCGTGCCGACGGCTCTTTCGGCGGTGCGGTGCTGCTCGCCTTCGATGCGGCTCTGATGACCGAAGGTTTCACCGTCAACGAATTCGAAGGCAACATCGTCAGCGTGGTGGGTGCGGATGGCCTGTCCCGCTCGCGCCTGTCCGACCAGGGGCAGACTTCCGGCGACCTGATCGACGGCGAACGCATGCTGCGCGACACCAAGCGTGTGGACCGCAGCATGGAGCCCTTCGTCAGCCCGAGCGACCGCGTGGCGCGTTTCAGCTCGGTGTCGGTCATCCCCGGCTACGACCTGTATGCGATGGTGGCGGTGCCGGCTTCCACTTCGATGGCAGGCTACGAAGCCTTGCGCGTGCGCTCGCTCATCGCCCTGGGCGCCGCCAGCGCGCTGGTCATCGTGATCACGCTGGTGCTGACGGGCCAGTCGCGCCGGCTGCGCCGCACCGTGATCCAGAAGGAGCAGGCCGAACTGCGCGTGTTCCACGAGAAGGAGCTGCTCGAAGTGACGCTTCGTTCCATCGTCGACGGCGTGGCCGCCACGAACTACCAGGGGCGCATCACCTACCTCAACCCCGCGGCCGAAGAGATGACCGGTTGGTCGGTGGCCGAAGCCATCGGCAAGCCGCTCGCCGAAGTGGCTTGCCTCGTCAACGCCCACACCCGCGAGCGCCTGAACCACGGCTTGGCCGAATTGGCCCGCCCCGGTGCACCGGCCCGCCCGGCGCGCGACTCGGTGCTGGTGCACCGCAGCGGCGTGCACCGCTCGATCGAGGATTCGGCCGCGCCCATCCTCGGCCGCGGCGGCGTGGCCGTGGGTGCCGTGCTGGTGTTCCATGACGTGAGCCCCGCCAAGAAGCTCGCAGCCGAGATGTCGTACCAGGCCAGCCACGACCTGCTCACCGGCCTGATGAACCGCGCTGCCTTCGAGGCGCGCCTGGACACGGTGTTGGCCACCACCGACCCGAAGTCGACCGGTGTCGTGATGTTCCTCGACCTCGACCAGTTCAAGGTCGTCAACGACACCTGCGGCCATGCGGCCGGCGACCAGCTGCTCAAGCAGGTGACCGAGCTGCTCTCGCAAGAGATCCGCAAGCAGGACACACTGGCCCGCCTGGGCGGCGATGAGTTCGCGGTGCTGCTCGAGTCCTGCCCGCTGGAGCCGGCGCTGCGCGTGGCCGAGACCATGCGCCAGCGCGTGAGCGAAATGCAGTTCGTCTGGGAAGGCCGCTCGTTCCAGCTCACCGTCAGCATCGGCCTCGTGCCCTTCACCGCGCACCAGTACACCCGCTCCGACGTTCTGCGCGTGGCCGACTCGTCGTGCTACGTGGCCAAGGAAGCCGGCCGCAACCGCGTGCACGTGTACGACGATGCCGACACGGCCGTCGCCACCCGCAACGACGAGCTCGACTGGTTCTCGCGCCTGCAGAAAGCGTTGACCGAAGACCGCTTCGTGCTCTACGCGCAGCGTATCGCCTCGATCCAGGAAAACGGCGGCGGCTACGAAAGCGTCGAGGTGCTGATCCGCCTGCTCGACGACGAAGGCAAGATCGTCGCGCCGATGGCCTTCATCCCTGCCGCCGAGCGCTACGGCCTGATGCCGTCGATCGACCGCTGGGTGATCTCCAAGGCGCTGGCGATGCACGCCGCCTTCGCCAAGAACTACAAGCTACCGGCGCGCTTCAGCATCAACCTCTCGGGCGCGTCGATGGCCGATGCCTCGCTGGTCGACTTCGTGCGGCAAGAACTCAAGACGCACCGTGTGCTGCCCGAGCTGGTGTGCTTCGAGATCACCGAGACCGCGGCCGTCGGCAATTTCGACATCGCGGTGCAGCTGATGCACGGCCTGCGCGAGCTGGGCTGCCGCTTCGCACTCGACGACTTCGGCGCCGGCATGTCGTCGTTCACCTACCTCAAGCGCCTGCCGGTCGACTACGTGAAGATCGACGGCGCCTTTGTGAAAGACATGTCGAAAGACGCCGTCGACTTCGCGATGGTCGAGGCCATCCACAACATCGCCCACCGCATGGGCTTGCGCACCGTGGCCGAGTTCGTGCAGAACGACGCCACCATCGAGATGCTGCGCGGCCTGGGCGTGGACTATGTGCAGGGCTACGGCGTCGAGAAGCCGCGCCCGCTGGACGACGCCACGCGCAGCGCGCCGGCGAACGCGGCGGAGCCAGCGCAGCTCATCGCCGCCTGAGTGGCCAGCTGAGCGGCCGCGCCGTAGGCGCATTCCCACAGCGAAATACGGCGGCACGCACTGGTGGCCGCGGCACTGCCGCTTCTAAGCTCGTTTCACGGTTTTTATCTTGAACGAGGCTTTCCATGGCTACTGCATCACGCGCCCTGTGGAAGGGCGCGATCAGCTTCGGGCTGGTCCACATTCCCGTCAGCCTGCACGCCGCCACCACCGAGAGCGGCGTCGACTTCGACTGGCTCGACAAGCGCAGCATGGACCCGGTGGGCTACAAGCGCATCAACAAGCGCACCGGCAAGGAGATTGACAAGAACAACATCGTCAAGGGCGTGGAGTACGACAGCGGCAAGTACGTGGTGCTGAGCGCCGAAGAGATCGAGGCGGTGTACCCCAAGTCCACGCAGTCGATCGACATTGAGGCCTTCGTGTCGGCCGCAGACATCCCCTTCGTCTACCTCGACCGTCCGTATTACCTGGCCCCCATCGGCAAGGGCGAGAAGGTCTACGCGCTGCTTCGTGAAGCCTTGCTGAAGAAACAGCGCATCGGCCTGGCGCGCGTGGTGATCCAGACCAAGGAGCACTTGGCCGCGCTGGTGCCGGTGGGCCCGGCGCTGGTGCTCAACCTGCTGCGTTGGGGCGCCGACATCCGCTCCTGGGAAGACCTGAAGCTGCCCAAGGAAGGCGTGAAGGGCGCGGGCTTGTCGGAGAAAGAGCTGAGCATGGCCGGCCAGTTGATCGACGACATGACGACCGACTGGCACCCCGAGCAGTTCACCGACAAGTTCAAGGACCAGGTGATGGCACTGGTCGAGAAGAAGGCCGAGGCCGGTGACACCGAGACCGTGCTGCAGCCCGAGGAAGCGGCGCCTGCGAAGAGCGCCGACGTGATTGACCTGGCCGAGCTGCTGCAGCGCAGCCTGCGTGGCGGCAAGGGCAAGCCGGCGGCAGCGAAGAAGAAACGCGCGGCTTGACGACGCAGCGGGCCGGCCATGGGTACCAGCAACCTCGCGGCCTACAACCGCAAGCGAGACTTCAAACAGTCGCCTGAACCGGCAGGCCAGCCCGCGACCTCGGGCGACGAGCTCAGCTTTGTGGTGCAGAAGCACGCGGCGCGGCGGCTGCATTACGACTTCCGCCTCGAGCTCGATGGCACGTTGAAAAGCTGGGCTGTGCCCAAAGGCCCGAGCCTGGACCCGCACGACAAGCGCATGGCGGTCGAGGTCGAAGATCACCCCTTGTCGTATGGCGGCTTCGAAGGCGTGATTCCCGAAGGCCACTACGGCGCCGGCTCGGTGATCGTGTGGGACCGCGGCACCTGGTCGCCCATCGGTGATGCGCGCAAGGGCTACCGCGAGGGCAAGCTCAAGTTCGAACTGCACGGCGAGAAGCTGCACGGCGGCTTCACGCTGGTGCGCATGCGCAAGCGCGATGACGAGCGGCAGACGGCGTGGCTCTTGATCAAGGAACACGACGACGAAGCCAAACCGTCTGCCGAGTTCGACGTGGTGGAGGCCTGGCCCGACAGCGTGCTCGGCAAGAAGGCCGCACGCTCGTCATCCCGGCGAACGCCGGGATCGAGGAATGCGTCGCACATCGCCGCAGTGGATCCCGGCGTTCGCCGGAATGACGTGTCACTGCCGCTCACGCTGTCGCCGCAGCTCGCCACACTGGTGAGCGAGGTGCCACCCGGCGACGACCGGCTGTACGAGATCAAGTTCGACGGCTACCGCTTGCTGACCCGCATCAATGGCGACGACGTGCGCTGCTTCACCCGCAACGGCCACGACTGGTCACACCGCATGCCAGCGCTGGTCAAGGCCATCCAGGCGCTGAAGATCGGCTGGGGCTGGCTCGACGGCGAGATCATCGTTGCCGGCGAACGGGGCACGCCTGACTTCCAGGCGCTGCAGAACGCGTTCGACACGCAGAAGACCCAAGGCATCCAGTACTTCGTGTTCGACCTGCCGTTCCATGACGGGCAAGACCTGCGCGACGAACCGCTGCGCGAGCGCCGCGAGCGATTGGCGGGTTTGATCGGCCAGACGAAAGGCAGCGCAGTGCAGTTCAGCGCAGCCTTCGACGAAGACCCGAAGAAGCTGCTGGCCTCGGCGCAGCAGGCCGGGCTCGAAGGCCTGATCGGCAAGCGCGGTGACTCGCGCTATCACGCGCAGCGCTCGACGGACTGGGTCAAGCTCAAGGTCAGCGCGCGCCAGGAGTTCGTGATCGGCGGCTTCACCGACCCGCAGGGCTCGCGCAGCGGCATCGGCTCGCTGCTGCTGGGCATCCATGACGACAAAGGCGCGCTGCGCTATGCGGGCAACGTGGGCAGCGGTTTCGATGAGAAGACGCTGACCAAGCTGCGCGCGCAGCTCGACGAGATCGAGGTCGGTGCGAGTGCATTTGCCGATGCGCCGGAGCGCGTGGGCACCATCAAGCGGGTCAAGCCGCACTGGGTGAAGCCGAAGCTGTTGGCCGAGGTGTCGTTTGCGCAATGGACACGAGATGGCCACGTGCGCCAGGCGGTGTTTCATGGTCTGCGCAGCGACAAGCCGCCTCAGCGCATCACCAAGGAAGTGGCCAAAAAAGTGGACAAGACCGCAACACGCACAGCATCAACCAAACCACCGACCCAGCTGCCGGCGAACTTTCGCGTGACCCACGCCGAGCGCGTGATCGACGCGGAGAGCGGCGTCACCAAGGGCCAGCTGGTCGAGTTCTATGCCTCGGTGGCCGAACTGATGCTGCCGCACCTGAAGGCGCGGCCGGTGTCGCTGATGCGAGCGCCCGACGGCGTGGCGGGTGAGCAGTTCTTCCAGAAGCATGCCGAGGGGCGGGCGCTTGCGAACGTCGACATCCTCGACCGCGGGCTGTACCCGGCGCACGAGCCATTGCTTGCCATCTCGAACGCGCTCGGCTTGTTGTCGTCGGCACAGATGAACGTGATCGAGTTCCACACCTGGAACGCGACCACGCGCGCGATGGACCGGCCCGACCGCATGGTGTTCGACCTCGACCCCGGCGAAGGCGTGGCCTGGCCGCAGGTGCGCGAGGCCACGCAGCTGCTAAAAGGTTTTCTCGACGAGCTGGGCCTGAAGAGTTTTTTGAAGACCAGCGGCGGCAAGGGCTTGCACGTGGTGGTGCCGCTCACGTCCAAGTTCGACTGGGACACGGTGAAGGCCTTTTCCCGCGCGATCGTCGTGCACATGGCCGAGGTGATCCCGCAGCGCTTTGTCGCGAAGAGCGGGCCGAAGAACCGCGTCGGGCGCATCTTCATCGACTACCTGCGCAACGGGCTCGGTGCCACCACCGTGTGCGCCTGGTCGGCGCGCGCGCGGGCCGGCATGGGGGTATCGGTGCCACTGGCCTGGGATGAGTTGGCTGGCCTGAAGGGCGCGGCTCAATGGACGGTGCTCGACATGGGCGAGCGGCTGGCCATCGGCAACACACCGTGGGATGGGTACACCGCTGCGCGCCAAAGCCTTGTCAAGCCGATGAAGACGTTGGGCTTCGACCCGAAGAAGGACGTGACATGAGCCACGCGCCTTCGGGGCTCTTGTATGTGAATGATGCGATGCCCGGCATCCAGCGCTTGCGCCATGGCGACGGCTTTCGCTACCGCCGACCCGATGGCCGCGCATTGCGTGATGCTCGCGAGCTGCAACGCATTCGCCACCTTGCCATTCCGCCGGCTTACGAAGAGGTGTGGATCTGCCCGCTGCCCGAGGGGCACCTGCAGGCCACCGGCCGCGATGCGCGCGGCCGCAAGCAGTACCGCTACCACCCGGGCTGGCGCCAGGCCCGCGATGCCGACAAGTTCGTGCGCATGGCCGAGTTCGGCGCGGCCTTGCCGCGCATCCGCGCCAAGGTGAAGCGCGACCTCGCGGCGCCGGTCGGCACCCGTGCCTCGGTGCTCGCCGCGCTGGTGCGCCTGCTCGACACCACGCTGGTCCGTGTCGGCAACGACGAATATGCGCGCACCAACGGATCATTCGGCCTGACGACGCTGCGCAACCGCCACGCGGCGGTGAAGGGCAGCGTGCTGCACCTGCGGTTCAAGGGCAAGAGCGGCGTGTGGCATGAGGTGGCGCTCGACGACCCGCGTGTCGCCCGCGTCGTGCGTGCCTGCCAGGCCATGCCGGGGCAGGACTTGTTCCAGTACGAAGACGAAGCCGGCCAGTCGCATTGCGTGGGCTCGGCCGATGTGAACGACTACCTGCGGGAACTGAGCGGCGCCGATTTCACGGCCAAGGACTTTCGCACCTGGCACGCGAGTGCGCATGCCCTGCAATTGCTCTGCACGTTGCCGAAAGCAGGCCCGGTGAGCCGGCGTCAGGCCAACGAGGTGCTGCGCGAGGTGGCGGGCCGGCTCGGCAACACGCTGGCGGTGTGCCGCAAGTCGTATGTGCACCCGGGCTTGTTGGCGGTGGCCGCGGAGACGGGTCTCACCGATCTGGCAACCAGCGGAATCCGGCGCTGCCGTGGTCTCACGGTGGCCGAGTGCCGGCTGAGAGGCTTTCTGTCCGAACCTGCCGCCATGCCACTCAAGCGAGCGGCATAGCGGCTGTCGGGTTGCTCAGGCGGCGACGGTCGACGTGGGCTTGGAGCCCCCCGCCGCTTCGGCTTCCTTGCAAGAAGGTGCGCACACGTGCTGGGCTTTACCCAGCAGGCGCCGCGTCTTCAAGGTGTTGCGAGGGCGGTGTTTGCCGCACAGGAAACAGGACATGGTGCCGGCCTGGAAATCACCAGCGCTGGCGAAAGGCGAGCCGCCTTCCTTGACCTTGTATCGAAGGCCATCGGCCTGGATCTTGGTTTTGATGACGTCTTTTGCCAAGGTTTCTTCCCCAAAAACGGTAGAACCCGAGCCGCAGCAGGGGTTCAAGGTGCTGCAAAACAGTGATAGTGACACGAAGCTGGCTTGGAGTGTTGCAAACCGTGGATTGACCAAGCTCTCAAAACGGTATGCAAGTGCCATTCCCCAGGGCTGAGTGCTCTAAATAGGGGCACTTACCCCGTGTTTCAACGACACGGGGTGTATTTTGACGGTTTGCCGAGTTCAGATTTCTCCGCCGTGGTGGCCGTGCGGGCAAAGATCGTGCGCACCGTGGTGGATCGCGGCCGGGTGCAATCTCCATGCTGGGCTCAGAACGCGTGTCGATTCCGCCCGGTTTCGTTCGTCGTGTCAGCAGGCAGCCATGGCCTTTCCATCACCTCATCAGGAGATCCCGATGCGCTTCATGATCATTCGCAAGGCCGACGCCGAAACCGAGGCCGAAGCCGGCACGCTCCCGCCCGAGGAGCTGATCGCGGCCATGGGCCGCTACAACGAAGAGCTGGTGAAGGCCGGCGCCATGCTGGACGGCGCGGGCCTGCACCCCAGCGTCCACGGCGCGCGGGTCAGCTTTCGCAACGGCAAGCCGACGGTGATCGACGGCCCCTTCGCCGAGGCCAAGGAGCTGATTGCCGGCTTCACGATGATCCAGGCGAAGTCGCTGGAAGAAGCCGTCGAGTGGGCCCGGCGCTGGCCGGTGCTCGACGGCGGCGGCAACGTTCAGCTCGAGCTGCGCCAGGTCTATGAGCTCGAGGAGTTCGGTGACGGCGACGCGATGAAGCGCATGCGCGCGCAGGTGTTCGACAAGCTGCCGCCCAAAGGCTGAACTGGCTGGCACCCCGCCGGCTGCGGGGCCATGCGAAGCGGGCCTAGACTTTCAGCACCCGCTGAAAGTGAAAGAACTCGCCATGTCCGTCAACCCCATCGTCCAGATCGGCCCGCTCGGTTTCCCGTGGGAAACGATCGATCCGTTTCTCTTCTGCGTCTACCACGACGACGCCTATCCGAAGGCCAATGCCGCCTTCGGCCCGGCGGCTTCGCTGGCCGGGCGCGACCTGGGGCAGGACTTCGCCGGCAAGGACGGCTGGCGCATGTACCACGGGCTCACGGTGCCCGGTTTCCCGGCTCACCCGCACCGCGGCTTTGAGACGGTGACCATCGTTCGCAAGGGCTTGATCGACCATTCCGACTCGCTCGGTGCCACCGCGCGTTTCGGTGGCGGTGACGTGCAGTGGCTCACCGCGGGCCGCGGCATCGTGCATGCCGAGATGTTCCCGCTGCTCGACCAGGAAAAGCCCAACCCGTTGGAGCTGTTCCAGATCTGGCTCAACCTGCCGGAGCGCAACAAGATGGCCGCGCCGCACTTCACGATGTTCTGGTCCGAAGACATTCCGCACCGCATGGCTGAAGACGCCGAAGGCCGGCGCACCGAAGTCGTCTGCATCGCCGGCCGGCTGGGCGAGGCGGGTGCGCCTTTGCCGCCGCCGCCCGATTCGTGGGCCTCGCAGGCCGATGCCGATCTGGCGATCTGGACGCTGAAGATGGCGCCCGGCGCCCGCTGGACCTTGCCGGCCGCGAGCGGCCACGGCACGCGCCGCAAGCTCTACTTCTTCAAGGGCGCCAGCGTCAGCGTGGGTGGCGAACGCATCGCGCAGCATTCGGCCATCGAGCTGCGTGCCGGCGAAGCGGTGGAACTCATCAACGGCGACGACACGGCCGAGTTCCTGATGCTGCAGGCGCGGCCGCTGGGCGAGCCGGTATCGCAGTACGGCCCCTTCGTGATGAACACGCGCGAAGAGATCGAGCAGGCCTTCGCCGACTACCGCCGCACGCAGTTCGGCGGCTGGCCCTGGCCCGATACGGCGCCGGTGCATGGCCCGGCGCATCAGCGCTTTGCGGTGCATGCCGATGGTCGCCGCGAGGCCTTGCCGGCGCAGATTGACTGAGGCCTAGCGTCAGCGCATGCTGCCTGCACAAGAGCAAGAGGAGACAGCATGAAAAACAGCATTCGATGGATGGCGCTGTCGTGCCTGGTGTTCGTGATGGCGCAGGCGCAGGCGGCCGACAAGCGGGCGGCAAAGAAGCGCGCGGCGCCCACCGTGATCGAGAGCTGCGTCAGCAAGGACAAGATCAGCTACCGCAACGGTGACAGCGGCACGCTGCTCGACGAGCTCGACCGCTTCCAGGTGGCTGCCGAGATCGTGCGGCGCTACCCGATGATCGAGCGCGACGGGCTCTACCCGGTGGCCATCGCGCTGTGGCGCCGCTCGGGCGGCGACTGGGTGTTCGCTCTGCTGATGAGCAACCCCGACGCCACCGCGCCGCTCTGCTTCACGGCCAATGTGGCGGTCACCGAAGTCGATTTCGCACCGACCTTGCTGAAGAAGTATTTCGGTATTCCCGCCTAGCGTCTGCCGCCTCGCTGCCCCATTAGCAGGGCTTATGGGTGGCCGGGATATTGCAATGACAGCCCGCGCGCTGCCACCGGCAAGATGGGCACACCGTCAAGTCCGAGCCTGGCGACCCGCCGTTTCCACTCTTCTTCTAGGAACCTTTCATGCACACGAATGCTCTTCGGATCCTTTGCCTGGCAGTCGGCGCCATGTCGGCCGGCGCGATGGCGCAGACATCGACCCTCGACAAGGTCAAGGCCAGCGGCGTCATCACCGTCGCTTACCGCGAGTCGTCGATCCCGTTCTCCTACCTCGACGACAAAGGGCAGCCCACCGGCTTCGGCTGGGAGATCTGCGGCCGCATCGTCGACGAGGTGAAGAAGGCCACCGGCCGCGCCGACCTGAAGATCGAGACCCAGGCCGTGACCTCGGCCAACCGCATCCCGCTGCTGATCAACGGCACCATCGACATCGAGTGCGGCTCCACCACCAACAACTCCGACCGCCAGAAGCAGGTCTCCTTCGCGATCAACTACTTCTACACCGGCACGCGCTTCCTGGTGAAGGTCGGCGCGCCGGTCAAGTCGCTCGAAGACCTGAAGGGCAAGACGGTGGTGTCGACGACAGGCACCACCAACTACAAGGTCATCCGCAACCTGAGCGAAGAGAAGAAGCTCGGCATCGATCTGCTCGGTGCGAAGGACCACGCCGAGTCGACGCTGATGGTGCAGAGCGGCCGCGCGCTGGCCTTCGGCATGGACGACATCCTGCTGTACGGTCTGAAGGCCAGTGCGCAGAACCCGGCCGAGCTGGCCATCGTCGGCGCGCCGATCCAGGTCGAGCCCTACGCCATCATGCTGCGCCGTGACGACCCGGCCTTCAAGAAGCTGGTCGACGGCACGCTCACCAGCCTGATGAAGAGCGGCGAGTTCGCCACGCTCTACAAGAAGTGGTTCCAATCGCCCATCCCACCGAAGGGCATCAACCTCAACGCGCCGATGAGCCAGGAACTGCAGGACAACCTGAAGGCCCTGTCCGACAAGCCGGCGATGTGAGCATGACTCTCCCGACCTGCGACGCCCGCAACGGCGAGCGCGCGGGCCATGACGTGCCGGGGCTGGTGGGCGTGCTCGGCGGCATGGGTCCGCTCGCGACCATCGACTTCATCCGCAAGGTGTGGGCCGCCACGCCGGCTACCTTTGACCAGGACCACGTGCCGCTGATCGTCGCCTCGATCCCGCAGGTGCCTGACCGCACGGCGGCTTTTCGTGGCGAGGGCGCGTCGCCGCTCTCGGCCATGGTGGCCAGTGGCCAGCGTCTCGCGCGGGCCGGTGCCGGCCTGGTGGTGATGCCCTGCAACACCGCGCACCTGTGGTTCGCCGAACTCGAAGCGGCGCTGGCGTTGCCGATGCTGCACGTGGTCGATGCCGCGCTCGAAGACGCCGTGGCCCTGGCCGGCGAGGGCGCCTGCATCGGCCTGCTGTGCACCGATGCCACGCTGGCCTCGGGCATGTACATGAACCGCGCGTCGCGTTTCGGTGGTGTGAGGTGGGCACTGCCGACGGCGCACGAGATGCTGGAGTGGGTGATGCCAGGCATCGCGGCCGTGAAGGCGGGCACGCTCGATCGCGGCACCGAGCTACTCGGCAAGGCTGCCGACGCATTGGCGCGGCGCGGCGCGCAGGCGCTGGTGCTCGGCTGCACCGAGATCCCGCTCGTGCTCGGCAGTGGCAACTCGCCCTTGCCGCTGGTCGACGCGACCGACGCGTTGGCTCGGCGTGCGGTGGCGTGGTCGCTCGCGCAGCGCGAGATGGCGCTGGCGTGAGCGCAGGCGCACGTCACGTTTGCGTGGTCGGCGCCGGCATCGTCGGCTGTGCCACGGCGCAGGCGCTCGCACGTGAGGGCTGGCGTGTCACCCTGGTCGACGCGTCGGCATCGCCGGGGCAGGGCGCGAGCTTTGCCAATGGTGCCCAGCTCAGCTACAGCTATGTCGAGCCGCTGGCCGGCCCGGCCACGCTGAAGGCCTTGCCGGGCTGGCTGCTGTCGCCGAGCAGCCCGCTGCGCTGGCGGCCGCAGCCGACGTGGTCTCATCTGCGCTGGCTCGCGGCTTTCGTCGCGCACTGCCGTTCATCGCAGGTGCACGCGACCACGCAGGCCCTGCTGTCGCTGTCGTTCCTGAGCCGCGACGTGCTTCGAGCCTGGTTGCAAGAGCAGCCATCGGAAGTGCGGCTGGCAACGCGTCACGCACGGCCCGGCAAGCTGGTGATCTATCGCCATGCGAGTTCGCGTGCGTCCGTTGAGCGGCAGCTCGCATGGCAGGCCGAGCTGGGCTGCGAGCAGCGCATTGCCGAGGCGGACGAGTGCCGCGCACTTGAGCCCGCGCTGGCGGCCACCGGCGGCGGCGCCATCGCCTTCGGTGTGTGGACGCCGAGCGAAGAGGTGGTCGATGCCGCCGCGTTGGCCACGGCGCTGGCCACGGCCAGCGGTGCCACGCTGAGCTTCGGCCACGAGGTCAGCGGGCTCGACGTGAGCCAGGGCCGCGTGAGGGCTGTGCGGCTGAGCGATGGTGGCGAGATCGTGGCCGACCAGTTCGTGCTCGCCGCCGGCCCCGGCTTCGCGAGGCTGCTGCAACCGCTGGGCCTGGCGCTTCCCATCGAACCCATCAAGGGCTACAGCATCACGCTGCCGATCGTGAACGCGGCGGCGGCGCCGGTGGTCAGCATCACCGACAGCGCACGCAAGCTCGTTCACGCACGCCTGGGCGATCAATTGCGCGTGGCCGGCTTCGCCGAGTTGTGCGGGTCCGACCGCACGGTGCAGCCCGCGCGCATCGAGGCCTTGTGCGCAGCGGTGCGCGAAACCTTCCCGACTGCGTGCGACTTCACCGAGCCGCAGGCCTGGGCCGGCCTGCGCCCGGCCACGCCGAGCGGTCGCCCGCTGGTGGGCTGCCTGCGCTGGCCGAACCTGTGGGTCAACGCGGGCCACGGGGCGCTGGGGCTCACGCTCGCGGCAGGCAGCGCCACGGTGCTGGCCAGCCTGATGGGCGAGCGGCCCAGCGTGATCGACGCGAGCCCGTTTCAACCCGCGGTTTGAATCGGTATCAGTCCGCGCCGCCGATGGTGGCCTTGAAGGCCTCGATCAGGTCGGCGGCCGGCTTCGGCGAGCGTTCACCCAGGGGCAGCAAGGCTTGCACGCTGACCGGCACCTCGGGCAGCAGCGTGCGCGTGTGCAGCTTGCTGCTGGTGGTGGCCGCGGCGGTGAATGAATCGATGATCGCCGGCCCGAAGCCCTGCTCGGCCAGCACCAGCGCGATGTGATGGGTCTGCACCGTGATGCCACGGCGCGGCGCAGCGTTCTCGCCGACGACCTTCTCCGCGAGCATCGCGCCGATGGGGTCGCGCTCGTCGATGCGGATGAACTCGCCGCGCATCACCTCGGCCAGCTCGATGGTCGTGCGCCGGTCGCTGCCGCGTGCCTGCAGCAGCGAGACGCACACCAGCCGGCCCATCGCCACCGGCACCTGCTGCACGGCCGGGTGCGGGCTGCTGCCGTAGACGATGCCGACATCGGCCTCGTGCAGCGCAATCGCCTGTGCGATCTCGCGCGAATGCGATGTGCGTATCGACACCGCCAGTTCGGGGTGCTTCTTGCGAAAGCGCTTCAACGCATCAGGCAGCGCCTTCACCGCGAGCGACGGAACCACCAGCACGCGCAGCTCAGCGCTCTTGCCTTCGCGCAAGGCGTCGGCCACACGCCGCACCGATTCGAGCTGCGATGCGAGCCGCAGTGTTTCCGAGTAGAGCGCCTGCGCTTCCGGTGTAGGCACCAGCCGGTTGCGCTGGCGCGTGAAGAGGGTGTAGCCCAGTTGCAGCTCGGCGTGCTGCAGGGTCTGCGTGACGGCGGGTTGCGTCACGTGCAGCAGGCGTGCCGCACCGCTGGCCGAGCCGGTCAGCATGATCGCGTTGAAGACCTCGATGTGCTTCAGCCGCATGCTGCCTCGATGCGTTTGCACAGGCTCAGCAGGCGCCGGCGGGCCACGACCAGGCCGATGAGGCTGCCGCCCCGGATGCCCAGCACCACGGCCAGCAGCCCTTGCGCCACCCACGCGCCGATGGCGGTGGCCGATTCAGCGCCCGCCGGCCGCAGCGGAAAGGCGATCGCGAGACCGAGCAGCACCACCGCCGACAAGATTCCCGGCAGGTAGCCGTTGGCCGAGAGCAGGCGGTTGATGCGGCGCTCGTCTTCGCTGTACTGCGTGCCGCGCAGCTGCGGAATGCGCAGCGCAATGCGCACGCGTGGCAGCGCGAAGCGCTTGACCAGTGCGCTGTGAAACGCCTGCAGATCGGCCGGCGTTTCAAGCGCCACCGTGCGGATGGGAACGATGCGAGGCGGGTTCTGACTCAAGGTGGTTGCCTGCTCAGGCGTGGCTCGGCGGGCACAAGATGCCGAGGAAGATCGGGCGCACGAAGATCTCGCCCACGTTGTCTTGCGTGATGCCAGGCACCCAGTGGTTCACGCTGGCCGCCGAGCTGACGAGGCCACTGGCCACCAGTGCGGCGATCACCGGGTGCAGCGGGCGGATGGAGCCGTCCATCATGCCGTCGACCACCACGCCGGCCAGTCGCTCGGTGAGCCGGCTCATCCTGCGGCCCACTTCGGCACGGCGTGTCGCGTCCGACAGTGCGCTGGTCGCACCCAGGCGCAGCAGCGGGCCTTCAGGCGACAGCTGAAAGCGCGCCAGCGAGCGCGCGATGGCGCAGGCACGGTCCCAGCCGGTGCCGCGGGTGCCGCGGGTGCCGTCGGCCAGGCTGAGCACGCGGCGAGTCACGGCGAAGGTGCGCTCGAAGCAGTCGGAGATCAGGTCTTCCTTGTTGTCGTTGTGGTGGTAGAACGAGCCCTTGGTCACGTTCAACTGTGCCGAGATCATGTCGACCGAGGCGCCGCGGTAACCCTGCTCGTTGACCAGTCGCGAGGCCGCGCGCAGGAAGGCTTCGGAAGTGAGGTCGTCGTTCACCGTGAGCCGCCAGTCGCGTTCGGCCTGCGATGCCTGCGACCACACCGAGCCGGCGGCGGCGCTGCCATGGAGCACGATGTCGCTCACGCGGGCGGCGACGCCGGCGTATTCGTCGGTCTCGAAGCGGTCGATCCAGCCGCGCATCCAGTGCGCGACCGACAACAGGGTGTAGGTGCGCGCGGCCTGGTCGGCGCGGCCGAGGTCGGCAGTCTGCGGTGTGCGCAGCATCTGTCGCAGTTGGCGGAACATCTCGTTGTACGCGTCGGACACCACCTCGAAATGCAGACTCGGCAGCGCGCGCATGTCGTTGAACTGCATCACCGGCGGGTGCGCGCCACGGTCGATGTCGGCCAGCAGCGCCGCCTGCAAGCGGAAGAATTCATGCACCCGCGCCTCGACCGTCGGCATGCGTGCCGCGCTCTCGACGATGTTACGGAACACCTCGATGGCGCGCAGGAAGCAGGCGGTCGCCAGGTCTTCCTTCTTGCGGTAGTAGTACGTGACGCTGTTGGTCACCAGGCCCACGCTGGCGGCAATGTCAGCCAGAGTAGCGCCCTTCACGCCATGCTGGTTGAACAGGATGGCGGCGGCGCTGAGAATAGCTTCGCGCTTCTCCTGAAAGCGCTGGGTCTGGGCGGGGAGCGTCGCGGACATCGATGGAGCGTGCGTGCAGGCGGGCATGTGAGGAAGGCGTCGAATTATGCCGGCCAGCCCGGCCCCAGCGGATGTACGCGACGATGCCGATCTGTCGCAGGCGGGACTCGCCATGCAGCCTGGTTGAACTATAAAAACGACTTGCGTTGAGCAGCGTGATTTGAAGCAGGGCGCCCTGCGCTCAGAAAACACAATCCGCCCAAGAATGACGGCTCGCACCTTGGTGCAAGTCCGCAGCGGCCACCCGCCGCACCACCCAAGGAGATGACAATGAATTTCACGATGTCCGAACGGCAAACGCACTGGCGCGATCGCGTCGTCGCGTTCATGAACCAGCACATCTACCCCGCGGTGCCGACCTACCAGGCGCAGATGAAGGCCTTCGGCACGAACCGCTGGCAGGTGGTGCCGGTGGTCGAAGAGCTGAAGGCCATCGCCAAGAAAGAAGGCCTGTGGAATCTGTTCCTGCCGGTCGACTCGCTGCCAGAAGGCAGCCCGTATCGTGGCGCCGGCCTCACCAACCTCGAATACGCATCGTGCGCCGAAGAGATGGGCAAGGTGGGCTTCGCGTCCGAGGTCTTCAACTGCTCGGCACCCGACACCGGCAACATGGAAGTGCTGGCCCGCTACGCCAACGACGTGCAGAAGAAACAATGGATGGAACCGCTGCTCGACGGCAAGATCCGCTCGGCCTTCTTGATGACCGAGCCTGCCGTGGCTTCATCGGATGCGACCAACATCGCGATGGAGATCAAGCGCGACGGGGACCACTACGTGCTCAACGGCCGCAAGTGGTGGTCGTCCGGCGTGGGCGACCCGCGCTGCAAGATCGCCATCGTGATGGGCAAGAGCAACCCCGACGCGCCGTCGCATTCACAGCAGTCGCAGATCCTCGTGCCGCTCGACACACCGGGGATCGAGGTGATCCGTATGCTGCCGGTGTTCGGCTTCGACGACGCGCCCCATGGCCACGCCGAGGTGGTGTTCAAGGACGTGCGCGTTCCGGCCGATCACCTGCTGCTCGGCGAAGGCCGCGGCTTCGAGATCGCCCAGGGCCGCCTCGGCCCGGGCCGCATCCACCATTGCATGCGCACCATCGGCAGTGCCGAAGTGGCGCTCGAGAAGATGGTCAAGCGCCTGCAGTCGCGCGTGGCCTTCGGCAAGCGAATCATCGACCACTCACTGTGGGAAGAGCGCATTGCCACCGCCCGCATTGACATCGAGATGACGCGCCTGATGTGCCTGAAGGCCGCCGACATGATGGACAAGGCCGGCAACAAGGTGGCCCGCCTCGAGATCGCGATGATCAAGGTGGCGGCACCCCGCATGGCGCTGAAGATCATCGACGACGCGATCCAGGCGCACGGTGCCGGTGGCGTGTCGGAAGACTTCGGCTTGGCCAAGCAGTACGCGAGCATGCGCACGATGCGCCTGGCCGACGGGCCGGATGAGGTGCACAACCGGGCGATTGCGCGGTGGGAGATGGGGAAGTACCGGGCAGCTGCGAAGGCTTGAGTCGAAGTGTCGTCATCCTGGTCTGTGCGGGGACGACTGTAGCGGCTGAGTGCCATGCGTTGGCGCCGACATGGGTGCCGCCTTCAGTGACAACATCCCTCGTTGCCATCCCGGCATTCGCCGGGATGATCATTGATGAGTTGTTGGCTGCTGACTGGGTCGCGATCTCAATGCCTGGCGTTGGCCGTCCAACTGCCGCTAGCGCTGCTTGAAGGCTGGTTCCATACTCCTGACGCGCTGGTGCCCACGAGATTGCCACTGAATTGCTCGCCCGAACTGGCAGTCATGCTGGTGCCGCCTTGGTCGGAGACCTTTCCGAACAACGTGAAGCCTCGGGTCGCCGATGTGCATTGGCCGCCGAAGTTGCCCAGCGCATCGATCAGCATCCATGGGCAATCGCCTGTCTCGCTGCCTATGTAGTTGGCCTGCCATATGCCGATGAACGGAGATACCGTGGTCAGTGTCGGCGCGGAGCTGATGCCCAACGCTGCCGCCAAGGCGTTGTAGGCAATGCGGTTCATTCGCGTGGCGCTGCCTGCGCCAAAGTTGTAGGCGAGGCCATTGATCAAATGGATCTTGCCGTTGCGTTCCACCAGACCGTGAACAGGAGTGACAAGACCAATGGGTGCGGTGAAGCGCATCTGTGGTGTCACGCCGTCGTTCGAGGTGCCCAGGGTGTAGCTCCCGGTGCTGATGGCTTGGCAATTGGAGACGTTGGTCTGCGTGGTGCTGGCGTCGCAGCGGTAATAGCGAGCGGACTGTGTGGCGGCGTCGAATGACGCGCGCATGTTCGAACCAGGGCAGACGTTGTTGACACAGGAGCCTGTTGTGGTGAATGCCGCGCCGAGCGACAGCGTGTTGGCTGCCGTCGGGGATGTCGGGTTCGGGTAGAGGGAGATCAATGTGCTCAATGAGTCTTGCAGAACGCTGGCGCTCTCCAGGTAGTTGTCTACATAACGCGCATTCCATTTCTCGCGCCGCAACTTGGCGCCTGCTGGCATGGTGCCCGCCAAACTGGCAGGCAGGCCGCTGATGGTCGCCGGCGAGTTGAGTGCCGTGCTTTGGACCTGCTGCACGACGCTGGCGATGGATTGCCCGCTTACATCGATCTCGGTCTTGGTGATTGCATTGCGCACGCCGTTCGACCAAAGAACCACGTTCGGGTTGCCGCGCGTGATGAGGTTGGCATTGGCTTCCGTTGCCGCGGGAACCCACCCTTTTGGTCCATCGTTCCAAGACGGAGCGAGCGGCGCAAAGGTCGAGCGCTGCACACCGCTTGAGACGGCGGCGGTCAGGACATAGAAACGGGCACTGCCGCTCTGTGCGTCGTAGCTGTCGGTGTATTGGTAGAAGCGTGCGTCGTAGGTTTTGGCGTTGGTGAAAGCGAGCCGCGACAGCGAAATGTCCGGTTCGTCCGCAGTGCTGATGCCTACTGACAGCGGGATGCCATCGCGCAGACTGCCGACGATGGCCCAGTCCACGGTCAGCAGCGCTTCGGCATCTGCTGTACTGGGCTGCTGGTAGTTCTGGTACAGGCTGCTCGCGCTGAGCTGCAGCTGCCGCGCTGTGGCGGCTTCCGCGGCTGCCAGGTCCAAGCCTTGCGCCACGCCGGCTTGAACCAGCGTGGTGATCGCGCTGACGAGGCCGGCACGTTTCACCGGCGCGCGCAAGGTGTACGACACGGCACCACTGATGTTGACTACGGCCAGCACCGGTGCGCCAACGGTTTGGGTGGTCGGCAGCCCGTTGAGGGTGTATTGGCCGCTGCTGTCGGCCGAGGTACTGGGTTCGTCGGCATCGCAAACGCCATTGATGTTGGCGTCGAAGCACACGTTGACGGTTGCTGCCGGCTGCGATGCAGAGGATGCTGGTGACGGCGGCGCCATGAGCACCACGCCGCTGACGATGGAAGGGCCTGCCTGCGTGGGTGGTGGTGTGGGTGTGCCCGCGGGCGGGGCGTCACCTCCACCACCTCCGCAGCCAGTGATGAAAAGAACAGCGGACGTTGACAGCCCCAAGCCGCGCAACCGACGCGATACACGTGGACTCATGATTCCTCCCCAATTTCCGTTGTAGTGGACTTCTTGTTGGCGCGTTCAAGCGCACTCTGTATCTTGCCTTGTCACCAGCCTCGGCCCCGGAGATTCCCGTCCAGGCTGCTGAGTGTCACTGCGCTGCCATTGCCTTGCCGACTTCATTGCGCCCCTGCTCGCTACCCGACTGCGGCACGACTTCTTCATCCCGATCGGAGATCACCTCGAACTGTGCAGCCACCTGGTCGTCCGCATCGGCACCCGTGCCGATGTGCGTGCCCATTGTCATCGTGACGTAACTGCGCGCGAAGGTGCCGGCACCGGCATTCAGGATCACGCGCGACGGTGCATCTTCGGACACCAGGTACAACAACCCAGGCGTCACAGCCGCGGGCGCCAGCTTGTCCAGAACCACCTGCGGCATCAAGCCTTCGGTCATTGCGGTAGCGGCGGTGGGTGCCAGGCAGTTGACCTTGATGTTGTCCTTCGCGCCTTCGATCGACAACGTCTGCATCAAGCCCACCAGCGCCATCTTCGCGGCCCCGTAGTTCGACTGGCCGAAGTTGCCGAACAGGCCGGACGACGAGGTGGTGTTGACGATGCGGCCGTACTTCTGGTCGCGCATGATGTCCCACACCGCCTTGCAGCAGTTCACGGCGCCCATGAGATGCACGTCGACCACCAGCTTGAAGTCAGCGAGGTCCATCTTCGTGAAGCTCTTGTCGCGCAGGATGCCGGCGTTGTTGACGAGGATGTCGACTCGGCCCCAGGTGTCCATCGCGAGTTGGACGGTGGCCTGCACGGCCTCGAAATCGGTGACCGAGCCGATGCTGGCGAGGGCTTCACCGCCCGCGGCCTGGATCTCCTGTGCCACGGCTTCGGCACCAGGCCCGAGGTCGTTGACGATCACCTTCGCGCCGCGCTGGGCGAGTGCCAGTGCGTGCTCGCGGCCGAGGCCTCCCCCTGCGCCTGTCACGATCGCGACACGTCCGTCAAAGCTGATGCTCATGGTGCTCCTTCAAGATATTTGGTATGTTGCTCAAGACAAAAAACTGCCCTGCTTCACAGGGCATTTCAACAGGCGGAGACGGTGGCTCGGGCGAACTGGAGGGTGTCTCCAGTCTGCACACTCGCCTCGATCCAGTCCCGATTTAATCAGCAAGGAAGAGCCATGTCGCTGTTCGATCTCACCGGCAAGGTCGCCATCATTACCGACTCGTCGCGTGGCATCGGCAAGGCCATTGCCGAGCGCATGGCCGAGCACGGCGCCAAGGTGGTGATCTCTTCACGCAAGCCCGGGCCGTGCGAAGAAGTGGCTGCCAGCATCAACCAGACGCGTGGTGCGGGCACGGCCATTTCCGTACCGGCCAACATCTCGTCGAAGGCTGACTTGAAGAACCTGGTCGACGAGACCCACCAGCAGTTCGGCAAGGTCGACATCGTCGTCTGCAACGCGGCGTCGAACCCGTACTACGGGCCGATGGCCGGCATCGAAGACGACCAGTTCCGCAAGATCCTCGAGAACAACGTCATTGCCAACCACTGGTTGATCAATTTCGCCGTGCCGCAGATGATCGAGCGCAAGGATGGGTCCATCGTCATCGTCTCGAGCATCGGCGGCCTGCGCGGCTCGCCGGTGATCGGCGCGTACAACGTGTCCAAGGCCGCAGACTTTCAGCTCGCACGCAACCTTGCGGTCGAGTACGGCCCGCACAACGTGCGCGTGAACTGCATCGCTCCGGGCCTCATTCGCACCGACTTCGCGAAGGCGCTGTGGGAGAACCCCGACACCTTGAAGCGCGCCACCTCGGGCGCTCCGCTGCGTCGCATCGGCGAACCCGACGAGATCGCCGGCGCGGCCGTGTTTCTCGCGTCGCCCGCCGGCTCGTTCATGACCGGCCAGGCGCTGGTCGTCGATGGCGGCGCCACCATCTGAAGCGGGTAGGCGCGCCGGCCCCAGCCCTCAGCTCACGTTGGCGAGAAAGGCGTCGAGCGCGGCGTTGACCTTCTCCGGCTCGTCCAGCTGCGGCCAGTGGCTGGTGCCGGTGATGAGCTGGCGGGGGATCTGCGGGGCCTGCCGGTACAGCGCGCTGGGGCCGTCGCCGTGGGGCGTGTCGATGATCATCTTCGGCCCGGTGTAGGTGGCCAGCGAGGGCAGCGGGTCGTTGGCGAACATGGCGCCGACCAGGGCCTTCGTGGCCTCGCGCTGCACCTGGCGCATGTTGTCGTCCAGCCGCCGCTTGACGGATGGGCGTGCACCTTGGGTCATCGAATCCCAGTACGGCTGCATCGTGCCGTCGTAGTCGCTCTCGAGCGAGGCCATGACCTTCTGCGCCAGCTCGGGCGGTGACTTGCCGGGTGTGGCGAGCAGCACCAGCCCCGCCACCCGTTCGGGGTGCCTGCCGGCGTAGTCGGCTGCGACCATGCCGCCCAGGCTGTGGCCGACCAGCACGAAGCGGTCGAGCTGCAGGCCGTCGGCCACTGCCGCCACGTCATCGGCCAGGCCGGCAATCGCGTAGTCGTTGCAGCGTGGTGCGTCGGACATGCCGTGGCCGCGCATGTCCATCGCCACCGCGCGACGGCTTTTGCGCAGGTGCATCAGCGCGGCGTCCCAGTGCGCAGTGCTGCCGGCATGCGAATGGACGAAGAGCACCGGCAAGCCGCCGCTGCCGCCATCGTCGACCGTGAGCTGCCCGACCGGGCCGAGCACCGTGCTGCGGCGTTGCTTGTTGAGGGTGACGAGGTAGTAGGCGCAGCCCGCCGCGGCGACGGCCAACAGCCCGGCGACGGCTGTCCATGCGGGCCAGGAGTGTTGTCTGGGCACAGCGTTGGCGGTGGTGGTCATGGGTGTCGCTCCTTCGATGTGGGTCGTGACGTGCGGTGGTAGTGCGAAATCATCATCGCGGTCCAGTGGCCGTCGCGCAGCGCGTGCGAGGTCAGCACGCGGTGGTCGTCGTCCAGCCACTCGATGACGTCGCGGTAGCGGGACAGCTTGCTGGCGTCGCCGAGCGACGGGCCTTCGGTGTCGAGCGTCAGCACCCGGCCTTCTCGGTCGAGCGTGCCGTCGTAGACCCAGAGCCAGGTCAACATCGAGCCGACCCAGGTGCCGATGAAACGCTTCTTCAGCGGGTCGAAACCCAGCGTCATCACGGTGCTGGCTTCGCCCCCGCCCGGCAGCCCGCCGTGGCCGCCGGCGACCACCCACAGTTCACCCAGCGAACGCACGCTTTCCACGCCGGACACTTTTTGCGGTGCATCGAAGTTGCCCATCAAGGCCGTGGATTCGTAGCGCCATTCGCCGCGCAGCTTGCGCAGCCACTGGTGCTGTTCCAGCGCTTGTTCCTGCATGCCGTCTCCGATCGAAATAGGGGGCGGACGGCGGGGCGGAGCCTGCCACCGTCAATGCATGGAAATTACGCCTTCTGGCCGGGAGTTTCTGTAGGACAAGAGCGAATTTGAGCCGCGGGCACACGGCCTTTCTGGGTCTTGCGGTTCAGTGCCGGGTGGCATGGGTGGGGCGCACCTTGGCCGCTGGCGCTTCGCAAGCCAGCGCGTTGCTCGCCAGCAGCAAGGCGGCCAGCGCCTCGCCGCCCACCGAAATATGTTCGCGCATGGCGAGTGCCGCGGCTTCGCCGTCGCCCTGGCAGATGGCTTCGACGATGCGGTGGTGTTCGCGGTCAGAGGCCTGCATGCGGTTTGGTTGGTCAAAACCGCGGTGGCGGAAGGCGGCCAGGCGCTTGCGTACGCCGCGCACCTGCTCCGCCAGGATCGGGTTGTGGCTGCCCTGGTAGATGCGGTCGTGCAGAGTGGCATTGGCCGCTGCGTAGCCGGCTCGGTCATGGGCCTCGGCGCAACGCGCGGCCACGTCCAGCGCCTGGGTCAGCTCGGCTGCCAGCTCCGGCGTGGCTCGCTGCGCGGCCAGCCGTGCAAGCGTGGATTCGAGCTCCGCCAGGGCCTCCAGCAGCGCCGCCAGCTCGGTGGCCGTGGGGCAGCGGACATAGATGCCGGAGCGCGGTGCAATGTGAACCAGGCCCTGCGCCGACAGCAGCATCAGCGCTTCGCGAACCGGCGTGCGTGACGCGTTGAAGCTCGCGGCCAGCGCCTTCTCGTCGATGGGGCTGCCTGGTGGCCACTCGCCCGACAGGATATCGGCCTCGATCGCCGTGCGGATGGTTTCCTGGATGCTCGGTGTGCGCGGTGCCCTTGCTGTTTGCCGTTCCATAGGGCTCAAAAAGTAACACACCGAGGGCCGAATCAGTGCCCGGTGAAACGCGGAGTTCGCTTCTCGGCCCAGGCGGCAGCGCCTTCCTTCAGGTCGGCCGACTGGGCCGCCTGCGCGATGTCGCGCTGCAGATCGGCGCTGTCAAGAACTCCGCGTGCAATGCGTGTCAGATGCTTCTTCATACCGAGCAATGCCAGCGGGGCCATGTCGGCCAACGTTTGCGTGAGCTGGTCGGCGGTGGCGCTCATTTCGTCGGCGGCGACCAGGTGTGTGAGAAAGCCGCAGGCGAACATCTCGTCAGCCCCGATCTTCTCGGCGGTGAGAAAGAGCTTCTTCGCCGTGTTCACGCCGAGGCGGCTCACATACCGCTCGAGCCCGCGCTGGTAGAAGTGAAGGCCGAGCCGCGCGGCCGGCATGAACATGTCGACCGCCGGCGAACCAATGCGGAAGTCGCAGGCCAGCGCCAGGTCGGTCGCGCCGCCGTACACACCGCCCTGGATCACCGCGATGGTGACCGGGCGGGCGTCTTCGACCGCATTCACCATCTGCTCGAACGTGAGCTCGCGCGGGCCGCCGATCTGGCCGATGTCGTAGCCACTGCAGAAGTATTTGCCTTCGGCTTGGAGGCGCAGGACGAGGACTTCTTCGTTCTCGTTGACGGTTTTGATGTGGTCGGCCAGGGTGGCCAGGTCGTCGGGGTCGAGGCGGTTGGCTTGGGTTGGGCGGCGGAGGGTGATGGTGGCGATGTGGGCGTTGATTTTTAGATCGGGTTTCATGGATGGGACTTTAGTTTGTGCCGTGTTGTGATTTGTCTTTGCCGCTTCGCGTGGATGCTTCTTCTGCCTACCGGCGGGTGCGCCGGGTAGTCGCCCCGGCGGGCGAGTCACTTTCATTTGTCGCGTCAAATGAAAGTAACCAAAGCAAAGACGCTTTCCACCTTGCTGTACCGCTTCGGCTGCTTCCTTCCGCGACTTGTCACCAAGGCAATGACCCGGACCGTGGAACACCTGTTCAAGGTACCCCACCCCTCGGCTCGCTGCGCATCGCTATCACGCACGATGCGAAGCGAGGTGTGGACAGGGAAAGTTGCGAAGCAACGACCGAATTGCTCTTGGGCCCCGTGGGAGGCGTCGAGGAGCGCAGGGGTTTGGGGCCGCGTGCGCCAGCACGCTTCGTGAACTGATTTCGCGCCATTTGTCTGAACGCAGTGAGCGCAGCGAACGAAGTGAGTTTGGCGCGGGCCCCAAACCCCGAGCACCGCAGAGCAGTCGGCCCTAGGCCGACCGCCTCCGTCGGGTCCCCCTTTCTTTGGTGACTTTCTTTCGGGGAAGCGAAAGAAAGTTACTGCGCCGCCGGGCGCATATCCCGGCAGCAGCCTCACGCAGTGAACAAGAGCCACAAGAAATCACGCCGCCCCATGGTCATCAAGGGCACACAACGAATCAAGCCTCATCGTCATCAAACGGATACCGCTCAGCCCAGAAACCCGCCAACCGAGGATCCGCATCAACCCGACGCACGACCGCCGACATCTTCGGCGCCACCTCATAAAAGCGCGGCCGCCAAGGCCCGAAGCGCGACACCACCGTCACATACAGATCAAGCACGCTGAGCTCATCACCCAGCAGGTAGCGGCCAGGCTGCAACTGCGCGTCCATGTGGCCCCAGCAGAAGGCGATGCGCTCATGCACGGCATCGACCACCGAATCGCGCAGCGAGAGCGGCGCGCCGATGCGCTGCACGTCGGGCTTGATCCAGTGCAGCGCGTAGATGGCCGAAGAGACATACGCCATCCAGCGCAAATACTGGCGCCGCCGATCGTCGGACGGCGCCGGTGCCAGACGGGCCTGCGGGTAGGCGTCGGCCAAATAGAGCAGGATGGCAGCGCTCTCGGTCATCACCTCGCCATCGGCAAACACCAGCGTGGGAATCTGCCGCATCGGGTTCTTCGGCGCCACACGCTCGCGCGCCGATGCCTCGGCCCAGGTCGCGCCTTCGATCAGGGTGTAGGGAACACCAAGAAGCGTGAACGCCGCTTCCACGGCGATCGACCCCGAGCCCGCTGCGCCGTACAGCGTGAGTGGCATGTTCATGGGTGCCACGTCCTGTGCTGTCATCGCTACAGATCAGCGGCGTAGCGTGCCAGCATCTCTTCGTGCGTTTCTGCCGGTGCCGACGAACCCGTCTGGCTCTTGAGCATCTGGCCCATGGTGGGCAGCGCCGCGCGTGGCACCTGCGCTGACGCGTCCCACAGGCGTGATCGCATCAGCGCCTTGGCGCAGTGCAGGTAGGCCTCGGACACGTCGACGGCGATCACCACCTTCGGCCGGTGCTTCTCTTCGGCGAATGCGGCGAGGTGTGCCTCAAGCACTGACAGCCGCGCGGCGCCGTTGATGCGCAAGGTCTCGTCGACGCCGGGGATCAGGAAGAGCAGGCCCACCTTGCCGGTGGCGACGATGTTTTCCAGCGTGTCGAGCCGGTTGTTCCCTGGCGCATCGGGAATGAGCAGCGTGCGCTCGTCGATGATTTTTACGAAGCCGGGTGCGCCGCCGCGCGGCGACGAGTCCATCGCACCATCGGCATTGCAGCTTGCCACTGTGATGAAGGGCGAGAGCGCGATGAAGCTGCGGCAGTGCGGGTCCAAGACCGACAGCTGCTTCTTCACAGACCGCTCCTTGGGGGCGGCGTACAGGGCCCGGAGCTGGGCGAGTGTGTCGATGTTCATCCAGGTGGTGTCCTCAAAGCGCCTTGCGGTAAACCAGGAAGCCGGACTTGTCGGCCACCTTGTCATACAACTGCATGGCGACGGTGTTGGTCTCGTGCGTTTGCCAATAGACGCGCGGTGAGCCCGCGGTGGCCGCTCTTTCGTACACCGCATTGATGAGCGCACGGCCAACGCCCTTGCCGCGCGCAGCGGGCACGGTGAACAGGTCTTGCAGGTAGCAGACGGGCGCGATCAGTGTGGTGCTGCGGTGGTAGAGAAAGTGCACCAGCCCCAGCAGCTCGCCCGAGCTCTCGGCGACCAAGGCGTGCATCGGTTCATAGACGTCGAAGAAGCGCGACCAGGTCGTCTGCGTCACCTCGGGCGGCAGCGCGGTTTCGCCGTGGCGTCCGTAGAAGGTGTTGTAGCCGTCCCAGAGCGGCTTCCAGCGCGGGAAGTCGTCCTTGACGAGGGCGCGAACGGTGAGGGCGGTGGACATGGCAGGCCTGTGTTGTGGAGCGAGTGCCCTACTGTGCCACTGCTCTGTGTCGTCGTCTTGCGGCGAGACCGACCCTAGCGAACGAGCTTGAGCTCGCCGGTGATGGCACTCAGCGCTTCCGTACTGGCAGGGCCGATGCCCAAGCAGGTTTGCGTGCCTGCGGCGATTACCGTGCGGCCGGCATCCTGGATCAGCGCACACGGCAACCCGGCCGCACGTGCCTTGGCCTCGAGTGCCAACAGCTCGGCGAGCGATTCGCAGGCCAGCACGATCTTCGGCATGCCGACCTCGAACCAGGCGCGTTGCGAGGCTGCGTCGGTATGGAGCAGCGACGCGACGGCGGCGTGAGCGACCTGTGCCGCCAGCTTGCCGCGTGGCAGCCGCAGCGCTTCGTTGACGACGATGACTTGTTTCATGGCGAATCGGACCTGCCAGGCCTCGTCACGGCGTGTTCAGCTCCACCTTCATTCGCGCCACCATGCGCTTTGCCAGAGCCTGCGAGGCCCCTTCGAACTGGTTCGCAATGTCGGGAAGCTGGGCCATCACGATGTCGAAGGTGTTGTAGGCAATCTTCTTGTCTGCCGGGATGGCCCAGCCTTCTCCGGCTTGCGCATCGATCCCCCAGCAAAGCTTCTCGCCGTAGAGCTCATCGTCGATCTTCGTCGACTGCAGGGCCGCGCGGATGTTGATTCGAGGCAGATAGTCCGGAGAGAGATTCGTGGAGTACAGGCCGATCTCGTCGAAGTACACGTGCAAGATGGCATCGGCATCGGCCTTGATCTTGTCCAGGTCGATCTTCTCGGGATCTTTAGGCGGCCGCGGAACGTCTTCGAGAACCACGACTTGGTACCCCTCTCGCTCCAACTCACGAGACACGTCGTCCATCAACTGCTTGCCGAGGGTCGGCTTCAGCGCGAGGAACTGGGTCGAGAAGATTTGCTGCTTCGACTTGTTGGATGAGCTGATACCCGCTCCGGCAATCGGAAACAGCACGGTCAGCGCGAAGTTCTTGTTCTCGAAAGAAACGTTCGTCAACTCATGTACCGGCAGGAAGCCGATCTTCTTGACGATGGGTTTCGGCGGGGGTGGGGCCGCCGGGGCTGCGGGCGGCTTATGGCCGCACGCAGCGAGGGTCAGCAGAAGAAGCGGAGCGGCAATTCGTTGGAGGTTCATCGGCGAATTGTCGCGGGAACTCATGCAGCCTGGCTGACGGCCACGTGCTTGTCGCGCAGCTCGCGCTTCAACACCTTGCCGATCGCGCTGCGTGGCAGCTCGTCGATGTAGTGCAGGCTCGCCAGCCGCTGCGTCTTGCCGACGCGCTGGTTGAACCAGCCCAGCAACTCGGTCTCGCCCACCGCGCTGCCGGGTTGGCGAACGACATAGGCAACCGGTGTCTCGCCCCAGGCTTCCGAAGGCACACCGACCACCGCCACGTCGGCCACGGCCTCGTGTTGGCGCATCTCGGCTTCGAGGTCGCTTGGGTAGATGTTGAAGCCGCCGCTGATCACCATGTCTTTCTTGCGGTCGAACAGCGTGAGGAAGCCGTCTTCGTCGAAGCGGCCGACATCACCGGTGCGGATGAAGCGCAGGCCCTCGGGGCTGGTCCATTCGGCGTCGCGCGTCTTGCCGGGTTGCTGGTGGTAGCCGGTCATCATCGAGGCCGAGCGGCCCACCACCTCGCCCATCTCGCCTCGCTTCACCTCTTTGCCGTCTTCGTCGATCAGGCGGATGTCGTGGCCCTCGGCGGGTTGCCCCACGGTGTGCAGCTTGTTGGGATGGGTGTGAGCTTCCAGGATGCAGCTGCCGCCGCCTTCGGTCATGCCATAGAACTCAACCAGTCCGCCGGGCCAGCGCTTGAGCACGTCGGCCTTCAGCGCGGCGTTGAAGGGTGCGCTGGTGCTGAACTTGAACTGGTAGGACGCGAGGTCGAAGCTGTCGAACTCGGGCAACGCCATCAGGCGCTGGTACTGCACCGGCACGAGCATGGTGTGCGTGACATGGTGCTTCTGGGCCAGCTCGAGGTAGCCCCTGGCGTCGAACTTGGGCATCAGCACCGCGGTGCCGCCCCACGCGAGCGTGGGGAAGAAGACCACCAGCGTGGTGTTCGAGTAAAGCGGTGTTGCAAGAAGCGTGATGCCGCCTGGGCCGTAATTGAACGCACCGCCGCCGCGCCGCACGTGCGCCCAGCGCATGACGTGCGGCTGCACGATGCCCTTGGGCGTGCCGGTGGTGCCCGACGAATAGATGATGTTGAAGGCCCAGTCGGGCTTCGGCGTGACGGCCTTGAAGCGGGTGCCTGCGGGCGCGACCCACTCCTCGAGCTGGATGCCGATGGGCGAGCCGTCGATCGAGATGCGCGTGACGTCTGCGGCCTGGGCGGCGCTGATGGCTTCTGTCGCGCTGGCGTCGGTGAAGAGCAGCTTGGCGTCGGCATCTTTCAGCATGCCGGCCAGTTGCTCGACCGTCGAGCCGGGAGCGAGCGGTGCCACCACCACGCCGGCGCGCAGTGCGCCCAGGAACACTGCGGCGTAGTGCACCGACGCCAAGCCGCAGATGGCAATGGCTTGCTGCGGTTTGATGCCGTCTCGCTTCAGCGCGGCGGCCACGCGGTCCATCATCGCGTCGAGCTGGCCGTAGGTGACGCTGTTGTTCCTGTCGACCAGGGCGGTGTGCGCTGGGTCGCGCTGGGCATGGCGATGGATCAGCTCGGCAATGACGCCGTAGTCTTTCTCGAACGAAGCGGCAATGGATTCCATGGTGGTTCGGATTCGGTGTGGTGAGACAGGTGCTGCGGTTGAAAAGTCTACACAGAGGCCACGGTGTGGTGGCCGGCGAGCCTTGCGTCAGTAGCCGGCGTGACGGTCCACCGCCAGGGGTTGCGGCAAGCCCTCGCGTGCGCGGCGCAGTGCATCGACGCACTGCTGCGCCACGGTGTCGAACGACGCTTGCGCGGCGATGTGCGGTGTGGCCACCACCTGGGGGTGCGACCACACCCAGTTGTCGGGCGGCGGCGGCTCGCGTTCGAACACGTCGAGTGCCGCACCGGCGAGGTAGCCGCCGTCGAGCAGCGCATGCAGGTCGGGCTCGATGAGTTGCTCGCCGCGGCCCACGTTGATGAGAAAGGCGCCGCGCGGCAATTGCGCGAGCGTGTGGTGGTTGAGCAGTCCGCGCGTCTCTTCGGTCAGCGGCAAGGCGCAGACCAGGATGTCGGCCTGCGACAAAAACTGCGGCAGCTCTTCATTGCCGGCAAAGGTGGCCACGCCCGGCACCACGCGCGGGTTGCGGCTCCAGCCACCGACTGGGTAGCCCAGCGGCAGAAAGGCGCGCGCAATCGCCTGGCCGACCGCCCCGAGCCCCATCACGCCGACGCGGCATTGCGTGGCCGTGCGCACGCGGTGGCGTGCCCATTCGGCGCGCGACTGCTGCTCGGCGTAGAGCGCCATGTCGCGCGTGAAGCGCAGCGTGTTCGCGACCACGTACTGTGCGATCTCCATGCCTTGCATCGGGTCGACCACGCGGGTGACGGGCACGTGCTCGGGCAGGTCGTCCACGCCGATCAGCTTGTCGGCACCGGCGCCGGTGGAACACAGCACGCGCAGGTTGGGGTACTGCGAAAGAATGCCCGACTTCATGCGCCACGCAAGGATGGCCTCGACCGCTTCGGGCGGCGGGTTGTCTTGCTCGGTCCAGACGGGAATGCCGTGTGCGGCTTGACGCAGGGCTGCGGCAAACGGTGCCGACGGGAGAGGGTTCGACAGCACCAGGATCGCCATAGGTCCCTATTTCGTTGTGTCAGTGGTCGTGCAGACAGATTTCACCGCCAAGGCGCTAAGAACGCAAAGACCCGCTTGTCTTTTCTTGGCGACCTTTGCGTTCTTGGCGGTAAACAGACCCATGCCAAGCTCCGCACGCTCTCAGGCGTCATAACCCGGGTTGCGGCGATCGAGCCGGCGCAGCAGGCCCGGCCACACGAGATTGGCGCCCTTGCCCTTCATGGCGGCCTTGGCCTGCTCGCGGTTGAGGTCGATCATCGACTGCGGCAGCTGAACCAGCTCGCCGCCGCCCGACTGCGCGAGGATCTGCGTGCGGCACGAGACCTCGAGCAGGTACATCGCCTGGAAGGCCTCGGCCACCGTGCGGCCGCAGGTCAGCAGGCCGTGGTTGCGCAGGATCAGGTAGTTGTTGCTGCCCAGGTCTTTCACCAGGCGCGGCTTCTCGTCATCGCGCAGCGCCACGCCTTCATAGTCGTGGTACGAGAGCGAGCTGAGCGGAAAGGTCGATTGCTGCGACAGTGCCAGCAGCCCGTTCTTCTGTGCCGACACCGCCGTGCCGTGCAGCGTGTGGGTGTGCAGCACGCAGTTCACTTCGGGGCGGCCTTCGTGCACCGCGCTGTGGATCACGAAGCCGGCGGGGTTCACGTCGAACTTGGTCTCCATCATCGGCGCGCCTTGCTCGTTCACCTTGACCAGGCTCGACGCGGTGATCTCGTCGAAGAACAAGCCGTAGGGGTTGATCAGGAACTGGTCGTGGTGGCCGGGCACGCGCGCCGAGATGTGGGTGAAGACCAGGTCGTCCCAGCCGAACAGTGCGACGAGCCGGTAGCAGGCCGCGAGGTCGACGCGAACCTGCCACTCCTCGGGAGACACCTCGTGGCGGATTGAAGGGATGTTCAATGCGGGTGCGCTCATGGTGTCTCCTTGGGTGGATGGTTCACATTCTCCGTTCGCACCGAGCTTGTCGAAGTGCCGGCCTCTGGGCGAACGGTTCTCAGGTTACAGCGCCTTCACCAACTCCGGCACCGCGGTGAAGAGGTCGGCCTCCAGACCATAGTCAGCGATGGCGAAGATCGGCGCCTCAGGGTCTTTGTTGATGGCGACGATGACCTTGGAGTCCTTCATGCCGGCCAGGTGCTGGATGGCGCCCGAGATGCCGGCGGCAATGTACAGCTGCGGCGCGACGATCTTGCCCGTCTGCCCGACCTGCCAGTCGTTGGGCGCATAACCCGCATCCACGGCCGCCCGGCTGGCCCCGAGTGCCGCCCCCAGCTTGTCGGCCAACGGCGTCAGCACCTCGTTGAACTTGTCGCTGCTGCCGAGTGCCCGGCCACCCGAGACGATGATCTTCGCCGCGGTCAACTCGGGCCGGTCGTTCTTGGCGATCTCCGAACCCTGGAAGCTGGACTTGCCGCTGTCGGCCACGGCGGCTGCGGTTTCCACGGTGGCACTGCCCCCGCTGGCCGCCACCGGGTCGAAGCCGGTGGTGCGCACGGTGATGACCTTGATCTTGTCCCCGCTCTGCACGGTGGCGATGGCGTTGCCGGCGTAGATCGGGCGCTCAAAGGTGTCGGGGCTGATCACCTTGGTGATGTCGCTGATCTGGCCGACGTCGAGCTTGGCGGCCACGCGGGGGGCGATGTTCTTGCCGGCGGCGGTGGCGGCGAAGAGGATGTGGCTGTAGTTGTTCGCGATGGTGAGGACCTGCGCGGCGACGTTCTCGGCCAGACCGTGGTCCAGGTACGGGGCGTCGGCGTGGATCACCTTGCTGACGCCGGCCACCTGGGAGGCTGCCTTGGCGGCGTCGCCTGCACCGTTGCCGGCGATCAGGAGGTGCACGTCCCCGCCGATGGCGGTGGCGGCGCTGACGGCGTTGAGGGTGCCGCCCTTGAGGGTGTGGTTGTCGTGTTCGGCAATGACGAGAGTGGTCATGGGGAGATTCCTTTGAGTCGTCATCCCGACGAAAGTCGGGATCCACCGTGGCCAGTGCACCAGTGCACCAGTGGATCCCGGCGTGCGCCGGGATGACGCGCGTGTGTGGGTTCAGATCACCTTGGAAACGTTCTTGAGCTTGTCGACCAGGCTGGCGACGTCGGGCACCTTGATGCCGGCGCTGCGCTTGGGTGGCTCGCTGACCTTGAGGGTCTTGATGCGGGGAGCGACGTCGACACCCAGGGCCTCGGGCTTCAAGACCTCGAGGGTCTTCTTCTTGGCCTTCATGATGTTGGGCAGGGTGACGTAGCGCGGCTCGTTCAGGCGCAGGTCGGTGGTGACGACGGCGGGCAGGCTGAGCTTCAAGGTCTCCAGGCCGCCATCGACTTCGCGGGTGACGGAAATGCTGTCGGCGCTGAGTTCGACCTTGCTGGCGAAGGTGGCTTGCGGCAGGTCGGCCAGGGCGGCGAGCATTTGGCCAGTCTGGTTGCAGTCGTCGTCGATGGCTTGTTTGCCGAGGATCACCAGGCCGGGTTGTTCTTTGTCGACCAGGGCCTTCAGGAGCTTGGCGACGGCCAGGGGCTGCAGTTCGACGTCGGTTTCGACCAGGATGGCGCGGTCGGCGCCGATGGCCATGGCGGTGCGCAGGGTCTCCTGGCATTGCGTGACGCCGCAGCTCACCGCAATCACTTCGGTGATGAGGCCTTTCTCCTTCAGGCGAACCGCCTCTTCGACGGCAATCTCGTCGAAGGGGTTCATGCTCATCTTGACGTTGGCGATGTCCACCCCGCTGCCATCGCTCTTCACCCGCACCTTCACGTTGTAGTCAACCACTCGCTTGACGGCTACCAATGCTTTCATGGATCAAATCGCTTTCTTGTAGAAACAGACGGGATGATGGTGCGAGCTTACTTGGCGGCCAGCCCCAGGCGCTCGATCAGCTTCTTGTCCTTGGTATAGGTCTCGATGGCCCAGGCCTTGTACTCGTCACCGGTGCGGTACCACATGTCCTGGTTGAGCTGGGCCAGCAGTTCCAGGTGCTTGGGGTCGTCCATGGCTTTCTTGAAGGCATCGTGAATGGTCTTCACGACGGCCGGGTCCATGCCCTTGGGGCCGACCAGACCGTAAGGCGACGTGCTGACCACGCCGTAGCCCAGCTCTTTGGCGGTAGGCACTTGCGGCCAGCGCTTGGTGCGCTGCTCGCCGAAGGTCATCAGCAGGCGCATCTGGCCGCCGTCGACGAACTTGTCCCAGCCGGTCGCGTCGCTGGCCGCCATCACGTGCCCGCCGAGCAGCGCCTGCATCAGGTCGGCGTTGCCCTTGAACGGGATGTGGTTGAACTGCACTTTCGCGTTGTCCGACAGCTCTTCGATCAGCAGATGCGGGCTGGTGCCGATGCCGGTGGAGCCGTAGTCGATCTTGTTGGGTTCCCTGCGGGCCGCCTCGACGAAGTCCTTGAAGGTCTTGTATGGCGAGTCGGCCTTCACGACGAAGCCGAAGGTGTAGCCCGACACGCCCATGATGAAGGTGAAGTCGTTGATCGGGTTCCACTGCACCTTCTGCATGTGCGGCACGCGCAGCATGCCCATCGGGAACTGCGAGATCGTGTAGCCGTCGGGCTTGGCGGTGAGCGCCATGGTGCCGGGGCCGGTGGTGCCGCCGCCGCCCGGGCGGTTCTCCACGATGACCTGCTGGCCCAGGTACTTGCTCGCCAGCTCGGCCAGCGCGCGGTGGTGGCGATCGGTGGAGCCGCCGGCCGGCCAGGGCACGATCAGCGTGATGGGTTTGCTGGGATACACGTCGGCGGCGTGTGCGGCGCCGAAGGGGGCGGCCAGGGCAGCGCCGGCCGCGGCCAGCAGCAGTGCACGGCGAAGGCGCGGCGGGTGGGAAGTCTTCAAGAGCTGTCTCCGGTCAATGAATGTTCGGTGGAAGGGTGATCAGGTATGGGAAGCGGCGGCAGCCGCAGCAGTTTGGGCGGCTTCGCGCTCCTGCAGTTCACGCCACTGCACTTTGCCCGTGCCCGACTTGGGCAGCGAGGCGACGAACTCGACGATGCGCGGGCTCTTGTAGGCCGCCATGTGCTCGTGGGCCCAAGCCATGATGTCTTGCTCGCTGACGCGGCCTTGGAACTCGGGCTTCAGCACGATCAGCGCCTTGACGGTCTCGCCGCGCTTGGCATCGCGTGTGCCGATGACGCAGGCTTCGTGGATCGCAGGGTGGCGGTACATCAGCGTCTCGACCTCGGCCGGCCAGACCTTGAAGCCCGACGCGTTGATCATGCGTTTCAAGCGGTCGACCATGAAGAAGTAGCCGTCTTCGTCGACCTGCGCGAGGTCACCGGTGCGCAGGAAGCGCTTGCCGTCGAGCTCGATGAAGCTGTCGCGCGTGGCCGGTTCGTTGTTCCAGTAGCCGGTCATGACCTGCGGGCCGTGCACGATGATCTCGCCGGTTTCGCCTTGCGCCACTTCCTGCATCGTGGCCGGGTCGACCACACGCGCGTCGACGTCGAACACCGGGATGCCGAGGCACTGCTGCTTGGGCCGCTGCGGCGGGTTGATGTGGGTGGCGGCCATGGTCTCGCTCATGCCGTAGCCTTCCACATAGTCGAGGCCGATCTTCTCCTTCAGCTTTGCGGCAATGGCCTGAGGCATGGCCGCACCGCCGCCGCGGATGCCTTGCAGGCTCGACAGGTCGTACTCGTCGAGCCGCGGGTTGGAGAGGAAGTCGATCATCATGGTCGAGATGACTTGCCATACCGTCACGCGGTAGCGCTGCATGCACTCGGCCGCGGCGTCGCGGTCCCAGCGCGGCAGGATCACGATGGTTGCGCCGATGTAGAGCGGCCCGTTCATGCTGCCGGCCATGCCGGTCACGTGGAAGTAGGGCAGCACCGACAGGAACACCGCGTCTTGCGTGCGGCCGAACCACTGCACTCCGCCCACCAGTGTGCTCATCACGCTGCGGTGCGTGTGCATGCAGCCCTTGGGGTGGCCGGTGGTGCCCGAGGTGTAGGGCATCACGCACAGGTCGTCGGGGCCGGCGGTCAGCGGGCCGGGGCGCAGGTTCTTTGTCAGCACCTGGCTCCACAGGTGCGCACCGGCATCGGTGATGTCGTCACGCGGCGCGGCCACGAACTCGGGCAGCTTGAAGTCGGTGGGGCGTTTGATGTAGTCGCTGTAGGCCGCGACGATGAGGTGCTCCAGGCCCTCGCCAACCAGCGGTGCCATCTGCGCATACAGGTCTTGCGGCACGAAGGCAGTGGTCGCGCCGCTGTCCTTCACGTAGTGCCGCAGCTCTTCGGTTCGGTTCATCGGGTTGACCGGCACCACGACGGCGTTGGCCCGCAGAATGCCGTAATACGCCAGCACCCACTGCGGGCTGTTCTGCAGGTACAGCAGCACGCGGTCGCCGGCCTTCACGCCGCACACCTGCTGCAGGTAGCCGGCGATGCGCTCGGCTTCATCCTTGAACTCGGCGAAGCTGAGCGGCGTGTCGTAGAAGACGATGAACGGCTTGTCCGGGAAGCGCTGCGCCGAGACCTCGGCGTTGTAGAAGAGGTGGGTCTGCGGCAGCGTCAGGTGCTGGGGCAGGCTGGGTGGCCAATGGGCAAGGTGGCGATCTGACATCGCTAGGTTCTCGTCAAAAAGAGCGTTCAAAAGAGGAAACCGCCAATGTCCGCTTTCACCGTGGCGCGTCGATCTCCTGCGCCAGCGCCCACGCCTGCTCGGCCAGCGGCCGGGCGCGCTTGCCCGAGTCCACGGCGTGCTCGCTCGACGCATTGCCTTGCTGCGCGCGGTGCGCAATGCCTTGCAGGATGGCGGCCAGACGGAACATGTTGAACACCATGTAGTAGTTCCATTCGGCCGGCGACACGCTGTTCTTGCGGCCGGTGCGCTGCATGTACATCGCCACGTATTCCGACTCGAGCGGGATGCCGCGCGAAGGCAGATCGGCGTCGCCCATGCCGCGGCCAGTGGCAGGGCTCATGCGCCAGGTCATGCAGTGGTAGGCGAAGTCGACCAGCGGGTGGCCGAGTGTCGACAGCTCCCAGTCGAGCACCGCGAGGATGCGCGGCTCGGTGGGGTGGAAGATCACGTTGTCGAATCGGTAGTCGCCGTGGACGATGGCCACTTCGTCGCCGGGCGGGATGTACTTCGGCAGCCACTCGATGAGTGCGTCGGCCGCGTCGATCTTCTCGGTCTCGGCGGCCTTGTACTGCTTGGTCCAGCGCGCGACCTGGCGCTCGATGTAGTTGCCGGGCTTGCCGTAGTCGCCAAGTCCGATGGCCTCGGGGTTCACGCGGTGCAGCGCGGCCATCACGCGGTTCAGCTCGCTGTAGAGCTCGCCGCGTTGCGCGTTGTCGTAGTCGGGCAGCAGTGGGTCCCAGAGGATGCGGCCGTCCACGCAGTCCATGATGTAGAACGCCGTGCCGAGCACCGACGGGTCTTCGCACAGCGCATAGGCCTTGGCGACCGGCACGTCGGTCTTCGCGAGGGCGCTGATCACGCGGTACTCGCGGTCGACCGCATGCGCCGAAGGCAGCAGCACGCCGGGCGGCTTGCGGCGCAGCACGTAGTTCTTGCCGCCGGCGCTTAAGCGGAAGGTCGGGTTCGACTGGCCGCCCTTGAACTGCTCCACCGCCAGCGTGCCGCTGAAGCCGGCCACGTGCTCGCGCATGTAGGCATCAAGCTTCTGCACGTCGAACGCGTGCTGCGGCGTGACGGGCTTGGTGCCGCTGAACTGGGTGGCCGAAGTGTCTTTGCTCATGGGGATTGGAAGCTTCCGTCAGGTCCGAGAAACGGAGGGGTCAAACCACTTCGAACAGGCCGGCCGCGCCTTGCCCGCCACCAACGCACATGGTCACGACCACGTACTTCGCGCCGCGTCGCTTGCCTTCGATCAGCGCATGGCCAGTCAAGCGCGAGCCCGTCACGCCGTAGGGGTGGCCGACGGCGATGGCGCCGCCGTTCACGTTGAGTCGATCGTCGGGAATGCCCAGCTTGTCGCGGCAGTAGATCACCTGCACGGCAAAGGCTTCGTTCAGCTCCCACAGGCCGATGTCGCTGATCTTGAGACCGGTCTGTTTCAGCAGCTTCGGGATCGCGAAGACCGGGCCGATGCCCATTTCATCGGGCTCGCAGCCGGCCACCGCGAAGCCGCGGAAGATGCCCATCGGCGTGATGCCGCGCTGCTCGGCCAGCTTGCTGTTCATCAGCACGCAGGCCGACGAGCCGTCGGAGAACTGGCTCGCGTTGCCGGCGGTGATCACGCCGCCCGGCAGGGCCGAGCGGATCTTCGAAACGCCTTCGATCGTGGTGTCGGCGCGGATGCCTTCGTCGGCGGCAATCGTCACCTGCTTCGTGGTGAGGCGGCCGCTGGCCTTGTCGGCCACGCCCATGACCGTGGTCATCGGCACGATCTCGTCTTTGAACTTGCCGGCTTCTTGCGCGGCCGCCGCGCGCAACTGGCTGCGCACGCCGTATTCGTCCTGCAGTTCCTTGCTGATGTTGTAGCGCTTGGCCACCTGCTCAGCCGTCTGCAGCATGCTCCAGTAGATCTCGGGCTTCTGCTCCAGCATCGCAGGGTCGGCGCGCATGTGGCGATTGCTTTCGTTCTGCACGCACGAGATCGACTCCACGCCGCCGCCAATGGCGACCTGCATGCCGTCGACGATGATGCTGTGAGCCGCCATCGCGATGGCCTGCAGGCCCGACGAGCAGAAGCGGTTGATGGTGACGCCGGCGGTGGTCACCGGCAGGCCGGCGCGCAGCGCGGCCACGCGGGCGATGTTGCCGCCGGTGGTGCCTTCGGACAGCGAGCCGCCGAGGAAGACGTCTTCCACTTCAGCGGGGTCGATGCCGGCGCGCTTGACCGCATGCTCGATCGAGTGCGCGGCCAGCGTGGCGCCGTAGGTCATGTTGAAAGCACCCTTCCAGCTCTTGGCCAGGCCGGTGCGGGCGGTGGAGACGATGACGGCTTCGGTCATGAGGATTCCTTGTGTGTCTTCAACAGAGAGTTTGGGTCGAGCGGTGCACTTGGACGGTTCTTTTCACCGCCAAGGCGCCAAGAACGCGAAGGACGCAAAGAAGGGAAAGAAGAAGGCATTCGTCTTGGCGACCTTTGCGTTCTTGGCGCCTTGGCGGTGAGAAAAGGTCTCCGGGTGCAGGCGCTCGCAAGCGCTCAATTGAAAGTCTTGCCTTCTTCAGCCAGCTTCACCAGCAGCGGCGCCGGCTGCCATGAGGCGTCTGCCCCCGGCTCGGCGGCGAAGCGGCGCAGCGCGCGCACGACGTTGGGCAGGCCGACGATGTCGGCATAGAGCATCGGGCCGCCGCGGTGCACCGGGAAACCGTAGCCGTTGAGGTAAACGAGGTCGATGTCGGACGCTCGGGCGGCAATGCCTTCGGCGAGGATGCGCGCGCCTTCGTTGACCAGCGCGTAGATGCAGCGCTCGACCACCTCGGCGTCGTCGATCTTGCGCGGGGTGATGCCGCTGGCCGTGCGGTACTCGGCGATGAACTGCTCGGTCACTGCGTCAGGAATCGGGTCGCGCTTGCCGGCTTCGTAGCGGTACCAGCCGGCACCCGTCTTCTGGCCGAAGCGGCCGGCTTCGCACAGCTTGTCGGCCACGATGGCCTTCATCTCGACGCCCGCTTCGGCGGCCTTGCGCTTGCGAGTGGCCCAGCCGATGTCGAGCCCGGCCAGGTCGCCCATGCGGAACGGGCCCATGGCCAGGCCGAAGCCTTCCAGCGCCTTGTCGATCTGCTGTGGCAGCGCGCCGGCGTTGATGAGGCCTTGCGCCGCGGCGCCGTAGCGCGCCAGCATGCGGTTGCCGATGAAGCCGTCGCACACGCCGGAGATCACGGCGATTTTCTTGATCTTCTTGGCGAGCGCCATGCTGGTGGCCAGCACGTCGGGAGCGGTCTTGGCGCCGCGCACGATCTCCAGCAGACGCATCACGTTCGCCGGGCTGAAGAAGTGCAGGCCGATCACGTCGCCAGGGCGCTTGGTGAAGGCGGCGATCTTGTCGATGTCGAGGTACGAGGTGTTCGAGGCGAGGATGGCGCCCGGCTTGCACACCTCGTCGAGCGTGCGGAACACCTGCTGCTTGACGTCCATGTTCTCGAACACGGCTTCGATGACCAGGTCGGCCTCTTTCAGCGCGTCGTAGCTCAGCGTGGGCGTGACCAGGGCCATGCGCTGTTCCACCTGTTCGGTGGTGAGCTTGCCCTTCTTGGCCGAGTTCTCGTAGTTCTTGCGGATGGTGGCCACGCCGCGGTCCAGCGCTTCCTGCTTGGTCTCGAGCAGCACGACCGGGATGCCGGCGTTCAGGAAGTTCATCGTGATGCCGCCGCCCATGGTGCCAGCACCGATGACGCCCATGCGCTGGATGTCGCGCAGCGCCGTGTTCTCCGGCACGTCGGGGATCTTGGTCGCGGCGCGCTCGGCGTTGAAGACGTGGCGCAGCGCGCGCGACTCCGGCGTGTTCATCAGCGCCATGAACTGCTCGCGCTCGAACTTCATGCCTTCGTCGAAGGGCTTGGTGACCGACGCGGCCACCGCCTCCACGCAGCGCAGCGGCGCGGGGAAGTTCTTCGACACCGCGCCCACGGTGTTGCGGGCGAATTGCAGAAACGCGTCGTTGCCGGGCAGCGCCGGCTTGACCTTCAGGTCGCGCACGCGCTTGAGCGGCAGCTTGTCGGCCACGGCCTTCTCGGCAAAGGCGATGGCGCCTGCGAGCAGGTCGCCGGGGATGAGGGCGTCGAGCAGCGGCGTGCCTTCGAACTTGGCGGCCGGCGTCGGCACACCCGAGACGATGATGTTGAGTGCAGCCTCCAGGCCGATCAGGCGTGGCAGGCGCTGCGTGCCACCGGCACCGGGCAGCAGGCCGAGCTTCACTTCGGGCAGACCGAGCTGCGCATCGGGTTTCGCTACGCGGAAATGCGCGCCCATCGCCAGCTCCAGGCCACCGCCGAGCGCCATGCCGCCGATGGCTGCGACGACAGGCTTGCTCGAGCTCTCGAGCGCCTTGATCACGCTCAGCAGGTTGGGCTCCATGCCCGCCTTGGGCGTGCCGAATTCCTTCACGTCGGCGCCGCCCGAGAATGCACGGTCGCTGCCGATCAGCACCACGGCCTTGACCCTGTCGTCAGCCAGTGCCTTGTCCAGCCCTTCGAGAATGCCGACGCGAAGCGCATGGCCCAGGCCGTTCACCGGCGGGTTGGCCAGCGTGACGACGGCCACGCTGCCGCGAACTTCATACTGGGTGGAGGTCGGTGGATTGCTCATGTGCAAAGGCTCCTGGAAGACGCTGGCGGTGGCGGCGATGAGGTGCAAAGCGGGGCGTTTTTTCCCGGCTTGTCCCACAGCAGTTTAGTGTTCTGCAATGCGGAACATTTTCGGCGAAGGGCAACCATCGTAGCCAGCAGGGCCCACCTTGTAAACAAGGTGAATCCCGCGCGTTCACTCGCAACTGTCACCGGGGTGACAGGCAGTTGCCGGGGATTCGCTCAAGGTGCTTGGTAGAAGTTCCAATTTCAAAATCTGCGTTTTGCCATGCAGAATAAGAATCCCCATTCGGTCACGTGACGCCCGCAGGAGACCTCCATGAACCTTGATTACAGCCCCGAAGAGCAGAAGTTTCGCGATGAAGTGCGCAGCTTCATCCAAGCCAATCTGCCCGCCGACATCCGCGACAAGGTGAAGACCGGCGGCGCGCGCGGCGGCAAGGAAGACATCGTTCGCTGGCAGAAGATCTTGTACGAGAAGGGGTGGGGTGCCTCGAGCTGGCCCGAGCAGTACGGCGGCCCGGGCTGGAATGCGGTGCAGCGTCACATCTTCGACGACGAATGCGCCGAAGCCGGCACGCCGATGCAGCTGCCCTTCGGCCTGAAGATGGTGGCGCCGGTGATCATGAGGTTCGGCAACGAAGCGCAGAAGAGCCACTTCCTGCCGCGCATCCTCTCGGCCGAGGACTGGTGGTGCCAGGGTTACTCGGAGCCGGGTGCCGGTTCCGACCTCGCGTCGCTGAAGACGCGCGCGATTCGCGGCACCGATGCCGAAGGCGAGCACTACATCGTCAACGGCCAGAAGACCTGGAACACGCTCGGCCAGTACGCCGACTGGATCTTCTGCCTGGTGCGCACCTCGACCGAAGGGCGCCAGCAAGAAGGCATCAGCTTCCTGCTGATCAACATGAAGACGCCGGGTATCACCGTGCGCCCGATCATCATGCTCGACGGCGAGCACGAGGTGAACGAGGTCTGGTTCGAGAACGTGCGCGTGCCGGTCGAGAACCGTGTGGGCGATGAGAACAAGGGCTGGACGTATGCCAAGTTCCTGCTCGGCCATGAGCGCACCGGCATCGCCGGCGTGGGCCGGTCCAAGGCTGCGTTGCGCCGCTTGAAATCGCTGGCGCGCCGACAGCAGGGCGACAACGGCAAGCCGCTGATCGAAGACCAGCGCTTCCGCGACCGCATCGCCCAGGTCGAGATGGAACTGATGGCGCTGGAGATCACCAACCTCAAGCTCATCTCCGAAGAAGACAAGGCCCACGCGCCCGGCCCCGAGGCCTCGATGTTGAAGATCAAGGGCTCCGAGATTCAGCAGACGCTCACCGAGCTGTGCATGCAGGCGCTGGGGCCATACGCGCTGCCATGGTTGCACGACGGCCAAGACCTCGCCGGCAGTTCTCAACCCCTGGCCGAGAACTTCGCGGTGCGCGACACCGGCACCAGCGGTTCGTACTTCAACACCCGCAAGACCACCATCTACGGCGGTTCCTCTGAAGTCCAGAAGAACATCATTTCGCAAATGATCCTGGGTCTTTGAGGCTGCCGTTCACGGCGCTGGCTTCGACAGGCTCAGCCCGAACGGAGATTGATCACCCAACAACGGAACACACCATGGACTTCAACCTCACCGAAGAACAGACCGCCATCCAGGACAGCTTGAAGCGCTACCTGACCAAGGACTATGGCTTCGAGCAGCGCCGCGCGCTCACCAAGACGCCGCTCGGCCACAGCGCCGAGGCCTGGGCCACTTACGCCGAGCTGGGCATCCTCGCGTTGCCGTTCCCTGAATCAGCCGGCGGCCTCGGCGGCAATGCCATCGACACCATGCTGATCGCCGAGACGCTGGGTGCGAGCCTGGCGCTCGAGCCCTTCCTCTCCACCATCGTGCTGAGTGGCAGCCTGATCAACGAGATCGGCACGCCGGCGCAGCGCGACACGCTGCTCGGCGGCATCACCCAGGGCACGTTGCAGGTGGCGCTGGCACACGGCGAAGCCGGTGCGCGCTACGCCACCAACCATGTCGCCACCACCGCCAAGAAAGACGGCGCGGGCTGGTCGCTGAGCGGCCACAAGGCCGTGGTGCTCAACGCGCCGTCGGCCGACAAGCTGCTGGTTTCCGCGCGCACCTCGGGCTCGGCCTTTGATGCCAACGGCGTGTCGCTTTTTATCGTCGATGCCAAGGCCGCGGGTGTGACGGTTCGCGCCTACGCCACGCAAGACAGCCACCGTGCCGGTGAGGTGTTGCTGAAAGACGTGAAGGTCGGTGCGGATGCGTTGGTCGGTTCGGTGAACCAGGCGCTGCCCGCCATCGAGCACGCGATCGACCGCGGCATTGCCGCGCTGTGCGCCGAAGCCGTTGGCGTGATGGCGGCCTTGAACGCCGCCACGCTCGAGTACCTGAAGACGCGCAAGCAATTCGGCCAGCCGATCGGCAAGTTCCAGGCGCTTCAGCATCGCATGGCCGAGATGGCCATCGCCACCGAGCACGCGCGCTCGATGGCGCTGCTCGCGGCGGTGAAGGTCGAATCGGCCGACGTGGCCGAGCGCCGCCGCAACGTCTCGGCCGCCAAGGCCTACATCGGCCAATCGGCCCGCAAGGTGGGGCAGGAGGCGGTGCAGATGCACGGCGGCATGGGCGTGACCGACGAGCTGATCGTGTCGCACTTCTTCAAACGGCTGACGGTCATCAACGCGACCTTTGGTGACGCCGATCACCACCTCGGCAAGTTCAGCGATTCCTTGCTGGCTGCCTGATGAGTGACGGTGCCGTTCCCGAGGGCTACACGCCGCTGATCCCCGGCGGCCCGTATCTGGCGAGTTCCGGGCCGCTGTACCAGCGCCCGGCGACGGACGGCGGCGTGATCATCGCGTTGCGCGTGGCCGAGAAGCACACCAACATGCGCGGCATCGCCCATGGCGGCATGCTGGTCACGCTGGCCGACAGCGCGCTTGGGCGCAACCTGCATCTCACGCGCAAGCCGTCGGAGCCGATGGTGTCGGTGAACCTGTCGACCGACTTTCTCGGCGCGGTGAAGGTGGGCGACTGGCTCGAGGCCCATGTCGAGATCCGCAAGCAAGGCGCGCGGCTGTCGTTCGCCGAATGCCAGCTGCGCGTCGGCGACCGGGTGGTTCTGCGCTGCAGCGGCGTGTTTGCCGTGGTCGGCCCGACGGTCGTCAACAAGGAAGTCCCTGAGGGCTAATTGGGTGGCCCGGCAGTAGAGTGTCCAGATAGAGGACACCCACCGCCATGATCCCCACCTTGCCAGCCGATGCCGACGGCGTGCTCAAGCTCGCCGCGCAAAGCATGTTCGACACGCTCGCCCAGTCGGCGATGGGCATGTTCGTGATCGACCGCAACCACCGCATCGTGTGGATCAGCGAAGGCTACAAGCAGTTCCTGCCGAGCCTCGGCCATGAAGAGTCCGACTTCGTCGGCCGGCGTGTCGAAGAGGTGGTGCCCAACACGCTGATGGCGCATGTGGTCGACACCGGCCAGCCCATGCTGGTCGACCTGTTGACCAACCACGCCGGCACTTTTCTTGTGAGCCGCCTGCCGCTGCGCAATGCGCAGGGCGAGGTGATCGGTGCCATGGGCATGGTGTTACTCGACCACCCCGAGACCACGATGCAGCCGCTGATGGTCAAGTTCAGCCGCCTGCAGCGTGAGCTCGACGACGCGCGCCAGCAGCTGGCCGCGCAGCGCCGGCCCAAGTACACCGTGGCCAGTTTCATCGGCGCCAGCCCGCTGGCGATGGAAGTGAAGCGCCAGGCACGCCGCGTTGCGCAGACCGACAGCACGGTGCTGCTGCTCGGCGAAACCGGCACCGGCAAGGAGCTGCTCGCGCACGCCATCCATGCGGCCAGCATGCGCGCGTCGCGGCCCTTCGTCGGTGTGAACATCGCCGCGGTGCCCGACACCTTGTTGGAGGCCGAGTTCTTCGGCGTGGCCCCGGGCGCGTACACGGGCGCAGACCGCAAGGGCCGCGACGGCAAGTTCAAGCTGGCCGACGGCGGCACGCTGTTCCTCGACGAGATCGGCGACATGCCGCTCGCCTTGCAGAGCAAGCTGCTGCGCGTGCTGCAGGAGCAAGAGGTCGAGCCCCTGGGCAGCAACGCGGTGCAGCATGTCGACGTGCGCATCATCGCGGCCACCAGCCGCGACCTGCACGCCATGGTGGCGGCCGGCAGCTTCCGCGCCGACCTGTTCTACCGGCTCAACGTGCTGCCGCTTCGTCTGCCCGCGCTGCGCGAGCGCATGGGCGATCTGGAGGCCCTGGTCGAGACCCTGGCCGAAGACATCGCCCGCCGCAGCGGCCTGCCGCACAAGGGGCTGACGCCCGATGCGCTCGACCTGCTGGCCCGACAGACCTGGCCCGGCAACATCCGCGAGCTGCGCAACGTGCTGGAACAGGCCACCTTGATGACCGACGACCTGGTGCTCGACGCGGTGCACTTCAAGAGCCTGATGTCGGGTGAAGCGCGTTCGCCGGCAACGATCGAGCGCCGCGCCCCGGCACGGGTCATCGCCCACCTGGGTGCCGCGGCGAACACGGCGCCTGCGACCATCCGGCCGCTGCCGCAGGCCATCGCCGAACTCGAAGCCCGCGCGATCCGCGAAGCGCTGGCCGCCACCGGCGGCAACAAGCTCGCGGCATCGCGGCTGCTCGGCATCTCGCGCGCGACGCTGTACGAAAAGCTGCCCTTGTTGCAGGCGACCGGCTGAGGCGGCGTCTTTACCTTGCGGAAACCTTTTCCGTGAGTTTTGCCGGGTACCAGGCGCTGCCTTCCAGGCATGCTTCGGGACTTTTGTTTTCTGATTCACCATGCCTGCCCGCGACCCATTTCGCCGCCTCCCATCACGACCTTTGCTGCCTCAATACCTGAGTGTGCTGGCCTGGCTGGCCGCCACTGCCAGCTATGCGCAGACCGAGCCCGCGGCGCCGGCGCCCGTGCCGGCTGTTCCAGCGCCTGCGCCGCCGGCGAAAGAGGCCGCCAAGCTGGCGCCCGTCGAGATCACCGGCACGCGTGCCAACGACATGCAGGAGCGGCGCCAGTCCACCGCCGCCAAGATCGTGTTCGGCCGCGAGGAGATCGAGCGCTTCGGCGACAGCACGCTGGGCGAGGTGCTCAAGCGCCTGCCCGGTGTGACCACGCAGGGCGCGCCGGGGCGTGGCGGTGCCATTCGCATGCGCGGGCTGGGCAGCGGCTACACGCTGATCCTGCTGGACGGCCAGCGCGTGCCGCCGGGCTTCAGCATCGACTCGCTCGAGCCCGACCAGGTGGAACGCATCGAGGTCATGCGCGCGCCCACCGCCGAGACTGGGGCGCGGGCGATTGCCGGCGTGATCAACATCGTCACGCGAGAAGGATTCCGCAAGAAGCTCAACAACCTGCGCGTGGGTGCCTCGATGGAAGATGGTCGCGTGCACCCCGGCATCTCGTGGACGCGCAACGACAGCATCGACAACTGGATCTACAACTTCTCGCTCTCGGCCAGCCGGCAGGACCGCGAGACCGACACCGTCACCACCACCGAAGAGACGGACCTGACGGACGGCATGACTACGCTGTCGCAGCGCGAAACCGCGTGGTCACGCGAGAAGCGCAACTCGCTGCATGCCACAGGCCGGCTGCAATGGCGCGGCGACAAGGGCACGTCGCTGATGCTGCAGCCCTTGCTGGTCTATTCCAGTGGGCATTCCGAGCGCAGCAGCCGCATCGAGCAGTTCGCGGGCACGGCGCCGTACGACCACAGCAGCGGCTCGGGCGAGAGCAGCTCGGGCATGGCGCGGCTGAATGCCGAGTGGCGGCAGCAGATCGAGGGCGCCGGCCGCTTCGAGTTGAAGGCCGGGGTGGGGCAGGGCAGGCTGAATTCCGATTCGCAGCGAATCGATCGCGACGCGGCCGACGGCGTGCTGCAGACCCGCGTGGACCACACCGACACGCGCGACACCAGCTTCACGCTGAACGGCAAATACACCAGCCTGCTCGGCGGTGACCAGAATCTCGTCTCCGGTGCTGAGATCGAATCCAACCGGCGCACCGATGCGGGCCACACGCTGTACAACGGCGAGCCGCTGCTCAGCGACACGGGCGACAACCTCTCGGCACGCTCGATCCGCATCGCCGCCTTCACGCAAGACGAATGGACGCTCACGCCCAACTGGGCCGCCCACGCCGGCCTGCGCTGGGAAGGCATACGCACCCGCAGCGATGGCTTCGACGCCGGCGCGGCATCGTCCAACGTCTCCAACAACAGCAGTGTGTGGAGCCCCTTGCTGCACGCCGTCTGGAAGCCCGACCCCAAGGGCAGCGACCAGGTGCGCATGAGCCTCACGCGCACCTACCGCTCGCCTTCTCTGCAGAACCTGATCGCGCGGCCCAGCGTCAACAGCCGCGCGCCGCTGATCGACGAGAACGGCAACCCGCAGCAGAACTCGCCGACCTCGGCCGACCGCGTCGGCAACCCTGACCTGAAGCCCGAACTGGCCACCGGGCTCGACCTGGCGTTCGAACGCTACATCCAGAGCGGCGGCATCCTCAGCGCCAACGTCTTCTACCGCCAGATCAGCAACTACATGCGCAGTGTCACCTCGCTGCAGACCGTCAACTACACGAGCACGCCGCGTTATGTGTCGCGCACCGAGAACATCGGCGACGCCGTCACCCAGGGGATCGAACTCGAAGCGCGCTTTCGCCTCAGCGACGCGATCAAGGGCGCACCGAAGATCGACGTGCGCACGAACGCAAGCCTGTTCTGGTCGCGCGTGAAACCCATTCCCGGCCCGGATAACCGGCTCGACCAGCAGCCCGACGGCACGGCGAACGTCGGCCTCGACTACAAGTTCGCGGGCCTGCCGCTCACCATCGGCGGCAACATCAACTGGACGCCGGGCTACACCACCCGCATCAGCGAAGTGCAGTGGGCCGAGCAGCAGCGCAAGCTGGTGGGCGATGCCTTCGCCGTCTGGACCATCAACCCCTCGGCCCAGCTGCGCCTGGCGGCCAGCAACTTCGCGCCGCGCGACTACGTGACCGGCAGCCGCTTCGAAGATGCCGACTCGCGCGAGGTCGCGCAGACCACGCAGCCGTCGTACATCAACTGGCAGCTGCGCCTGGAGCTGAAGCTGTGATCCAGATGCCTTGAAGCTGGACACTGCCTGGAATCAAGGCGGTCTGTGGGCTCGACTGCCTGAAGTGCAGGCATGGGCTCGCGCAACCAAGGCACGCGCTTCCCCAGCAAGCTCGGTGTTTGCCCTGATCTGGTGCTGTTGGGCACAGGCTTTGCGCTGCTCTGGCCACGAGCCGCCCAAGCGGCCAACCCCTGAACAGGAGACACCATGCTTGTTGCTTCGCGCCGTGCCGCGCTCTTCGCCACCCTTTCTGCCCTGACGGTCGCTTATGCGCCGGCCGCTTTCGCCCAGTCCAAGGGCGAGATCCGCATTGCCCACGTCTATGGCAAGACCGGCCCGCTCGAGGCCTATGGCAAGCAGACGCAGATCGGCCTGACGATGGGGCTCGACTACGCCACTGGCGGCACGATGATGGTGGCCGGCAAGAAGCTCGTGCTGATCGAAAAAGACGACCAGGGCAAGCCCGACATCGGCAAGAGCCTGCTCGCCACCGCCTACGGTGACGACAAGGCCGACATCGCCGTCGGCACCACCGGCTCGGGTGTGGCGCTGGCCATGCTGCCGGTGGCCGAGGAGTACAAGAAGATCCTGCTGGTGGAGCCGGCCGTGGCCGACTCGATCACCGGCGACAAGTGGAACAAGTACATCTTCCGCACCGGCCGCAACAGCTCGCAAGACGCGATCAGCAACGCAGTCGCGCTCGACAAGGCCGGCGTCAGCATCGCCACGCTCGCGCAAGACTATGCCTTCGGCCGCGACGGCGTGAAGGCCTTCAAGGAGGCGATCAAGAACGCCAAGCTCGTGCACGAGGAATACCTGCCGCCCACCACGACCGACTTCACCGCTGGCATCCAACATCTGATCGACGCACTGAAAGACAAGCCCGGCCGCAAGATCGTGTGGGTGGTGTGGGCCGGCGCCAACTCGCCGTTCACCAAGTTCGCCGACCTCGAACTGCAGAAGCGCTACGGCATCGAGCTCGCCACCGGCGGCAACATCCTGCCGGCGATGGCGGCGTACAAGCAGTTCCCCGGCATGGAAGGCGCGGCGTATTACTACTTCGGTATTCCGAAGAACCCGGCCAACGAATGGCTGGTGGCCAACCACTACAAGAAGTACCAGACGCCGCCCGACTTCTTCACCGCGGGCGGCATGAGCGCCGGCATCGCGCTGGTCGAGGCGCTGAAGAAGACCCAGGGCAACACCAACACCGACAAGCTCATCACGACGATGGAAGGCATGAGCTTCGACACCCCCAAGGGCAAGATGACCTTCCGCAAGGAAGACCACCAGGCCATGCAGAGCATGTACCACTTCAAGATCAAGGTGGACCCGGCTTTCACCTGGGGCGTGCCCGAGCTGGTGCGCGAGATCAAGCCGGAAGAGATGAACATTCCGATCAAGAACAAGCGCTGACGTGGGTCATCCCGGCCCTTCGGCCTGGCTCAGGACAGGCCGGGCGGCGCCCGCGCCGGGATCCACCCTCACCGCCTTCGAAGCTTCCCCATGAGCAGGAGCATGAGCAGTGGATACCGGCGTTCGCCGGTATGACGGAACTCGTGCCTACAACCTAGGAGACAAAGCGATGAAGACCCTTGCAGTTCTCGGTGTGGTGGCGGCTTTGGCGGTGGGCTCGGCTCACGCCGCGGTGCCGCTGCCCCAACTCAACGTCGACACCAGCCAGACCACCGTCTCCGGCCTGTCCTCGGGCGGCTTCATGGCCAACCAGCTCGGCTACGCCTATTCGTCCACCTTCAAGGGCGTGGGCGTCTTCGCCGGCGGCCCCTACATGTGCGCGGGCCACAGCAACTACACCGCCTGCATGTACAACGCGACCATCAGCGCCGGCATGCTGAGCACCATGCAGGCCGACATCAACAACTGGAGCGGCACGGCCAACGACAGCCAGGCCAACGTCGCGGGCCAGAAGGTCTTCATGTTCGTCGGCACCAGCGACTACACCGTCGGCCCCAACCCGATGAACGCGGTGCAGACGCAGTACACCAACAACGGCGTGCCGGCCGCCAACCTCGAGTACGTGACACGCGCCAGCACCGCGCATGTGTTCCCCACCGACTTCGACAGCACCGGCAACAACGCCTGCAGCAGCAGCGCATCGCCCTACATCAGCAACTGCGGCTACGACGGGGCCAAGGCCGCGTTCACCAAGTTCTACGGTGCCTTGAATGCGCGCAACAACGCGCCCGCGGCCGCCAACTACATCGAGTTCGACCAGACCGCCTTCACCACCAACGCCGGCGTGGCGCCCACCGGCTGGGTCTACGTGCCGGCGAGCTGCGCGGCCGGCACCGTGTGCAAGCTGCACGTGGCATTGCACGGCTGCCAGCAGAACTACGCGACCATCGGCGACAAGTTCATCAAGAACACCGGCTACACCCGCTGGGCCGACACCAACAACATCATCGTGCTGTTCCCGCAGACAAGGGTCGACAGCACCAACCGCGCCACCTCGGCCAGCGGCTCACTCGCCAACCCCAATGGCTGCTGGGACTGGATCGGCTGGTACGGTACGAACTTCGCGCAGAAGGCCGGCACGCAGCAGGCCGCCATCAAGGCGATGGTCGACCGGCTTTCGTCGGGAAGCGGTGGCGGTGGCGGCACGCTGCCTGCGCCGTCGGGCGTGGCCACCTCCAACGCCACGGCCAGCAGCATGACCATCGCCTGGAGCGCAGTGGGCGGCGCAGCGAGCTACAACGTCTACCGCAACGGCAGCAAGGCGAACGCGTCGGCCATCACGGCCACGAGCTTCAACGACACCGGGCTGGCCGCGGCCACCACCTACAGCTGGACGGTGCGTGCCGTCGACGGCAACGGCGCGGAAGGCGCGGTCTCGTCGCCCGCCACCGGCACGACGACCGGCGGCAGCACGGCGGTGTGCTTCACCGCGTCGAACTACGCCCACACCACCGCCGGCCGCGCCCACCAGAGCGGTGGTTATGCGCTGGCCAACGGCTCCAACCAGAACATGGGTCTGTGGAACACCTTCGTGACCACCACGCTCAAGCAGACCGGCACCAACTACTACGTGATTGGCACGTGCCCGTGATGGACCGTCGCCACCCCTTGTCCATGACCCGCCACTGATGCTCGAAACCAAAAACCTCACCATCCGCTTCGGCGGCCACGTGGCAGTGGATCACGTGAGCTGTGCCTTCAAGCCGGGCACGTTGACGGCCATCGTCGGGCCGAACGGTGCCGGCAAGACCACCTACTTCAACCTGATCTCCGGCCAGCTGCTCGCCACCGAAGGGGCAGTGCATCTCGACGGCGTGGACATCACGCGCGAAGCCGCCTCGGCCCGCACTCATCGCGGGCTCGGCCGCGCGTTCCAGTTGACGCAGTTGTTCCCCAACCTGTCGGTGGTGGAGAACGTGCGCCTGGCCGTTCAGTCGCGCCGCAAGGAAGGGCTCAATCTGTGGTCGGTGTGGCTGGACCGACGCAATACGCTGGAGCGCGCCCACGCCCTGCTCGAGCGCGTGCGCCTGGGCGACAAGGCCGACGCCGCTGCGAGCAGCCTGCCGCACGGCGACCAGCGCAAGCTCGAGGTTGCGATGCTGATGGCGCTCGACCCCAAGGTCTTCATGTTCGACGAGCCCACCGCCGGCATGAGTGTCGACGAGGTGCCGGTGATCCTCGACCTCATCCGCGACCTGAAGGCCCGAAGCGACAGCATCATCCTGCTCGTCGAGCACAAGATGGACGTGGTGCGCGAGCTGGCCGACCGCATCATCGTGCTGCACAACGGCCAACTGGTGGCCGATGGCGAACCGGCCGAAGTGATCGCCTCGCCGGTGGTGCAGCAGGCTTATCTCGGGGTGGCCGCATGAGCCCGCCGGGCCGCCCCAAGGGCGAATACCGGAGGGCCACGCCCGAAGGTACTCCAGTGAGCACCTTGCTGAAGCTCCAAGGCGTGCACACGCACATCGGCGCGTATCACATCCTCCACGGCGTCGACTTCGAGGTGCCCACCGGCCAGGTGACCATGCTGCTCGGTCGCAACGGTGCCGGCAAGACCACCACGCTGCGAACCATCATGGGACTCTGGGTCGCATCGAAAGGCAGCGTGCAGTTCGACGGCCAAGCGATCACCGGCCGCTCGACACCCGACATCGCGCAATTGGGCATTGCCTACGTGCCCGAGAACATGGGCATCTTTGCCGACCTCAGCGTGCGCGAGAACCTGCTGCTCGCCGCCCGCAACGCACGCACTGTGGAGCAGATGGACACGCAGCGGCTCGAGTGGTTGTTCGAACTATTTCCGGCAGTGAAGAAGTTCTGGCTCTACCCGGCCGGCAAGCTGTCGGGCGGGCAGAAGCAGATGCTGGCGATCGCACGCGCGATGGTCGAGCCGCGCCGCTTGCTGCTGATCGACGAGCCGAGCAAGGGCCTCGCCCCCGCGATCATCCAGAACCTGATCGCCGCGCTGCGCGAGCTGAAGCGCACGCAGACCACCGTGCTGCTGGTGGAGCAGAACTTTAGCATGGCACGTGCGCTCGGCGACCAGGTGGCGGTGATGGACAACGGCGGCGTCGTCCACCGCGGTGCGATGGCCACGCTGGCCGATGACGAAGAGCTGCAGCACCGACTGCTGGGTTTGTCTTTGGGAGCACACCAATGAGCGCCCTCTGTCATCCCGGCGAACGCCGGGATCCACTGCCACGAGTGGACACCGGCTCGCGCCGGTGTGACGGCGCGTGAAGGCGGCCAGTTTCGATTGGGTGCCGCTGGCGATGGTGCCGGCGCTGGCGGTGCTGGCGCTGCCGGCCATCGGTTCGCCGTCGTCATGGCTCACGCTCACCGTGGCCGGTCTCGCGATGGGCATGATCATCTTCATCATCGCCTCGGGCCTCACGCTGGTGTTCGGGCTGATGGACGTGCTGAACTTCGGCCACGGCGTGTTCATCGCGCTCGGCGCCTTCGTGGCCACCAGCGTGTTCGGCCTGATGGCCGACTGGACGGCATCCGACAGCCTGTGGCGCAACCTCGCGAGCGTGTTCAGCGCGATGCTGGTCTCGATGGCGGTGGCCGGTGCGGTGGGCTGGGCCTTCGAGCGGGTGCTGGTGCGGCCGGTCTATGGCCAGCACCTGAAGCAGATCCTCGTGACCATGGGCGGCATGATCATCGGCGAAGAGCTGATCAAGGTGATCTGGGGCCCGACGCAGATCGCGCTGCCGCTGCCCACTGCGTTGCGCGGTGCGCTGATCTTCGGCGATGCGGCGGTCGAGAAATACCGGCTGGTGGCGATGGTGATCGGCGCGCTCGTGCTGGTCGCGATGCTGTTCACGCTCAACCGCACTAAGCTCGGCCTGCTGATCCGCGCCGGCGTGCAAGACCGCGAGATGGTCGAGAGCCTGGGTTACCGCATCCGCCGCCTCTTCGTCGGCGTGTTCGTCGCCGGCTCGGCACTCGCCGGGCTGGGTGGCTTGCTGTGGGGCCTGTACCAGCAGAACGTGATTCCGCAAATGGGCGCACAGGTCAACGTGCTGATCTTCATCGTGATCATCATCGGCGGGCTGGGGTCAACCTTCGGCTGCTTCGTCGGTGCGCTATTGGTGGGGCTGCTGGCGAACTACAGCGGCTTTCTTGCGCCGAAGCTGGCGATGTTTTCCAACATCGGGCTGATGGTGGCGGTTCTGTTGTGGCGGCCGCAAGGCTTGTATCCGGTGGCGAACCGATGAAGCACACGCCATGCACAAATCCGTTCACCCTGAGCCTGTCGAAGGGCCGGGGGTACTTGCTCAAGGGCTTCGACAAGCTCAGCCCGAACGGCGGAGGCCGCGCCCCATGCTGAACCGCCTCCTCTCCCACGACCTGCCACGCAACCGCTGGCTGTCAGCCCTGCTCATCGTGCTGGTGCTGGGCCTCGCGCTCACGCCATTCCTCTTCCCGAGCACCAAGGCACTCAACGTCGGCGCGAAGATCCTCGTCTTCATCGTGCTGGTCGCGAGCTTCGACCTGCTGTTGGGCTACACCGGCATCGTCAGCTTTGCGCACACCATGTTCTTCGGCATCGGCGCCTACGGTGTGGCGATCGCCAGCACGCGCCTCGGCCCGGGCTGGGGCGCCGTCGTCATCGGCGTGGTCACGGCCGTGGGGGTCTCGCTGCTGCTGTCTCTGCTGATCGGGCTCTTCAGCCTGCGGGTGAAAGCCATCTTCTTCGCGATGATCACGTTGGCCGTGGCCTCGGCTTTCCTGACACTCGCCTCGCAGCTGTCGGACTTCACCGGCGGCGAAGACGGCCTCAACTTCAAGGTGCCCGAAGCGCTGCAACCCGGCACGCAGTACCTCGAAGAACCCTTCCTCGGTGCCAGCATCGACGGGCGCTTCGCGAGCTACTACCTGCTGTTCGTGGTCGCGCTGCTGCTGGTGCTGGCCCTGCTGCGCATCGTCAACTCGCCCTTCGGCCGCGTGCTGCAGGCGATCCGCGAAAACGACTTCCGCGCCGAGGCCATCGGTTACCGCGTGGTGATCTACCGCACGCTGAGCAACGTGCTGTCGGCCCTGTTCGCCACGCTCGCGGGTTGTCTGCTCGCGCTCTGGCTGCGCTACAACGGGCCCGACACCTCGCTCAGCTTCGAGATCATGCTCGACATCCTGCTCATCGTCGTGATCGGCGGCATGGGCACGGTCTACGGCGCGGTGGTCGGCAGCGTGCTCTTCGTCATCGCGCAGAACTATTTGCAAGACCTGCTCAAGCTCGGTGCCAGCGCCTTCGAGGGCGTGCCGCTGCTGTCGCAGATCGTGTCGCCCGACCGCTGGCTGCTGTGGCTGGGCATTCTCTTCGTGCTGTCGGTCTATTACTTCCCGAGCGGGGTGGTGGGGCGATTGCGCGCGTTGCGCCGCCGCTGAAGCGGCCACCCGATTCGATGTGTTCCACGGTGCGATGAACACCGGCCCTTCAACAACCGAAGAGGAGACAACGATGAGACGAGATAAAAAGCGCATCCAGACCCTGCTGGCCGCGGCCGCATTCGCGGCCCTCGTGGCCTGTGGCGGCGGCGGTGACGACGGCAACACCCAGGAGGCCGCCGCATCGGCGCAACCCACCGAGACGGCCGCCGGCCTGAAGCAAGACATCGCCCAGGCCCTGGGCCCGCGCAGCCTGTTCAACCACCGACCTGAGTTCGTCCGCGGTGAAGTGCGCAGCACCGAATACGATGGCGTCACCGATGACTTGCTCACCGCAGGCCTCGGCAAGAGCGGCCTGGCCGGTGTGCTGACGCCGTTCGCCAACCCGCTCGCCCCCACGGCGGTGGAGCTGCGGCGCGCCGCCATCTACAGCAGCTACCGCGCCATCGTCGACATGACAGCCGCCGGTGGCTACGGCACGTTGTACGGCCCGAACGTCGATGCCGATGGCAACGTCACCACGGGCGAGGGCCGTGTCGCCGGCACCGAGTACCTCACCTTCAGCGACGATGGCGGCGGCCAGCGCAACGTGGTGTTGATGGTGCAGGTGCCGGCCGGCTTCGACCCGCGCCATGCCTGCATCATCACGGCCACTTCGTCCGGCTCGCGCGGCGTGTACGGCGCCATCAGCACCGGCGAATGGGGCCTGAAGCGCGGTTGCGCAGTGGCCTACACCGACAAGGGCACGGGCAACGGCCCGCACGACCTGGCCACCGACACCGTGCCGCTGATCGATGGCCTGCGCACCACCTCGGCCGCAGCCGGCGACACAGCGCAGTTCCGGGCACCGCTCGACGCAACGCAGCTCGCTGCCGTCAACGCAGCCACGCCGAACCGCCTGGCCTTCAAGCACGCGCACTCGCAGCGCAACCCCGAGAAAGACTGGGGCCGCTTCACGCTGCAGGCGGTGGAGTTTGCCTACTGGGCGCTGAACGAGCGCTACGGCATTGCGCTCGGCCACGGGCTGCGGCTGCGCACCATCCGCCCCGGTAACACGCTGGTCATCGCGTCAAGCATCTCCAACGGCGGCGGCGCGGCCATCGCGGCGGCGGAGCAAGACCATGAACACTTGATCGATGGCGTGGCCGTCTCCGAACCCGCGGTCGAGCTGCCTGCCGACCCCGGCGTGACGGTGCGGCGCGGCGGCGTGGTGCAAGCCACCACCGGCAAGACGCTGTATGACTTCACCACCTACGCCAACCTCTACCAGAGCTGCGCATCGCTGTCGTCGCAGGTGGCGGGCGCACCCGGCGGGGCCTTCGTGGTCGCCGCCTTCGCGGCCAACCGCTGCGCGTCCTTGAAGGCCAAGGGCCTGCTGACGGCCGACACCCTGCCGGCCCAGGCCGACGAAGCACTGGCCAAGCTCGCCAGCTACGGCTGGGAGCCGGAAGCCGCGGTGCTGCACCCGTCGCTCGCTGCGTTCGAGGTGGCGCCTGCGGTGAGCGTGACCTTCGGCAACGCCCTGGCGCGCGCCAGCGTGGCCGATCACCTGTGCGGCTACAGCTTCGCTGCCACCACGGCCACCGGTCTGGTGACGCCGCTCGCCGATGCGCTGCTGGCACCCATGGCGGCCACCGGCAACGGGGTGCCGCCGTCGGCCGGCGTTCAGCTCATCAACAACCTGAACCCCGGCGTGCCCTTGCGCGACCTGTTCTCGTTCTCGCCGTCGACGCTGGTGCAGGACTTCAACCTCGACGGCGCGCTGTGCCTGCGCGGCTTGCTCAGCGGCAGCGATGCCGCGGCGCGCTCGCTGCAGCACAGTATCGACGAAACCCGCCGCAACGGCGACCTGCACGGCAAGCCCGCGCTCATCGTGCACGGCCGCTCCGATGCGCTGCTGCCGGCGAACCACACCTCGCGCCCCTACACCGCGCTGAACAAGCGCGTCGAAGGGCGCGACAGCCGGCTCTCGTACATCGAGGTGACGAACGCCCAGCACTTCGACGGCTTCATCGGCCTGCCCACGGTGCTGCCGGGTTACGACACGCGCTACATCCCGCTGCACGTGTACTTGAACCGCGCGCTCGACGCGATGTATGCGCACCTGCGCCAAGGCAAGCCCTTGCCGCCGAGCCAGGTGGTGCGCACGGTACCGCGCGGTGGTGTGCCTGGTGCAGCGCCTGCCATCACCACGGCCAATGTGCCGCCGATTGCGCTGCATCCCTCGGATGCCGACGCCATCACCTGGCGCGGGCGAACCCTGACCGTGCCCGACTGACATGACAGCCCCCCAGTCGCGACTACGCTCCTGCCCCCCAGGGGCGCCACCCCAGGGGCCCGGCAAAGCCGGTTCCCCGGGGCGTTCCTTGAGGGGTGCTTCACTTCGCTCGCACGGCGCCCAAGGATGCAATGACGAATCCAGGCGTCGCAAAGGTTTCCGATGAGCTTCACCTCGAACTACCTGCGCTGCGAAGGCCGCGAGCTCCACTACACCGAGTGGGGCGCGCAGCATGCCGAGACGGTGATCGCATGGCACGGCCTCGCGCGCACCTGCCGCGACATGGACGACATCGCCGAGCACCTGTCGCAGCGCTACCGCGTGATCTGCCCCGACACCATCGGCCGCGGCCTGAGCGAGTGGAGCCCGCAGCCGCAGGCCGAGTACTGCCTCGCGTTCTACGCGAAGCTCGCGGTGTCGCTGGTCGACCAACTGGGGCTGGAGCGCTTTCATTGGCTGGGCACGTCGATGGGTGGCGCCATCGCCTTGCGTGCGGCGGCGGCGCTGCACGGGCGGCTGCAAAAGCTCGTGCTCAACGACATCGGCCCCGAAGTGGCCGCAGTGGCCACCGACCGCATTCGCTCGTACGCCGGCAGCCCGGCGGCGTTTGCGACGGTGAGCGAACTCGAGACCTACTTCCGAACCATCTACGCGCCGTACGGCTGGCTCAGCGATGCCCAATGGCGGCGCCTCACCGAGACCTCAACCCGCCGCCTGCCCGACGGCCGCGTGACCCCGCACTACGACCCGGCTATGACGATGCAGTTCACCCACCACGCCGACGACTATTCGCAATGGGACGCATGGGACCAGCTCGACATCCCCGTGCTCTGCCTGCGCGGCGAAAGCTCCGACCTCCTGCTGCTCGACACCGCCGAGCAGATGCGCCAGCGCGGGCCCCGCGCGGTAATCGCCACCATCGTAGGCTGCGGCCACGCGCCGGCACTCAACGTGCCGGAGCAGTTCGCGCTCATCGAGCGATTCTTCAACAGCTAACGGTCGAACGGAAGACCAGCGAGCGCAGCGAAGCGCACATCAAGCAACGCCCGCGGATCCGGCTCCGCCGGTCCGCTGGGTGGCGCCCCCTGGGGGCAGGAGCAAAGCGACTGGGGGGCCTATGTCACCTGCGGAACTTGCCATCCGGCCCAATGATGGATAGGTCGGCAAACACCAGACCCGTGTGGTCCGTGGGACTGAAGTTCACTTCCATGCCGCCGATGTCCAGCTTCTGCAGATTGTTCAGTGCGACGAGCAGTTTCTCGCGCGTGGGGTTGGGCCCCGCCTTGCGCAGCGCAGCCACCAGCACCTTGGCAGATGCGAAGCCTTCCATCATGGCGGGTGAGACGCCGTCTTGCTCCTTCAGCTTGGCCAGGTCCACGGCTTCCTTCACGATGGGTGCCGACAGCGAGCGCTCGTAAGGGAACACCTGCGTGACGATCACGCCGCGTGCGTTTTCGCCCATCTGCTTGACGAAGCCGCCTGAGGCGTTGTTCGACAGCGTGACGATCTGCGCCCGCGAGCCGGTGGCGCGAATCGCCTTGGTGCCTTCGACCAGTGCTGCCGCCGTGCCGATGATCAGCACCGCCTGCGCATCGGCCTTGGCCAGTGCCGGCGCGATGGCGCTGAAGTCGGGCTTCTCGCGGTTGAACTTCTCCATCAGCAGGGGCTTCTTGGCCGAGGCCTCGAAGCCCAGTGTGGCGCCAGCCGCGGCGTCGGCACCGAAGACATCGTCCACGTGCCAGACGGCGATGCGCTCCATGCCGATCAGGCTCAGGTGCTTGACCGCGCGCTCGGCCTCGCGCTGATACGTGGCACGCACGTTGAACACATAGGGCTGCACTGGCTTGTGCAGCACCATCGCGCCGGTGGACGGGCCCACCAGCGGCACCTTGAACTCACTCAGCGCGGGCAGCATCGCCTGGGTGTGCGGCGTGCCGCGGCTGAGGAAGAGCGCAATCGCCTTGTGCTCGGTGATCAGCTTGCGCGCGTTCTCGCCGGAGAGCTTGGGGTCGAACTTGTCGTCCAGCGACACCAGCTCGACGGTCTTGCCATGGATGCCACCGGCGGCGTTCACCGAGTCGAGATAGAGCTTGGCACCGGCCGTGGTCTCTTGCACACCCGCCGCCACCGGGCCGGTGAACGCGGCCGTCTGGCCGATGACGATTTGCGCTTGCAGGGGCAGGGCCGCCAGCAGGGTGGCAGCCAGGGCTGCACGACCCGCAGCGTGGAAGGATTTGAACAACATGACTCAGGGCCTTTGGCAGAGAACGCTGGCGAGGAGCCGGCGCTTCGAGGGGAAAAAAATGGTGGCTTGCTCAGCGGCGGAATTTGCCGTCGGGCCCGACGATGGACAGATCGGCGTAGTCCAGCCCGCTGTGGTCGGTCGGTGAATAACCCAACTCGAGGCCACCCACGTCGAAGCGGTTCATGGTTTCGAGGGCGCGGCGCAGCTTGTCCCGGGTCGGGTTGGGGCCTGCACGGCGCAGGCCTTCGACCAGCACCTTGGCCGACACGAAGCCTTCCAGCACGGTGGGCGTGAGTTCCGTGCCCTTGGCCTTGGCCAGTTCCATGGCTTCTTTCACCACCGGTGACGCGATCGAGCGCTCATACGGGAACACCTGGCTGAACACCACGCCGTGGGCCAGGTCGCCTAGCTCTTTCACGAAGCCGGCCGACGCGTTGTTCGACAAGGTCACCATCTGCGCGCGCGAGCCGGCAGCGCGCAGAGCCTTCATGCCGTCGAGCACGGCGGTGCCCGAGCCGATGAACATCACGGCCTGCGGGTCCTTGGCGATGACGCGCGGAATGATGGCGGCGAAATCGGGCTTGGCGCGGTCGTACTTCTCGTGTGCGACCAGCTCCTTGTTGACGGCCTTCATGCCCTTGAGCGCACCGATCACGGCGTCGGCACCGAAGGTGTCGTCGACCTGCACGACGGCAATGCGCTCAAGGCCCGTCAAGCTCAGGTGCGAGATGGTGCGCTCGGCTTCGCGCTGATAGGGCGCGCGCACGTTGAACAGCCACGGGTGCACCGGTGTGTGCAGCACCATCGAGCCGGTGGAAGGGCCGACCAGCGGCACCTTGAACTCGGTGAGCAACGGCATGATCGCCTGCGTATGCGGTGTGCCGCGCGTGAGGAACAGGCAGATCACGCCCTGGTCGATCAGCTGCTTGGCGTTGGTGACGGTGAGCTTGGGGTCGAACTTGTCGTCCAGCGAGACGAGCTGGATTTCCTGTCCGTTGATGCCGCCGCGGGCATTCGCCGCGTCGAAATAGAGCTTGGCACCGTCGGTGGCTTCCTTCACCGCGGCAGCCACCGCGCCGGTGGATCCGGCCGTCTGGCCGATCTTGATTTGCGACCACGCCGGGGTGCTGCAAAGGACAGCCCACACAGCGCTCAACAGCAGCAGTTTCTTCATCGCTGTCCTTTGAGTGGCAACGCTGGAATAGTAGGCTCAGCCGCTTGCCTGCGCACCAGAATGCCGCTGGGCGGCGTGCCGTATGACACGGAAGCCGTGGCTTTGCAGCAGCGCTTGGTGCAGCGCCGCTGCAAGAGCGTGCGTGTCAGCGCCTGAACGAACCGTCGGCCGCCACGATCGACAAGTCGGCGTAGTCGAGACCGGTGTGATCGGTGGGTGAGAAGCTCACTTCGAGCCCGCCGATGTCGACGCGGTTGAAACTCTCTAGCGCCTTCTTGATGCTGCTTCGGGTGATGTCTTTGCCGCCGGTGCGCCTCAGCGCGGCCACCAACACCTTGGCGGCCGCAAAGCCTTCGATCATCTGCGGCGTGAGTTCGGGCAGGTTCTTGGCCTGGGCCAGGCGCGAGGCCTCGGCGGCCATCGCCACCTTCAGCGAGCGTGCCGACGGGAACACCTGGCTGATGATCAGCCCTTGTGCGTTTTCGCCCATCGACTTGATGAAGCCGGCAGATGCGTTGGGCGACAGCGTGGCGATCGTGGCTTTCGAGCCGGCGGCACGCAGCGCCTTGACGCCATCGATCACGGCCGTGCCGGTGCCGATGAACAAGATGGTCAGGGGCTGAGACGCCATCACCTTGGGCACCAGCGTGTCGAAGTCGGGCTTGGTGCGGTCGAAGATCTGGTGCGTGGCGGGTTGCTTGCCCAGCTCCTTGAACACCTTCAGGGCGCCGACGGCGGCGTCGGTGCCGAAGGTGTCGTTCACCTGGATCAGGGCCACGCGTTCGGGGCCACCCGACATCGCGAGGTGGCGCGTGATGTGCTCGGTTTCGCGCTGGTAGGTGGAGCGCACGTTGAACAACCATGGGTGCACTGGGCTGTGCAGCACCATCGCACCGGTGGACGGTGCGATCAGCGTGATGCGGTGCTCGGTGAGCAGCGGCATGATCGCCTGCGTGTGGGGTGTGCCGCGATTGAGGAACAGCGCCACGACCCTCGGGTCGGCGATCAGCTTCTTGGCGTTCTCGGCCGCGAGTGCCGGGTCGAACTTGTCGTCTAGCGAGACCAGCTCGATCGTCTGGCCGCCGATGCCGCCTTCTGCGTTCACCGAGTCCAGATAGAGCTTGGCGCCGTCGGTGATCTCCCTGACGCCCGCTGCGGCGGCGCCAGTGAAGCCGGCGGTTTGCCCGATCCGGATCTGCGCTGCGCACAGGCCCGGCAACATCAAGCCGGCGATGGCCCAGGCCACGATATTTCTAACATTCATCAAGACGCTTCTCCGAGTGGTGAACGAGAGTGCAAATGGTTTTGCTCGCATCAATCAGTAACGCAGCGTCAGCCTCGCGTAAGGCCTGTCGCTGGGCTGATTGTCATGGGGCATCCCCCATTTTGGGGAGTGACATGCCGAAAAAACCACGGTAGCGACACAAACGCTGCGAGGGTTTGCGAGCACTTCAAACCCGAAGCGGTCACAGCCCGAGCCAGGTGCCGATGACCAGCATCTCGGCCTCGCCATACGCGGCGAAGCCTTGGTACTTGGTGGCCTCGAGCTTCTTCTTTCCTTCGTCGGTGCTGTCCAGCGTCAACAGGTAGCTGCGCACCTTGTCGACCTGGTCCTCCGTCAAGGTGGGGCTGGCGATCACGTGCTTGATGGGAACCGGGCGCGACTTGGCGAGCACCCTGCCGCCCTTGGCCAGCCACGCCTTCACGACGCTCGCCGACGCCGTGGACCCGGCCTTGGTGAGGTTGTTCTCGACGAAGAAGGGCACCGCCTCCTGATAGCGCGTGTAGACCAGCTTCGTCTGCAGCCCGTCGCCCAGCGCATCGCGCAGTGTGGCCCGCGTCATCCATGAGGTGATGGAGTCTTCGTCGGGCAAGCCGAGCGAGCTTTCCTTCAGGTCGGCCAGCGACTTCAGGGGCGAGTCGGCCTTCACCAGGATGTTGGCGGTGTACTGCTGGTAGCCCTTGGTCACCGCGATCAGCTTGTAGCCGCTGTGCTTGATGGCCTCGATGGAAAGGTGCGCGGGGTGCACCAGCGCCAGGTCGTACTGCTTGGCCGCGAGGCCGCGCCGCAGCGACGGATAGTCGGCCACCGGCTCCACGGTCACCGGCTGCTTCAGCAGCTTGCTGAGGTCGGCCGCAATGGCGGTGTACTTGGCGCGAATCTCGTCGTTGCCGACGCGATAGGTCACCCCTTCGTTGACGGCGAACACCAGCGCGTGGCTGCAGGTGGCGGCAAGTGCCGTCAACAAGCCGATGCCCCAACGCATCACATGCAGACCCATGAGGCCTCCTTTTGTTGTGGCGAGAGAGTAAGACTTTCTAACTGCTTTGCGCACTGTTGAACATTGCAGGTAGGTTTGCCGGCCACATGAAAGTTTGTGCAAATCTGCACAAATCTCCACGTATTGCGTGGGGACCGACCCTCACTCCTAGAATTCCTGCCCCTTCGCCCAAAGGCCCCGCCCCCAATGTCATCCGGACTCATCCGCATCCGCGGCGCTCGCCAGCACAACCTCAAGAACCTCGACCTCGACATCCGCACCGGTGAGATGACCGTCGTCACCGGCCCCAGCGGCTCAGGCAAATCAAGCCTGGTATTCGACACTCTGTATGCCGAAGGGCAGCGCCGCTACGTCGAGACCTTCAGTGCCTATGCACGGCAGTTTCTCGACCGCATGGACCGGCCGGCCGTCGATCGCGTGGACGGCGTGCCGCCCGCCATCGCCATCGACCAGACCAACCCCGTGCGCACCTCGCGCAGCACGGTGGGCACGATGACCGAGTTGAACGATCACCTGAAGCTGCTGTATGCGCGCGCTTCCGAGTTGTTCGACAAGAAGACGGCGCAACTGGTGCGGCACGACTCGCCTGAGACCATCTACGCCGAGCTGATGCAGCGCACTGCGGGCAGCGACCCGCGGCTCGTCTTCACCTTCCCGGTGGAGCTGCCGGCCAACACCTCTGCTGATGAGGTGACACAGTGGCTTGCCGCCAGCGGCTTCACGCGTGTGCAGGCCGAGCGCGAGGTGGCCTCGCCCACCGGGCCACGCAAGCTGCTCGACGTGGTGGCCGATCGCTTTCGCATTCAGGGCACAGAGAAGGTTCGCGCGGTCGAGGCCATCGAGACCGCGCTCAAGCGCGGCAGTGGCCGGGTGAACATCTATGTGCTGCCCGAAGAGGCCGAGCCGGTCTTGTGGCGCTATTCCACCGGTCTGCACTGCCCCGACAGCGACATCCGCTACCAGGACCCGCAGCCTTCGCTGTTCTCCTTCAACTCGGCGATGGGTGCCTGCGAAACCTGCCGCGGCTTCGGCCGCGTGATCGGCGTCGACTACGGGCTCGTGATCCCCGACCACCGCAAGACCTTGCGCTCGGGCGCCATCAAGACGCTCGGTACCCCCGCCTGGCAAGAGAACCAGGACGACCTGCTGCGCTACGCCGGCGAAGCCGGCATTCCGCGCGACACCGCATGGGCGCAGCTCACCGAAGCGCAGCGCGGCTGGGTCATCAACGGCTCGCCCAACTGGACGGGCAAGTGGGGCAAGCAGTGGTACGGCGTGAAGCGCTTCTTCGAGTACC